>Ga0247819_10000807_pt1 | contig 17658 bp, 15 predicted proteins | sample 13C_Xylose_Day6_FD_193428 | JGI IMG/M metagenome (GOLD analysis project Ga0247819, IMG submission 193428) | Soil microbial communities from agricultural site in Penn Yan, New York, United States - 13C_Xylose_Day6 | ecosystem: Environmental > Terrestrial > Soil > Agricultural land | place: USA...
CCGCTTCATGAGCGGCAACCAGTACGTCAAGGAAACCCTGCACGCTACGCTGTCGCCGTCGATGGACATCATGGTGTCGTCGAACTTCGAACGCTTGCTGTTCGACCTCCACGGTCGCAACGGCGCGGCGATTGCCGGCCTGATGGACAGCTTCAAACAAGGTGGTGGTTTCAGCGTGGAACAAGAGCGTTGGACCGAAGCCCGCAAACTGTTCGACTCGCTGGCCGTGGATGACGCACAAACCTGCGAAACCATCGCTGAAGTCTACGAGCAGACCGGCGAAGTGCTGGACCCGCACACGGCCATCGGCGTCAAGGCCGCACGCGAGTGCCGTCGCAGCCTGGATATTCCGATGGTGATTCTGGGGACGGCCCATCCGGTCAAGTTCCCAGACGCCGTGGAAAAAGCCGGCGTAGGAAAAGCGCTCGAACTCCCTGCACATCTTTCTGATTTGTTTGAGAGAGACGAGCGTTGCACCGTGTTGCCGAATGACCTGAAAGCCGTTCAGGCCTTTGTCAGCCAGCATGGCAACCGTGGTAAGCCTTTGTAACCGGCAAAAGCTGTCACACATTGAAGCCCGTCTCCTGACGGGCTTTGTTGTTTTTGCATGCCACACTGGCCGTGAAATCGCTCATTGAGGACGGGCGAGCAGAACACAAGGATGTGGCAAATGCCGTTTTTCGAAGGCTTTAAGCCAGCGCTGCGCTGGCTGACTTTTGTTGCGCTGCTAGGTCTGGCCCAGTGGGCCGTAGCGGCGCAAATGTTGGTTTACAGCGCGGATGCAGCACTCGCCGGCCCGATGATCGAGCTGGATGCGCAGGAACGAAAATGGCTGGCCGCACAGCCGCAAGTGGTGGTCGCCTTGACTCAGTACCCGCTGTACCTGTTCAAGGACGAGCACGGTCATTGGAGCGGTTTCCATCACGATGTGCTGGAACGCATCAGCGCCATGACAGGGTTGCGGTTTGTCTACGACGAGACATTTTCTTCGGAGCAGTTGCTCGAACGTCTGGAAAGTGGCGAAGCCGACATGAGCACGATGCTGTCCATGAACGACGAACGCCGGATGTTTCTCGACTTCAGCCATGCCTTTGGTGGAGCAGGTTGGGTGTTGATCGGTCATGTAGATGAACCCTCGGTGCAGTCACTGGCGCACCTGGCAAAAAAAGTCCTGGCACTGCCGGCCCGGCATGCGCTGGAAGCCACGATTCGGCGTGATCATCCATCCATCGAATTACGTGTGGTCAAAACCTACGCTGAAGCTCGTGCACTGGTCGAAAGCGGTGAGGCGTACGCTACGATCGACAGTGAAATCGGTGCCCGCCTCTACCCCTCAGGGCGGCTCAAGGTCGGTGATGTGCTGGAAGGTAAGTGGGACGCCGATTACCTGGCCGTGCGTAAAGGTCAGCCGCAGCTGCTGAGCATCCTCAATAAAGCGCTGGATGCATTTTCGCCCAGCGAACTGCGCGCGATACGCCATAAATGGTTCGAAGCCATGGCGCCCGCAACGGCACCCTCTGTCCGGGAGAGCATTGCCTGGCAAGCGTGCTGGGGGATGTTGATCATCGGTGTGTTTACGGTGTTGTCGCTATTGTGGAATCGTCGGCTCGCGGCGCTGGTCGAGCAGCGTAAGGACGCAGAGAGCGACCTGCGCGATCAGTTGGCCTTCCAGCGCACGTTGATGGACGCCATGCCTGACCCGATGTTCGTTCGCGACCAACAAGGACGCTTGCTGACCTGCAACAAAAGTTATGAGGAACACCTTTCGGCCCGGCTTGAGCAAATGCAAGGAAGGCAACTGATCGAAATCGATGTCTTTCCCAAGGACACAGCAGCGCTTTTGCATGCCGAGTTCATGGCTCAACTGCAGACGCGCAAGCCACGTTTCAGCGAGCGGCAGTTGATGTTCAAGCACGGTCTCAGGGACATCTACCAGTGGACCGTCCCGTTCTACGGTGCCGATGGTCAGCTACGCGGTTTGATGGGGGGGTGGAGCGAAATCGCGCGGCGAACCCGACAGACGTGACATGAGCGTTTTTTCTCTGTCATCTTTGCCATGCATGCTCTATCGACCCGGGACGCAGGTTGGTTTGCACTCGGTATTCAGAACTTTCTTCTCGGGCCGGCGGTCATTTAATGTGGACATGCCCCAGGCACTTTGTTTTCGGACTATTGAGTGGTGATCGAGATGGAAAGTATCAGTCTCTTGCTCGGTGAGGCTCTGAGCCCGTATCAGGTGACACTGACCCCGTCAGGCATTCATGGCGAATGCCGTGTGACATTGAAGAACGCGGCCGGCGCGGTTGTGGTCGATCGCGAGTTCAATCAGGCACAGTTAAGCGACAAGCGATTGCTGACCGATGTGGTCGATGGCTTGCACCGTGATGTGCTGATTGCGGAAGGACGCCTGGAGCCCTGTGTGATCGCGGCGTTACGCAATGCCGCTCAAGACAAGCTGTTGGCCAGCCGAAATTGAATCGTCTTTTGTGGGAACCTTCCTGCACCAAGGTCAGTCAGAGCCTTTAACAGCAGGATCAAGCATTGTGCTCCGGTGCTTGTAGCTTGCTGCTACGGGTCTTTATGTAGGCCACGTTTAACCCCGAGTCGTCTCCCCACTTCTCGGGGTTTCTTTTTGCCCGGGATTTATCACTGCCCGTTCTGGCGCTCGAAAAAGGTTCTGGAGGCTTCCAGGTATTCGCGGCGGCTTTCCGGGTCCAGCCAGGCGGCATAGGCCTCGCTCAGGTAGTCGCGAGGCAGGGTGCGCAACAGTTGGTTGATTTCGGCGATGACCTGTCGACCCTGCGGTGTGTCGGTGCAGCCGATGTAGCCGGACAAATATTTGCCCGTGCCGCGAATCGGGTAGAACTGCAATTCATCCTCCTCGATCCCTTGCTGTTGCGCCTGATAGCGGATTTCAGGGCGATAGCCCAGCAGCAAACGCAGGCGGCCAAGGCGTTGCATTTGCAGCAGGCTGCCTAACGCGTCGTTGCCGTAATGGAGTGTCAGCGCCTTGGGTGGCGCCTGTTTGAGCAGTGCATCGAGGAATTCGCCATAGTTACGTTCGGCGACAATTCCCAGCGTCACGCTACCGGTGGCCAGCAAGGCGGCCAGATCCACTTCGCCATCCTTGATAAACGGCGCTAACACTTCGCGATCAACACGGCGCACGGCCAGGCCATTGCTCATGGCGCGAAATACCGGGATGGAAAACGCGATCCAGCTTTCGCGTTCTTTGCTCCAGTTCAGCGCTGCATCGCAGGTCAGGGACGGCTCGTGGAGCATCTGCAAGCCACGTGCGCGATTGACCCTCATCACGCTGTGTTGGTACTGGGGCATGCCGGCGATCAGTTTCGTCAACAGTTGATCGATGATCCCCAGACCCTTTTTCGGCCCTTCGAAAATGAACAGTGGAGGCAGATCACGTTTAAGCCAGACCAGCGTTTCTTTGGGTTGCGCCAACGCCGGAGGCGCGAGCATAGCGATCAGCAGCACGCCCACCATAGCGCTCAACGCCCGCCGGTTTTGTATCAGGCAGTGCTCGATGAACCGCGCAATCCGACGCTTCAGCTCAGATGGCTCCGTCTTTGCGCAGTTGTGTAATCTGCGACGCGTCATAGCCAAGTTCCTGGAGTACCTGCGCGTTGTGCTCGCCCAGTTGTGGCCCGACCCATTCACAATCACCGGGTGTATCAGAGAGTTTCGGCACGATGCCCGGCATCTTGAAATCTTTGCCATCCGGCAGTTTGGCCTGCAGGAACATCTCCCGGGCCAGGTACTGAGGATCGCTGAACATGTCTTCGGCGCTGAAGATCCGGCTGGCCGGGACGTCGGCCTGATTCAGCAGCTCAATGACCCGGTCCAGCGGCAGCGAATTGACCCAGCGATCGATGACCCCGTAGAGCTCGTCGCGACGGCTGTCACGGCCGTCGTTGCTGGCCAGTTGCGGATCGTTGGCCAGGTCTTCGCGGCCAATGATCAGCATGAAGCGTTTGAAGATCGCATCACCGTTGGCGCCGATCTGCACATGCTTGCCGTCGGCGCTGGTGTGGATCGAGGAGGGCGTGATGCCGGGCATGATGTTGCCGGTACGCTCGCGGATAAACCCAAACACGTCGAACTCAGGGACCATGCTTTCCATCATGGCGAAGATCGCTTCGTACAGCGCCACATCGACCACTTGGCCCTGGCCGCCGTTGACCTCGCGGTGCCGCAAGGCCATCAGCGCGCCGATCACACCCCAGAGCGCGGCAATCGAGTCGCCGATGGAAATCCCGGTGCGCACCGGCGGACGGTCTTCGAAACCGGTGATGTAGCGCAGGCCGCCCATGGATTCACCGACCGCACCAAACCCTGGCTGGTCTTTCATCGGCCCGGTCTGGCCGAAGCCCGAGAGCCGCACCATCACCAGCTTCGGGTTCAAGGCATGCAATACGTCCCAACCCAGGCCGAGTTTTTCCAGCACACCGGGACGGAAGTTCTCGATCAGGATGTCGGCTTCGCTCAGCAACTGTTTCAGAATCGCCAGGCCATCAGGATGCTTCAGATTCAGCGTCAGCGACTTTTTATTGCGCGCCTGGACAAACCACCACAGTGAAGTGCCCTCGTACAATTTGCGCCATTTGCGCAGGGGATCGCCGCCGTCCGGAGACTCGACCTTGACCACATCGGCACCGAATTCGGCGCAAATGCGCGAAGCAAACGGACCGGCAATCAACGTGCCCAATTCAACGACTTTAAGGCCTGAGAGCGGTTTGGCGGTCAACGACATACGGGATCCTGTAGGACAAGGGTTGAGCGAATACAGAGTTTTAACATAGCCGACCGTCAGGCGTGCGAGGTAGATCGCCTTCTATTCGTGGATTGGTGCCTGCATCGGTTAGACTTGCCGCCTTTCCCCGTATCAAGAAGCCCGTTCATGGCCCAGCCGTCCACGACCTATAAGTTTGAACTGAACCTCACCGACCTCGACCGCAGCGTCTACGAGAGCGTCAAGCAGACCATCGCCCGTCACCCTTCGGAAACCGAAGAGCGCATGACCGTGCGCCTGCTGGCCTACGCCCTCTGGTACAACGAGCAGCTGTCTTTTGGCCGTGGTCTGTCAGAAGTGGATGAACCGGCCCTGTGGGAAAAAAGCCTGGATGACCGCGTCCTGCACTGGATCGAAGTCGGCCAGCCCGACGTTGATCGCCTGACCTGGTGCTCGCGTCGCACCGAGCGCACCAGCCTGCTGGCTTACGGCAGCCTGCGCGTCTGGGAAGGTAAAGTGATCCCGGCGATCAAGAACCTGAAAAACGTCCACATTGCTGCCGTGCCTCAGGAAGTCCTGGAAACCCTGGCCAAAGACATGCCGCGCGTCATCAAGTGGGACGTGATGATCAGCGAAGGAACGATTTTCGTTACCGACGACCGTGGTCAGCATGAAGTCCAGCTGCAATGGTTGTCGGGCGAGCGCGGCTAAGTCCTCGCACGTCATCCGGTTTTATCCTACGTACCCAAGAGAAGCTTCTGTCACCCCATGCGCATCGAACCCCGCCTGCTGCCCGACACCTTGCCCTTCCTCGGTGATATTCCGCCTTTGCTGACCCGCCTGTATGCGGCGCGGGGTGTGCAGTCCGAAGCCGAGCTGGACAAGAGCCTGGCGCGGCTGATTCCGTTCCAGAAGCTCAAGGGCATCGAGGCGGCCGTGGATTTGCTGGTGACCGCGCTGGAGCAACGTCAGCGGATCCTGATCGTCGGCGACTTTGACGCTGACGGCGCGACGGCCAGTACCGTGGGCACTTTGGGTTTGCGCTTGCTGGGTGCGGCGCATGTCGATTACCTGGTGCCCAATCGATTCGACTACGGCTACGGCCTGACGCCGGAGATCGTCGCGGTAGCGCTGGAGCGTCAACCTCAGTTGCTGATCACCGTGGACAACGGCATCTCCAGCGTCGAAGGCGTGGCGGCGGCGAAGAAGGCCGGGCTCAACGTGCTGGTCACCGATCACCACTTGCCCGGCGATGAACTGCCGCTGGCCGATGCCATCGTCAATCCGAATCAGCCGGGTTGCGAGTTCCCGAGCAAGGCGCTGGCCGGTGTCGGGGTGATTTTCTATGTGCTGATGGCTTTGCGCGCGCGGCTGCGTGAACTCGGCTGGTACGCGAACAAGCCGCAGCCGAACATCGGCGAATTGCTCGATCTGGTGGCACTGGGCAGTGTGGCCGACGTCGTGCCGCTGGATGCCAACAACCGCATTCTGGTGCATCAGGGACTGGAGCGGATTCGTGCCGGTCGTGCCCGGCCGGGGATCAAGGCGATCCTCGAAGTGGCCAAGCGTGATCACGCGCGCATCACCTCCACCGACCTGGGCTTTATTGTCGGCCCGCGCCTGAACGCGGCGGGGCGTCTGGATGACATGAGCCTGGGCATCGAATGCTTGTTGACCGAAGACGCCGGCCTTGCCGGCGAAATGGCCGCGCAGCTGGACGGCATGAACCAGGACCGCAAATCCATCGAGCAGGGCATGCAGCGTGAAGCGCTGGCTCAGCTCAAGGATCTGCCGGTGGAATCGATGCCGTTCGGCTTGTGCCTGTTCGATCCCGAGTGGCATCAGGGGGTTATCGGTATCCTCGCGTCGCGCATGAAGGAGCGCTATTTCCGCCCGACCATCGCGTTTGCCGATGCCGGGGATGGCCTGCTCAAGGGCTCGGGACGTTCAGTCCAGGGCTTTCATATTCGTGACGCCCTGAGTGTGGTGGCGGCGCAGCATCCGAACCTGATCACCAAATACGGCGGCCACGCGATGGCTGCCGGCCTGACGTTGCCGGAAGCGAATTTTCCGCTGTTTGCCGAAGCGTTTGATGCCGAGGTGCGTCGGCAATTGCGCGAAGAAGACCTGACCGGGCGCTTGCTGTCGGACGGCACGCTGGCGGTCGAGGAGTTTCACTTGGAACTGGCCCGCGCGCTGCGCCATGCCGGGCCTTGGGGACAGCACTTTCCGGAGCCGCTGTTTCACGGGGTGTTCCAGTTGGTCGAGCAGCGCGTGGTCGGCGAACGGCACCTGAAAGTGGTGCTCAGAAGCGAGTGTGGCTCGGTCAAGCTCGATGGCATTGCCTTTGGCATCGACCGGGAGGTGTGGCCGAATCCGACCATCAAGTGGGTGGAGTTGGCCTACAAGCTCGACGTAAACGAGTTTCGCGGCAATGAGACGGTTCAGTTGATGATTGCCCATATCGAACCGCGTTAAGCATAAAAAGATCGCAGCCTTCAGCAGCTCCTACGGGCCTTTGGCCGCTGCCGAAGGCTGCGATCTTTTCTTGAACCCCCCACTGAGCCCCGATGTCGACTAGTCTCTAAACACTGCTTGATTATCCTTGTGACGTCTTGTCGAATTTTTTGCCCGCGGGGGCGGGTGCCGTAGCTTTTTCCTGTCACTCGTCGACTTTTCAAACAGAACCCTGGAGCCTGACCACTGATTCGAGAGGTGCCCCATGAGTCTGCTGCTTGAACCCTATACCCTTCGCCAATTGACCCTGCTCAACCGCATCGCGGTATCGCCGATGTGCCAATACTCAAGCGTCGATGGCCTGGCCAATGACTGGCACCTGGTCCACCTCGGCAGCCGTGCCATCGGCGGAGCGGGGCTGGTGTTTACCGAGGCCACGGCGGTCACCGCCGACGGCCGCATCACCGCGCAAGACCTGGGTCTGTGGAACGATGAACAGATCGAACCGCTGCAACGCATCACCCGTTTCATCGCTGCTCAGGGCGGCGTAGCGGGCATTCAGTTGGCCCATGCGGGGCGCAAGGCCAGCACCTATCGGCCGTGGCTCGGCAAGCACGGCAGTGTAAAACCGGACGACGGAGGCTGGTTGCCGGTCGGCCCATCGCCAATTGCATTCGACCCTCAGCACACACAACCCAAACAGCTCGACGACGATGAAATCGCCGAGGTGATTCAGGCCTTTGTCGATTCAGCCAAGCGCGCGCTGGAAGCCGGGTTCAAAGTGGTGGAAGTGCATGCGGCCCATGGTTATCTGCTGCATCAATTTCTTTCACCGTTGAGTAATCAGCGGCGCGATCAATGGGGCGGTTCCTTCGAAAACCGCATTCGCCTGGTGTTGCAGGTTACCGAAGCGGTCCGCGCAGTATGGCCGCAAGAATTGCCGCTGTTCGTCCGGGTTTCGGCCACGGATTGGGTAGAGGATGGCTGGAATCCGGATGAAACCGTCGAACTGGCGCGACGCCTGAAGGCGCTGGGGGTAGACCTGATCGATGTGTCGTCGGGCGGCACGGCGGTCAACGCGGAGATCCCGACCGGGCCTGGCTATCAAACGCGCTTTGCTGAGCGTGTGCGCAAAGAAGCCGACATCGCCACCGGCACCGTGGGGATGATTACCGAGCCGGCGCAGGCCGAGCACATTCTGCGCACCTGTCAGGCGGATATCATTTTCCTGGCGCGCGAACTGTTACGCGATCCGTACTGGCCGCTGCACGCCGATGATGATCTCGGGGGACGCAAGGCCATCTGGCCGGCGCAGTACCAACGCGCCACTCATCGTGATCAACCCATCCACGAGTCGGACCTTCGCGACTAAACCTGCCAAATACGAAAAAAAAGATCGCAGTTTCGTTTCACTTACAGCGCCTACAGGGGAATTCGTTTCCTCTGTAGGAGCTGCGAGTGAAGCGAAGCTGCGATCTTTTGATCTTTGTCGATCAGGCTGCTTCGATCTTGCTGCGGTTCTGCTCGACCTTGTTCAGGTAGTCCTTGAGCTTGTCCTGTTCTGCCGGTGTGGTGAACAAACCAAGCTTGCTGCGACGCCACAGGATGTCGTGGGCGGTGGTGGCCCATTCTTCGCTGCACAGGTAATCGACTTCACGGGTGTAGAGACCGCCGCCGATGTGTTCACCCAGATCGCTCAGGTTTTGCACGCCTTCGAGCATGCGCCAGGTTCGGCTGCCGTAGGTGGTGGCCCAGCGGCGCGAGATTTCCGTCGGTACCCAATCGAACCGGTCACGAATTTGTGAGCTCAGCGCCTGCGGCGTGCTCATGTCTTCGCCGCCCGGCAGGGGCGCACTGGCAGTCCAGCTCGGTTGGATGTGCGTGAAGTACGGTGCCAATTGCGCCAGCGCCGACTCGGCCAGTTTGCGATACGTGGTCAACTTGCCGCCGAACACCGACAACAGTGGGGCTTCTTCGCCGGAACCCGACAGCGCTAGGGTGTAATCGCGGGTCACGGCCGATGGGTTGTCCGATTCGTCATTGCACAGCGGGCGGACGCCGGAGTAGCTGTGCAGGATGTCGTCGCGGTTGATCTGCTTTTTGAAGTGGGCGTTGACCACTTTCAGCAGGTAATCGGTTTCACCCTCGGTGATCGCAACCGCTGCCGGATCGCCCGTGTATTCGCGATCGGTGGTGCCGATCAGGGTGAAGTGGTTCAGGTACGGAATGGTGAACACGATGCGCTGATCTTCGTTTTGCAGAATGTGCGCGTGTTCGCCTTCGTAGAGTTTCGGCACGATCAGGTGGCTACCCTGGATCAGGCGAATGCCATACGGGGATTCCATTTTCAAATCGTCGCGAATGAACTTGGCCACCCAAGGGCCCGCCGCGTTCACCAATGCTTTGGCACGAATCGAAAACAGGCTGCCGTCGGCGCGTTCCAGGTGCAGGTGCCACAAGCCTTTGGTGCGGCGAGCGCTGACACAACGGGTCTGAGTATGGACGTGGGCGCCTTTTTCCCGGGCGGCCATGGCGTTCAGCACCACGAGGCGCGCATCGTCGACCCAGCAGTCGGAGTATTCAAAGCCTTTGGTGATTTCGCTTTTCAGTGCGCTGTCGGCACCGAACTTCAGGCTTTTCGAACCCTGGAGCTGTTCGCGTTTGCCGAGGTTGTCATACAGAAACAGGCCCGCGCGGATCATCCAGGCCGGACGCAAGTGCGGGCGGTGTGGCAGCACGAAGCGCATTTGCTTGACGATGTGCGGCGCCTTCGCCAGCAGCACTTCACGTTCGGCCAGGGCTTCGCGTACGAGGCGGAACTCATAATGTTCGAGATAACGCAGGCCGCCGTGGATCAGCTTGCTGCTGGCCGATGAGGTATGGCTGGCCAAGTCATCCTTTTCGCAAAGGAACACCGAGAGGCCACGACCGGCGGCGTCTGCTGCGATCCCCACACCATTGATCCCGCCACCGATGACGGCGATATCGTAGACCTCGGCAAGAGGGGGCGTAGGCAAGGTAGAAGTGGGCATCGGCTAAGGCCTCGGACTTTTTTGATTTTCTGTATTTGAATTCGAACATAAATGTTCATTTGCGAAAATACTAGCCGATAAAGACGCGCGCAGCCAGTCGGCTTCGATTGAAAATACTCATCGAAGGGCTGGTAAAGGAAAATTTACGAACATAAAAGCAAAAAATCGCAGCCTTCGGCAGCTCCTACAGGTGCATGGATCCTGTAGGAACTGCCGAAGGCTGCGATCTTTTGAGGCTGAAAAGCCTTAAACCACTTCCAGCCGAACCTTATGCTGGTTCAACAACTGCGCCAGCGCTGGCGACGGCTGCTGATCAGTCACCAGGCAATCGACCAGGCTGATCGGCCCCAAGCGAATCATGGCGTTGCGCCCGAATTTGCTGGAGTCTGCGGCGAGTATCACTTGCCGGGCGTTGGCGATGATCGCCTGTGACACCCGCACTTCCTGATAATCGAAATCCAGCAGGCTGCCGTCTTCGTCGATGCCGCTGATGCCGACCAGGGCGAAGTCGACCTTGAACTGATTAATGAAATCGACGCTGGCCTGACCGACCACGCCACCGTCGCGCCGCACGTTGCCGCCGGTCAGCAGTACGTCAAAGTCGTCCTTGGCGCTGAGCATCGAGGCCACATGCAGGTTGTTGGTGATGATCTTCAGATGGCTGTGATTGAGCAATGCGCGGGCGATGGATTCGGTTGTGGTGCCGATGTTGATGAACAACGAGGCATGGTCGGGAATCTGTGCGGCGATGGCTTCGCCGATACGCTGCTTTTCATCGCGCATCTGATCGGCGCGCATGGCGTAGGCGGTGTTTTCGACACTGGAGTCGTAAGCTGCGCCGCCATGGTAGCGACGCAGTAAATTGGCTTCCGCCAGCTGATTGATATCGCGGCGAATGGTTTGCGGGGTAACTACGAACAGCGTGGCCATTTCCTCGATACTGACGTAGCCGCGTTCGCGGACCAGTTCGAGGATTTGCTGCTGACGGGGAGGCAGATTCATGGGGCGTCCTTTGGGCTGCCGTGCAAAATTTGCCCATGATGCCGCAGGAATCTGCTCCCGACCAGTTACATGCGGATACGAGTCCTCAGCTTGGCTTATTCGGCTTCGTCTTCAGACGCCCAATCGCGGGTGCGACTGACGGCTTTTTTCCAGCCAGCGTAGAGTTTTTCCTTCGCGGTTTCGTCCAGTGTCGGTTCGAAATTGCGTTCGATGACAGCTTTGCCGCGCAACTCTTCCAGGCTGCCCCAGAAACCGCAGGCCAGGCCCGCCAGGTAAGCCGCGCCCAGCGCCGTAGTTTCGCGCATTTGCGGGCGCTCGACTTGTGTGCCGAGAATGTCGGCCTGGAACTGCATGAGGAAGTTGTTCGCCACCGCACCACCGTCCACGCGCAAGGCTTTGAGGCGTTCGCCAGCGTCCTGTTGCATGGCGTCGAGCACGTCGCGAGTCTGGTAGGCGATCGACTCCAGCGCGGCGCGGATGATGTGGTCCACACGCACACCGCGGGTCAGGCCGAACAGTGCGCCACGGGCGTACGGGTCCCAGTACGGCGCGCCCAGACCGGTAAACGCCGGGACCAGGTACACACCGTTGCTGTCCTTGACCTTGTTGGCGAAGTATTCGGTGTCGTGGGCGTCGTTGATGATCTTCAGCTCGTCACGCAGCCATTGCACGGTGGAGCCACCGTTGAACACCGCGCCTTCCAGCGCATAAGCCACTTCGCCACGCGGGCCGCAGGCGATGGTGGTGAGCATGCCGTGATTGGATTTCACGGCTTTGTCGCCAGTGTTCATCAGCAAGAAGCAACCGGTGCCGTAGGTGTTTTTGGCCTGGCCGGCCTCGACGCACATCTGGCCGAACAGCGCAGCTTGCTGGTCACCAGCGATGCCGCCGATGGCGATACCGCTTTTGGTGCGGCCGTAAATTTCCGACGACGATTTCACTTCCGGGAGCATCTCGCGCGGGATGTCCAGCACCTCCAGCATCTTCGCGTCCCATTGCAGCGTGTGGATGTTGAAGAGCATGGTGCGCGAAGCGTTGGTGTAGTCGGTGACGTGCACCTTGCCGCCGGTAAATTTCCAGATCAGCCAGCTGTCGACGGTGCCGAACAGCAGTTCGCCGTTGCGCGCGCGCTCACGACTGCCTTCGACGTTGTCGAGAATCCACTTGAGCTTGGTGCCGGAGAAGTACGGGTCGGTCACCAGGCCAGTGGTGTCGCTGATGTATTGCTCGTGGCCGTCGCGCTTGAGTTGCTGGCAGATCTCGGTGCTGCGCCGGCATTGCCAGACGATGGCGTTGTAGATCGGGCGCCCGGTGTTCTTGTCCCAGACCACGGTGGTTTCACGCTGGTTGGTGATACCGATGGCCGCGACCTGATCGTGATGCAGGCCAGCCTGCGCCAGGGCCTCGACCATCACCGCGCTTTGGGTGGCGAAGATTTCCATCGGGTCATGTTCGACCCAACCGGCTTGCGGGTAATGCTGCGCGAACTCACGTTGAGCGGTGCAGACTACGTTGGCGTCGCGGTCGAAAATGATCGCGCGCGAGCTGGTCGTACCCTGATCGAGGGCAATGATGTAGTTCTTATTCTGAATGTCGGTCATGTCGATTGCCTTGGACGAAATAAGGGAGCGAGTTCTGGCGCGATCTGTTCGGCAGGATCATGCGCCAACGGTATCAAGAAATTCTCGGTTTGCCGTCAATGGCAGGTCGTGCTTCCTTTGTAGCAGGTACGGCGCTCGGCAGATGGCGGGCAATCAAGCCGCGATAGGCCGCTGCACCCAGGCAGGCACCGACGATCGGTGCAAAGATCGGAATCAGGAAATACGGAATATCGCGGCCGCCAGTGAAGGAAATTTCACCCCAGCCCGCGAAGAAAGTCATCAGCTTGGGGCCGAAGTCACGAGCCGGGTTCATCGCGAAACCGGTCAGCGGCCCCATCGAACTGCCAATCACCGCAATCAGCAAACCGATCAGGATCGGCGCCAGCGGGCCATTGGGCAGGCCGTTGTTATCATCGGTCAGCGACATGATCACGCCCATCAGGATGGCGGTAATGATGACTTCGACCAGAAACGCTTGCGCCGTGGACAGGCTCGGGTTGGGGAACGTCGAGAACACCGATGCCAATTCGAGGCTGGCTTCAGTACCACGAACCATGTGGTGGGTTTGTTCGAAATCGAAGAACAGGTTGCTGTATAGCGTGTACACCAGCAGGGCGCCGCAGAAGGCCCCTGCGACCTGGGCGAAAATATAGAACGGCAGTTTGCGCTTTTCGAAGTCGGCAAAAATGCTCAGCGCGATGCTGACGGCTGGATTGAGGTGTGCCCCCGAAACCCCGGCGGTCAGGTAGATCGCCATACTCACGCCGACGCCCCAGATGATGCTGATTTCCCACAATCCAAAGCTGGCGCCCGCGACCTTGAGCGCGGCAACGCAACCGGTACCAAAAAAGATCAGAAGCGCAGTCCCCAAAAACTCGGCCATGCATTGGCTCGAGAGCGACGGTGGTTTTAAAGCAGTAGTCATTGAAACCTCATTTTTTTCTTGTCTGGCGCTTTCATTCCTTGAGGGTCAAAGCGCGTTTTTCCCCGAGGCAGGATCCCCATCCTGTTCCCGGTTTACAGCGGGGCACTGTGGTAAGGCTTTTCGTACAGTTTCAGAAACGAAAAAATATAGACAAGAAACACTGCTGTCAAAGGTCGAAAGTGAACCGTTGGTCACAAAGAAACTATTAGTTCGGTGAATGATCGTAACGGGTGACGGTGGGTGGCCCGTGCAAACGGTGCCGGATAGAGCCTTTTATGAATCAATGTCCTAGAATCCGGCGCAGGATTTTTTTACTCCCGCCAAGTCTGGAGCTGTCATGACACCCGCATTGGATTTGCTGAAAAAGGTTCGGGCCGAACACCGAGTGCACAGTTACGAACATGATCCGAAGGCTGCGTCCTACGGGCTAGAAGCTGCAGAAAAACTCGGCCTGGATCCGGCGCAGGTCTTCAAGACCTTGCTGGCGGCGAGCGAGAAAGGCGAGTTACTGGTGGCGGTGGTGCCGGTGGTCGGCAGCCTGGACTTGAAGGGCCTGGCACACGCCGCTGGGGTGAAAAAAGTCGAAATGGCCGACCCCGCCGCTGCGCAACGTTCGACGGGGTATCTGTTAGGCGGTATCAGCCCGTTGGGGCAAAAGAAGCGTTTGCGCACCTTTATAGATAACTCCGCCCAGCCCTTCGCGAGCATTTTTGTCAGCGCCGGTCGACGTGGCCTGGAGGTCGAATTGGCACCGGCGGTGCTGGCTGAACATACTCAGGCGACATTCGCTGACATCGGCCGGGCCTGAGGGATCAGACACGGCGCTGTATGGCGAAAATCGGTCTGTTCTGTCACTGGTGTGTTTTCCCCGGCGACCGCATGCTCGACGACCTGACATAGGGAGATGGTTATGCAACTTGAGTTTCATCAGGTCGACGCGTTTAGCGATCAACCCTTTCGTGGCAACCCGGCAATGGTCTATCGGCTGGACGCCTGGCTCGCCGATGAGTTGATGCAAAAGATCGCCGCTGAACACAATCTTGCCGAAACGGCATTTGTCGTACGAGAAGGGCAGGGCTGGCACATTCGCTGGTTTACCCCGACCACCGAGGTCCCGTTGTGCGGCCACGCAACGCTGGCCAGTGCTTACGTTTTGTTCGAGATCTACAAGGAACCGGTTGAGCGCCTGGACTTCACCTGCAAGTCCGGCCCGCTGAGTGTCAGCCGCGAGAGTGGGCGATTGTGGCTGGATTTTCCGGCGATCATCCCGTCGGAAGTGGGCGTGACCCTGGACGTCGAGCGGGCGCTCGGCGTCGAAGCGGTCGATGTGTTGGGCTCGAATGAATTGTTCGTGGTGCTGGAGTCCGAGCAGGCGGTGCTCGATTGCAAACCGGACATGGCCGCATTGGCAAAACTGCCATGGCTGGGCGCCATCGTGACAGCCCGGGGCAGCAAGCACGACTTTGTTTCCCGTTACTTCGCGCCGGCCATTGGCATTAATGAAGACCCGGTGACCGGTTCGACCCATTGCAGCCTGATTCCGTATTGGTCCAAGCGCTTGGGCAAGTCGGGTTTGACGGCGTACCAGTGTTCGGCGCGGGGTGGCGAGTTGTTCTGCCGACTGGAAGGCGATCGGGTGAAGATCGGCGGGAATGCGACGCTGGTGGCGAGTGGGACGCTGATGTTGGGTTGAAAGCAAAAGATCGCAGCCTTCGGCAGCTCCTACTGGCGTACACAAGCCATGTAGGAACTGCCGAAGGCTGCGATCTTTTGATCCGTTTCAGTGAGCGGTGCTATGCCGCCGAACACCGGATTCAACCGCCGGAATCTGCGCCGCCATGCTGCCGCTCGCCTGAAACAGCACCAGGTGTTCCGCGGCGACACGAATGCCGACCTCTGCGCCGATCTGATGATCGACATGGCTCGGGAAGATCGACTCCAGTTGCGTGCCGGTCGGCAGTTGCAGGCGGTAAAGCGTTGATGCGCCCTGGAACGACTTGCCGACGATGCGCACCTTCAACGCGCTGTCTGGCGCATAAACGATATCGTCCGGCCGCAGCAACACGTCCACCGCGCCGCCCACCGGCCAGGTGTAGGCCCGGTTTCCGCGCAACTCGCCCAGTTCGGTTTGCACCGATTCCGGGCTGCTCAACTGACCACGAATGAAGTACCCCTGGCCGATGAAACTGGCCACGTACGGCGTCAGCGGTTCGTGATAGAGGTTGTAGGGCGTATCCCACTGCTCCAGTCGACCTTCCTTGAATACACCGACGTGATCGCTGACGGCGAACGCTTCTTCCTGATCGTGAGTCACCAGAATTGCGCTGGTGCCACGGGCCTTGAGAATGTCGCGAACCTCGTGGCTGAGCTTGCGGCGCAATTCGCCATCGAGGTTGGAGAACGGTTCGTCGAGCAACAGCAATTGCGGCTCCGGCGCCAAGGCGCGGGCCAGTGCGACACGTTGCTGCTGGCCGCCGGAAAGCTCATGGGGGAAGCGCTTGCCCAGGCCTTTGAGGTTGACCAGTTCCAGCAGCTCTTCGGTGACGCGATCCTTTTGCGGATGCTTGCGAATGCCGAAGGCGATGTTGTCGGCCACGCTCAGGTGTGGAAACAGGGCGTAGTCCTGGAACACCATACCAATGCGACGCTTCTCCGGTGCGAGGGTGAAACCGGCGCTGGAGATGGTCTCGCCTGCGAGCTGGATGTCACCTTCGTGCACCGGCTCGAAACCGGCAATGGCGCGCAGTGTGGTGGTCTTGCCGCAACCTGAAGAGCCGAGCAGGCAACCGATGTCACCGGCGTTCAAATGCAGGTTGAGATTTTGCACCACCCGCTGGTCTTGATAACCGCAGGCCAGGTTGCGCAGGTTAAGCAGTAATGGCTGGCTCATGCGTGGTGGTACGCCGGCTCGACGAGAAACTCGAGCAGGGCCTTTTGTGCATGCAGGCGGTTTTCAGCTTGATCCCAGGCCACCGAACGCGCGTCGTCGAGCAGATCGACACTGATTTCTTCGCCGCGGTGAGCGGGCAGGCAATGCATGAACAACACGTCCGGCGCGGCCAGGTCGAGCAGCGCGCGGTTGACCTGGTAAGGGGCGAACAGCTGAAGGCGCTTGGCGGTTTCTTCTTCCTGGCCCATGGAGGTCCAGACATCAGTGCTGACCAGATGGGCGCCGCGCACGGCATCTTTCGGATCGCGAACGATGGTGACGCGGTCTCCGGCCTTGGCGACGAATTCGGGATTGGGCTCATAGCCTTCCGGGCAGGCAACGCGCAGATGGAAGTCGAACTGGATCGCCGCTTCTATATAACTGTTGCACATGTTGTTGCCGTCACCGATCCAGGCCACGGTCTTGCCCTGGATGGAGCCACGGTGTTCGAGGAAGGTTTGCATGTCGGCCAGCAACTGGCAGGGGTGCAGGTCGTCGGACAAGCCGTTGATTACCGGTACGCGGGAGTTGGCGGCGAACTCGGTCAGGTTGCTGTGGGCAAAGGTACGGATCATCACCGCGTCGAGCATGCTCGACATGACAATGGCGCAGTCGCCGATCGGCTCGCCACGGCCCAGTTGGGTATCACGGGGCGACAGGAAAATCGCCTGGCCACCGAGCTGGATCATGCCGGCTTCGAAGGAAATACGGGTGCGGGTCGAGGACTTCTCGAAAATCATCCCGAGCACGCGGTTTTTCAAGGGCTCGAACAGTACGCCGCGGTTACGCAGGTCTTTGAGCTCAACGCCTCGACGGATCACGCTGACCAGCTCTTCGGGCGTGCAATCCATCAGGGAGAGAAAGTGCCTTGCGCTCATCATTGACTACCTTTTTGCAACAGACCGCAGATACTCAAAGCCTTGTTTAATTAAAAAAACGGGCGAGACCTGCGGCGTAAGCCGCAC
>Ga0247819_10000809_pt1 | contig 17644 bp, 17 predicted proteins | sample 13C_Xylose_Day6_FD_193428 | JGI IMG/M metagenome (GOLD analysis project Ga0247819, IMG submission 193428) | Soil microbial communities from agricultural site in Penn Yan, New York, United States - 13C_Xylose_Day6 | ecosystem: Environmental > Terrestrial > Soil > Agricultural land | place: USA...
GGCGTGCGCGCGCGGCAGGACGGGAAGGAAGGTGGAAGCGAGCGCGGCGAGGAAAGGCCGCCGGTTGAGCATGAGCGAGGACATCGGGGGCTCCTGCAGTGCTCGCGCCATTCTGCGTGGCGCGCCGGCCCGCTTCAACCGCGGGGCAAATGGCCCAGCCCGGTGGGTGAGATGCCCCAGTCCCGCCCAGCTGAACCTGCTCGAGCGGCAGCCCATCGGCGCGGAACCAGCCTGGTGCATCGGGCAGTGGCGGCATGGGCGATCCCGGCACGCGGCATGCGAGGCGGCCCGCCCCAGGAGGTTTCACACCATGTCCATCATCAGGCTCGCAACTTCCGCCGTCCTCGCGCTCGCGCTGTCCTCAGGCGCGGCGCTGGGCCAGACCCTCCGTTCGCAGACCACCTGGGGCGGCCAGAACGCCGACATCGCCCACGGTGTCGTGGTCGCCGCCGACGGCAGCTCGTACGTCGTCGGCATCTCGGACAGCTTCACCTTCGACGAGTTCGGGCAGTTCCGCGCGGCCATCTCGCTCGTGAAGTTCGCGCCCGACGGTTCGCTCGCCTGGCAGAGGCTCTGGACCGGGACCACGTTCCATGGCGGGCTCACCGGCCTGGGCGGACCCGCGATCGCGCTGAGCCCCGACCAGGGTTCGGTGTACGTGTCCGGCCTGACGACGACCAACGGCAACGATGCGGTCCTGCTGAAGTTCGCCGCGGACGGCACGCTGCAGTGGCAGAGAACGTGGGGCGGCAGCTCGGCCGAGGAAGGCAACGGCGTCGCCACCGATGCGCTGGGTGCGGTCTACCTGGTGGGGACCACGACGAGCTTCGGCGCCACCTCCTCGAGCCTGTTCGTCACCAAGTTCAGCGCGGCCGGCGCCCTCGTCTGGCAGAAGATCTTCGACGGCGCCTCCGGCTTCGCCGCCGGCGTCGCGCCGGACGGCCATGTCTACGCCGCGGGAAGCATCGGCCGTCCCAACTCGCTGGGCAACTTCGATGTCCTCGCGCTCAAGATCGACAGCGCCGGCGGACTGGTCTGGAGCCGGACGTATACGGCGGGCGAACAGGTCGATGCGCGCGGCGGACTGACGGTCGCCGCCGACGGCGGCCCCGTCATCGCCGGTGCCGTGCAGGCGCGCAAGGGCGGCATCGTGGGCATCGCGGCCTGGCTCGCCAAGCTCGATCCCAACGGCGCGCTGGTGTTCGACGGCGAGTGGGGCAGCCGCGAAGGCAGCGAGGCCGCCGGCGTCGCGCTGGCGCCGGATGGGGTCATCCACGTCGCCGGGCAGGTGAGCCAGAGCGCCGGCACCGAGGGGGCGTTCGCGTTCCGGGTGGACGCCCGGGGCCGCGGCATCGACGCCGTGACGTGGGGCGGATCGAGCTTCGAGAGCGGCCACGGCGTGGCGGTCGCCGCCGACGGCACGGTCGTGCTCGCCGCGACGACGTCCGCCGGGCCGCCGTACTCGCTGCTCGATGCAACGAGGCGGGTTTCCGCCACGAAGGGCACGGTCGCCGCCGTTGCCGGCGCCCTCGCTGATCCGGCGGGCGTCGTGAACGACCCGGGCGCCGCCGTCATCGTTCCGGATGGGCGCACCGCGTTCGCGGGGAACTTCGACACCGCGCTGGTGAGGTTCACCCGGCCGTAAGCGCGACGAACCGCCGCGGTTGTGTTGCCCCCACGGGGCGGGGACGGACATACTGGGCGACCACCCTCAGGAGGCGCCATGTCCAAGCACGTGTACAAGATCCTCGAACTCACGGGGTCCTCGCCGACGGGCATCGAAGATGCCGTCAACTCGGCCATCGCGAAGGCCGGCGAGACCGTCCGCAACATGCATTGGTTCGAGGTCGTGGAAACGCGTGGACACATCGAGGACGGCAAGGTCGCCCACTGGCAGGTCACGATGAAGATCGGCTTCACCCTCGAGTGAGGCCCGCCATGAATCCGCAGCAGCTTGAGAAGGTCAGGTCGGCCAGGGGATTCATCGCCGCGCTCGACCAGAGCGGGGGCAGCACGCCGAAGGCGCTGAGCCTGTACGGCATCCAGCCCGGGAGCTGGTCGGGCGACGCGCAGATGTTCGACCTGATGCACGCGATGCGCAGCCGGATCATGACGAGCCCGGCGTTCAACGGCGATCGCATCCTCGGCGTGATCCTGTTCGAGCAGACCATGGACCGCGAGATCGAGGCGCGGGGAAGCGCCGACTATCTCTGGTCCGTCAAGCAGGTCGTTCCCTTCCTCAAGGTCGACAAGGGCCTGGCCGAAGAGACCCACGGCGTGCAGGTGATGAAGGCGATGCCCGGCCTGGACGCCTTGCTGGCGCGAGCCAAGGACAGGGGTGTGTTCGGAACGAAGATGCGCTCCGTCGTGAAGCGCGCCGACGCCGCGGGCATCGAGGACATCGTCCGCCAGCAGGTCACGACCGGCATGCAGATCCTGGCGGCCGGCCTCATGCCCATCCTCGAACCGGAAGTGGACATCCACGCTCCGGACAAGCCGGAAGCCGAGCGGCTGCTCAAGGCCGCCCTTCTCAAGCACCTCGAGACGCTGGGTCCGGACCGGCAGGTCATGCTCAAGCTCACGATCCCCTCCGCCGACGATTTCTACGCGGACCTGGTCGGGCATCCGAACGTGCTGCGCGTAGTCGCCCTCTCCGGCGGCTATTCGCGCGAGGAGGCGAACAGGCTGCTGGCGCGCAATCACGGCGTGATCGCCAGCTTTTCACGGGCGCTGACCGAAGGCCTCTCCGCGCAGCAGAGCGAGCAGGAGTTCAACCAGGCCCTGGATGCCTCCATCGCCGCCATCCACGCGGCATCGGGCACCTAGCGGCTAAGCTCGCGGCATGCCCGAACTCGCCTTCACCACGCCCGAGTACAAGCTCTTCCCGTCACCGCGCAACCGGCACCGCGAGGTCTTCCTGCACGAGGTTTTCGTGCCCCATCCTTACGCGCTGATCGACCTGCCCAGCTTCGACCTGAAGGGCAAGTACAGCCTGTTCGCGGCGCACCGGCTCGCCGACGGAAAGAACGGCCAGCTGGTCACCTTCGAGCTGGAAGCCGACGCCCTCAAGTTCAGCTCGAAGTTCACGCCCGACTGAGCGGCTCGCTCAGAAGCTCGCCGCGAGGTAGGTGAGCAGGTGCAGCACCAGGCCGATCACCCCGCCGACGATGGTGCCGTTCACGCGGATGGCCTGCAGGTCCTTGCCGATGTTCAGCTCGATCTGGTCGGCCATCTCGCGGCCGTCCCACTGGCGCACGGTGTCGCGCACATGGCGCGTCAGGAACTCGGCGAACTCCGGCGCGAGCCGGGTGGCGGCGTCCTCCAGCTGCGAGCGCAGCGCCTGGCGCAGCTGCGGGTCGCGCGTGAGCTGCTCGCCCAGCCACAGGCCGCCGGAGGCGACGCCCTGGTGGAACACCGACTGCGGATCGCGCAGGTCCTGCGCCAGCCAGGCCTTGAGCGAACCCCAGAGGCCGCCGACGTAGCGGCCGAAGGTGTCGTCGTTCAGCAGGTATTGCTTGATCTCCTCGCCGCGCGCCTGCAAGGCAGGGTCGGACTGCAGCCGCAGCACGAACTCGCGCACCCACTGGTCGAACAGCTGGCGGTAGGCGTGCGCGGGGTTGGCCCGGATGCTCTCCAGCCGGGCCGTGACGGCGTCGGCGATGGCGGTCGAGACGTTCTGCGCGATCCATTGCCGGGGCAGGATCTTCTGCTTGCGCGGATGCTCCTGGCTCAGCCAGTCGATCACTTGCGCGGCCAGCCACGCGCGCGTCTCCGGGCGGTCCATCAGTCCCAGCGCGCGGTCCAGCGCCTGCTCCAGCAGCTGGTCGTGGCGGCCGTCGCGGGTGAGGGTGTCCAGCACGCCGCGCAATGAACCGGTCAGGTCCACGCCCTTGAACATCTCGCGGGCGGCATCGCGCAGCAGCTTCTCGATGCGGGCGTCCTCGACCAGGTGGAGCGCTCCCTCGGTGGCGCGTGCGACGTAGGAGCCGAGCAGCCTGGCGTTGGCCGGATCGGTCAGCCAGTCGGCGACGTACCGCGAGGGATCGTGCCGGCGGATCAGCTCGACCAGCGTCTGGGGCGCGAGGAACTTCTCCTTCACGAAGGCGGAGAGGTTGTCGGCGATGCGGTCCTTGCTGCGCGGGATCACGTCCGTGTGCGCCGTGATGAAGGGGATGCCGGTGGGGATGCGGCGGAACAGCGCGCTCACCGCGAACCAGTCGGCCAGCCCGCCCACCATCGCCGCCTCGGTGATGGCGCGGAGGGCCAGCACCCACGGGTTCGGCGGGACCAGCATCGTGGCCGCGAAGATGCACGCCGCGAGGGCCAGCAGCAAGCCGGCCTTGCGCTTGGCGGACGCGAGTTCCTGCCGCTTGTGCTCCACGATGCCTTCAGTAGGGCCGCGCGAACCCGTTCCGACCCGCGCTGACCCGCGTCCTTCCGCGCAGGCGGCGGACGGAGGCCGGTTGCGAGCGTGCGGCCGGCACGAGGGCGGCGAGCGGCAGGACCGCGACAGCGGCAACAACGGTGCGACGACCTCGGTCGGGGAGCGGCATGGCGGATCCTTCTCTTGGCGGAAGAAGAGGATAGCGGCTGTGCCCGTTTCCCGGCCGCGGCGGCCGTCGAGTCAGCGCGGTGCCGCGGGATGCCGGCGCGCGATGCCGGCGTACAGCAGGGCGCCGAGCACCAGCAGCCCGGTGGCGATCCAGAGCGAGGCGCTGAAGCCCTCGGCCGGGTTGCCGCTTCGCGCCACCATCCAGGCGGCGAGCGGCGGTCCCACGATCTGGCCCAGTCCGTAGGAGGCGGTGAGCAGCCCCATGGCGCTGGTGGCGTCCAGCGGGCGCACGCGGCGCACCTCCTGCATCCCGAAGAAGCTGATGGCGGTGAAGGGCAGGCCCAACAGGAGGCTGCCCGCCGCGAATCCCGCGAGCGTGGGGCTGACCAGGCTCGCGGCCACGCCCGCGGCCTGCAGCAGGTAGCAGCCGGCAAGCCGCAGCCGCAGGTCGACCCGCGGGCTCAGCCGCGAAGCGCCGATCGCGCCGACCATCACGCCCACGCCGAACAGCGGCCAGAACAGGTCCAGCCAATGCGATCCGGGCAAGGCCTGGCGCGCGATCACGGGCAGGAAGGTCGCGGTGATGATGTAGCCGATGCCGGCGAGCCCGTAGGCGAGCGCGAGCAGGCCCAACTCGCCGGCGCCGGCGGACGCTTGCGGCGCGGTCTGCTCGGTCCGCGCCGCGGCCGGTGGGGACGCGCCGAGGGCGCGGGTTGCGTCGAACGCGCGCCAGACCAAGGCCGTCAGCAGCGCGGCCAGCAGCCCGAAGGAGAGCCAGCCCGCGGCCGCGGGCGCATGCCACTGCACCAGCACGGTCGCCGCCAAGCCGCTGGCGACGATGCCCAGGCCGGGCCCGACGTAGATCAGAGCGCCCATCGCGGGGACGCCGCGGCGCGCCAGCTGTTCGAGGCAGAAGCCCGACGTGTAGAGGAAGACGACGGCGCTCGCGACGCCGGCGGCGAACCGCAGCAGCGTCCAGGCCCCCGGAAGGTGGAACGCCATGCCCAGCGTGAGCAGGGCCGTGGCCACCAGCCCGCCGCGGACCAGCGCGGGCCCGTTCACGCGGCTGGACCAGCCGGCGCGGCGCCACAGCCAGGGCTGGAACGTGCAGGCCACGGCGCCCACGAGGTAGCCCAGGTAGTTGGCGCTGGCCAGCAGGCTGGCGCCGGTGAGGTCCACCGAACGTTCCGCCAGCATCATGGGCAGGAGCGGCGTGAACGCGAAGCGGCCGATGCCCATGGCCACCGCGAGGGCGAGGAGTCCCGCCAGGGCGATCGTCAGGGGCGTCAGAGGTCGGGCGCTCGTCATGGCGGCGGGCAGTGTCTCATGGGCGTCCCGCGCCGGCCTTGGCGATGCAGCGCGCGCCGCGCCAGCGGCCGCTGGCGACCAGGGTCGTCATCGTTTCATGCAGCAGCGACTGCACCGCCCGCAGCGCGGGCGACAACGGCGCGTCCGTGGCCATCGCCACCGCGATGGCGCGGGTCAGCGTCGGCTTGTGGATCCGCGCGCGCGGAACGACGGACTCCGGCAGGTCCGCGATCGTGGACCAGGGCAGCACGGTCGCGCCCAGTCCCGCCATCGCGAGCTGGAGCATGGTGTGCGGGGAAGTCACTTCGGCCCGCACCGTCAACTCGATCTTCTCCGCGGCGCAGGCGGCGTCCAGCACCTTGCGCAGGCTGTTGGGGCGCGCGGGAATCACCATGGGACGGCGCGCCAACGTGCGCAGGGCGATCTGCGCGCCGCAGTCCGGCACGCCCACCGCATAGAGGTCTTCCTCGACGACGACCGTTGCCTGCATGCCCTTGATGACGTTCTCGCTGAAGAGCACGGCGACGTCGAGCTTGCCGCGCAGCAGCAGCTCGCCGAGCTGCACGCTCGGGCTCTCGTCGATGCCCAGCGTGATGTCGGGAAAGCGTTCGCGCGCCGCGCTGACCAGCGGGACCGAGAGCATCGCGCCGACGCTCACCGGCATGCCGACGACCACACGCCCGGCCGGCGCGCTGGTGAGCTCGTTGCCGAGCGACTGCAGCGATTCGAGGTGCTTGAGCGCGGCGATTGCGCGCCGGCAGAACTCCAGCCCGGCTTCCGTCGGCACCACGCCGCGCGAGCTGCGGCTCAGCAGCTGGCAGCCGGCGCTTTCCTCGAGCTGCTGCACCTGCGCGCTCAGGGCCGGCTGCGCGATGTGCAGCGCCTGGGCGGCGCGGGAGATGCTCCCGAGTTCAGCGACGGTGAGGAAGTTTCGAAGGCGCCGTGTGTCCATGCGAAGGGCCGGCCATAGTTTTTGGCGATAGCGGCAGCCGAAAAGCGTATTTCAAAGTATGCCCCGGCTTTCCTACCATCCCGATCACGGGACCGCATCGAGTCCCATCGACCTGGAGACAAGATGCAACTCAGCCCGATCTGGACGCGGCTCCTCGCGGCCGCCGCCCTCTGTGCCTGCACGCTGGGCGCGCATGCCGAAACCTTTCCTTCCAAGCCGCTGCGGATCCTGGTGATCGTCGCGCCGGGGGGCAGCGCCGACGCGGTGGGCCGCCTGGTGGGGGACAAGCTGTCCGCGCGCCTGAAGCAGCCCGTGGTCGTCGAGAACCGGCCCGGCGCCGGCGGCAACGTGGCGACCCAGGCCGTGCTCAAGTCCGGCGCGGATGGGTACACCCTGCTGCTGACCGCCAACAACCACACCATCAATCCTTCCCTGTTCGCGAACGCGGGCTACGGCATCGACGACTTCACCGGCATCGCGGAACTCATGGAAGGACCGTCGGTGATCGCCGTGGGCGCCGACTCGCCCTACAAGACCTTCCAGGACCTTCTCGCCGCCGCCCGCAGCAACCCGGGCAAGATCGCCTACGGCAGCGCCGGCATCGGCCTTCCGAGCCACGTGGCCGGCGAGTTGCTGCAGCGCGCGGCCGACGTGAAGCTGGTCCACGTCGCCTACCGCGGCTCGGGCCCGTCGATCACGGATGCCATCGGCGGCCAGGTGCCGGTGGTGATCTCCTCGCTGGTGGCCGCCATGCCGCACATCCAGTCCGGCAAGCTGCGCGCGCTCGCCGTCACCTCCGCCAAGCGCTGGCCCAGCCTCCCCAACGTGCCGGCCGCGGCGGAAGCCGGCTTGCCGGGCTACGAGCACATGACGTGGCTGGGTCTCTTCACGCCGCGCGGGACGCCCGACGACGTGGTGCAGAAGCTCCACAAGGAAGTGCGCGCGGCGCTGGCCCAGCCGGACCTGAAGGAGAAGGTGGCCGTGCTCGGCGGCGATGTTCCGCAGAAGTCCGCGGAGGAATTCGACGCCATGATCAGGAAGGATCACGCCGCGTCCACCAGGCTGGTCGTCGACAGCAACCTCAAGGCGCAGTGATGGACATGAGTGCTTGCCCCGTGGGCCGGCCCCTCGAAGGCGTCAAGGTCCTGGAACTCGCGCAGGTGATGGCGGGACCCGTGGCCGGCCTGATGCTCGCCGACCTGGGCGCGGACGTCATCAAGGTCGAGAAGTTTCCCGGCGGCGACGACTCGCGCGGCTTCTCGTCCAGCACGATCGGCGGAACGCCGCCGTCCTTCGAGGTCCTGAACCGGGGCAAGCGGTCCATCGCCATCGACCTGAAGAAGCCCGAGGGCCGCGAGGTCCTGCGGCGACTGGCGGCGCAGGCCGACGTCGTCACGGAGAACTTCCGCCCGGGGACCATGACGAAGCTGGGCCTCGATGCGACGGCGCTGCGAAAGATCAATCCGAAGCTGATCTACTGCTCGATCACGGGGTATGGCCGCAAGGGCCCGCTGGCCGATCGCGGCGGCTTCGATCTGATCCTGCAGGCGTTCTGCGGCCTGATCAGCGTGACGGGCGAGGCCGATCGGCCGGGCGTGAAGCCGGGCGTGTCGATCGCCGACGTGAACGCGGGCATCCTCGGTGCGATGGGCGTGCTGGCGGCCTACATCCACCGCCTGCGCACGGGCCAGGGGCAGTGGGTGGAAACCTCGCTCCTGCAAGCCTCCATGCAGCAGCTGTACTGGTATGCCGCGCTGTATTTCTCCGGCCGCCCCGTGCCGCGGCGCATGGGAACGGCCCACCCGATCATCGCGCCCTACCAGACCTACCCTTGCGACGACGGCGACCTGGCGGTGGGCGGCGCCAACGAATCGAACTGGGTGCGCATCACCGAAGTCGTCGGCCATCCCGAATGGCAGCAGGACCCGCGCTTTCGCGACGCGGCGGCCCGGCAGTCGAACCGCGAGGCCCTTCGCGACTGCATGGCCGCGGCGCTGGCCGGCGGAACCCGCGCGCAGTGGGAGCAGAGGCTGTCGCAGGCCGGCGTGCCGGCGAGCCCGGTGAACAGCGTGCAGGAGGCCCTGGACCATCCGCAGGCCCGCGCGATGGACATGGTGATAGCCGCCGAGACGGTGGGCGACGGCCGGCGCGACATGATCGGATTGCCGCTGCATTTCGACGGCGTCAACCAGCCCAACACCGGCGCCGCGCCCCGGCTGGGCGCCCAGACGAGCGAAGTCCTGTCCTCGTTCGGCTTCTCGCCGGACGAAATCGGTCAACTGCTGGAGCAAGGGGCCGCCTGGCAGCCCGCCCAGGAAGAAGAGGTGCATGCATGAATGGAAGCATTCGCGTCGACTACGCGCCGCATCGCGCCACGGTGTGGCTGGACAACACGGCGCGCCGCAACGCGATCACCCGAGCCATGTGGATCGAGCTCGCGCGCGTCTTCCGTGAGTTTTCGAAGGACGACCAGTTGCGCTGCATCGTGCTGCGCGGCGCCGGGACCGAGGCCTTCGGCAGCGGCGCGGACATCTCCGAGTTCTCGCAGGTGCGAGCGGACGCCGCGCAGGCGCGCGAGTTCGCCGAGCAGACGCATGCGGCCTTCCACGCGGTGCGCGACTGCCCCATCCCGACAGTCGCCGCCATCCGGGGCGCCTGCGTCGGCGGCGCGCTGGAGATGGCGGCGTTCTGCGACCTGAGGATCGCCAGCGAGGACAGCCGCTTCGGCGTGCCGGTCGCGCGCCTCGGCGCCGTGCTCGCCTATCCGGAGATGGAAGGCCTGGTCCGGCTCGTCGGCCCGAACGCCGCGCTCGAGGTCGTGCTGGAGGGTCGGATCATCGGCGCGGCCGAGGCGCAGGCCAAGGGCATGGTCAACCGGGTGGTGCCCGTCGCCGCGTTCGACGACGAGGTGGAAGCCACCGTTCAGCGCGTGTGCGCCGGCGCTCCGCTGTCGGCCCGCTGGCACAAGAAGTTCGTCGCCAAGCTGCGCGATCGCGTGCCGCTGACCGCCGCCGACATCGAGGAGGGCTACGCCTGCTTCGACACGGAGGACTACCGGATCGGGTACAGCACCTTCCTCGAGAAGGTGCCGCCGAAGTTCGTGGGGCGCTAAGCCACGAGGCGGCCCTCGCGCGCCACCAAGCGGCCGCGGGCCACCACGCATTGCCGCGGAGGGCGCGCGACCACGGCTTGCGCGACGTTCTGCGCCCGCACCAGCACGAAGTCGGCGCGGCATCCCGGGGCCAGTCCGTAGTCGGCGAAACCGCAGACGCTCGCGGCATCGGTGGTGACGGTCGAGAGCGACCAGCCGATCTCATCGTCGCGGCGCAGGTTGTTCCGCAAGCCGATCAGCATGGCGCGTTCCAGCATGTCGGGCAGGCCGTAAGGCGTCCAGGTATCGCGGATGCCGTCGTTGCCCCCCGCGACGAGGACGCCCGCCGCACGGCAGGCCGCCAATTGCGGGACCGGCCGGGACGCGGTGCCGGTCGTGATGACGGCCACGCGCAAGCGCGCCATCCGTGCGAGCAACCGGTCGCGTTGCGCCGCTTCGACGTCGCCGAGGCAGAAGCAGTGGCTGATGGCGACCCGGCCTTGCATGCCGAGCGCTTCCACGCGATCCAGGATCAGGTGCAAGGTGCTCGCGCCCTGCTCGCCGCCTTCGTGCAGATGGATGTCCAGCGGCCTGTCGTGGCGTTGCGCCAGCGCGAACAGGAGATCCAGCGAAGTGGCCGCGTCGCCGTCGATGGCGTGCGGGTCCAGTCCGCCCAGCACGTCGGCGCCCTCCCGCAATGCCTGGTCCAGCAGCTCCGCGGTCCCGGGCCGACACAGCAGGCCGGATTGCGGGAAGGCCACGACCTGGATCTCCAGCAGGTCGGACAGCGTGTCGCGCGTAGCGAGAACGCCGTCGAGATGCCTGAGGCCGGCCTCGGTGTCGATGTCCACGTGGGTCCGCAGCCGCGTCGTGCCGTTCGCCAGGAATGCCCGGGCCAGGCCGAGGGACTGCGTTCCGGCGTCGTGGCCGCTAGCCGCGCGGAAAGCGCGCTCGTTGGCGATCCTGTCCGTCAACAGCGGACCGACCTCGTTGCGGTACCACGGCAGACCCCACATCGTCTTGTCGAGGTGGGTGTGGGCTTCGACGAGGCCGGGCAGCAGCAAGGCGCCGCCGCCCTCTTCCACGACGCAGTCCGCGGGCACGGCCAGGTCCCGGCCGAAGGCCGCGAAGCGCCCGGCCTCGACCCGGACGTCGAGGACTTCGCCCCCCAAGGGACGCACGTTGCGGATCAGCAGCGAGTCCATGTCAGGCGGGCGACACCAGGCCCAGATAGTCCGAGCGGGTCTGCGGCAGGACGGCGCCCACGACCTGCTCGTACGAAGTGCGATGGCGCGCGAGCATGCGGGCCGAGGCCACGGACTTGGACCTGCAGAACCAGTGGCAGGTGTGCTGCATCAGGAGCATCTCGGCCGAGATCGCGAACGCGCGGTCTTTCGCCGACCCCGCGGCTTCGTCGTCGATGGCACGGCAGATGCCCCGCGCGTGGACACGGAGCGCTTCGCGCATGTCGAAGGAACCGGCCAGGGAAGGCGGCAACGGAAGCCAGATCGGCAGCCTGCTCACGCGGGTGGCCGCGGGGTCGGCGGCGGCGAAGTCGTCCGCGAGCCGGCGCATCTGGCTGCACAGCGCCTGCTCGGTCGTGCGCAGCAGGTTCCAGACCTGTTCGCGCCGGCCGGGATCCGCCTCGCCCGCGGCGCGCAGGTAGCCCTCGGTCAGGGTCTCGATGTTCTTTTCGATGCTGAGGCCCGAAAGGAATCGGGCGAGGAGCGCGACGCGCTGTTGCTGCAGCCTGGCCCGGGCCATCCAGAGGACGGCCAGCACCACGGCAAGGGTCAGAAGGAAATCCACCGCGCGATCCTACACAGGGGTCCGGCGATACCTCTTGAAGCACATCCGGACGGGAAGCTCAGCAGCGGATCCCTAGAATCCGTCGCATTCGGAGGAGCTCGGAACCATGAAACACGCCATCAAAGTCGTCTCGATCGCATCCACGTTCGCGTGCCTCCTGCTGGCAACGGGCGGTGCCGCGGCCGGGGATGTGGGAACCGCGCTCGGCGGAGGCGTCGGAGGAGCCGCGGGTGCGCTGATCGGCAACCAGGTCGGCGGCAAGAACGGCGCCGTGATCGGCGGCGCGTTGGGCGGCGGCGTCGGCGCGGCCACGACGACTTCCGGATCGGGCAAGACCGGCGCGATCGTGGGCGGCGCCGTGGGCGGCGGCGCGGGAGCCGCCGTGGGTCAGAAGGTCGGCGGCAGCACGGGTGCCGTGGTCGGCGCCGGCGCCGGCGGGGCGGTGGGAGCGAGCCTCGGCAAGTCGCTCACCAAGAAGGACCCGGTGCAGACGCACGCGCAGCCCGGAGCCGTTGTCGTGCACGCTGAGGGCGGGGAACGGCACAAAGGCAAGCACAAGGGCAAGAAAGGCCATCCCCCCGGCCGCGCGGTCGGCTGGCACAAGAATCACGACTGAGGGCGCACCGCCCTCCTCGGCGCCTAGCCGAGTTCGTTCAGGCGCTTGTCCTGCCGGCGCACCAGGCGCTCGATGTCGGCGATGTCCTGGGCCGACAGCCTGGGCCCCGGCTTGCGGATGAAGGGCGAAGCGATCGCGCCGCGCTGGTGCAGCAGGTGCTTGCGCACGGCCAGGCCGATGCCGGCCTGCTGCTCGTAGCGAGCGAGCGGCAGGTACGCGTCGAACAGATCATGGGCCCGCTCGAGGTCGCCCCGCGCATGGGCCGCGACCACGTCGACCATCATCTCGGGCCAGGCGAAACCGGTCATCGCCCCATCGGCGCCGCGCGACAGTTCCTCGGGCAGGAACAGGCCGCCGCCATTGCCGGTCAGGATGGACACGCGGCGCACCTCGCCCTTGTCGCCCGCCGCGCGGATGGCTGAGAGTTTGGCCAGGCCCGGCCAGTCCTCGTGCTTGAGCATCACGCAGTGCGGCGAGTTCTTCAGGATGCGCAGGATCACGGCCGTGGACATCTGCACGCCCGTGGCCACCGGATGGTCCTGCAGGCACCAGGGCGCGGGGCCCAGCGTCTCGTTGACCATGTCGAAGTAGCCGGCGATCTGGTCGTCCGTGCGCACCGTCGACGGCGGCGCCACCATCACGCCGGACGCGCCGATGTCCATCACGGCCTGGGTGAGCTCGCCCATGGCGGCGAAGCCGGGCGAGGACACGCCCACGACGATCGGCACGCGCCCGCCGACCCGCTGCACCACCTGCCGCGTGAAGGCCCTGGCTTCGTCGGCGGTGAGCTTGGTGGCCTCGCCCATGATCCCGAGGATCGTGAGCCCGGTGACGCCGCGCTCGAGGCAGAAGTCGACCATGCGGTCGGTGCTGGCGAGGTCGAGCGCGCCGGTGCCGGTGAACGGCGTGACGGTGATGAGGTAGACGCCTTGGGCGGACGTATCGAATCGGTGCATGGTCTGATCGGTTTGTTTCATGAAGTCCGCGGCTTGGCCGAGTGCGCGGAACGCCGCACGAGCTGCATCACGAGGACGAGCACCATGAGCGCCAGGCCCGTGCCGTTGGCGAAGCCCGACGGATAGACCAGCGCGAAGCCGGCGACGGTGAGCATCATGCGCTCGACGGCGTTCGTCCGCAGCAAGGCCCAGCCCTGGAAGGCGGCGGCCAGCGCGGCGATGGCCGCGGCGGCCTTGAGGGTCACCGTGGCGACCAGCAGCCAGTCGGCGGACGCCGCCGCCTTGGCCGATCCCATCAGCAGCAGCGCGCGGCCTTCGGGATCGAGCACGAACATGAACGGCAGCAGGAACGCGGGGAGCGTGTACTTCCAGCAGTGCAGCGTGGTCTTGTAGGGATCGCCTCCGGTGATCGCCGCCGCCGCGAAAGGAGACAGCGCCGTCGGCGGGGACACTTCCGACAGAACCGCGTAATAGAAGATGAACATGTGCGCCGCGAAATCGGGCACGCCGAGCTTGGTGAGCGCCGGCGCGGCGATGACCGCGCAGATGATGTACGAAGCCGTCACGGGCACGGCCAGGCCGACGATCCACACCACCAGCGCGGTGAAGATCGCCGTCAGCGGCAGGGACCCCGCGGCGTACGCGATCACGATGGTGCTGAACTTCAGGCCGAGCCCCGTGAGCGTGACCACGCCGACGATGATGCCCGCGCCCGCGCAGGTGGCCCCCACGTTGAGCATGCCGGTGGATCCGCCCGCCATCGCCTTGACCAGCGGCATGTCCAGGAGCTTGCGGCCCAGTGTCCCCGGCGCGGAGAACAGGTCGTACGGGATCAGCGAGGTGTCCCTCCGCAGCAGGCTCGTCGCCAGGGACACGACCGTCGCCCAGAAGACCGACATGACGGGCGAGAAGCCCCACAGCATGAAGGCGACGATCGAGACCAGCGACAGGAAGTGGAACCAGTAGCGGCGCGCCAGCGTCCACGCGCCCTGCACCTTCTCGAAGGTGACGTCGTCCATCGCGTACTTGCGCGCGTCGATCTCCACCATCAGGAACAGCGCCAGGTAGAACAGCACCGTCGGGATGGCCGCCATCAGCAGCACATCCATGTAGGAGATCTTCAGGAACTCGGCGATCAGGAAGGCCGCCGCCCCGAGCACCGGCGGGGAGATGATGGCGCCGAGGCCGCCGGCCGCGAGCAGGCCGCCCGCCGCGTTGCGCTCGTAGCCGACCTTGGCCAGCATCGGGTAGGCCACCGAAGCGATCGTGACGGTCGTCGCCACGCCGGAACCGGAGGGGCCGCCCAGCAGGAACGAGGACAGCACCACCGTCCGCCCCGCGCCCGTGGGCTTGCCCCCCATCGCCGCGAAGGAGAAGTCGATGAAGAACTTGCCGGCGTTCGAGTACTGAAGGAAAGCGCCGAAGATGGTGAACAGGATGATGAGCGAGGACGAGACGTCGATCGCCACGCCGAAGATGCCTTCCAGCGTCATGTACATCACACCCACCAGCCGGCCGACGTCGTAGCCCTTGTGCGTCCACGGGGCGGGCAGCCAGGGGCCGGCCAGCGCATAGGCGAGGAAAGCGACGGTGATGACGGGCATGACCCAGCCGCTCGTGCGCCGCATGGCCTCCAGCACGAGGACGATCAGCGCGATGCCGAACACGACGTCCCAGGGCAGCGGGAGCGTGTTGCGGTCGGTGAAGTCGTCGCCGCCGTAGATGGCATAGGCCGCCACCGCGATCGCGAGGGCCGCCGCCAGCCAGTCCCACCACATGATCCGGTGGCGGAAGCGCCGCGCCACGGGAAACAGCAGGAAGGTAAGGGCCAGCACGAACGCCACGTGGATGCCGCGCAGCGTCTGCGTCGGCACGATGGAATACGCGGCGTAGAGGTGGAAGACGCTCATCGCGACCGCCGCCAGGGTGAGGAAGACGGCCAGGCCGCCGAGCGGCATGTTGGCCGCGCCCTCCTCCGCCTCGATGTACTTCTCGGCCTTCTGCAGGCTCTCCGCCGAGACCGCCGCGGCCTCCGACAGCGACACGCGGGACGGCTCGTTCATGTCGGGGAACCCTTCTTGTTCAGTTGACCTTCACGCCGCGCTCGGCGAAGTACTTGAGCGCTCCCGGGTGGTAGGGGATCGGGGTGGCGTTCGCCTTCTGGTTCTCCAGCTTGAAGTTCTCGGCTTCCTTGTGGACGGCGACCAGTTCATCCTTCTTGTCGAACAGGGTCTTGACGATGTTGTAGGCCGTCTTCTCGTCCATGCTTTCGTGGGCGACCAGGATGTTCATGACCGTCGCCTGCTTGTTGTCGGCGTCCATGCCCTTGTAGACCGCCTTCGGGATCGTGTCCTCGACGTACAGGTTGCCGTACTTCCTGTTCATGGCCGACACGAGGTCGGCATGGTCGATCATCCTGATCCTGGTGCCGGGCGTGCTGGCCAGGTCGGTCACCGCCGCGGTGGGCAGGCCGCCGACCCAGAAGAACGCGTCGATCTTGCCGTCCTTGAGGGCGTTGACCGATTCCGCGACGCCCAGGCGCTCGCGCTTCATGTCCTTGTCCTTGTCCAGGCCCGCGGCCTCGATGAGGCGGAAGGCCATCACCTCGGTGGCGCTGCCGGGCGATCCCGTCGACACGCGCTTGCCCTTGAGGTCGGCGAACTTGTTGACGCCCTTGCCGTCGACGCTCACCACGTGCATGCGGTTCGGGTACAGCACGGCCAGCGTCTTCACCGGCACCTTCTGGCCCTTGAACTTGTCCTCGCCCTTGTAGGCGTCCTGGGCCGCATCGCTCATCGAGAAGCCCACGTACGGCTTGCCGCTGGCGATCAGCTTCAGGTTGTCGACCGATCCGCCCGTCACTTCAGCGGTGGCCTGCATGCCGGGGACGTACTTGGACAGCACGGCCGCGAGCCCGCCGCCCATGGGGTAGTACACGCCGCCCGTGCCACCGGTCGCGATCGAGATGTTCTGCGCGAAGGCCGCGAACGACAAGCCGGCCGCGGTGAGCGTGACAAGAAGGTACCGAAGGAACTTCATGGGTTTGTCTCCTGTTGGATTTGGATGTCCACGGGCCGTGCCCCGCAGCCCCGGATTCTTGCCATGGCGCCGCCGGGCCGCTCTAGTGGCTTTCCAGCAGAGGAGCGCATCGGGTTCTACCTATCCGGATCTTCCGACAGCGTTCGACGGCCGCTGAAATCGAAATCGACACCTTCGTTTGCCTGGCCGGATGGGGCTGGTTCCGGTCAGAAGCGGACGCCACTTGTGGAGCTGGACGCGGCTGAACGCTCAGTCGGGACTCGTCAGGGCCGCTGCAAATTCGGAAGGGGGTGCCAGTCGCACCGTCCAGTAGTTGCCGGCTTCCTGGTGCACCGTAAGGAGGTCGTAGGTGCGCAGCATGTCCAGCAGCCCGGAGTGGCCGTAGGTTTGGGGAGAGAAAGCCGGGTCAGTACGCTTTAGGTATTGCCCGAGGGGACCGAGGTGGACCTTGCCCTCAGCAGTGTCTGCAGCCATGAGCTTGACGGCCTCGACCACCATCAGCGGCCGGCGTTTCGACGCGGGCTTGGCAGCTTCCACCTTGGGCGTCGCGGGCTTCACATCCGCTGGCTTTGAAGTCGGGGTCGCAACGCTGGGGACAGTCTCAGGCGTGCTCGGCGACTTGATCCACTCGAAAAATTGATCGCTGGCGTTGCGCAGCGCGTCAGGCGTCTTCGCCTCGCCGACGATATGCACTGTGGCGCCACGCTCGCGAAGCTTGCGGCACAGATAAGCGAAATCGGAGTCGCTGGTGACCAAACAGAAGGTGTCCGCGCGATGGTCGAACAGCGCCTCCATTGCGTCCAAGGCCAACGCGATGTCGGACGTGTTCTTGCCTGACGCGTACTGATACTGAAGGCAAGGCGTGAACGCCAGCCGCACCAATGCCTCTTGCCATTTGTTGGCCAACGTTGCGTGGTTGCCGTAGCCGCGACGCAAGACGACGCGACCGAACTGAGCGACCACACGGAGAGCGTGTTCCAGCACCTCTGGGGTGGTGTTGTCGCAGTCGACGAGCACCGCAACGCGTGATTCAGCCTGCAAGGCTTGATTACTGGCCATGTCCCCTCCCGAAGTTTTCGCAATCGTACGGGGTACAGAAGCAGCACTGGAACCTGAAGGACTATCAAACCGCCATGCTCGCCTTCGAGGGTTCCCTGACCGACCAGAAGATCGGCTACCACGCGTCGTCGGAGGACAATACCGCTTGCGTCAGCCCGTTCTCACGGCCACCGATGCGTACGTCGCTCAAGCACGATGCCGACACATTCCATCCAGCTGCCCGGCGCGGGCGGCCTCGCACCGGGCTACGACGAACCCTTCG
>Ga0247819_10000813_pt1 | contig 17588 bp, 15 predicted proteins | sample 13C_Xylose_Day6_FD_193428 | JGI IMG/M metagenome (GOLD analysis project Ga0247819, IMG submission 193428) | Soil microbial communities from agricultural site in Penn Yan, New York, United States - 13C_Xylose_Day6 | ecosystem: Environmental > Terrestrial > Soil > Agricultural land | place: USA...
GGCGGTTCGACGGAAGTTGAAGTGAAGGAAAAGAAGGACCGCATCGACGACGCTCTCAACGCGACGCGCGCTGCTGTTCAGGAAGGCATCGTACCGGGCGGCGGCGTTGCCCTGCTGCGTTCTTCCGTCAAGATCACCGTCAAGGGTGTGAACGACGACCAGGAAGCCGGCATCAACATCGTTCGTCGCGCTCTGCAGGCTCCGGCCCGCCAGATCGCTGAGAACGCTGGTGACGAAGCTTCGATCGTTGTCGGCAAGATCCTCGACAAGGACCAGGACAACTTCGGCTACAACGCCCAGACCGGCGAATATGGCGACATGATTGCCATGGGCATCATCGACCCGGTCAAGGTTGTTCGCACCGCCCTTCAGGACGCGGCTTCGGTTGCTGGCCTTCTCGTTACGACGGAAGCCATGATCGCCGAACTGCCGAAGAAGGACTCGCCGGCGATGCCGGGCGGCATGGGCGGCATGGGCGGCATGGACATGATGTGATAGGGCGCCAGCCCAATCGCAGCATTGTCCATAGAGCTTCGCCCATGCACCAAGAGCAGTTCAGCGCGTCAAGCGCGCTGAACGGGCGGCATGGACATGATGTGATAGGGCGCCAGCCCAATCGCAGCATTGTCCATAAAGCTTTGCCCATGCACTAAGAGCGGTTCAGCGCGTCAAGCGCGCTGAACGGGCGGCATGGACATGATGTGATAGGGCGCCAGCCCAATCGCAGCATTGTCCATAAAGCTTTGCCCATGCACTAAGAGCGGTTCAGCGCGTCAAGCGCGCTGAACGGGCAGCATGGACATGATGTGATAGGGCGCCAGCCTTATCGCGGACCTGTTCAAGCAGATCCACGATGATCCATTCGGATCGGAAAGGGCGACCCTCGGGTCGCCCTTTCTCGTTTTTGCGATAATCCTGCGGTTGCATCTAACGTGCACGTCAAAGCTGTCCGCAGGAAAAATTACCCGGTAGCTGCGGCGGCACTAAAAAAGCGTTGAAGTCGAGAAAAAACGAACTATAACACCGCCCCAAGTGGACAGAGATTCACGAGAGACTGGATGGTGGGCCTAAAGCGAGCGAAAAATCGCTCAAACTTTTCATATTAACTGTGTGTCCAAGCTCTCTTTGAGAACATCACGCAAAGCATATAAGTATTTCATCGCAAATTAAGCCGGCCTTTCCTGCGAAATCATTTCGCTTGGCGAGCTACGTCACAGTTTCGTGACCTTTCCGTACAGAAAGACGCAAACGACTATCGTGCGTGTTCTTCCTGCTATGGGTCGATGGCTGGCGAGGGTTGTATATTGGGGATGGGCCTGCCTGGTGGGAAGACGACATTCGCCAGGGGTCGTGCTGGGGTAGACCGTGTTTAAGATCACGAGAACAAATTCAGTTCCCCTCGGTGTTCCGGGACAGATGCATTCCGGTCTCCCGCATCAGGAATTCCTGGAACAGTTCTGCGTTTCCGAAGGTTGGTCGGGCGACCTGTCGACGGGCCTGTTCCGGCTTGGCGAGAAGGCGTCCGCGATCCACGGTCTCAACGAGAGCGAATGCGGGCTGCTCAATTTCGTGCGCTGCTACGACCTCGCCGACCGCAACCACGTGCTCGAGCTTTTTGAGCAGGCGGCAACCACGTGTTCGTCCTTCTGCTTCTCGACGACGATCAGCCTCGAATCCGGCCACAAGCAGCCGGTGTTCTGCATCGGCGAATCCTCGGGCCTCGAAGAACGCTATTCCGGTACGATCCACGGCATCTTCTTCTTCCCGCGCTTCCTTGTCGAAGGTGCGGGAAAGATGCTTCTGCGCCAGTAGGTGCATTCCCGCCTACAGAGCGCTTCCGCGCTTAAACAGAGTCCCAAAAGCGTTCCAGCTCGTTGTCTTTACGCGTTTCCTGGTGGAAAATCGCATCGCACTTTTCCTGGAAATAGCCTCAATGATGTTTGCCGGGCCGCCGTGTCGTGCAGGCGGCGGCGACCGTCAGGCGGCCGCCACTTTCACCTTGCCCATGGCGAGACTTGAGATCGGTGCTGGTCTGCCGAGCAGGTAACCCTGCGCTTCGTCACAGCCTTCCGCCTGCAGGATATCGAGCTGCGTCTGCGTCTCGACGCCTTCGGCGAGAACAGGAACCGAGAGGCTCTGCCCGAGTGCGAGGATGGCGCGCACGATCGCCTTTGCCTGCGGACTTGCTTCCACCTCCCACATGAAGCTCTTGTCGAGCTTGATCTTGTCGAACGGGAAGGACCGCAGCGTCTCGAGCGACGAATAGCCGGTGCCGAAGTCGTCGATCGCGATGGTGACCCCAAGCTCCTTGATCTGGCGAAGGGTCAGGAGCGCGCGCTCCTTGTCGTCGATGATCGTCGATTCCGTGATTTCGAGTTCCAGCCGCTTCGGGTCGAGCCCGGTCTCGGAAATCACGTCCTCGACCAGGCTGACGATGTCACCATTGGCAAGCTGCACCGGCGAAAGATTGACGGCGATCTTGTGGGTGCTCTGCCAGCCCGCGGCTTCGCGGCAGGCCTCGCGCAGAACCCATTCGCCGATCGGCAGGATCGCGCCGCATTCTTCCGCCAGCGGAATGAACTCGTTCGGAGGCACCATACCGCGCTCGGGATGGTGCCAGCGCAGAAGCACCTCATAACCGATGACGTCACCTGACATCACCGACTTCTGGACCTGGTAGTGCAACGCCAACTGATTCTTCTCGATCGCATCCCACAGATCGTTGGCAAGGCTGCGGCGCTGGCGTGCAGCCTCATCCATCGACACTTCGTAGAAGCAGACGCTCTGGTTCAGCGCGGCCTTGGCGCGGTACATCGCAAGGTCGGCATTGTTGATCAGCGTGTCGGCCGTCTCGGCGTCCTGCGGATAGATCGCGACACCCATGCTGCCACCGGACTTCAACTCGAAGTCGCCGAAGCGCATTTCTTCATGCAGGCTTTTCTCGATGCGGCGGAGGAAGTCGTTGAGTTCGGACAATTCCTCGAAGCGCTTGACGGCCGCGAACTCGTCGCCGCCGAAGCGGGCCACGAACTCGCCCTCCTGCAACAGCGACTTCATCCGCTGGGCAATCGTCACCAACACGAAATCGCCGGCAGCATGGCCATGCAGGTCGTTGACTTCCTTGAACTTATTGAGGTCGAGACCGATCACCGCGACCTTGCGCGAGAACCAGGCGGCCGCATCGAGTTCCTCCTCTAGATAGCTGCTGAACTGCAGCCGGTTCGGGAGGCCCGTCAGGCTGTCATGGCGAGCGAGGAACGAAATCTGCTCCTCGCTGTCCAGGCGCTCGGTGATGTCCTCGTAGGTGCTGACCCAGCCGCCATCCGCGAGGGTGCGGTGCTTGGTCAGGATCGAGCGACCGTTCGGCAGCTTTTCGACGATGTCGCCACCGCCCTTGCCGACCATGTCGACGCGGTGCCTCTGATAGAGTTCTTCCGATTTCGCCCGGGCGATGACCGGATCGGAATAGGTTCGGGCAAAAACCTCGTCGAGGATCTGGCGGAACGTCAGGCCCTTTCCGGCCAGCGTCTCCGAGAAGCCGAAGATCTCGCGGCAGCGCCGGTTGGATAGCAGCAGGCGGTCGCCGCTGTCGAAGAGGCAGATGCCCTGCGACATGTTCTCAAGCGCAATGTCGAGATTCTTGCTCACTTCGGCGATGCGGTCGGCGTCGACCTTTTCCTTGGTGATGTCCTTGACGATCTTGATGAAGCCCGCATGCGTGCCATCCTCATGCAGGAACGGGTCGATCACGACATGCGCCCAGAAGCGCGTGCCATCCCTGCGATAGCGCCAGCCTACACACTCGAACTTGCCGTTGGCATAGGCTTCGTCGAGCGCCTGTTGCGGTACGCCTGCCCGCTGATCCTCGGGAGAATAGAAGCATCCGAAACTCTTGCCGACGATTTCGTCGGCAGTATAGCCCTTGTTGGCTTCGGCTCCGGCATTCCAGCTCGCGACGCGGCCTTTTGCGTCGAGCATGTAGATGGCGTAGTCCTTGACGCTTTTCACGAAGCGGGCGAATTCGCGCTCGGAGGCGGCGGCGGAAAGCTCGGCATGGTGCGCAAAGCCTGCGGCAAGCAAGACCATGGTTAGCAGGAAGAAAGCGGTTCCGGCGATGACGAAAGCAAGAAAATGCGGCTGTATCATCCCCTCGGGCGACGGCAGCAGCAAATCGGCTTCGATCGTCACCGCACCCATCGCCGTGAAGTGCAAGGCGACGATACCGAGCGTCATGAACAGCGTCGCCAGAATTTTGGCTTTCAACGGCCGATCGATGTGTGTGATGGCCCGCAAGGCGCCGATATCGAACAGGGAGCCGGCAAAGACGGAGGCGACGACGAGCGTCCAGTCCCAGCGGATGGTACCTGGAACATCGAGCGCCGCCATGCCGAGGAAGTGCATGCAGGCGACGCCGAAACCGAGGACGATGCCGCCGGCGATCCAGGCGACAGGTCCCTGCGCATAGGTCGCAATCAGCAGTGCCATCGTCGTCAGAACGACCGCGACGGCAAGCGACAGGGCCGTCAGATCGATCTGATAGCCGAGCACGACGCCTGGGTCGTAGGCAAGCATGGCGATGAAGTGGGTCGCCCAGATGCCGAAGCCACTGGCGATGCCGGCAGCCACGGCCCATATCGCCCGCGCCTTGCCTGCGGATGCGCGTCCTCGCTGAAGCAAGGTCACGGCACCGTAGCTCGACAGGAAGCAGATGAGGGCGGCGAGCACGACCAGCTTTGGGTCATGCTCGACCACGAGGCATGTAAGAACCTTGAACATCGCCAAACGCCTAAATGAAATTTCTGGTCCGGAAATGGAACGCCCACTTCCGGTTCATCGCTTCTGTTGGCGTCGTGCCGTTTAAGGAATTGTGAAAAGTCAGGTCGCAACGTCCGTTTCGAAACAGGACGTTGCTTTCGTCCTTAACGAAGGCTGAAATGCCAACGCCTTGTAGTTAAAGATTTCGAAGCGGCCCAATGACGCTGTGACGGTCACACCGCTAAAGCGCATCGGGGTCTCTACTGCATGTTTCCTTAAATCGTCTTCGATATAAGGATAAAAACATGCAGCAATTCAAAGTGCTACAGCGACCTTTGCGCGTCTAATAAGACGCGCGGCGCTGTAGAATTCGCTTGGTGCGCTTCAAGCCCCTGTTTTCGCCTGTCGATGTCGCAAATCCGCTACGCACTTTTGCGCGACAGGCTCTAAGCCTGGGCCAGAAGCGCCTTCAGATCCGATTGCGGATCGGCAATGACGGCCCTGTCCGGATGAATACCCGTCTCCAGCAGCTTCTTGCCGGTGACATAGGCCTTGGTGTCGTTGATCGCGTCGACGGCCAGAAGCTTGCCCTCGCGGAAATACCAGACCGAAACGCTGCCCTCGCGCTGGCCGGGGCGAACGATGGTTTCGTCGTGGCCGAGGCCAAAGCCGGCGATCTGCAACTTCACATCGTACTGGTCCGACCAGAACCAGGGCTTGGGCGCATAAGGCTCGACACCGCCGGCAATGACGGCGGCAACAGCCTCGGCCTGATCCACGGCGTTCTGAACCGATTCGAGGCGGATGCGCATGTTGCCCCAGGGCTGAACGGCGCAATCGCCCATCGCGAAAATCGCCGGGTCGGAGGTGCGGCCGTGGCTGTCGACGACGATGCCGCCGGCGGTTTCAAGACCGGCGTCGTGCGCCAGGTGGTCGTTGGCGGTCACGCCGATACCGACGATGACGAGGTCGACCGGAAGCACCGACCCGTCGGAAAGCTCGACGCCGGTAACGCGGCCATTCTCGCCAACCAGCCGGTTGAGCCCTGTTCCCTCGCGAATATCGACACCGCGCGATCGATGGATTTCTCGAACGATGCCTGACGTCGCCGCGGAGGCGACGCGTTGCAGGATGCGGTCGGCCATCTCGATGACCGTCACCTCAAGCCCGAGCGTTCGTGCAACGGCCGCGGCCTCAAGGCCGATATAGCCGCCGCCGACGACGAGCGCCCGCCTGCCCGGCTTCATCTCTTCAGCCAGCAGATCGGCATCCCTGAAGTCGCGGACGGTGAAAACGCCGTCGAGATCGCCGCCGACCGAGGCTGGCAACCGACGGGGGGTGGCGCCGGTTGCAAACGCGAGCGTCTCATAGTCGAGCGACGTGCCGTCGCTCAGCATCACGCGGCTGGCATCTCGGTCGAGATCCGTCACCGTGGTCGACAGCCTGATGTCGACATCATGCTCGCCGTACCAGGCTTCCGCCCGATAAAGCAGTCGATCAAGGCTCATCTCGCGAAGCAGGTATTTCTTGGAAAGTGGCGGACGCTGATAGGGCAGGCTTGCCTCGGACGCGACGATGGTGATCGGTCTTTCGTCCTTCAACGCCCGCAGTTTGGCGACCAACGCAAAGGCGGCCTGACCGCCACCGATAACAACAAGCTTTCCGGACACGCTCTCACCCGTCATTTATTCGTTTGTACAACAAGGCGTAGCCTTTCCGCCCGAGCCTCGTCAACTCGAACGACGGCCACGCCGGCCGATCGTCAGCCCTTGGCCGGGATCTCCATGCCCTTTTGCGCTGCCGGACGCGCCAGTCCTCGGTCGACCCAGGCCATCACATTCGGGAAGCTCTTGTAGTCGAGCACATCGGCGCCGCCATAGAATTTGCGCGCACCTTCGACCCAGGGATAGGTGGCGATGTCGGCGATCGTATACTCATCGCCCATCAGCCATTACCGCCCCTGGAGCCGCCCCTCCAGCACGCCCAGCAGCCGTTTCGATTCGTCGCGGTAGCGCTCCACCGGATAGATGTTGTTGGCGACCTTGTCGGCAGCGAATTTGAAGAAGTGACCGAACTGGCCGAGCATCGGGCCGACGCCGCCCATCTGGAACATCACCCAGCAGATCGCTTCATAACGCGCGGCCGCATCCGAAGGCAGAAGTTTCCCTGTCTTTTCCGCGAGATAGAGAAGGATCGCCCCAGACTCGAACAACCCGATCGCCTTGCCGCCAGGGCCGTGCGGATCGATGATCGCCGGAATGCGGCCATTGGGGTTGAGCGACAGGAATTCCGCCGATTTCTGGTCGTTGGTGTCGAACGAGATCCGGTGCGCCTCGTAGGGCAATCCCAGTTCTTCGAGCACAATGGAGATCTTCACGCCGTTCGGCGTCGGCAAGGAATAGAGCTGGGACGATGTCCGGGTTCTTCGCAGGCCAGCGCTTGGTGATCGGAAAGGCGGAAAGGTCGGCCATGGAATGCTCCTCGAAACGAATGGCGCGAACGGCACCCGCCGCTTGCGCCGCGCAGATACCAACCTGCGCTGCGCCCGGCAGAGCGCCTGAGCGGCGGTTCTTAAGTTTCAAAGCGCGTCGCGCACCGCCGAGAGAATGCGACCGACGATCGGGTCGCCGTCATGCGCCGGCTTGCGTGCACGCACCAGGCAGGCCTCCGACCGCAGTATGACGCCGTCGGCAAGGGTCTTCAGGTGGTTGGCATGCAGGGTCGAACCGGTCGAGGTGATGTCGACGATGATGTCGGCAGAGCCGGAGGCCGGCGCACCCTCGGTCGCTCCGAGGCTTTCGACGATGTGGTAGAGCTGGATGCCGTGGCTGCCGGAAAAGTGGTTCTGCGTCAGCCGCCAGTATTTGGTGGCAATCGCCAGCCGCCGCCCGTGGCGGGCGCGGAAGTCGGCGGCGACGTCGCCGAGGTCGGCCATGGTGTCGACGTCGTACCAGATCTCCGGAACGGCGACGACGACATCGGCATGGCCGAAGCCGAGGCGGGCGCAGAACTCGACGCGAGCGTCGGCATTGGCAAGCCCCTCGCGCACAAGGTCTTCTCCGGTGACGCCGAAATCGATCGAGCCGTTGCCGAGCTCGCGCGAAATCTCCGAGGCCGACAGGAAGGCGATCTCGACATCGTCCCAGCCTTCGACACGGCCGCGATAGGAGCGGTCATTGCCGACGGCGACGATCTTCATGCCGGCGCGCTCGAAGATCGCCGAGGCGTCGTCCTTCATCCGCCCCTTGGACGGCAATGCGATGGTGATGGTCATGCGGCACCTCCGCTGGCGGCGATCGCCGCTTCGATCCGGTCGAGCCAGAGCGAGAAGCCGACGGCGGGAATATGTTCGCGCGCGCCAAGCAGGGTTAGGAGCCGGTCGAAGCGCCCGCCACCGGCAAGCACCGCCGGTGTCCCCTCGACTTCGACTTCGAAGACGAGGCCGGTATAATAGTCGAGCGGGCGGCCGAAGGCGGCACGATAGCGAATGACATCGACATCGGCGCCGATGCCGGCAAGCGCCGCCACGCGCGCGTCAAAACGCGCCAGCGCTCCATCGAGCGTCAATCCGGTCTTCTCGGCAAAGCGGAAGAGTGCGGCAGGCGCTTCGGCAAGCGGCATGTCGAGCGCCAGGAATTCACGCACGAGATCCAGCGTTTCCGGATCGAGCCGGGTATTCGCCAGTTCCATCTTTTCCTTCAGGCGGCGGGCGATGTCCTGCGGCGAGCGGCTGGCATTGGTGGAGTAGCCCGTCGCCTCCATGGTTTCGCCGATATGGGCGACAAGCCGCACCTCGTCATCGAGCATGCCGGCGATCGCCAGCCGCTCGACCTCGGGGCCAAAGACGCCGGCAGCCTTTGGATCGGCAAGCTCGGCAAGCAGCTTCTGCAGGTGCTTCTGGTCGCCGAAGGCATGGATCAGCCGCTTCTGCCAGCCGCCCGGCAGGCCACAGGCACCGACGACCGCTTCGAAGACCGACTGGTCGCCGAGCGTGACCGCCAGGCGCCGGCCAGGAAGACGATTGGCAACCACCCGCATGGCATTGCCGACCGCACGCGCGTCGGAGGCGGCGATATCGGTATCACCGAGATCTTCGATGCCGGCCTGATAGAATTCGTTGCCGCCTTCGCGGCGCTGACGAAACACTTCGCCGAGATAGGCATAACGCTTGGGCGTGCCGGTTGCCGTTTCGATGTGGCGAAGGCAGACGGGGATGGTGAATTCCGGCCGCAGACAGAGGCTCTCTCCGGTCTCACTCTCGGTCATGAAGATGCGGCGGCGAAGATCCTCGCCAGCCATGGCGAGAAACGGCTCCGCCGGTTGGATCACCGGTGTGTCGACCCGAAGCGTGCCGAGACTTTCGAACTCGGCAAGCAGATCTGCGGAGAAGGCGGGAAGGTTGATCAGAGGCATCGCCGTCAGCCTGCCCTTGCCCGGTCCTCGGCCTGTGCCGCGAGCATTTCACGCACCTTTTCGACAAGGTCGCCTGCGGGCACGGAGACCTGCGCCACCCGCGCCTCGCGCCATGCCGCATTGTCCTCGATTTCGCCCGACAAGCGCTTGCCCTCGATCAGATCCTTGATCTGCACCAGACCGGCGGCGCGCTCGTCGCCGCCCTGAATGATCGCGAGCGGCGCACCGCGACGGTCGGCGTATTTCAGCTGGTCGCCGAAGTTCTTCTTGTTGCCCTGGTACATCTCGGCGCGAATGCCGGCATGGCGGAGCTGCTGCACGAAGCGCTGGTAGTGGCCCATGCTGTCGATGTCACGGTCCATAACGCAGACGACGACCGGTGCCACGACGTCCGACGTGCCGAGCTTGCCAAGGTTCTTGAGCGCGGTCATCAGGCGCGAAACACCGATCGAGAAACCGGTGGCCGGCACCGGCTGGCCCATGAAGCGCGAGACGAGACCATCGTAACGTCCGCCGCCGCCGACCGAACCGAAGACGACCTTTTCGCCCTTCTCATTGGTGACGGCAAACTGCAACTCGGCCTCGAAAACCGGGCCGGTGTAATATTCGAGACCGCGAACGACCGAAGGGTCGATCTTGATGCGATCGGCCTCGTAGCCCGCGCTCACGACCAGGCTGCGGATGGTGTTGAGTTCCTCGACGCCCTCGCCGCCCTTGGCTGTGCCGGCAACGAGCGCTGCGAGTTCGGCGGCACTTTCGGCGTAGTCCTGGATGCCAACGAAGAACAGGACCTTGTCGATCTGCTCGCCGTTCAGACCGGCGCCCTTGGTGAAGTCGCCGCTCTCGTCCTTGCGGCCTTCGCCGAGCAGCAGGCGCACGCCTTCGGGACCGAACTTGTCGAGCTTGTCGATGGCGCGCAGCACCGTCAGGCGGGCATTCGCCTTGTCGTCGCCGCCGAGGCCAATCGCCTCCATGACGCCATCAAGAACCTTGCGGTTGTTGACCCGGATCACGTAGTCGCCGCGCTTGATGCCGAGCGCTTCCATCGTGTCGGCCATCATCATGCACATTTCGGCATCCGCCTGGACGCCGGCGGCACCGACCGTATCGGCATCGAACTGCATGAACTGGCGGAAGCGACCCGGGCCCGGCTTTTCGTTGCGGAAAACGTAGCCGGCGCGATAGGTGCGGAAGGGAAGCTGGATCTCGTTGAAGTTCTCGGCGACGTGACGGGCAAGCGGCGCCGTCAGGTCGTAGCGCAGCGACATCCACTGGTCGTCGTCATCCGTCAGCGAAAACACGCCCTCGTTCGGGCGGTCGCTGTCGGGCAGGAATTTTCCAAGCGCATCGGTGTATTCGAACAGCGGCGTTTCGACCGGATCGAAACCATAACGCTCATAGACTTCGCGGATCTTGACGATCATGTCGTCGGTGGCGCGAATATCGGCGGCCGAACGGTCGACAAAGCCACGCGGAAGGCGTGCCTTGAGCTTCTGCGGTTTCTTTTGTTTCTCGGTCATGGGGAGCATTCCGGACTGTCAGCGGGTTTCGAGCTTTCCCTATCGGATAGAGGCATGGGCGGCAAGGGTTAGCACGGCGCAAAGCGGCTCCAGGCGTGCGCGAAGGCAACGATCGGACCGGCAGCGTGCCGATCACGTCTTCTCTTTGCCACGGGCCATCCTAAGTAAAGGGCATGCGTTTTGCCGCCGTCATACTCCTGTTCGTTGCAGCCCTGTTCTCAGGCGCGCCTTCGGCGATGCTGCAGGCCCAGGACCTGGCGGCCGGTGCCGCACAAACCGCCGCCCATGACTCGTCGCAAAAGCAAGCCGTTCACGCTGGCCATGCGATCTCCTGCGAAGATATCCGGGCATGCAAGGACCACTCGAAAAAACAGGCGCATCCTTCGTCCTGTTCGGCCTGCATCGCGATCGAGCCAATTGCCTTGATGTTCGATCCGGCGACCACGACATCGTCGCGTCTGGCGGCAGCGACATATCCCGCATTGCACGCGATCACGATCGGGCCGCGCTCGCCACCACCCAAGTCGTTCCTGCTTGTGTGACCGTCATCGTGGCTCACCTTCGGGTGTATCGGCTGCGCTGACGAAACGAAATTCCATATGACCGGCCGCAACAACCGGCCGACATTTCGGCGATTGCACGGCGCTGCCTCAGTCGCGCGAGATGATAATGAGATGAAGAAGGAAACCATCATGTCTTTGAAAACGATCATAGCAGCCTCAGTCCTGATCGCGTCACTTTATGCTCCCGCTATGGCCCAGGACCACGGCAGCAGCATGCATCACGGATCGGCTGAGGCGGCGGCGCCGGCCGGCGACACCTCCGCCTCCAGCAAGGCTTTCGCCGAGGTCAACGCCCGCATGCACAAGGGCATGGACATCGCCTTTACCGGCAACGCCGATGTCGACTTCGTGCGGGGCATGATCGCCCATCATCAGGGCGCGATCGGCATGGCCAGGGTCGAACTCGAATACGGCAAGGACGAACAACTGCGCAAACTGGCGGAAGACATCATCAAGGCCCAGGAGGGCGAGATCCAGATGATGAAGGATTGGCTTGCCAAGAACGGTGGCTGAAGCCGTTCCTGGAAAGATGCAAATTCAGGGTTGCGGGCGCGTCAGCGCCCGCCGCATGTCCTCGACCGTCGCGCGGCAATGGCAGCCTTCGATGTGGTCGTTGACAAGCCCCATGGCCTGCATGAAGGCATAGATCGTCGTCGGGCCGACGAAGGTCCAGCCGCGCTTTTTCAGATCCTTGGAGATCAGCGTCGAGGTCGGAGTCGTCGGATTGGCGGCGATCGCTTCATAGCTGACAAATGCCGGCCGCTCGTCCGGGCCGGGTTCGTGCGACCAGAAATAGGCAGCAAGCGAACCAAACTCGGCTTTAAGCTCCTGGGCGCGCTTGGCGTTGTTGATGGTCGAGACGATTTTGCCGCGATGGCGCACGATGCCGGTATTGCCAAGGCAGCGCTCGATGTCAGCATCGCCGAAGGCGGCAACCGCATCGACGTCGAAGCCGGCGAAGGCGGCGCGAAAGGCCTCGCGCTTGCGCAGGATCGTCAGCCAGGAGAGGCCGGATTGAAACCCCTCCAGACAGATCTTCTCGAAGAGGCGCCGGTCATCGGTAACCGGCCGCCCCCATTCCTCGTCGTGATACCGTCTGTAGTCATCGAGATTGCTCTGCCAGGCGCAACGCCCAAGGCCGTCTTCGCCAATCATTATGCCCTTGGTCGTCATTACCAGCCCCGTTTCATCGTGCTCTTCCGCATTTACCATTCACAAACCAGATTCCTAAAGCGACGGATAACCCTACCCAAAGCTTTATCGGCGCTTCCTCCCTTTCGCGGGCTGCCGTTTACCATTCCGTGGCGCCGCGATGACACGATCGCCCCATTGCCAAGGCGCATGCCGTCCGTCCTGGAGACCCGTTCTCCGGCTGGCCGCGCCCCATTTTGATACGTTTCGGCGAAAGGTAGCGAGTCCGTCCGATGTTGAAAAAATCCCTTGTTGTAGCCGCATCCATCCTCACCCTCGTCGCCGGCCAGGCGCAGGCCCAGGACCGGTACAAGAACCGGCCGCCGGTGATCGTCAGCCCAGACCTGACCGCCCCGTGGGTGATGCAGCTCGGCGGCCAGCCGCAACAGGCGCGCCGGGTCATCTACCGCCAGCAGATACCGACCACCACCCGAAAACAGTATTATCAGGGCCTGACCGTGAAGCCGCAGGCAAAACGCCGCGTCGGCGCCCCGCTGGTACAACCGGTCAACGCCACCCGCGCCCAGCGTCCCGTCAAGTCTAAGTTCGACCCGCAGTATCTGCCGCAGACAGTTGCCTACGACGGCAAGGAAAAGGCAGGCACGATCGTCATCGATACCAACAATCGTTTCCTCTACCTTGTCGCCGGTAATGGTCAGGCACGGCGCTACGGTGTCGGCGTCGGCAAGCCGGGGTTCGAATGGGCCGGCGCTCATAAGGTCACCCGCAAGGCGGAATGGCCGAGCTGGACGCCGCCGACGGAAATGATCTCGCGCGAAGCCGCCAAGGGGCACTACCTGCCGGCCCGCATGGACGGCGGCCCGGAAAATCCGCTTGGCGCACGCGCCATGTATCTCGGCTCGACGCTTTACCGCATCCACGGCACCAATGCGCCCTGGACGATCGGTTACGCGGTCTCCTCAGGCTGCATCCGCATGCGCAACGAGGACGTCGTCGATCTCTATGAACGGGTGAATGTCGGCACCAAGGTTATCGTCATATAATTGGCGCCGGACATAGAATATTTCCCTCTCCCCATACGTTTTGCTGTTGCCTGGTCGTGATCTTCAGGCAACAGACGGGCTTAAAGATACAAAATCCGTGACCATGTTCGGTCTATCGGATGTATCCCGGGCTTGAACTTCGGGCCAATTTGCATAGCCTTGATGTAACGAGGGCTTAGAGGGAATCGTATATGAAACGTCATGCCAGCAAATTGGTCGCGATCGCCATCGCGACCAGCGCTATTCTTGCCGCCGCCAATGCCCAGGCTTTCACGCCCGCGCCGACATCCGGAACCACTCCCAAGAGCAGTGATATCGTCCTTGTCGCGACGCAGAAAAAGCCGCCGAAGCAATTCTGGCGCACCAAGGTTCGCTTCAGCACCGACGAAGCCCCCGGCACGATCATTGTCGATACCAACAACAAGTTTCTCTACTACATCGACGGTCCGAACCGCGCGACCCGATACGGTATCGGCGTCGGTCGTGAAGGCTTCGGCTGGTCAGGCGTGGTGAAGGTGGGCCGCAAGGCTGAATGGCCGACCTGGACGCCGCCGGAAGAAATGCGCCGCCGCGAAGCCGCCAAGGGCCGCATCCTGCCGATCACGCAGGAAGGCGGCATCGACAACCCGCTCGGCGCGCGTGCCATGTATCTCTATAAGGGCGGCCGCGACACGATCTTCCGCATCCACGGCACCAACCAGCCGTGGACGATCGGCCAGAATATGTCTTCGGGCTGCATCCGCATGATGAATAACGACATCGAGCACCTCTACGACCGGGCCGACGTCGGCACCAAGGTGATCGTCATCGGACCCGGCAGCAAGACCGGCGATACCTACTTCAACGATCGCGGCGTCGATATCTTCCGCCAGATCTTTGGCGGCTGATACGCTCGCCAGAAATAGCCCAGAAAAACCAATGCCGGCGCCATCGCGCCGGCATTTTTCGTTTCACAATCCAGCCGGTTTCGCGCCGCCATAGGCCCAGTCGAGCAGTTCGACCGTGTGGACGATCGGGATCGCCGTGCCGGTCGCGATCTGGGTGATGCAGCCGATATTGCCGGTGGCGATCACGTCGGGCTTCGTCGCCGCGAGGTTCTTGACCTTGCGGTCCTTGAGCTTCTGCGAGATCTCCGGCTGCAGGATGTTGTAGGTGCCGGCCGAGCCGCAACAGAGATGGCCTTCTGCGGGATCGCGCACGACGAACCCCGCCTGTTTTAACAGTTGCTTCGGCGCCATGGTGATCTTCTGGCCGTGCTGCATGGAGCAGGCGGAATGATAGGTCACGGTCATGCCGCGCGGATCCTGCACTGGAAGATCCAGAGTCGACAGGTATTCGGTGATGTCCTTCGCCATGGCCGAGACCCTTGCTGCCTTTTCCGCATAGGCGGGGTCGAGGCGCAGCATGTGGCCATAATCCTTGATCGTCGTGCCGCAGCCGGATGCGGTGATGATGATCGCATCGAGACTACCTTCGTCTGCCACGCTCAGCCAGGCATCGACATTGCGCCGGGCCGCGTCGAGCGCCTGGCCCTCCCGCCCCATGTGATGCACCAGCGCGCCGCAACAGCCCTCGCCTGCCGAGACGACCACCTCTATGCCGAGACGGGTAAGGAGGCGGATGGTTGCCTCGTTGATCTCCGGCTTCAGTACCGGTTGCGCGCAACCGTTCAGCAGCGCAACGCGGCCGACGCGCTTGCCGCTGGCGGCATGGGTGCCCGTGATCGCGGTCGCCGAGGGCTCCGGCACCGCCTTCGGCGCCAGATCGAGCATCACTCCGAAGGTCTTGAGCGCCGCCACCTTTTTCAGAACCCTGGCAAAGGGCCTTCCGAAAGCGGCCGCCTTCAAGGCAAGGCGAAAACGCGAGGGATAGGGCAGGACTTGCGCCAGCACGGCGCGGGCCAGCCTATCCTTCAATGGCCGCTTGTAGGTCTTCTCTATATGAACACGGGCATGATCAACGAGATGCATGTAGTCGACGCCTGACGGACACGTGGTGGTGCAGGCGAGACAGGACAGACAGCGGTCGATATGCGTCACGGTTTCGGTGTCGGCCGGCCGACTGTTCTCCAGCATATCCTTGATGAGATAGATGCGGCCACGCGGGCTATCGAGCTCGTCGCCAAGCGTCACATAGGTGGGACAGGTGGCGGTGCAAAAACCGCAATGCACGCATTTGCGCAGGATGGCCTCGGATTCGGCCACATGCGGATCGGCAAGCTGCGCGGGCGTAAAGTTCGTTTGCAAGCGGCTACTCCAGTATCGGGGCTCTGCCCCTCACGCGCGTTGCGATCTCTGATCGCTTACCGCATTTCAAGCTCTTGTTTTCCCATGTCGCTGTCGCAAAACCGCTACACACTTTTGCGCCACACGGTTTAGATCATCCAGCTTTCCGGATTGCTGATCGGCTCCTCGCGAGCGGCGCGTTGCAGGCCGACGACACAGCGCACGACGATCCAGACCGCGGTGGCGATAAACCCTAAAAACCCGATCAGCAACACCATCAGCAGCGCCGAGATGAGACCGAACAACAGCGCAATCCAGAAGGTGCGGATCGCCCAAGTATAGTGTGTCTGGACCCAGGGCGCACCCTTGCCGCGGTTGAGATAAGCAAGCACGACGCCGATGACAGACGTGATCCCCACGGCGAAAGCGACGAGATAGAGCACATAAATGACCTGGACGTTGACCTTCCCGGGCTCCAGCCAGCGATCGGTCTCTCTGGGAGGCGGAGCCTGCGGACCATTGTCACTCATCGATACCTCCCTCTCTCGTCATTTCCCCGTGCCTCAGGAGACGGCCTGCATCCGGCCCGGATTGAAGATCCGCTGTGGATCGAACTTTTCCCGGACGCGCTCGCTCAACAGCGCCACCGGCGCGGGTTGCGGCTCGAACGATGGAATGGTCGCGCGAAAGCCGTCAGCTGCGCGAACGAGGCTCGCATGGCCGCCGCCAAGCGCCTTGATATAGCGGCGCACCAGCGCCGCCTCCGGATCGGCCTCCATGCGCAGCCACACAAGTCCGCCCTGCCAGTCATAAAAGGCATCGACACCCGTTTGCAGGCGCAACGCGGCAACCAGTTGGTGGCCGGCCGAAGGCGCAACCGAGACACGCCAGAGCGGGCGATCCGTGCCATCTGCATAGGGCTTCACATCGCGGATCTCCAACCAGAGCGCCGCCGTCTGCTCCGCATCGAGCCGCGATACCGGACCGAACTTTTCGAGCGCCTTCGACAGTTTTTCCGCGCGGATCGAGACCGAGGCCTGCAAGCCTTCCAGCCGAAGAACGGTTGCTGCGCCATCGGGCAGGCCGCCGGCGATGAACCGGCCGCGGACGCTCTCGGCCAGATGCGCCGCACCTGATACCTCGACCGTTTGCGCCATGGCTTCTGCCATCACGGCCGCCGCCTCGGCATCGTTCAAGCCCGAGACCACGACGGTTTCGCAGGCTGGCGGCTTCGGCAGCACGCGGAATGTCACCTCGGTCAGAATTCCAAGCGTTCCGTGCGAGCCCGCCAAAAGTTTTACCAGATCGAGGCCGGTGACGTTCTTCATCACCCGGCCGCCAGCCTTGATCGCGTCGCCCCTGCCATTGACGAAACGGACGCCGAGCAGGCTGTCGCGAGCGGCACCGGCGATGAGGCGCCTCGGCCCCGAGACATTGGCCGCGAAAACCCCGCCGATCGTCGGTTCGCCGGTCGTTGCAAAGATCGGGCGGTGGTCCATCGGTTCGAATGACAGCATCTGCCGGTTTTCGGCAAGGGCCGCCTCGACCTCGGCAAGCGGCGTCCCGGCGAGCGCGCTGACGGTCATTTCCGCCGGGTTGTAGCTGACAATACCTGAGAGACGGCGGGTGGACAGCACCCGGTCGGCGCGCACGGGGTTGCCGAGGCCGGAGCGCGTGCCGCCGCCGATGACGGTAAGCGACGCCCTTTCCGCGGCCATCGCCCGAACCACGGTTGCGATCCCCTCTTCGCTCGCAGGCTCGAAATGCACGATCATGCGGCGGGGCGTCCTTCGAGCGGAAAGACCTTGGACGGGTTCAGGATCCATTGTGGATCGAAGGCGGCGCGCGCCGCCATCTGCTGGTCCAGATCGGTCTGGGTGAACTGATGCAGCATGAGATCGCGTTTCTCGATACCGA
>Ga0247819_10000821_pt1 | contig 17468 bp, 22 predicted proteins | sample 13C_Xylose_Day6_FD_193428 | JGI IMG/M metagenome (GOLD analysis project Ga0247819, IMG submission 193428) | Soil microbial communities from agricultural site in Penn Yan, New York, United States - 13C_Xylose_Day6 | ecosystem: Environmental > Terrestrial > Soil > Agricultural land | place: USA...
TGAAGCCGGGCTGCAAGGCTGACTCGGTGATGATTCTCGAGGGCGCGCAGGGTGCGGGTAAGTCCACCGCGATGAGCATCCTCGGCGGCGAGTGGTTCATGGACACGCCGTTTGCGCTGGGTGACAAGGACGGCTTTCAGGCGATCCGGGGCAAGTGGATCGTTGAGCTGGGGGAGCTGGATAGCTTCAACAAAGCTGAAAGTACGAAGGCCAAGCAGTTCTTTTCGGCGTCTACCGACACCTATCGCGAGAGCTACGGCCGCAGAACGATGGACGTGCCACGCCAGTGTGTTTTCGTGGGTACGACCAACCAGGACGAGTACCTGAAGGATGCCACCGGCAACCGTCGTTATTGGCCGGTGGCGTGTACCAAGGTTGATCTGGAGTTGTTGCGTTCAATGCGCGATCAGCTATGGGCCGAGGCGGTGTTCTGCTACGACGCTGGCGACCTTTGGTGGGTGACGCTAGATGAGGCGGCGATGTTCGGCGAAGAGCAGGACGAGCGCTTTGTGGTGGATGAATGGGAGGGGCCGATTCTGACCTGGCTAGAAGAGTCGCAGATCGGCGAGACCACCACCGGCAGCGAGGTGTTAACCAGCGCGTTGAAGTTGGACTTCGGGCATTGGGGCAAGCCTGAGCAGATGCGGGTCGGGGCGATCATGCATCGGTTGGGATGGCGGCGTGTACGGTTGACGGCGTTGGCTAAGAGTGGGCAGCGGCCTTGGGCTTACAAGAAGCCGGCAGCGTGGGGTGGTGCTTCGGCGTTGAAGCGGGAACCGATTGAGGAGCCTTGCTTTGATTAAGGAGATCGATTCGCTGCTTCGGTTGTGGGCGCAGGAGCTGCATTCAGAACATTCGAAAGGAGGGCTGGCTGGGGGAAATATGGTTGCCATGATGATGGAGAGCAACGGGCAACTGATCAGGGGGCGGCGTGCCTTCCGTGTGCCGCTGGAGAGTTCGTTGGACATTGAGCTGATCGTGAGCAAGCACTTGGCACCGGAGCTGGTCACTGTGGTGCGGGAGCATTACTGCACGCTCGATGTGGATATGCGCTTGCGGTATGCCCACTGCGGTTGCGGCCGCGACACGTACTACCAGCGTTTGCATGATGCGCATCTGCAGATATTCGGCGTGATGATGGGGCTGGCTGCGTGACCCCAGGCATCGTTCCGGTTGTGGTTGTCCCACTGGCCCGTCTTGTCTCGCTGCGTTTTGATGCAGTGGGACAGGTGCGGGCCTTGTCGTTGTTGGGCTGTCCCACCGTCCCGCCTAGAAGTGCCTCCCGCCCGTGTGAGCGTAGCGGGCGAGCATTACGCGCTTACGCGCGAACGCGTGTTCTTTAATTTCTTCCTTTACACGAGAAAGAAGAAAGATAAGTAGGACAGTGGGGCGAAGCCCCGAATTCAGGCGCTCTCAGGCGTCTCACTTCGATTCTGAACAGTGGGACGTATGGGACACCACCGCAACAACTGAATGCCGTGGTGGTGTATTCGCCGACATTCGCTAGGTGTTAACCCTGCGTTACCCACTTATTCACCGGGTGGCATTAAAACAGGGTTGCTGCCACCGGAATCGACCTGTAAAAAGTAGTCATCTTCGATAGGTGCGACCGCAGAGAGCGGCAGGCACCACACACCAAACCCGGCCATTGCGCCGGGTTTTTGCGTTCATGGGGTAGGCGATGACAAGCGAGCAGCAAGCACTGGCAGAAATGCCGATCTGGTTAGTGATCGTCCTGGCCCTGGTCGGCGGCGTATCGGGGGAGATGTGGCGGGCGGACAAGGACGGGGCGCGGGGCTGGGCGTTGTTGCGCAGGCTCGCGCTTCGGTCGGGTGCCTGCATTGTCTGCGGGGTGACGGCGATGATGCTGATGATCGCTGCCGGCATGTCGCTCTGGACGGCGGGGGCCTTGGGTTGCCTGACGGCGATGGCTGGCGCGGATGTCGCCATCGGGTTGTACGAACGCTGGGCTGCCAAGCGGCTTGGCCTTTCCGAGTCGGCATCGACCGACCGAACCTAGGGGCGGGGCCGACCGGGGGGCGATTTTTCCGGGTCCTCCCCGAGGGCCGCCCCCTACACGGGTCACCGAACTCGCGGGATCTCTGCAGCTGAGAATTTCACAGGGATGTCCGTCTTTTCAAAGGGTTAGACATGGGAAGGACAGTCAGCAAGGCCGACTTGAGCGAGATCGTCGGCCGCGATGAGCGCACCCTGACCCGATGGCAGAACGACGGCATGCCTGTGACCGAGTTCGGCCTCGGTCGGGGCAACGAAAACCAATACGACACCGAAGCCGTGATCCAGTGGCTGATGCAACAGGCCGCACTCAACGGCAAAAAAGAATCTTCTCGCGACCGACTCGACCGGATCCGCGCTGACCGCGAAGAACTCGCGATGGCCAAGGATCTTGGCGAGGTGGTCATCGCTGCCGATCTGATCGAACGCTTCGAAGCAATGATCACCGCTGCAAAAGTGGAGTTGCTCAACTCTTTCCCCGACACCCTGGCCGCCGAACTCTCGGCGCGCTACGACGTGGAAGTCGACGAGCAGCTGATTCGCGACCCCATTGAAGCCATCCTGAGGAGGCTTTCTGACTATGACAAGGATGATGCCGCGTCAGATGGATATCCTGACGAATCGGACGATTCGGAGGGCGTTGAGGAAGACGGCGACTAAAGCGCTGCGCGGCGCTTGCCGCAAGTGGGCGCCGCCGCCTCGCATGAGCATTATCGAGTGGGCGGACAAGTACCGCTGGCTCGCGCCGGAGGAAGCTGCGCGCCCCGGCAAATATCGCTTTGACGTTACGCCTCACCTGATCTGGCCGGGCGGACCATTGGAAGCGCTGGACGATCCCGCTGTTAGTGAGATCGTCGGACGCAAGTCGGCGCAGGTGGCATGGACGTCGGGCGTTTTGGGTAACGCCCTGGGTAAATGGATCGACATTGATCCGTCACCGATTCTGGTGCTGTTTCCGAAGGCCGAAGCGGCCAAGCAGTACGTTGGTGAAAAGCTCGAACCGATGATCGAAGCCACGCCACGGCTGCGCAAGAAAGTCGACCTGCGAAGCCGCAAGCTACAGCAGCGACAGGACTTCAAGCGGTTCCCTGGCGGCTTCCTGAAAATGGTGGGTTCCAACAGCCCGGCCAGCGTGAAGTCCACGCCGGTACCGCGAGTTGCCATTGAAGAACCAGACGACTGCAACCTCAACCTTCGCGGCCAGGGTGACAGCATCAAGCTGGCCAAGGAGCGACTGAAAACGTTCCGCCGCTCAAAGATCATCATTGGCGGCACACCGACCATCAAAGGTTTGTCCGCCATCGATGCGGAGCTGGAACTCTCGGACAAGCGCGTTGGCCTGGTGCCGTGTCATGAATGCGGCCAAGAACACGCGTTGAGCTTCGACAACCTGCACTGCGACGAGGATCCGGAATACTTGCATGAGGTGTATGGCAAGAAGCGGCCGGAGAAAACGTTCTACTCCTGCCCGCACTGCGGCGGAATCTGGGACGACAACCAGAAGAACGCCAACCTCAAGCACGGGCGTTGGTCGGCTACAGCGGAGTTTCGTGGCATCGCTGGCTACATCCTCAACGAGCTGTATGCGACGTTTTGGGGATCGCGTTTCCAAGTGTTGATGGAGAAAAAGCTCCAGGCCGAACACGCGGCCTCACAAGGCAACATCGGCCCGATGATCGCCTTCGTCAACAGCTCCAAGGGCGAAAGCTACGAGTATCAGAGCGATGCACCGAAGACCGATGAGCTGGAAAAGCGGGCGGAGCCTTACGCGGAGCTGACTGCGCTGAAAGGTGTCCTGCTGATCACCGTTGGTGTTGACGTCCAAGGTGACCGCCTCGCTCTCACCATCATCGGTTGGGGACGAGGCGAAGAGTCGTGGCGCTTGTACTGGGGTGAGCTTCATGGCAACCCCATCGATCCCCATGACGCCGTTTGGCAAGAACTGGATCGGGTAATTTCTCAACCCATACCGGTCGAAAGCGGTGCACAACTGGCGGTATCGGCGGTCAGCATCGACAGTTCTGACGGCAATACCAGTGACGCGGTATATGCCTACGTGCGGGATCGTCAACGCTACAACGTGATGGCGATCAAAGGCGCCTCTATCGACAGTCGCGACAAGGAAATCTTTACCAAACCGCCGCAATCGGTGGATACCTCACAGGACAACACCAAGGCTGCTAAATACGGCCTGCGAGTTCATATCGTCGGTACGCACAAAGCGAAGACGCTGATTGATGGGCGGCTGCGCCTCAAAGGTGCCGGACCGGGGCGCATGCATTGGTACAGCGAGATCCGCTCGGACTACTACGAACAACTCACCAACGAAGTCCTCGCACCGCACCCGCGTAACCCCAGCAAAATGGTTTGGCAAAAGAAGGCCGGCCGTCGCAACGAAGCGCTGGACTGCGAGGTGTATGCCTTGCACGCCGCTCGCAGCCTGAAAACTCACCTGTTACGCGATCACGAATGGGATCAGTTGGAGCAGCAACTGCTGCAGCCAACCCTGTTCAGTACCGAACAACCGGTCGCACCGGTACCGCGCCGAGCTGTCGCTCGTGGGCGGGGCACCCGTAGTCGCGCGGGCTACTAAGGAAACACACATGACAGACGCACAACAGCGCCTCGCGGAAGTCCGGGCGGCGATCTCTGACGTCCTGAAAAAAGGCCAGCGCTTGCGTCGTGCGGATCGCGAACTGTATCGCGCCGAACTGAACAGCCTTCGCCTGCTAGAGCAGCAATACGCGAAGGAGGTCGCGCTGGAACAGGCCCAACAACAGGGACGCGGCCGTAACCGCATCTCCTACATGAAGATCTGACTATGGGATTTTTTCGAAAAGACCCGGCCGAGCTGCTGATGCGCGAGGCCATTAAACTCGCCAAGTCGGCAACCGAGTCCAGGCCTATCGTCGCTCAGGGCGGAGGGGGAGGTGTTGAGACGCGGTGGCGCGGCGCGTCTCGCGTACTGCGCAGCATGGCCAGCTGGATTCCTGGTCTCGGCAGTCCGCGTCGGGATCTCGATCAAAACGAGCGTCGGATGCTGGTTGCTCGCTCGCGTGACGCCATGCGCAATCACTTAATCGCCCGTGCGGCGATCACGCGCTTGCGCACAAATGTTGTAGGAACCGGGCTGGTTTGCCGGTCACAGATCGATCACGACGCATTAGGTCTCGACGAGACGCAGGCTGAGAAAATCAACAATCAGCTCGATCGCTTATGGTCGCTGTACGCCGACGATCCACGTGAATGCGATGCCGAAGCGACACTGAATCACTACCAGTTGCAGGCCCTGGTATTGATCTCGTCCATGGTCGGTGGTGACGTGCTGATTGCCAGTCCTGACGATGAGCGACCTGGCTGCATATTCAGCACGCGCTTGCAGTTGATCGAATCGGACCGGGTCTGCAATCCAGCCGGGCAACTTGACCGCGCGAACCTCGTGGACGGCATCGAGTTTGACCGGCTGGGGGCGCCTTTGGCCTATTACGTCTGCACCGGATATCCAAACGAATACACCGCCGGCCAAGCGCTTAAATGGGAGCGACTGCCAGCCTTTGGCGAGGCCACGGGCCGGCGCCGCGTTATGCACGTCATGGCCGACAAGGAGCGTCCGGGACAGAAGCGCGGAGCGCCTTACCTCGCTCCTGTGCTGGAACCGCTGCAGAAGCTGGAACGCTACAGCAGTGCCGAGCTGATGGCGGCGGTGATCTCGGCGATGTTCACCGTTTTCATCAAAAAGACCAATGACTTTCATGTCGGCAATCTACCCCTGACAGCGTTGGCCAACGAAGGTGACGGTGCCGGAGGCGATACCACAGCCGATGGCGAGCTTGCCTTGGGCGAGGGCGCGATTGTCGACTTGGGCCAAGGTGAAGAACCAGTGATCGCCAACCCAGCAAGACCCAACGCGCAGTTCGATCCGTTCTTTACCGCAGTGGTAAAGGAAATCGGTGCCGCTCTTGAGCAGCCAATGGAAGAGCTTTTGCTGCATTACAGCAGCAGTTACAGCGCGGCCCGCGCTGCGATGCTGCAGGCATGGCGCTTCTACAGCCTGCGTCGCTGGTGGCTGATCTGCGACTTCTGCCAGCCCAGTCGAGAACTGCTAATTGATGAAGCGGTGGCAAGGGGGCTGATTCGATTGCCGGGCTATGCCGATCCGGCCAAACGCAAAGCGTATTGCCAAGCGATCTGGATTGGTCCAGCACGTGGCGCTATCGATGAGCTGAAGGAGGCCAACGCTGCAGGCAAGCGTATCGAAATTGGCGTTAGCAACGAAACGCTGGAAACCGCAGCGATGACGGGCGAACCGTGGCAGCAGGTGTATCGACAGCGCGTGCGCGAGGTCGAGCAGCGTCGCAAGGATGGTCTGCACGTTCTGCCCAAAGGGCGCGAACAGGAAACCCCACTGACCAATAACCCCCACGAGGAATAACCATGCCCCGCGCATTCGAGCTGGCTGCATCGCAGCCGTGGCTGATGCTGCCCGGCGCCCTGGATAACCTGCTGACCATTGCAGACCGCATGGGCGATCCGGCGGCGCTGGAAACTCGTACTGGCATGCGTCTGGATAACAGCCGAACTGTCAGCGTCCGCAATGGTGTGGCGATCATCCCGGTAGTCGGTCCGGTGTTCCGCTATGCAAATCTTTTCACCGAAATCAGCGGCGCAACCAGCACTCAGGTGCTAGCCACCGACCTGCAGACCGCGCTCGATGACCCAAAGATCAGCGCAATCATCCTGAACATCGACAGCCCAGGCGGCGTTGCCGCTGGCATCAACGAACTGGCTGACCAGATCCATACGGCCCGTGACCGTAAACGCATCGTCGCCTACATCGGCGGCACTGGTGCAAGCGCGGCGTATTGGATTGCGTCAGCTGCCAGCGAAATCGTCATCGACGAAACGGCGCTGGCAGGGAGTATCGGTGTAGTCGTTGAAGCCGTGGTCGGCGGCGAGGAAGCCAACGGCCGTAAGCGCTATCAGATCGTCAGCCGCAATGCCCCGAACAAGCGTGTGGATCTCTCTACCGAAGAAGGGCGAGCCAAGGTCGGCGAAACGGTCGATGCCATGGGCGATGTGTTCGTCGCCAAGGTCGCCCGCAACCTGGGCGTGGAGCCGGAGCGTGTCCCAGAGATGGGCGACTTCGGAGGCCTGCGCGTAGGCGCCGCGGCTGTCGAGTCCGGCTTGGCCCACCGCCTGGGGTCGCTTGAAACATTGATTACCGAACTGGCCAAACCGGCCGCCACTCAACCGAGGAAATACAACATGACCACCGTCAGCAGCACGGCGGAGTTGCGTGAGGCGCTGGCCGCCGGCACGGATCCGCAAACGATCGAAATCGCTCAGGCCAGTCAACCGGATCTGGAAAGTATCCGCACCCAAAGTCGCGAGGAAGGTGCTACTGCAGAGCGGCAACGCATCACTGGCATCAATGCCATGGCCAGTAAGGGTTTCGAAGCTGAAATCGCCGCTGCCATCGAAGCAGGCACTACGGTTGAAGCCACAGCGCTACAGCTCTTCAAGGCAGCTCAGGATCGCGGCATTTCGCTGAACGCCATCAAGGCCGACGCCACTGGCGCATCGACGTCCACTCCGACGGGCGATGCTGCTCAGGGTGAGCGCAAGGCCGTCGTAAACGCCATTGTCGAGGGCGCCTCGCGCCGCTGATTGGAGAACTTCATGAGCAACCCAGAACGCCAAACCTATGTCCCGGACCAACTGTCTGCCGGTGCCTTCCCGGTGATCATTGACACCGCCGTGATCGCCTCCGGCCAGAAGCTCAGTCGAGGCGCCGTCCTTGGGCAAGTAACGGCCAGTGGCGAATACGTGCTGTGCAAGGCCACAGCCACGGATGGCTCCGAAGCTCCTGCGGCTGTATTGGATCAGTCTACTGATACGACCTCAGGCGCGCAGGTAGCGCCAATCCGCCTGACCGGTGAAGTGTTGGCCGATCAACTCACTCTCGGCGAGGGTTTTACTTTGGCGCAGGCAAAAGCTGCGCTGCGTTCCCTGTGCCTGTTCGTTCGCTAAACCGGAGTCTTTGATGGATATTTTTGATACCCGCACCATGCTTGAAGCAGTCGAGCAGATGCCAACCGCGCGGCGCTTTTTACTGAACACTTTCTTCAACGGTGGCAGTCCTGTCACGTTCTCGACCAAAACCGTGGACATCGACATCATCAAGGGCAAACGCAAAATGGCGCCGTTTGTTAATCCGCGCCTGCCGGGCAGTGTGTCATTGCGTGAAGGCTATACCGCCAGCACCTATAGCCCGCCGTACATTCAACCCAAACGCGAGACCACCGCCGAGCTGGTACTCAAGCGTTCTGCCGGTGACAACCCGTTTTCCTCGCGCACGCCGCTGGAACGTGCCGGACAGTTGCTTGGTAAGGATCTGCGTGATCTGGACGACGAAATCATCCGCCGGGAAGAGTGGATGTGCGCCCAGGCACTGACTACCGGAAAGGTTCGAGTTGTGGGGGAAGGCGTGGATGACACCATCGACTTTCTGATGGCCCCCGATCACAAGATCAGCCTGGGCAGCGGTCAGTGGGGCACCGAAGACGGCGACCCGATTGCCAATCTTCGTAGCTGGAAGCGCAAGATCGCCAAGGACTCCGGCCGCACGGCGAACACTGTAGCAATGAGCGGCGAGGCGCTGGACGCCTTTCAATCCAGCTCCATGGTGATGAAGCAACTCAACACTCGCCGCGTTGACATGGGATTGATCAAACCCGAGGAATTGCCAGATGGCGTGACCTACTTGGGCTATCTGAATGATCCCGGCGTCGACCTTTATGGCTACGACGAATGGTATCTGGACGACGAAGATGACGAGCAACCAATGATTCCGGCAGGCGGCTTGATTCTCGGCTCGACGTCCACGCGCAACGCCATGCTCTACGGGGCGATTCAAGATCTGGAAGCCGTGGAAAGTGGCTTGGTCGAAGCGGCGCGCTTCCCGAAGAGCTGGGTAACTCAAGAGCCGAGCGCTCGTTGGCTGAAGCTGCAAAGTGCGGCCTTGGCTGGTCTGCTCGAACCGGATGCGTTCATTTACGCCAAGGTGGTGTGACATGGCCAAGAAAGCCGATTTTCTGGTAATTGACGGTTGCGTGCAGGATGGCCGCGTCGTTTTCGTGAAGGGCGAGCCTTACAGTCCGCCAAGTAAAGGGATTGAGGAAGCGTTACTCGCCGAAGGGCGTATCGCTCCACTCAAGGATCCCCGGGCACAAGAACTGCTGCGCCAACAAATGGGCGTTGGCAATGAGGACGACGACAGCGGCGGTGAGTGATGGGCTTTCGCGAATTGAGCGACGACATGGACGCCCTGGTGCTGGATGGCTTGGGGGACATGGCAACGGTCGGCGGTCGAGAGATCGCCGGTTTTTTTTCCGCGCCCTGGCTGCAGCCGCGTATAGGGCGGCTCAACACCGCTTTGCGCGAGCCGCAGTTTGAGATCCGAGCCATCGATGCGGAGGGCATCGAGTCGGGGCAACTGGTATCCATTGACCTATCGGTACAAGACGGCGGTGGACAATATGATCTCGTCCAACTTGAGCCGGACGGCACCGGCTGGGTGACTCTGATCCTGAGGATGCGCGCATGAGTATCGGCAGCTTCTACAAACCCTCAGCCGACGGCGGGATGATCTCCATCCAGGCGTCGACCGCAGATCTGCAAGCCTTTGAAAACTTCGCCAGCCTGGTCCCCAAAGCAGCTGCCGCAGCCCAGCGTCGAGCGATTAACAAGACGTTGGGCTGGCTGCGTACCCACATTGCCCGGGCGGTCAGTCGCCAGGAGCGGATCGCCGTCGCGGCGGTGCGTCAGCGCCTGCGGGCTTACCCGGTCACCGGCGGCGCAACCAGCGGTAAATTGTGGTTCGGTCTTAATGCTATCGAGTCCAGCCGTATCGGCCGTGCACGGCAGTCCGGCCGTGGTGTGTCGGTGGCGGGGCGGCGCTATCAGGGGGCCTTCCTGAAGCAGGTTTACGGTAACAAACCCGACATCTGGATTCGTACCGCGAGCAAGCATTTCAACGCGGACGATTACCCCGACAGCACCGTGTCGGGTGCTGCTGGTGCCAGCTCTGGCTGGGTGGCAGAAAACGGCAATCGCTTTCCGTTGGCAAAGGCCAAGGTGTCGCTGGAGCAAGCCCGACCGCACTTTGACGAATGGATCAAACGGGCCAATTCGCGCTTGCTGGAAATCCTGAAGCAAGAATTCAACTTTGAGCTGCAGAAGTATCTTAAGGGGACGGCGAATGTCTGATGAACCATTTAGCCTCGATCAGTTGTACAAGGCGATTGAGCAACACCTGTTCAGCCAGTTACCCGGCATCAAAGCGGTCACGGCCTGGCCGAGCATCAAGGACCGCATCGCGTTGCCTGTTGTGTTCATCGAGATGGCCGAGATTGAACCGGGCAAGGATATTGGTACCGGTGAAACAACCCTGATTTGCCGTTTCGAAGCACGGATTATTGTTGATCCCATCCGCTCGCAACATTGCCAACAGGCCGCGCAATTGGCGGCCCAACTGGCGGTATTGCTGCGCATGCAAAATTGGGGGCTCGCCGTCGAACCGGCCGAGTTTGTCCAGGCACTGCAGGACTGGACCAAGCCGGAGCTCGATGGTTACACCGTCTGGTTGGTGGAATGGACGCACCAGATTTACCTGGGTGTTGAGGAGTGGCCGTGGCCAGATGAGCCGCCGGGCTCGCTGGTGTTCGACATCGAGCCCGGCGATGGCCCGGTAAGTCCGGAGGATCTATGAGCCACGCCCTGGCCGAACATGATCGGATGATTGCCGCCATGCTGATGCCGTGCGCGGTGGTCGGTGTGGATCTGCCAGCGGCGACGGTGCGCGTTTCCAATGGCGCGTGGACCAGCGCCTGGGTGCGCTGGCACAGTCTCGCCGCCGGCAAGGCGAGGCACTGGCGGGCGCCCAGCTTGGGCGAGCAAGGGGTGTTGTTCAACCCGAGCGGTCAGGCGGGCATGGGCACGTTTATCCCGGGGCTGTACGGCAACGCCGGGCCGCCCCCTGATAACCGCGATCATGTCGAGGCCTGGCGCTTCGACGACGGCGGCTCCCTGGTCTACGACTGGGAGGCCAATAGCTACACCATCACGCTGCCGACGGGGAAAGTGATCACCAAGGTGGGGGCGACCGAATCCATCACGACCGACACCAATATCACCGTGACGACGGCCAACATGAAGCTTGTCGCGGCCGTGGAAATTCAAGGGCCGTTACGTGTAACGGAAGGCGTTGAAATTGGCGGCGCCTTGCACGCGGTGGGGAGCATCACCAGCGGCGCCGATATTCTCGCCACTGGCAATAGCGACAACCATCACTCGCACTAACCCGCAATCATCCAGCCCGCCAAGTGCGGGCTTTTTCATGTCTGGAGAAAACATGGCCAAGCTTTCCGATGTACCCGTTGACGACCCATCACCGGCGCCTGATCTGTTGCTGACCTTTCGCGACAAGGTCTACACCTCGCGCACCCTGATCCTCCCTCGAAGCAAGCGTTCGCTGGCCGTGATCAAAGGGCAAGTCGAGGTGTCGGCGTCTGATGAGCAGGCGATCAGTTACCTGAAAGCCAACCCTGAGTTCGAACCGCTGAAGGAGTGATGTCGATGATCGGAATGGATCGCCACACCGGGCAGCCCATTTCCGGTATCGAGCACTTGCGTCAGTCCATGGCCGACATCCTCGGCACACCGCTGGGCAGCCGGCGGCACCGGCCGGAGTACGGCAGCAAGTTGCGCGCTTATGTCGACCTGCCGGTTAACGAGGGCTGGAAAAGCTCGGTGCAAGCCGAGGCCGTGCGCGCCTTGGGCCGTTGGGAGCCGCGCCTGAAGTTGCAGAGCATCCGCGTGATGGCGGTGCTGGGCGGGAAGATCGAACTGAGCATTGCCGGCGACTACCTCGGCGACCGCTTTCTGCTAGAGGTGAGCGTATGAGTAGCATCGTGGATCTGTCGGAGCTGCCGGCGCCGGATGTGCTGGAGCCGTTGGACTTTGAGGCGACGTATGAGGAAGGGCTGGCCACCTTTCGAGGTTACATGGGCGACAACTGGAGCGCGCCGCTGGAGAGTGATCCGGTGGTGAAGCTGATCGAGGTCGGGGCCTATAACAAGGTGGGCAATCGTGCCCGGGTCAACGATGCCGCCAAGGCCCTGCTGTTGGCCCACGCGATCGGTCCGGATCTGGATCACTTGGGGGCCAACGTCAATCTGCCGCGCCTGGTGATCCAGGGCGAGGAACTGCTGGCCGTGCCGCCGGTGCCGAAGGTCATGGAGCTGGACGACCCTTACCGCGAGCGTATCCAGTTGGCCTTTGAAGGGTTGACCACGGCCGGCCCGCGTAACAGCTACATCCTGCACGCGCGTAACGCCTCGGGCCTGGTCATGGATGCCTCGGCGGAAAGCCCATCCCCCGCCTGCGTGACGGTTACGGTGTTGAGTACCGAAGGCAAAGGCGAGGCCAGTCCCGAGCTACTGGCCACCGTCACGGCCGCATTGAATGATGATGAAGTCAGGCCGGTGGGCGACCGGCTAACGGTGCAAAGCGCTGAAATTATCGACTATCGCATTGAAGCCATTTTGCACATGAGCAGCGCCGGGCCGGAGGGCGACGCCAGCCTGGCCGAAGCTAAAAAGCGCCTGGCGGCCTGGGTCAATCCACGCAAGCGCCTGGGCGTCGAGGTGGCGCGCTCGGGGGTGGATGCGCAACTGCACGTTGCCGGCGTGTCCCGGGTTGAGCTGATCGGGTGGGTGGATCTGGCTCCGACCAAGGCACAGGCGGCGTATTGCACCGAATGGAGCGTTGTCTTGGCGGGGGCGACATGAGAAGCCTACTGCCGAGCAATAGCACGCAACTGGAGCGCGCCCTGGAGGCGTCGTTCTATGACAAAACCATTGTGCCGTTGCGCACCTTGTACAACGCCGATACCTGTCCGGTGCATTTGCTGCCCCACCTGGCGTGGGCCTGGTCGGTCGACCGCTGGGATTATCGGTGGTCCGAAGCGACCAAGCGGGCGGCCATCAAGGCGTCGTATTACATCCATGCCCACAAGGGCACGATCGGCGCCCTGCGCCGCGTGGTCGAGCCGCTGGGCTACCTGATCGAAATCATCGAGTGGTTCAAGACGGTGCCCGAAGGGGTGCCGGGCACCTTTGCGCTGAAAGTTGGCGTTCTGGACACCGGGATCACCGAGGAAATGTATCAGGAGCTTGAGCGCCTGATCGACGACGCCAAGCCTGTCAGCCGCAAGCTGTCCGGGCTGGCGATCAGCCTGGAAACGCAAGGCCATTTGAACATCGCGGCCTGTTTCTACGACGGCGACGAAATCGACGTTTACCCGCCGGTGATGCGTGACATCGAGGTCACGGGCAGCTTTTCCGTGCTCGGCCGTGAACACACCATAGACACCCTGGATGTTTATTATGATTGATGCGAATTCGCAGTTTTTCGCCATCCTCACCAACGTGGGGCTGGCCAAACAGGCGAACGCCGACGCGCTCGGCATTCCCTGGAAGATCACTGACATGGGTTTGGGGGATGCCAACCTTGCCGGGGTGGCTGATCCACCTAACCCCGTCCCGTCTCCCACGCAAACCAAGCTGATCAACGAGTGGCGGCGCCGGCCGCTGAATCAGCTCAAGATCGACCCGGAAAACCCGGCGATCATCATCGCCGAGCAGATTATCCCGGCCGATGAGGGCGGGCGCTGGATTCGTGAAATCGGTCTGTATGACGAGGCCGGCGATCTGGTGGCGGTGGCCAATTGCGCGCCGAGCTACAAGCCGCTGTTGTCGCAAGGCTCGGGCCGCACGCAAGTGGTGCGGATGAATTTCATCGTCAACAACGCCGGCAACATCACGCTGAAGATTGACCCGGCGGTGGTGCTGGCTTCGCGCGCCTATGTCGACGCGGCCATTCTGGAAGTTCTGCCGGCGAACAAAACCGCCGGCGAGTTCACCCGGGTTAAAGTCAACAATCGCGGCGTCGTAGTGTCGGGGGATAACCCAAGCACGCTGGCTGGGATGGGGATCACCGACACATACACCAAGCCGCAAATCGAGTCGATGATTGCCCAGGCCTCGGCGTTGCCGGTCGGCACGATGGTGGCGTTTCCAGTCGACAAGATCGCGCCGGGGTTTCTGGAAGTTGACGGCAGCGTTAAGAGTACTGCGGCGTATCCGGATCTGGCCGCGTTCCTGGGCACGGCCTTCAACAAAGGCGATGAGGGCGCGGGCAACTTCCGTCTGCCGGAATCGCGCGGCGAGTTCCTGCGTGGCTGGGATCACGGGCGAGGTGTGGACGCGGGGCGTGCTATCGGCAGCTGGCAAGGTGATGAATTAAAGAGCCACATACACTCATACGGCAGCGCTGCCGTTATTGCGGCTGGCACCGGTGCCAGCGCCATGCAGGCCGCTAATGTTAATACCGCAACCACAGCTGCGGCGGGTGGTACTGAAACCCGTCCGCGCAACTTGGCGGTGATGTGGTGCATCAAGGCCTGGAACGCCCCGATCAATCAGGGAAACATTGATATTGCCGCGCTGGCGGCTTTGGCGGCGCAAGCCACGGAAAACAATCAAGGCACCGCCAAAGTCGCAACACAAGAACAGGTAAATGCTGGAGCTGATGATGCAACCATCGTCACGCCCAAAAAACTGCGTTTCGGTATCTCCATGGTGCTCGGTAACGTGGGGTATATCGCGCTGCCCCCTTGGCTGGGGGGCATCGTCTTGCAATGGGGGGTGTTAACCGTTCCGCAAGCGACCAACGCCATTTCCGCTGTCGGCCCGGTTTTAGACACGCTCTTTCCGCTTGCTTTCCCTAATGCGGGCTGGCGTGCTTTTGCGAACATGCAGTTTTCGACCATGACCACCCCGTCAGCATTCACGCCGGGGGCGGTGATTCTGTCTAAATCAGTGCTAAGGCTGCAAAACAACTACACGGCATCAGCGGGAATTATCTCCTGGTGGGCCATTGGAAATTGAGGGCTGGGCATGGCTATTTTGTATCACGAGGCAACCCGGAGCTTTTTCAATACGGCCACGCACGCGGCTAAAAGTATTCCTGCAGACGCGGTAGAGATTTCCTCGGCGTTGTATGTGTCATTGCTTGCCGGTCAGTCGACCGGAAAAACGATCATGCTCGGTGAGCAGGGGCTGCCGGTATTGATCGATCCGGTCCCGGACCCTGACGCGCCATTGCACCAGGAGCGGGCATGGCGTGACGGTGAACTGTTGGCGGTCATGTGGTTGCGCGATCGGCACCGCGACCAGTTGGAAATTGCGGAGTCCACCACGCTAACCGCCGAGCAGTTCGGTGCGCTGCTGCTGTACATGCAGGCGCTGCGCGATTGGCCTCAATCAGCAGATTTTCCGGACAGCCAGCACCGGCCGCTGGCGCCGGAGTGGATCGCCGAACAGACCCAATAAACGCCCCGCACTGCCGGGGCGTTTTCTTTTCCGTTACGCGTAACACCAACACCCTCACGGTCTCGCTCACGCGGGGCTTTTTCGTTTCTGGAGATTGATCTATGGCTGGCTTTTTTCACGGCGTCACCACGACGCTGATTGATACCGGCGCGCGCACCATTTCGTTGCCGTCGTCCTCGATCATTGGTCTGTGCGACACCTTCACCCCCGGCCCTCTGGTCACGGCCAAGGCTGGCGAGTTGGTGCTGATTACGACCGAGCGCGAGGCCATTGCCGCGTTCGGCGCCGATTCGGCGATCACCCGGGCCTGTCAGGCGATCTATGTCCGCGCCAAAGCGGTGATCGTCGCCATCGGCGTGCCCAAGCTGGAAGACGAGGCGCTGCAAACCTCGGCGATCATCGGCGGCGTTCTCGCCAATGGCCAGCGTACCGGCCTGCAAGCGCTGTTGGACGGCAAGAGCAAACACAACGCCCAACCAAAACTGTTGATCGCCCCGGGGCATTCCGCCACGCAAGCGGTGGCCACCGCCATGGATGCCCTGGCCGGCAAGTTGCGCGCGATCGCCATTGTCGACGGGCCGAACACCACCGATGAGGACGCTCTGGCCTACGCCGAAAACTTCGGCAGCAAGCGCGTGTATCTGGTCGATCCTGGGGTGCAGTACTGGGATACGGGCAAAAGCGAGACGGTCGACGCGCCAGGCTCGGCGTGGGTCGCTGGCCTGTTCGCCTGGACCGATGCCAATTACGGCTATTGGGCATCGCCGTCGAATAAAGAGTTTGTCGGCATCACCGGTACCAGTCGCCCGATCGAGTATCTGGACGGCGACGACACCTGCCGGGCAAACCTGCTGAATAACGCCAATATCACCACGATCATTCGCGACGGCGGTTATCGCCTGTGGGGCAACCGCACTTGCTCCGCTGATGCAAAGTGGTCGTTTGTCACCCGCGTACGTACCTGCGACATCCTCATGGATGCGATTCAGGCCGGGCATAAGTGGGCGGTAGACCGCTCGATCACCAAGACCTACGTGCAGGACGTCACCGAAGGTCTGCAAGCGTTCATGCGCGATCAGAAAAACGCCGGTGCGGTGATCAATTTCGAAGTCTACGCGGACAAGGAAATGAACACGGCCAGCCAAATCGAGCAGGGCAAAATTTACTGGCGCATCCGCTTCACCGACGTGCCGCCGGCGGAAAACCCGAATTTCCTTATCGAAGTCACCAACGAGTGGCTGACCGAAGTTCTCGAAACAGCCTAAGGGGGCCGTTCAATGATTCCTCAAGTTCTGACCAACTGCGTCGCGTTTATCGACGGCGTGAGCCTGTCCGGTGAAGTGCCAAGTCTGACCCTGCCGAAGCTGACGCAAAAGACCCTCGACTATCAGGGCGGCGGCATGTCGGCGCCGATTGAGTTCGCTGTGGGCATGGAAAAGCTGGAGTCCGCGTTTACCACCAACGGCGTGCGCCGCGAGACGCTGAAGTATTTGGGGCTGTCCGATCAGACCGCCTGCAATCTGGTGTTTCGCGGTGCGTACAAGGGCCTCAAGGGCGCGGTCACGCCGGTGGTCGTCACCATGCGCGGCGGGGTGAAAGAGGTCGACATGGGCGACTGGAAGCCGGGCGATCAGGCCGAAATCAAACACGCAGTGAAGCTCGTTTACTACAAGCTCGAAATTGACGGGCGTGTGATGTACGAGATCGATCCGCTCAACATGATTCAAGTGATCGACGGTGTCGATCAACTCGCTGCAGAACGCTCGGCCGTTGGCCTTTAGGGATAAAAGCACATGACTCTAGATACTCAAGCGTTGCCGGCCTGGCTCGCCGTTACCGAGGAAGGCGTTACCGTAACGCTGCGTTATAAGGCCAGCTTCAACGGTGTGCTGGTCGACAAGTTGACCATGCGCGCGCCCAGCGTGAAGGAATTCAACGCCGCGAAAATGATCGGCGCCGGCGACATGGAAAAGATGGAGCTGCACCTGTTTTGCTCCT
>Ga0247819_10000822_pt1 | contig 17457 bp, 13 predicted proteins | sample 13C_Xylose_Day6_FD_193428 | JGI IMG/M metagenome (GOLD analysis project Ga0247819, IMG submission 193428) | Soil microbial communities from agricultural site in Penn Yan, New York, United States - 13C_Xylose_Day6 | ecosystem: Environmental > Terrestrial > Soil > Agricultural land | place: USA...
GGATTGCTGCGGGCAGTGCAGCTTTTTGCACCCGAAATGGGCTGGAAGTTTTCTACTTACGCTGTGATGTGGATTCGTCAAACAGTCCTGCGAGACTTGGCGAAGCAGGACTTGATCAAACTCCCGGCCGGATCGCATACGACCCTGGCTGTGCTGAGAAAGCTTCTGTCAGAACGACCCAACATTTCGATGGCTGAAATGGTCTCAGCGACGAAGCTCGATGAGGATGAAGTTTCCTCGCTGCTCTACTTCATCAACTACAACAGTTCGGTGTCGATGGACACGACGTTCGCCAGTGAGTCCGGAGAATCTGACGGCATCCATGATCACATTGCTGATGAGAACGGTGACTTCGTTGAAGACCTGGTGAACGAAGATGTTAGCTCGTACATTCAGGAAGTCTTGGGAAAAGTTCTGGATGCTCGGGAGGTACAAATTGTGATCGGTCGTTATGGCATTGGCGGCCATGCAGAATTAACCCTAACGGAAATGGGGTCGCAGTTGGGACTGAGCGTTGAGCGAGTCCGACAAATTGGCAACCGTGCGATTGAGAAGCTGCGCGACAGTGATTATGGCGATGCATTGCTGGAGTTGCATTGATATGGCTGACATGCCAGCTTCGGGAACAATGCTTGAGGTCGGCGGGACAGTCGCAAGCTGTTTGGCAGTTGACCTTACTGCTGATGGTTGCGTCGTCTTTGTGAGAGCTACGCGAGCTAATGCGGCGAAAATAGCGCGCATGAAGGGTGCTCTGATCCTACGAGAAGCCGCCACAAGCGCAGTCCTCTCAGTTGGACTTAAGGACTGCCTGTGGCCTCGGAGAAGCTACCAAAGCGATGACAGTTGCGCGTCGGATGGGTGTTCGGGCAGCCTCATTGAAAACGCAACCACGAAGCAGCTCAGAGCTTTTCAGCGGGGACTGCATTGACGTTTTAGGTTTCGTGCCTGAGCCTTCTGATCGAATGTCGCTTCGTTCGAATCAATGACGAGATCTGCGATTTCTCGCACACCCTCAAAGTCGCCAATTTTTGTTAGTTTCGCCGCAATGTCCAGGTTTGCTGCGGCCATTGGGCAATCAACGACTGCTTCTATGTCGTCTGCCGTCTCTGTCTCTGGTGCTGCTGACGTAGGGCTAGAACTCGCGTCATTGCCGGATAGAACTTGCATATTCGCATTTGAACTCATCTGCTGCTCTGGCATGCCGAGCTTTAGGCTGTAGTGATTGCTGAGTGTGGACCGGTTGTTGCCCCTGTCACCATCGTGGAACTCACCATTCGGCGATTTCTCCTTTAGTCGGCCCAGCCAAAAATAAGCCATGACCCCCACAAGCATGAAAGCACCCAAAGCACCGATCGCTTCTGAACCCACTATGTCTTACCCCTTTTCTGTTATGGGCTGTTGACACGATCAACCCCGAAATATCCTGCCATCATCTTAAAGGAGATTTTAATTTTGGAAGATCGATCAGGTGGTGATTTCGTGGATGTTTCCATCAACGTAAAGGGAATGCTGCGGATATCCAAAAACTCCTCGCTGTCGAGGGCGCAGATTGAAGATCTCGCGCTTTCGCACTTTCGTGACCTATTGGCTCAGAGCCATAGCTACGGTGAAACGATTGAAAGCTCTTACTCGTTTCATGGTGAGGTAAATCAAAGAACATCAATAACTGGCCACCGAGACCCGCGCATAGAGGTACGCCATGATCGAGCGCTAAGCGTTTCTGGTGGTGGTGTCGCTATAGCACCAGCAGACGGGACATATGGGGCAAACCGTCTGCGCGGATGCATCACAGCGTACGTCGCTCCAGATGGAGCGTATATCACAGCGCGAGATCCACTGAACGACAGTGAGCGTGTGATCTGTATGGTTAACGTGTCTGAGGGAGACATCACTTGCCACGTTATGGAGCCTGGTGATAACGACGCCTTTTCAGCAGAATCAGTTCCGGGGATCAGCGTCACCTTCCCGAACTTGTGTATATCTCTCAATTAAGGCGTTTTTTGGGGGGGAGCTTAGGACTATTTAGGTAATCGTCATTCCTAGGTGCAGTCATGGGTCCGTACAGCTTATACCGGCGCGATTTTCTTAAAATGTCATCCACGGCAGCGCTAGCTGCTGGGGCAGGCCTTAGCATGTACACAGAGCATGCCAAGGCCTTAGTGCCAGGGTTGACAAGCTTACTCTCCGTAGACCCGATCACCCTCGAATACAAAGTTTTCGGCCCGTGCTGCCACTTCTGCCCAAACAAACTCATCGTGTCCCACTACCAGCCAGTGGTGCTCTGTGAGGTCGTCAAAGGTGGCGGTGACACAGTGTTCGGCAATCCTATCAGCGGCCCTCTAGCGGTCGGTGTCGATGTCAACGACTACACCACCTTCGATGTTCGTCTATGGGAAATACCCGATTGGGCCGTAGACATAGCCATGGGTTTCCAAGGCTGCAAAATGTGTGGGGTTGATGATGCGAAATCGCCTGCGATACCGACCGACTGGACCGGCGTTTGCGGGATGTTGACGGATAAAGCAGTGGCCGCTGCGGTAAGTAAGGCAAACGACGCCCTTCCGAACTGCTTCCCAAAACTGCTCTATAGCACCGAGATGGATCCGACGTGGCGTACTGGCTGCCGGGATATCTTCAAGGCGCAGCAGCTAGCAGGTGTGCTGTGCAACAACATAGGATCCCTGATACAAATTCCCGGTTTTGAAACCTGCATTGGAACCAACTGGGGGCCACTGTACCCAAGACAAATGGCTGGCCAAAATGACAATCCAGTCGTTCAGGCCGGAATCGCGGCCTACCGAGCGCTGCACGTAGCTCGGTTCTCACTCGGCAGTTTGCCTTTCGATGCCTCCCTTGCAGTAGGCAAGCTTCAGCAAACAGCGCCGGCTACAGGGGTAGGCTTTGGTGCAGGAAGTTTGATGCTCGACACCGACGTTCGATTGGGTAACGTGTCACTGGCAAACGTCTATTCGTTTGTCTGGTGGGTGCCGGTCGTTTGCTGCAAAAGCTACAAAGATATTTTCGGAGTGTGCGCCCCATCGGTGCCATGTTCCTGATTACGGAACTATAAATCTCGGGGGAGCTAAGCTCCCCATTTTTTTCGGCTGAGAAAATGTTTGCGCATGCGCAAGTTTGTCGCTAGTGACACAGACCAAGCCAAGCAAAGATTGGGCGTCGAACTTAACGGAACAGCGCCATGGCGAACAGTATTCAGATCCGCACCTCTCCACTATTGCGTCAATTTGCTACGGAGATCCGCCCAGGCATGATTGAGGTTACGACCAAGCTTGGTCCTGAGACTTTGAGTAGAGCGACATTCGCGACCGTAGATTATCCATCTGAACTTGATCAGCGTGAGCCATTCCTTCGGACGCTGGCGCTGCGGGCAAACCCTCAGTTCCCAGGCATTCTCCAAGACAAAGTTGACCTTTGCATTGAGGGCCAGGCACAAGCTGTTCAACAAGTTCTAGCACGCTGAGAAAAGAAAGGCGGTCAAGATGACCGCCATAAAATCAGCCTCGTTGTTGTGGCGGGTAATGTTGGGCCAATTCTCGTGCGAGGCCTCTCGGAGTATCGGTGACCTTCACGGCGCCAGTCTCTCTTGCAGACTCTGGCATCGACCTTGCCGCGCAACTCTCAGAATCTTGAGCAAAGACACTGATCGCTCTCCCTTGAAGCTCTTTAATTGCAGCGGCGCCGTCATCACCCATGCCGGTAAGGATGATTACGCCAAGGCCACCAGACGTGCTCTTAAAAAGAGTGCGAATAGTGGCATTTATCGACGGGTTAAAACTGGGCTGAACGATATAAGGTGTGAGTTCAAGGTGACCTTTGTCGATCGACACATTTGCGTCCTGCGGCACCACAATAATCGTGCCTTTGTCGATTTGCATTCCGTGCGTAGCTGGTAAAACCTTCCACCCCCTCGTGGCGTCTTTCACACGTTCCAGATAGGTCGCAAAGGCCGCTGTAGCAATATGCTGTACAAGAACAATAGTGATCGGAAGCACAGGCAGATCGACGAAGAACTCACGAACCGCTTGCGGCCCACCGGAGCTTGAACCTAATACCCACAGATCATGCAACCTTTCCTTCTTCGATGATTCAGCCGGCTCTGGAGTGGACAACACAACCCCAGGAATCAACGACTGAATGGCAGCAACTGTTTTGTTCCGCCATCCGAGTCGGGCATCAGCACTCATCGGATATATCTCAGCCTCATTCAAGACAATGTAAGGGTCATCGCGACCCAACATCTCAAGCACTTCAGAAGAATCGGCGATGGCCTCATCGCTGAAATCAACGATCAACACATGCACACCAGTCTTGCTGAATTCGCCAGTTTCTACATGGCTAAGGTCGTACTGGGTGACGGAACCGAACACCGGCCCCATCAACTCAGCAATTAGGTTTTTCTGGACATGATTACTGCTGACCACACCTAACCGAACCTTCATTTGGCTGACTCCGTGACTGCGGCAGGGCATATGCTTTGGATGGCTTCGTGGAGAGCAAGGGCGTCATACGGTTTCTTAAGGTAGATGTTCACGCCGGCTTGCGCTGCTGCGTTTTCAAGGCCTACCCGAGTGGTGAGCATAATTACTGGAACAGTTTTAAAATCGCTTCGCTCTCGAAGTGCGGCGCACAAGGTCAGGCCATCAACTCGGGGCATTTCACAGTCCAGAATCACTAGATCGGGAATGCGCTCCATTGGCATCATATCCAACGCATCTTGCCCGTCGCGAGCTAGCTTTACTGCAAAACCACGCGACTCAAGATGTTTGGACAAGAGCTTTCTGTAGCTGCTCGTATCATCAACAACGAGCGCAAGTGGTTTTTCTTCTCGGCGGAATGAACGAATCCGATTCAACCGGACCTCGTAACCTGCCCCCACGCGCTTGAGATTCAGGCGTACCAGTTCCATTACGTCGAGCACGAGAACAGGAGCTCCGTCATGGATTTCGGTTTCGCCAATGATCCCCTTCAACTTGGATAGGATGCCGTCCAGTTTTTTGATATGGATTTCAGGCATCGAACCGCCTTTATCGACCTCAATGGCAATACGAGTGTCGCCTTGCTCACAGAGAATTAAGGTTGTTGATTGCAAGAGCCGAGTCGTGGATTTCGACTTCAGATCAGGCATTGCAATCAAGTCAGCAAGGTGGATGACGTCGTACTTGTGACCGTCATATTCAATCGAAGCATGACCAGCATCTTTTCGCTGCTGCTCGATTGTCGCTCGATCGACACTCAACAGTTGGGTCATGGTGAAGCTTGGTATGGCAAACCACTGATGCCCCGCCTGGCAAACAATTGCTCGGTTTGTGCCGATAGTGAATGGAAGCTCCATCGTGAATGTAGTGCCGATGCCGATTTCCGATTCAATTTTAAGAAGACCGCCGATTTTCTCGACCGCAGCTTTGACGATATCCATACCAACACCGCGCCCGCTGATTCGCGATGCCGAGTTGTTGGTAGAAAATCCGCTCGTGGTGATTAAGAATATTGCTTCCCGATCCGATATTTCGTCCTCTGCCGAAATGATGCCTTTCTCGATAGCTTTCTCTCTGATGACTTTCGGGTCGATCCCGCGCCCATCGTCTGTGACAGAGATAATCACGTTTTTGGCCCGCCGCTGGACGGTCAATGCTATTTTGCCGGACTCGGGTTTACCCTTCCGTTGACGTTCACTGGGGGACTCAATGCCATGGTCGATCGCATTTTTTAGGATATGGGTTAGCGGATCCCTAATGCCTTCTAGCAAAATTTTATCGACGATCGTATCGGCGCCGGATATCAGGCTCGACACTTCTTTGTGCGTCGCCTTTGACGCTGACTCAATCACCTTTTGAAGTGGAACAACAATGTTCTGGAACGGTACAAGCCGTGAACCCAAGAGATCACTCTGTAGGCTACTGATCAATCCAGCCTGCTGTTTGTAAGATGCGTTGATAAAGCGACCCTGATCGACCATGTCTACGCAGTCTTGAAGCATCTGTTCGATTTCTACGCCAGCCTGAACGTGCATTGCCGACAGGTGATTAAAACGCTCCAGCTGGAGATCTTCATCACTTTGCTCTAAGCCACCAGTATTCGGACGGTTGATGTAACCCCGAAGAGAAGCTGTGAATTTGTTGTGGTTCAACAAATGCATGTTCAATTTTTCTTGAAGCGCAGAGAGCGTGATCATTTGCTCAGCGTACTGAGCCTGTTGCCTGTGGCGTGATGCATTCAATTCGTTTGCTTGCTCGACTGCGTTATCGAGCTGTCGTTGGTCGACTTTGATTTTCTCGCTCTGTACCTGCCGCTGCTTGGTCTTTTTCTGTTGCTCCATGTTGGTTTGCAAGCGACCAAGCATAGATTGAACATTACTGCTGTTCGTGCTGATGGCGATTTCGTCGATGAAATCGTTTTCGTCTTTTATGCCAGGGAAGCGCATCCCGGAGAATTCGCTTGGGATTTGCGAAACCCGTGGGGCCTCTACAGCGGTCTGCGGAATAACTTCAGTCTGAGCCTGGACCTCGGCAATTTCGTCGCTTACAAGAGGCTCTGGCGCCCCTACATCAACCAACTCGGAGTCTTGTAGTACTTCCACTGTTGCGATGAGGTGGCCTTCCTGCTGAGCCTTGCCTTGGCCACGACCACGGCGCCCTCGCTGTTTCCTCCTCGTTCGCTGTCCATCCTCCACCGGCAACCCGCTTTCGCTGGAGACCGAAACAGGTGATGAATCGTCGCCTGAAGGGCTGTGATCCGTTTCAGGTTGTGAATCTAGTTTGGTTGCGTTAGGTATTGAAGTTGCGTCAAGCAGCTCTTGAACGATCACTCCGACATCAAGCAGAGGGGCATGGACGATAGATTCGTGCTCCACAACCGCTTCGCTTTCCAAGAGGCCATAAAGCTTCGTCATGTCGATGTTGTCGATCTCACAGCAAGATTCGACAAATCCAATCAGCTCAGCTGGATTGGTATAGGCGCGCTCAGCTCGAACGTCGGCAGTCATGGACTCAAGCGTGCTGATAACTATATTGAGCAGATCTGAACACTGTTCGTCGGGCGTAATCTTTCCAGTAATAATCGATTCGAAAAGAGACTCCATGTAGTGGCTTAGGGTTTCGATCGCTTCGGATTTAAGGATCTGAGCAGCACCCTTAAGGGTATGCATGTGTCGCTTAATTTCCTTCAACAGCTCTTTATCAGCCAGATTGTTCAGCAGACTCGACTGATGGCTTGAAAGGGTTGCGAGCACTTCTTCAGCGTCATCAAGGTAGTAACTGACCATATCCAGGTCGTATTCAACGACGGGATCCTGAGTAGGCTCGACATCTGCATTCTCATTAGCTAGGGGAGTGAACGAGATGTCGACATCGCCCGCCACAGGTTGCTGGTTCGAGGCGCCACCCGTTTGCAGATCTTGGCTGGGGTTTTTGGTGGTAACCGGCAGAGAAAAAGTTTGTGCATGCACAAGTTTTGGATCAAAGCTCTCCGCCTGCCCTTTGCCGATACCCTTTGCGATATCAACCCAAGCGTCCGCTAAAGGAGTTTCAACAGTCCAGGGGAAATCCTGCTGATAGGTGTGTAACTCTTGTAGAAGCTCCTTTAACGCGTACACGTCGGAAGTTTGTAAGCTGCGTTCGGCAGTCCGCAATGCAGATAGGTTTTGTTCCAGCACTGCGAAGACAGACTTAATCACCAGGCAACGAGCGCTACCTGAAATGCCGTTGACAGTGTGAATCGGCAGGAAGATGTCCTCGCCGACCTTGTGATCATCGCCATCCAGAAACGACATAATGCGTTCATGCTGCTCTTCGTACTCTTGGTGGAACAGATCCATAAGCACAGGATCAATTCCCGGTGGGCAAGCTCGCATGGCAATTTCTGGTGGCTGGTCTCCACTCTCAGCCCCAAGAGCCAGGACGGCTACTGGCGCCTCAGCCAATGTTTCGGCACCGGTCACTTCCTGCAAAGAATCGATTACGGTTTTGGTGAATAGCGATACGACACCTTTTGCAGCGTATTCGTCCATGCAACGGATGGCCAACTCACAACTCGAACGAGCAATGTTCTGCAATGTGCTCTGTGTATGGGTCGAGTTTGCTAGCAGGTTTGGAGCGACTTTTGCGAAGACACCGATAGCCTTACAGAGTTTTGCCAAGGTTGGGGCCTGGCCAATCTCAGCCGCCATTGCCAACCTTATACAGGCATTGTGTAACTCTTCGAACCGTTTCCGATTCCTAAGATCGGGATTGCCGCTCACCGATTCAAATATCGGTCTCAGCTCCAGCGTCTCAACGAGAACCGGGTCGGAATTAGCAGCAGCTGGTTCGATGACCATCCTCGCTTCTTCGAACTTGGCCAGCAATTCGTTGCGACTGATTGGGCTCACCAATTGCGCGGTGATGCCTAGCTGCCGCAAAGCACTTTCGCTTTCTGACAAAAGATTCGGGTCGGGAGTGAGCTCATCGTCCAACGCAGAAAAATAAAGCTCAATCGTGACGAGCGCGCGCGCCGCCAGTTCAAGCTGGCCACTCTCCGCTAGCTTGCCGTTGTCGACTAGCGAGAGTATTGCGCTAGCTACGCCACTGATGAGTTGGGCAATGTAGTCGTTTCCAGCAAAGCTAAATGCGGCAGCAGTGTCGTTTAGCTTTTCGATGGCCAGCAGCAAGTTTTCTTCGCCGGCTCCGCTTGCGACGTGAGCCGATATTTTGTTCCGCACCGCGATCAATTCGTTTAAAGACTCACGGACGACTGTAGAAACGACTTCTGCCGACACGCCTTCAATGTTGAGAATTCGGGCGGCTTCGTTTGCCTCCAGCGAGTTCAGACGCTGGTCGAGAAATAGGATCTGATTTTTGACTTGATCAATAAGCGCGTCGGTCAAGTCTTCCTGGCTTCGTACAGACTGAACGGCTGACAGAGTAGCGCTGGCGACAGTTTCGAGTTCATCGTGATTGATCATCCCAAACACATTGGAAATGATCTTCATTGCGTCGCTATAAGACTCCATCTGCACAGCGAAGCCTGCTTGAGTCTTGGTACTGAGTGCGCGACCGAAGCTCACCATAGCGGTTTCTAGCTGTGGTTTGATCTCGGGCATCACGTCATCAAGAGTCACAGCGTGCGTAGCGGCAAGACGCTGCTGAAGCGCTTTTAAGGCCTCAGTGGCAACACTTTTGCTCACACCAAAAGCATTGAGCGCTAAGTCGATTTCAGGAGAGTTTTTTGTTGTGATGCTCAGCGCGTAAAGAAGCCCCCTGAAGCGCTCCAAACCAAGCGCCGCTCTTGCATCAGCCTCATCGCTTTCTCGCGCAAATTTTTGGATAGCTACTGACAGCACGCGAATGTTTGTTTGTGTCGCTGAACTGTTCCGGACTCCCCCTGCGGCGATCGCTTCAAGCAAACATTCGCCGATCCACCAGGCGCATCCGATCTCTACATCATGAGTTACCTCTTGAAGATCGCGCAGGGCTTTCCTCATTCGACTCAGGGATTCTTTGCTCTGCGAGGTCAGGTATTCACCAAACGAACGCTGAAATTCAGCTGAAGATGTTTTGACAACATTTCGCCGCTTGGCATCATCAACGTTGGACTTTTGATGAGGAGGGGTTTGATAGACGAAATTAGCACTGCTCGGTAGCGGACTGTCCGCAGGCATCAGCGGAACGTTACGAATCTCTCGGATTTCGTTGATGTACTTGACAAGGATACCGGGGCTGTCTGGAGCCCCCTTAATCACCATTGTCAGGTAACCAGGAAGCATGAGCAGGCCATTCTGCACAGCGACCAGGGCACGTTGCTGGTCCTCAAGACCAATAATGCCCTGACGCATGTTTGAGCAGACAATCTGCAACTCTTGAGAAAGAGCTGCGCCGCCTGGGCTATCCACGATACTCAGCGCAGCATGGACTTGCGCGATCAAGGCAGCCAATTCCTCAAACGCCTGATTTGCTTCAGACGTTTTGTTCACGACCCAAATCGGTTGTGCACCTGGTGGTGGGTTCGCTGAAGCTGTTCGCTTCTCGAAATAGGACTCCATCGAGAGCTTGGCCAATTCGACCGACTTGGCAATGGGCAGACGAATCCAGGATAGGTGTGCGGTGCGTTGCGTTGCCATGTCAGACCTTCTGAAAAACTGATGCGTTTGGATTTTTTACGCGAGCGACAATTTCGGACTTCCAGCGGGCATCTTCAGCAGGCCCCGTGATCAAGTGACCGCCAGGGGGCAGCAGATTGGCTAGCCGCTCTAGAATCTGAAAGCGGGTTTCAACTCTGTAATAGATCAACATATTCTGCGTAACGATAATGTCGGGGGCTTCGAATCCGATAAGCTGATCGCCCACAATGTTGTGCTGTTCAAAGGTGCAACTGTCACGTAGCCATTGAACAAACTGACGTTTCCCGCCCTGGTTCAAATAGCTGACATCATCCCCAATGTCAGGATGTGGCGAGTAAACCCCAGCTCTTGCGATTCGAATGCACTGTGGCGAGATGTCTACTCCATGCACAGAAAACGAGTTCTTTTTGGCTTTCACAAGCGAAGCGGCAATGCTGTACACCTCCTCACCGGTCGAGCAACCCACAGATAGAATCCGTGGGTGAGCAATCGACAAAGCGAGGTTTGTGATGATGTTCACTACGGGCATGTACCGGAAAAAGCTCGTCTTGTGATTTGTAGCTAGGTGGAGAACCTGCCCCCACTCCTCAGTGCTCAAATCTAAACGCTGAGCGCGCTCTGCAAGGGATTGACTATTTTCACCAAGCGAAGCGGCATAACGCGCAATAGCCGCGTTGAACGCGAACGTACGAAAATCGTCGATCTCGACTGAAAACTGTTCGGCCAAAATTTGCACCCAGTCAACCGTCAATGCCAAGTCCTTAGCGACTGCCATAGATATGCCTTCTATTTGTTGAAGTGGGCAATTACTTCACGCAGCGACTGAGCCTGCCGGTTCACATCAGAAATGACGGATGCTGTCTGGTCGCTGGCTGCACTGTGTTCGTTTGCATAGTGCTGAATGGAGCCCATGGTGTCGGCCACTTCGCTGGACTTGTTTTTCAAATCTTGGGTCTGGCCACTTACCTCGGCAACGCTATTGTTCAGCTCTTCAGTCAGGATCGAGATCCCCGTCAGGGCGTCCTGAGCAGCGTTGGAGCGAGTTATGAGGCTTTCGATCTCGCGTTGCGAGTTGTCAACGACCTGCTGTGTGTCACGGGCAGCGTCAGTCATTGTCTTAAGCAGCTGACTGATTTCAGCAACAGCTTCGGTACTTTCCCTGGAGAGCGTATCCATTGCCTCAGCCGACTTGTTGATTCGGCGAGATACTTGAGGATCTTCAATCTGCTCAGCTACCAGATAGGCGTTGTAAGAAACCAGTTCGGCTTTCTGGGCGACAGTTGAAACCACATCAGAGATCCGCCCCATATGCTGGAAGGATTCGATCAAGTGTTTACTTTGATGCTGGATGCCGGTGTTATGCTTGTTTAGTAGGATGATGCCTTCGTGCACGACGTTTACGGACTCAGACCCAGATCCGACTTTGATCGAAACCTCCTCCGACACATGCTGCGTCTTCCGCATCATCTGCTCGATGATCCCGATAAAATTCAGCAAATGATTCATCAGGTCGCTGACATGGTTAATCGCGTCGTACTGTTCTTGACGATTGATGTTAAGGCTTCGAGCGGTTGCTTCTGTCTGTTCTGTAGCTGCCGCAAGGCCGTCGATCGTATTGTGAGCCTCGTCGATAATCGACTTAATGCTAAGCAACACACTGTTGAGCTCACGGGCAATCTCTTTCGTAGATTCCCGATCCTCAGTCATTGGCTTGTTCAAGTTGCCGTCGCGCACCGTGCCAAGCTCACCAAGAAAAAGTTTGAGCTCTTGGGAGCGACCACGCTGACTCAGCTGGATTGTATGGCCCTCCTCCTCAACAAATTTTTCACGAGAAGCGGCAGTTCTAATCACGCCGAAGCACATCGCCAATGCAACCAGAATCGTGAGTAGACCTGAGATGGCCACCAACAAAGGAGTGACAGGCCTGGTATCCGGCAATGCAGCCACACTGCTTGAAAGTGCATTGATTGTGGCCAACAGGCGGTCTCGGGACTGCCAAATCACCCCGGCGTAAGGTAGGTTCTCTACAGCATTTGATGAGGACTCGATTGTGCGGCCCAAAGTGCGCTGCGTCGTTTGAGCTGCCTTGAAGCTCTTCAAGAGCGGTTCAAGGATGGTGTTATCCCTAGGCAGAGTGTTCCCAACTGCTGTCATTGCACCCAGATACTGACCAATTGCAGTTTCGGCGGCGCGGAGGTTTTCGGTTGTAGCTCCCCCTTCCCGATTGATCAGATTAAGTGCCTCATTCAAATCCGAAAATGCAGCTTGCAATTGGGCTTGTGCGGCGGCTGTGATCACTGACTTATGATCGGCAACAACCGACTGAGCCTCCTGGGCTAAACCCTGCGCGGACGCTGCATTTCGAACCGTTTCTTGTAGATACCGAGTGAAGACTTCGGTATTGGTCTTGCTGCCTGCAATTTTGTCGATGTTAGGTGCGATCCCGCCCCAAGCATCCTTGAAGCTGGCGAGAGCATTTGCAGATGCGTCCGGCAGGCCATCGATACCTAGGCTTGCGTCACCGGCTTGAAGTCGCTCAATGCTGCGTGTTACTTGAGATTTAAAGGCTACGAGCTCACCGGTATAAGTTGCATCAGTGGCTGCGCGCATAGAGATATAGAGGGCTTGCAGTGCCGCAGACTTCAACTCGGCGGTTTCAGACGTGTAAAAGGTGTCGGCTTTGACCCCCTTCATGAACTGGTAACCTGACCAACCTGCGACGGCGCCGCAAGTCACAAGGAAAACGGCCGCCAGTGATACATAGCTGTTCTTGTTGCTCATTGATTTGATCCGTTATGTCAGGTCGATTTTATGAAGGCGTTCGTCACCGGCCAGGGTGTGAAGGTCGATCAAAGCCCACAGCCTGCCCTCAGCCCTGACAACTCCACAGAGGCATGATCCAAAACCGATGGGGATGCTGATATCGGGATCGTCGACGTCTTCAATCTTGTTGATAGGTATCAGACCCAACAGTTCGTCCACCTTGAGTCCGAAGCTTCCGGAACCCGTTATGTCTTCAAGCACCAAGGCGGGTGAGGATTCTTTTTTATGGTCTCGACTATCCGCGTTTGGTAGACCTAGAAATTGAGCCAGGTTGAAGTAGGTGGTTAGGTCTTTACGGTTTTTCGCCGCCCCTAGAACCCAAGGTTTGGTTCCGGGTAACTGGTAGAGCGAGGAAACTGGTGGCACCTCGGTAAAGGACGAAATCGACACTGACGGGCTCAGGCAATAGGTAGTGCCCACACGGTAACCTGCGAGCTTGCTGCATCCGAAGGAAGCATTACTCTTCATAAAGCGCCTCCATATCTGTCAGTGCTTTGCTGAGGGTTTCCTTGGTGAATGGCTTTGTGAGGTAAAAGTCGGCGCCGGCAAGCAGCCCTTTTTGGCGATCAAACGGTGATGAGTTCCCACTGAGCACAGCAATCGGCAGCGTTGAGTACTGCTTGCTGTTGCGAAGGATGCTGACAAGCTGCAATCCATTCATCTCGGGCATTTCAATGTCGATAAAGCACGCGTCAGGTGACCCAACCTGAATTACCCGCAAGGCTTCAAAGCCATTGCGTGCAGTGCAAACCTCTTTGCCGAGGGATTGCAGCAGTTTCGTCCCGAGCTTTTGCATAGCGTTCGCGTCGTCGACGACGCAAACAGTTGTGATTTTGGGCATCTGTTGCTCCTACTCAATACCTAAATAGTGAGTCGGACGCCCCCTAAAATCGGGCAAATGGCCTGCCCCGATGAAATTAATTTCTTGGTCGTTAAAGTTCCCGCATGCACAAACATTGGGAACAACATTTTGAAAGCTAATCACAGAGCTGCATTCGCAAACGACCCCAAACTCCTTGCTCGCATTGAAGCGCAGCTTGCCGGCAAACAGGCCGTTGAACCAAGAACTCGTGTTCCAGCGGTCATTGATACCCCGCCCTCCCCCGGTGTTAAAAAAGGAGAATCAACGGCGACCAAGCGTATGAGGCGTGTTCAAGAACAGAACATGGAAAGCCGCTTCGATAGTGTCACTCTGTGCCACGAAACGGGCGCAATGACGGTGGTGTTGGCAGGAGGAGCGCTACTGAGCCTCAACGTTAGTCTTCGGGTGTTCGACGCGAAGGCGACCAAACTCAAGAACACATGGAAGGAGCGCATCAAGGCCCTACGGTATGAGAATCAGACGGTTTTTAACCAATGGAAGGCGACAGCGCAATACCCGGTGATTGTGGAGGAGGTCTATATCACGGCTGAAAGTGCGTGCCTGGATTCCGAGAGTGTTTGCGCGGCGTGCAAACCAATAATAGACGCCTTCGTGACTGCGGGCTTTCTTCCTGACGATGACCCGCAGCACATCCTGCACCCAATCCCGTTAACTCGTAGAGGAGAAAACTCCGGGATCGTTCTGCGCTTCTTCCCGGCACCGACCGAACACGGCTTAATTTCGAAAGCGGCTATGCAGGCGGCGTTAACCATCCCCCCGATTTTTCAATAACACAGCCCAAGCGCGCCCCACACTGACACACAGCCCCAAATCAGTTTTTCACCTACTTGAACAGGCTGAGATGATCGTTATCGTGTACTGTGAATCATGATACGCAAAACAGCCTGCAATCCACGTTGGATTCATGCGTATCCAAACGAGGTGCCAGCATGCTCCAGGAAGTGATTAACGAAGAAGGGGCTACGGCCCTTCCCCCTTTAAAATGGACATGTCACAACATCCGGGCCGTGAAGCAGACGTTGCGCTATCTAGGCATTGATCAGCTTCACCCTGGTATCTGGCAACAACGCAAAACCTTCAGCAAGAAAGGGATGCTTGAGCTCACTGCAAGCATGAAAGCTGCGGGTGGAAACATTGTGCCTCTAATCGTGTGCCCCTACCCGAACGTAGAGGGCTACATGATCATTGCAGGTGAGCGCCGTTGGAGAGCCGCACCAGGAGCTGGTGTGCACGAGCTTCTTTGCCTCGTTGGGGATTACTCCTTTGATCAAGCTAGGTTTATAGCCGCAGCAGAAAACCTTCAGCGCGAAGACTTAAATCCAATCGAAGAGGCAGGGTCTTACCTCGACATGCAGGAAACCAATCTCACGCATGAGGAGATTGCCAAGCAAATAGGTAAAAGCCGTGGGCACGTCTCGAACTACATTCGACTGCTTTCTTTGGGTTTTGCAGTTCGCGAAATGATTCGGAAAGGAGAGCTTTCAGCATCCCAGGCCCGCCCGCTTTGCACGCTTGAATGCACAAACGAACAGTTGACTGTCGCAAAGATGGCAATCAAAGGGAAATGGAGCTACAGGCGCATCGAAACTGAAGTCGCTACCCGCACTGAGAAGAAAGCACCTGTCATCAAACTTCCCAAGGAAGACTCTGATATCCGACGCCTAATTCAACTGGTGTCCGAGACTACAGGTTACCCCACAGTTATCGTCAAGAAGCCAAATGGAACGTGGCAAATGGGTTTCTCGATGTCCAACGTTGACGAGTTTGAAGGAATGCTGCACAGGCTAGGGATAAAAGTAGATAGCTGACTCAAAGAAACATCGAAAATTGGGGCCACCTCTAGGACTATTAATACATCACCACCGCTGTCGCAATCCAACTGGATTGCACCAATGGACTCCACCATTTATGCGCAACGCCTTTCTCCCAACGCTGCTTGCAGCAGCGATCATGCTGGCAGGTTGCTCGAACAAACCTACAGAGCTGGGCCTTGTGCCTAGCCAGTCGCAATACGATGACAAGATTCTGGATTCGCTAGGAAACCAGAAGTACGCCGAATCGCAGTACCTCTACAACCGCCAACTGAACCAGTTTGAGGATCGGGTAAAGGAGCTGGAGGAAAAGCGTAAGGCCCTCGAAGCCTCGTTGTCTGTAAATGCCTACGAGCAACGTGGCACGAATCCGCTCGCTTCGGAATCGTCGCGGATCGAGCAGTTCCAGTCTGAAACTCAGGCTGCACAAACTCGCATAGCGCAAGAAAACTCTCAGGTGGAAAAGCGTAAAGCCCTAATCGAGAACGGCCGTGACATGGCTCTGCTCGACGCCGAACGTCGCTCTGCTGAAAGGCTTGCAACCATCGAGCGTCAATTCAATGAAAGCCAGGCGGCAGCGAAGAACGCAGTTGACCGAGAAAGCGCTGCGGCCATTCGTGAGCGCGATCGAAAACTCGTTGAGTTGGAAAATGAGCAAGATCGGAAAATTGCAGAGGCCAAAGCTCGGGCGGCACAGCAAATAGCTGACGTTGAGAGTGGAACGACGCGGGAGATCAGCATTGCGGAGACTTCTGCGCAGCAAGCTATTTCATCCAGGAAACAACTCGATGCCATTGCCGTGGGCTCAGCGGCCACAAGAGCCTCATCCGAGCGTAGCGAAGAGTCGCGATTGCTCGATGAGCAGCGTATCACTGTAGTGCTTGCTAACGCCGATGCCGAGCGCCGAACGGCGACAGATATTAGTCAACAACAGAACCTCATTAACCAAATGCGCGCCGAAGGCCAAGCCCAGCTGAGCCCACTTAAGCAGCAAGTAGAAGAGCTGCATCGACAGATCAGTAGCCTTGAGGGCCAAATCAGTAGCTCCGTAGCTCAGCAAGAGATGCGTCTGGCGCCCCAGCTTGCAAAGCTTGAACAGCTCAACAACGAAGCCGCTCGCCTTGCGCAAGTTACGAACAAACTTAAGAGCACCCCGCTGGCCGCGCCGGCCCCGGTAATACCATCTGGCCCTTCTGTTGAGGCCATCCAATTCGTTGCGAATAAGGAATCAGAGCTGTCACGAGTGCGTGCAGAAGCTATGGCGAAGCGCGGTCAGCAGGTAGCTCAAATTACCAGTCAGCTCGAAATCGAACTCGCGAACATCCGGTCAAGCACCCGCACGCAAACAAACTTGGTCACCAGCCAGGCAGCAATGGCCTCAATTGCTCCGGCTCAAACCGCTCCAGTTGTAGCCTCGCGATCGACTACCGAAGCCGAGGTGAAGACTTCTCTGGCTGCCGAGAAGGCTCACATAGTCACTCAAGCGAGGACTGATTTAGCAAATATCACAACTCAGTCTGAAATCACGAAAGCAACCGTCGTTGCTCCAGTGATCACGGGGAAGGGTGTTTACGCAGGAACGTATGGTGAAAAACCCACCCCATACGTCCAGGCCCGGCAGGATCTGAAGCGGATCGACTTTAACAATGCGCCTCAGCGTGCGATCGCCGTCCAGACGCCAAAGCCAGTGATCACACCAATTCCAGCCCAGCCGCCTTTGCAAGTCGTTTCGGCCTTCAAGCCGAAGATTGGGAATGGCAATAACGTAGCAGGGGAGGTCAGTACTGTGGTGATCTCAAGTGCTTCTGCATCAGCAGGTGGTGTGCAAC
>Ga0247819_10000824_pt1 | contig 17384 bp, 11 predicted proteins | sample 13C_Xylose_Day6_FD_193428 | JGI IMG/M metagenome (GOLD analysis project Ga0247819, IMG submission 193428) | Soil microbial communities from agricultural site in Penn Yan, New York, United States - 13C_Xylose_Day6 | ecosystem: Environmental > Terrestrial > Soil > Agricultural land | place: USA...
ATCCAGCCCCAGGTCGCGTGCCAGCGGCCGGTTCAAACCGACCAGGCGGGCCGAGGGCAGGGGGGTGGGCCGGAGTTCGGTGTGGAACGCGGGGCCGAGGTCAGCGAAACTGTGGCGCCATTTCACGCCCAGGTCCACTTCCGCAAGTGCCACGGAAATGTCATTCATCGCCCGTATTGTCCTGCCCTGTCAGTTCTGACAGGCGGAAAAGGATTTGCTGCCCTAACATCGGAAGAGCTGCGAGCCCCACGCAGTGTTTCATTTTGTTTTAAGGACAGGTCCCCATGAGCCCGCACGCGCAAATCCATTCCACTACCGGCATGCCTTCCTTGCCGTCGCTCACGGGCATGTCCGAAGTCCAGCTGGTTCATCTGCGCACGCCCGCGCAGATCAAGCGCGTGCTCCCGCTTCGTGAAGAGATCGACCTGTCCGTCCACACCGCCGCTGGGCGGAGCTTCCACGAGCTCGAAAAAAAAGAGACGAGTTGGGTTTCGTCGGTGCCTTCGAGCTCGACGGTGAGCTGATCGGCACCATCCGGCTCGTGCCGATGGGGCACCGGCTGACCCTCACGGAGGATCTGCTGGATCAGCTCGGGCCGGATGCACCGAAACACGACGGCTCTCGTTGGGAAGTGGGGCGACTGGTGTTGTCTGAGCAGTACAGAAGCGATGTGGACGCGCTGCGGCGCTGCCTGTACCTCTCGCTCGACTACGCCTCCCGGCAGACGCCGATCGAGAACCTGTATGCGTCGTGCACCCACGTTCTCGGCCGGCTCTACCGCCGGTTCGCCTTCGCGGCCTTCGCCTCAGCGGTGCCGCTGCCGGGCACCGAAAAAACGTACACCCTGATCCACGGCCGCGCGGCGAACGTCCTGCACGCGCTGGACCGCAACGGGGCGGCGCTGCCCAACTAGGAAGTGCAAGGCACATGGGCCTGATCAGGAACCTGCTGGACCGCCATCGGGCGTACCACCTTCAAGAGCCGCTGATGCTCTGGTACGCGGGCTGGCTCGGGGCGGTCTGCTTCCCGATGTTCTACCTGCTGCGCTTCCTCAAGACGGAGCCGGCCTACGACGACCTCTGGATCCGCGTGACGGCCGGGGCGCTGTGCTCGATGCTGCTGCTGCGCCGGTACTGGCCCGAGCGGCTGCAGGCGCGCTACTTCGACTATTCGTGGGCGGCGCTGGTGTTCACGCTGCCGTTCGCGTTCGTGTTCACCGCGCTCAAGAACGACGGCGGCGGCACGACCGGGGTCGGCAGCACGCTGATGGCGACGTTCTTCGTCATCCTCATGACCGACTGGCGCAACACCGTCGCCATGCTGGCCATCGGGATGGCCACCGCCGTGGCGGCCTACATCGCCACGACGCCGGACCCGACCCTGCCGGTCGACTACGTCGCCCGCCTGCCGACGCTGCTGCTCGTGCTGGTGGGCGGCTGCCTGTTCAAGATGGCGCTCGAGCGCGCCACCTCGGAGAAGGTCCGCGCGGGCTATGCCGCCATCGCCGGGTCCATCGCCCACGAGATGCGCAATCCGCTGGCCCAGGTGCGGCACAGCCTGCAATCGGTGCAGCGGGAGCTGCCCGCGCCCGGCCTGGTCGGCCGGCTCTCGTACCTGGAAGGCAGTCAGCTCGAAGCGCTCTACCGCCACCTGTCGCAGGGCGAGCAGGCCATCGACCGCGGCCTGCAGGTGATCTCCATGACGCTGGACGAGGTCAGCGCCAGGCCGCTGGACACGGCCTCCTTCTCCTATCTCTCCGCCGCCGACGTGGCCCAGAAGGCGGTGGACGAGTACGGCTACGACAGCGAAGCGGCGCGCGCCGCGGTCTCGGTCAAGGTGGACGAGGACTTCCAGTTCCTGGGGGACGAGACGGCCTACCTGTTCGTCCTCTTCAACCTCATCAAGAACGCGCTGTACTACGTGCGCCCGCAGCCGGGCACCAGCGTGGTCGTGACCGTCACAGTGAGTCGGCAGCAGGTGAGCGTGCGCGACAACGGCCCCGGCATCCCGCCCGCCGTGCTGGCCACCCTGTTCCAGCCCTTCCGCTCGGTCGGCAAGTCGGGCGGCACCGGCCTGGGGCTGGCCTACTGCCAGCGGGTGATGAAGGCCTTCGGCGGCCAGATCCGCTGCCAGTCGGTGCCGGGCGACGGCACCGAATTCATCATGGAATTCCCGCCGGCCGGCGAGGAGGCGCGCGAGGCGCATCGCCAGCAGGTCCTGCAGGCCGCGCGCGCCGTGCTGGCCGACAAGCGCCTGCTGCTGGTGGAGGACGACGCCGCCCAGCGCGTGACCACGCGCCACAAGCTGCGCCCGCTGGGGATGCTGATCGACGAGGCGCCGGACGGCCAGCGGGCGCTGGACCTGCTCGAGCGCCATGCGTACGACCTGGTGCTGCTGGACCTGAACATGCCGGTGCGCGACGGCTACCACGTCGCCCAGAAGATCCGCTCGGGCCAGGTGCCGGCCAATCGCTACGTGCGGATCATTGCCCACACCAGCGAGCCGGTCCACCTGGCGCGAGTGAAGACCCAGCGTGCCGGAATGGACGGCTTCGTCGCCAAGCCCTCGGCCCAGCTGCCGCTGGTGCAGGCGCTGCACAAGGCGATCGAGCAGCGCAGCGCGGCTTCGCCGGCCGGCGCCCGCCCGCTGTCGCAGCGCCGCGTGCTGCTGGCCGACGACAGCGCGTACAACCGCCGCGCCGTGGCCGCCTACCTGCGCGAGGCGGGCGCCTCGGTGGTGGAGGTCGACCACGGCGAGGCCGTGCTGCAGTCGCTGCGCACCGACCCGGCCTTCGACGTGGTGCTGATGGACCTGAACATGCCCGGCCTCGGCGGCCTGCAGACCTCGCGCGCCATCCGCGGCAGCGACGAAGGCTGGGCGGGCATTCCCATCGTCGCGCTCACCGCGCATTCGGACGCGCCCACGATGCAGGCCGCCCGCGACGCCGGCATGAACGCCTTCCTGGTCAAGCCGGTCGAGGGGCCGAAGCTGTGCCAAGTGGTGGCGGAGCTCACGGCCGTCCGTGAGGAAGTGGCGGCCATCGCGCCGATCGCGCCGCCCACCGTCACGCCGGCGCCTGCACCGGCCGGCGGCGAGGAAGGACCGCTGCTCAACGTCGCGCGCCTGGAGAGCTACCACCGGCTGGGCCTGCTGGACGAGATGCTGGCCGACTACCTGCCCGAGATCCGCCGCCTGGTCGGCGTGCTGCAGCAGGCCATGGCCGCGCACGACCTCGCGCGGGCGCAGCAGACGCTGCATTCGCTGCTGGGCATGAGCGGCGAGGCGGGGGCGCTCGCGCTGTACCAGCGGGTGCGCGGGGTCTACGTCCCGGTGCTGGAGAAGGACGAGTGGCCACCGCTGGAGCACTGGCTGCCGGCCGTGCAGGCGCTGGCCACCCGTACCGAGGAGGCCCTGCGGGAGTACGGCGCGCGCCATGCCGGGGCGGTCGAGTAGTAAGGTGTCCCTCATGCCGGACGTTGCCCGCGCCATCCTGTTCGTCGACGACGAGGCGCCTTCGCGCAAGTGGTTCGCCCGCTGCTTCGGCGGCGAGTTCGACGTCGCCACCGCCGCCAGCGCCGACGACGCCATGGCCATCCTGGCCAGCCGTCCCGACGAGTTCGCGGCGCTGGTCACCGACTACCGCATGCCCGAGCAGGACGGCATGAAGCTGCTGCGGCGGGTGCAGAGCGACCACCGCCACATCATCCGGGTGCTGGCCACCGCGTACGCGGAAAAGGACGTCGCGATCGCGGCCGTCAACCAGGGCAAGGTGCTGCGCATCCTGGAGAAGCCGCTGGAGGACGAGCCCACGCGCGAGGCGCTGCGCGAGGCCCTGGCCCTGTACCGCCAGCAGGCGCTCGAGCGCGCGATGAACGAGAGCCGCGCCGCCACGCTGCGCGAGACGCTCGGCTTCCTGGCGCACGAGCTCAACACGCCGCTGGCCACCGTGCGCGGCTGCGTCAGCACCGTCGCCGCCCGCGCGCGGCCCGCGGACGGACGTCCCGGCATCGCCGAGTTCGACGAGCACCAGCCCGGCGAACTGCTGGCCGCGCTGGAGCGCGCCGAGCGCCGCGCCCAGTACTGCCAGTCGCTGGTGGCCACCTTCCTGCAGTCGGCCCGCGATGCCTATCCGGGCGCGGCGCCGCAGACGGTGAGCGCCGCGGCGCTGGTCACGGCCTTGCTCGACGAGTTCCCGTTCGAGGATTCGGAGCGGCTCTGGGTCAGCTGCGACATCGCCCGGGACTTCCGCCTGCCGGGCCGCCGCGACCTGCTGTACCTCGTGCTGTGCACGCTGACCAAGAACGCGCTGCAGGCGCTGCGCGGCCGCGAGCGGCCCAGCCTGCGTATCGAGGCGGGCTGCGAGACCGCGGGCGAATCGCCGCGCGCATGGATCCGTTTCGTCGACAACGGCGCGGGCATCCCGCCGGACGTGCTGGCCCGCCTCACGCGAGAGCCGGTCACCACCCGCGCCGGCAACGGCGGCAACGGCATGGGCCTGATGTTCTGCCAGCGCGTGATGCAGGCGGCCGGAGGCTCGGTGCGGGTCGAGTCCACGCTGGGGACGGGCACCGCCGTCATCCTGCAGTTCGAGCGCTCGGTGCAGCCGGTGCCTGCGGCCGCCCCGGCCTGAAAGCCCCGTTCTCCGGGTTGGCCGCGGCACCGCCGCGGCGGCGTTGGTCTTAGCATCGCGTCTTCCATACAAGAGCCGTACAAAAGGAGACGCCATGCTCGGCCTGATGCAAAGCCAACCCCTGCTGATCTCGTCGCTGATCGACTTCGCCGAGCGCCACCACGGCGACGGCGAGATCGTCTCGCGCCGGGTCGAGGGCGACACCCACCGCTACGCCTGGCGCGACGTGGCGGCGCGGGCCCGGCAGGTGGCGCATGCGCTGGACGGGATGAACCTGCTGTTCTCCGATCGCGTCGCCACCCTGGCCTGGAACGGCTACCGCCACCTCGAGCTGTACTTCGGCGTCTCGGGCTCCGGCCGGGTGCTGCACACGATCAACCCGCGCCTGCATCCCGACCAGATCGCCTGGATCGCCGGCCACGCCGAGGACCAGGTGCTGTGCTTCGACGCCACCTTCCTGCCGCTGGTGCAGGCCATCCACGCCAAGTGCCCGACCATCAAGCGCTACGTGATGCTGTGCGACAGCGGCAAGCTGCCGCAGGACACGGGCATCCCGGGCCTGGTGGGCTACGAGGACTGGATCGGCGGCCAGTCCACCACCTACGCCTGGCCGAGCTTCGACGAGAACTCCGCCTCGAGCATGTGCTACACGAGCGGCACCACCGGCAACCCCAAGGCCGCGCTCTACAGCCATCGCTCGACCCTGCTGCACGCCTACGCGGCGGCGCTGCCCGACGTCATGAGCCTGTCGGCGCGTGATTCCGTGCTGCCGGTCGTGCCGATGTTCCACGTCAACGCCTGGGGCATCCCGTATTCGGCGGCGCTCACCGGCTGCAAGCTGGTGTTCCCCGGTCCCGCGCTGGACGGCAAGTCGGTGTACGAACTGATCGAGGCGGAGAAGGTGACGTATGCCGCCGGCGTGCCCACCGTCTGGCAGATGCTGCTCGGCCACATGAAGCCGGGCGGGCTGCGCTTCTCCACGCTCAAGCGCACCGTCATCGGCGGCTCGGCCTGCCCGCCCGCGATGATCCAGGCCTTCCGCGAGGATTACGGCGTCGAGGTGCTGCATGCATGGGGCATGACCGAGATGAGCCCGCTGGGCACGCTGTGCACGCTGAAGAACAAGCACCTGGAGCGTCCCGCCGACGAGCAGATGAAGATCCGCCTCAAGCAGGGCCGCGCGATCTTCGGCGTCGACATGAAGATCGTGGGCGATGACGGCCAGGAACTGCCGTGGGACGGCAAGACGTTCGGCGACCTGTACGTGAAGGGCCCGTGGATCGTGCGCGAGTACTTCAAGGGCGAGGGCGGCGATCCGCTGGTCAACGGCTGGTTCCCCACCGGCGACGTGGCCACGATCGATGCCGAGGGCTACATGCAGATCACCGACCGCAGCAAGGACGTCATCAAGTCCGGCGGCGAGTGGATCAGCTCGATCGACATCGAGAACATCGCGATGGCGCACCCTTCGGTGCAGATGGCCGCGTGCGTCGGCATGCCGCATCCGAAGTGGGACGAGCGGCCCATCGTCGCGGTGGTCAGGAAGCCCGGCACGGAGCTCACCCGCGAGGAGCTGCTCAAGTTCTACGAGGGCAAGATCGCCAAGTGGCAGGTGCCCGACGACGTGGTCTTCGTCGACGCGATCCCGCTGGGCGCCACCGGCAAGATGCTCAAGACGCGTTTGCGCGAGAAGCTGAAGGACTATCGCCTGCCGACCGCGTGAACGCGGCCTCGATGCGCGCATGTCGCCTGGGCGATAGGGTGCGCCGACCTTACGGGCATTCCCTGACGATTGCTCTGCGTGAAAACTTGTACCCTGCGCCCATTCAAAACCACCCAGGAGACGAGACATGAACTTCGCGCTGAGGCAAATCACCGTGGCGGGCGTGCTGGCCCTCGCCGGTGCCGGTGCGGCGGTCGCGCAGCAGGCTCCCGCCGCTGCCGGGGGCGGCGCGCTGAAGGGCCAGACCGTGCGCATCGCGTTCATGGATCCGCTGTCCGGCCCGTTCGCCAACGTCGGGCAGAACCAGCTGAAGAGCTGGCAGTTCGCGGCCGAGCAGCTGTCGGGCAAGACCCCGGCGGGCGTCAAGTTCGAGGTGGTCGGGTTCGACAACAAGGGCTCGCCGCAGGAAAGCCTGAACACGCTGAAGGCCGCCATCGACCAGGGCTTCCGCTACGTCACGCAGGGCAACGGCTCGGGCGCGGGCCTGGCCATCCTGGACGCCGTGGCCAAGCACAACGAGCGCAACCCCGGCAAGGAGGTCGTGTACCTCAACTACGCCGCGGTCGATCCCGCGATGACCAACGAGAAGTGCGATTACTGGCACTTCCGCCTGGACGCCGACACTTCCATGAAGATGGAGGCGCTGACGACGTTCATGAAGGACCAGCCCAAGGTCAAGAACGTCTTCCTGATCAACCAGAACTACTCGCACGGCCAACAGGTCGCCAAGTACTTCAAGGACGCCATCGCGCGCAAGCGCCCCGACGTCAAGATCGTCGGCGAGGACCTGCACCCGATCGGCCAGGTCAAGGACTTCTCGCCGTACGTGGCCAAGATCAAGCAGGCCAACGCCGACACCATCGTCACCGGCAACTGGGGCCAGGACCTCACGCTGCTGGTCAAGGCGCTGAACGACGCCGGCCTCAAGATCCCGATGTACACCTACTACGCCGGCGTCACCGGCACGCCGACGGCGCTGGCCTCCGGCGGCGAGAGCGAGGTGTACGTGGTGTCGTACGGCCACTCCAACCAGACCGGCGACATCGGCAAGCTGGCCGCCGACTTCAAGAAGAAGTTCAACGACGACTACTACACCTTCGCCACCTACAACGGCATCCAGCTGCTTGGCGGCGCCATGGCCAAGGCCGGCAGCAGCGACCCGATCCGCGTGGCCAAGGCGATGGAGGGCCTGTCGGTCAAGAGCTTCGCCGGCGACGTGACGATGCGCGCCTCCGACCACCAGCTGCAGCAGAGCATGTACATCACCAAGTGGCAGAAGGCCAAGCCGGGCGAGTACAAGGTGGAGAACACCGACTACACGTTCGTGCCGATCAAGCAGATGGACCCGTACGTGTCCAGCACGCCCACCAGCTGCCAGATGAAGCGTCCGGCGGGCTGATCGCCCGGCGCCCACGACAAGCCGGGTCCCGCCAGCGGTCCCGGCTTTTTTCTTGCCCGCACCTTCCCGAGGGTCCATGGAGTTCTTCACGATCTCGCTCCTGAACGGCATCAGCTACGGGCTGCTGCTGTTCATGCTGAGTTCCGGCCTCACGCTGATCTTCAGCATGATGGGCGTGCTCAACTTCGCGCACGCCAGCTTCTACATGCTGGGCGCCTACGCCGCCTTCACCACCGCGCAGCTGGTGGGCTACTGGCCGGCGCTGTTCGTAGCTCCGCTGGTGGTGGCGCTGCTCGGCGCGCTGTTCGAGAAGTACTGCCTGCGCCGGGTGCACAAGTTCGGCCACGTGCCGGAACTGCTCATCACCTTCGGGCTGTCGTTCATCATCCTCGAGATGGTGCAACTGGTCTGGGGCACCAGCTCGGTCGACTACCGCGTGCCGGCCGAACTCTCCGGCCAGCTGTTCAACCTGCACGGCATCGCCTTCCCCAAGTACCGCGGCTTCATGATGCTGGTGGCGGTGCTGATGCTGATCTCCATCTGGCTGCTTCTCACGCGCACGCGCATCGGCCTCGTCATCCAGGCGGCGCTGACGCATCCCGAGACGGTGGAGGCGCTGGGCCACAACGTGCCGCGCGTGTTCATGCTGGTCTTCGGCGGCGGCGCGGCCCTGGCCGGCCTGGCGGGCGTGGTGGGCGGCAACGCCTTCGTCACCGAGCCGGGCATGGCGGCCACCGTCGGCTCCGTCATCTTCGTGGTGGTGGTGGTCGGCGGCATGGGATCGCTGTCGGGCGCCTTCGTGGCTTCGCTGCTGATCGGCGTGATCCAGACCTTCGCGGTGGGCATCGACGCCTCGCTCTCGGGCCTGTTCGGCATCAGCGCGCAGACGTTCGGCTATCCGCTGTGGAGGCTGAAGATCAGCCAGATCGCGCCGATCCTGCCGTACCTGTTCCTGGTCCTCATCCTGATCTTCCGGCCCAAGGGCCTGCTCGGCACGCGGGAGGGTTGAAGCCATGTCCACCTTGACCGATTCGCCATCCTCCAGCGCCGCCCGCGAGAACGCCCGCGTAGGCGTGCCCATGACCGTGGAAGGCGCCGCGGCGCCCGCCATCCCCGCCGCCGCGCCGCACGAGGGCTACTACGAGTTCAGGCCGTACAACATCGGCCGCTGGATCGTCTGGGGCCTGTTCGCCATCCTGTTGATCGTGGCGCCGCAGCTGTGGACCAGCTCGCTGGCCCACACCATGCTCAGCCAGATGGGCATCGCCATCATCGTCTGCCTCTCGTACAACATGCTGCTGGGGCAGGGCGGCATGCTCAGTTTCGGCCACGCGGTGTATTCGGGCATGGGCTCGTTCCTGGCGATCCACACGCTGAACCTGGTGGCCAAGGGCAACCTGCCGATCCCGGTGAGCCTGATCCCGGTGGTGGGCGGCCTCGCCGGCATGCTGTTCGCCGTCGCCTTCGGCTGGGTGACCACCAAGAAGGCGGCCACGCCGTTCGCGATGATCACGCTGGGCGTCGGCGAGCTGGTCTGGGCTTCGGCGCTGATGTTCCCCGAGTTCTTCGGCGGCGAGGGCGGCATCTCCGGCAACCGCGTCACGGGCCCCAAGCCGTTCGGCATCACGTTCGGTCCGCAGATCCAGCTCTATTACCTGATCGCGCTCTACACGTTCGTCTGCACGGCCGCGATGTTCGCCTTCACGCGTACGCCCCTGGGCCGCATGCTCAACGCGGTGCGAGACAACCCAGAGCGGGTGGAGTTCGTCGGCTACAACACCCAAGTGGTGCGCTACATCGCCTTCGTCGTCGCGGCGTTCTTCGCCGGCATCTCGGGCGGCCTGGCAGCGCTGAACTTCGAGATCGTCACCTCCGAGGTGGTGAGCGGCCCGCGCTCGGGCGCCTACCTGCTGTTCACCTTCCTCGGCGGTGCCACCTTCTTCTTCGGGCCGATCATCGGCGCCATCCTGATGGTGCTGGCCTTCGTGCTGCTGTCCGAGCTCACCAAGGCCTGGCTGCTGTACCTGGGCCTGGTGTTCCTGTTCATGGTGATGTACGCGCCCGGCGGCATCGCCAGCCTGATCATGATGAACCTGCGCGTCGCCTCGTTCGGCCGGTTGCGCGACCTGTGGGTCAGCTACCTGGCGCTGGGGGTCACCGCGCTCATCGTGCTGTTGGGAGCGGCCGGCATGATCGAGATGGTCTACCACCTCAAGCTCAATCCGGCGCTCGGTCCGCAGCTGCAGTTCCTGGGCGCGACGCTCGATGCGCACGGGGTCAACAGCTGGTTCGGCTGCGCCTTCGTCATGCTCACCGGCCTCGGCCTGTTCGAGATCGCCCGCCGCCACTTCGTGCGGCAGTGGGGCGAGATCCAGGAGTTCATCGAGAAGGAGATCAAGCGCAGGGAGGCGCTCGCATGACGACGGCTTCGAACTCCTACGCGCTGGAACTGCGCGACCTGCGCAAGAGCTTCGGCAAGACCGAGATCATCCGCGGCGCCAACCTCACGGTGCGGTCCGGCGAGCGGGTGGCGGTCATCGGTCCCAACGGCGCCGGCAAGTCCACGCTGTTCAACCTCATCAGCGGCCGCTTCGAGCCCACCAGCGGCGACGTGCTCCTCAATGGTCAACGGATCAACGGCAGGAAACCGTACGAGATCAACCGCCTGGGCCTGTCGCGCAGCTTCCAGATCACCAACATCTTCCCCAAGCTCAGCGTGTTCGAGAACCTGCGCTGCGGGGTGCTGTGGAGCCTGGGGTACCGCTACACCTTCCTGAAGTTCCTGGCCGACCTGGACGACGCCAACGAGCGCGCCGAGCAGCTGCTGGAGATGATCCACCTGGACAAGAAGCGCGACGTGCTGGCCGTGAACCTCACGTACGCCGAGCAGCGCGCGCTGGAGATCGGCATCACCATCGCCGGCGGCGCCGGCGTCATCCTGCTGGACGAACCCACGGCCGGCATGAGCAAGAGCGAAACGCGCCGCTTCATCGAGCTGATCAAGGAAGTCACCGTGGGCAAGACGCTGCTGACCGTGGAGCACGACATGGGCGTGGTGTTCGGCCTGGCCGACAAGATCGCGGTGGTCGTCTACGGCGAGGTGATCGCCTTCGACACGCCCGAGAACGTGCGGGCCAACCAGCGCGTGCAGGAGGCCTATCTCGGCTCGCACGTCGCTGATGCTCAAGTCGGAGGCCACTGAACATGCTGAAGGTCGAGAACCTGCACGCCTTCTACGGCAAGAGCCACGTGCTGCACGGCGTCCACTTCGACGTGCAAGCGGGCGAGATCGTGGCACTGCTGGGCCGCAACGGCTCGGGCCGTTCCACCACGGCCAAGGCCATCATGGGCATGGTCGACTGCACCGGCACGGTGGACTGGAAGGGCAAGCCGGCGCTGGGCCGCAAGCCCTACGAGATCGCCCACCTGGGCATCGGCTACGTGCCCGAGAACCGCGACATCTTCCCCAAGCTCACGGTGCACCAGAACCTGATGCTCGGCCAGAAGCGCGCCGGCCAGCAGGGGCGCTGGTCGTTCGAGGACATGTACCAGATGTTCCCGCGGCTGAAGGAACGCCAGCACACCGAGGCCGGCGTGCTTTCGGGCGGCGAGCAGCAGATGCTCACGCTGTGCCGCACGCTGATGGGCGACCCCGACCTGATCATCATCGACGAGCCCACCGAGGGCCTGGCGCCCAAGATCGTGGAGCTCGTGGCCGAGTACCTGAAGAAACTGAAGGAACGCGGCATCTCGGTGCTGCTGATCGAACAGAAGCTGACGATCGCGATGGCGATCTCCGACCGCGCCCTCGTCATGGGGCACGGCAGCATCGTCTTCCAGGGAACCCCGGACAGCCTGCGCGCGGACGCCTACACGCGAAAGGAGTGGCTGGAGGTCTGAAGTCAACGTGATCCGTCCAACACCCGCCGTGAGTCCTAGTCGTCCTCCCGACGCGTGGGAGATGCTCCGCCCCGCCGCAGGACAGCCTGCGCGAGGGGAGACGAGCGATGACTCATTGGGACCATCGTCGGCATGGTTGCGAAGCGCCGAGCTCGAAGGAATCGCCAGCGGCGACTAGTCCTGCCGCCGTCTTGTTGGGAGCCGTTCTCGCAGCGCTTCCGTTCATGACGGCATTTGCCGCAGAGACGGACTGCATCGGGGAAAGCGAGGATGGGCGCGCGGTCTGCAGCGCGCCGGACCCCTCCCCCTGGGGGCACGGACTCTGCGACGAGACGGCCGCCTGGGGCTACCGCATCAACGCCTGGTGCGTGGCTTCGGGCGGAACGGTCAATGCGGCGGGCGACTGTGTCGGAGCGACCATTCCCACCACGGAAGCCACGCTCTACTCGAAAGGCCAGACGTTCTCGCAGACCGTGCACAGCAATACCTCGTGCAACGGCACTTACGACTCCGGATGGGGGATCTCCAGCAGTTCGAACTTCTGCTGGTCCGGATCGACGATCACGCAGGACGGCATTGCTATTCGCGAGTTGCGGCACATCAGGTTCACCTGTACGAGCGGCGATGTCGAAGGCATCTCGGCACTCAGAGGGCGGCAGCTGGCGTGTCCGACGGGCACGACGAGCAAGACCTGGAACGGGCAGCAGGTGTGCGTGCACCCCGTCGGTCACTGTCAATGCCGGGGTGGCGAGGGCAATCCGATCCTGCCGGAGACCGGCCAGAAGGTGCAGGTCGAGGACGACGGCATGTTCGATGGCCGGAGGCTTGCGCGCTACTACAGCTCGTTCGGATCCATCTTCGCGCCAGGTTCGAACCTGCAAGCCCAGTCCTTCGGTCCGCGCTGGCACGATGCATTCGACTATCGCCTGCAGCCGATGTCGGGCACCAGCGTGATCGCGGCGCTGAGCCTGCCCAACGGATCGGCCCAGTTCTTCCGCAACGACGGCACTGCCGTCCTCGGTACGGAAACGGGTGGATACCGGATCGTTGCGACGGGCTCCGGTCATGACGTTACGGGCCATGGGGAGCTGCTCCGCTTCGACACCTCCGGAAGACTCGTCATCCTGCAGACCGCGGCGGGTCGCACCTACACCCTCACGTATTCCGACGGAACGGCGACAGGGTCCAATGGGCAGGTCGCAAGAGATGCCAACGACCTGCAGTGGGGAGCGGCCGTTCCGGCGAACCAGCTGATCAGGGTCGAGTCCGACACCGGGCGCATCCTGCGCTACGAGCGCGATGTCGCAGGCAAGATCACTCAGATGCGAGTGGGTGCCGGCGATCCCGTTCGCTACCACTACACCGACATCGACCTTCTGGCCAAGGTTGTCCATCCCGGCGGCCAGGCGCGCCTGTACCACTACAACGAGCCCGCCCAGACCGGCGGGGCGAACCTGCAGTACGCCCTCACAGGCATCTCCGATCTTGACGCCGGTGGGAATCCCGTTCGCTACGCGACCTTCGTCTTCGCCGCGTCCGGGAAAGCGATCTCCACGCAGCACGCCGGTGGATCGAACCGCTACGACCTCCAGTTCGTCCCCGGGAGCCTGCAGACCGTGGTGACCGACCCGCTGGGAACCCAGCGGAGCAAGTCCTTCGGCAGCGTGTCGGGTGTCAGAAAGCTCGTCTCCATCACGCAGCCCTCGGGAAGCGGCAGCGCCGAAGCCAGCAGGACCCTGAGCTACGACGCCCATGGCAACGTCGCGAGTGTCGATGACTTCAACGGGACCCGTACTTGCAGCGGGTACGAGGCCTCGCGGGGCCTGGAAACCGTGCGCGTGGAAGGCTTGCCGGGCGGCCAGCCGTGTCCGGGCCTGGTCGCCACCGGAGCGGCACTCCCCATCGGCAGCCGCAAGACCAGCACGCAGTGGCACGCGGACTGGCCCATGGAAGCCAGGCTGGCGGAGCCTGGCCGGATCACCACCAAGGTCTACCACGGACAACCGGATCCGTTCGACGGCAATGCCGTGGCGAGTTGTGCGCCGCCCACTGCAACGCTGGTCAACGGCCGGCCGATCGCGGTGTTGTGCCGCCGCGTGGAGCAGGCCACCACCGATGTCGATGGATCCCAGGGCTTTTCCGCGCCGCTGCGAAGCGATGTCTCCGCTCGGGAGAACCGGTGGACCTACAACGCCCGGGGACACGTGCTGACGCACGACGGCCCGAGAACGGACGTGAGCGACGTCACGACCCATGCGTACTACCCGGACACGACTGCCGAGCACACGCGCGGTGACCTGCAGAGCGTGGTGAATGCGGCCGGGCATGCGACGCAGTACACGTCCTACGACGGCGAAGGCCGGCTCAGGCGATCGATCGCCGCCAATGGGGCAGTCACGGACAACACCTTCACGCCTCGCGGATGGCTCGCCGCCACCACGACGGTCGCCGGTTCCGCGGCACCGCAAACCACGACGTACACGTACGAGGTGGACGGGCGGCTCGCCACGGTGACGCTCCCGGACGGCACCAGGCTCACCTTCGCGTACGACCCGGCGCGCAGGCTGGTCGGGATCACCGACGGCGCCGCGAATGCTGTCACCTACACCCTGGACGGCGCGGGCAACCGCGTCGCGGAGCAGCTCAAGGATGCAAGCGGCACCCTCGTCCGCGACATCGAGCGTGTCTACGACGCACTGGGTCGCGTCATGTCTTCGACGGGGGTGACGCGATGATGCGCGCGCTCCGATCAGCCACCATCGCGGCATTGATGCTGTTCTTCGCCGCCGGAAGCGCCCTCGGCGCCCCGGACCTGAGCATCAGCGCTCTCACGGTCGGTGCGCCGGTAACGAACAAGAACGGCTCGTTCACGTTCTCCGCCAGCTTCACCGTGACGAACGTCGGGGACACGGCCACGAGCGGTTCCTGGTGGGACAAGTTCTACGTCTCCAGCGACGCGACGCTGGGTTCCGGCGACTGGAGTTTCCCGGTGCTGCGAACCACTCCTCTCGCGGCGGGCGAGAGCTACACCGTAACCCGGGACATCCTGACGCCGACGGGTTGGGCCGCCGGCACGTACACGGTGTTCGCCAAGACCGACACGGATGGACTGGTGGGTGAATCCGGTGAATCCAACAACGTCACCGGCGGCCTGCCGATCACGTTCCAGCTGCCCGACCTGGCCATCTCCGGGCTGACGGTCGGTTCCGCCACCACGAACAAGAACGGCTCTTTCACCTTCGACGTGAGCTTCACGGTCACCAACACCGGCAGCGCGACCGCCGCCGGAGGCTGGAACGACACGGTCTATGTGTCGACCGATGCGAGCTTCAACTGGGGCGACTGGAGCGCGCCCGAGAGGCGGACAAGCTCGTTGGCCCCAGGCGCAAGCTATACCGTATCCAAGACGATCACCACCCCCACGGGCTGGACCGCGGGCACGTACACGGTGTTCGCCCGGACCGACAGCGCGGGAGAGGTGGGCGAGCCCGAGGCCGGCAACGCAACGGGCGGAGTGCCGCTCGTCCTCCGGCTCCCGGACCTGGTGATCAGTGGCCTGGCAGTGGGGGCTCCCGTGACGAACGCCGACGGCTCCTATGCCTTCCCGGCCACGTTCACGGTGACGAACACGGGAGATGCGATCGCCGCGGGAGGCTGGTGGGATCGCGTCTACGTTTCGGAGGACCCGGTCTTCAACTGGGACTGGAGCGTCTCCGTGCGGCGGGCCGACCCGCTGGCGCCCGGCGCAAGCTACACGGTGACGAAAGCCGTCGTCACGCCGACGGGATGGCACGGTGGCACCTACACGGTGTTCGCGCGGACCGACACCGCCGCAGAGGTGGGCGAGCCTGAGGCCGGCAACGGAACGGGAGGCGTCCCCATCACGTTCCTGGTTCCGGATCTCCAGGTGAGCGGCTTGACCGCAGGAATCGCGGCCGACAACCCGAACGGCTCGTTCACCATTCCGGTCAGCTACACGGTGACCAACATCGGCCCGGTAGCTGCGACCCTGGCATGGACCGACGTCGCAGCGCTGTCCGCCGACGGCGCGCTCGACGCAGGCGATCCCCGCTTCACCGTCCATTCGAGAACTTCTTCCTTGCCTTCAGGCGAGAGCTATACGGTCAGCGCGAACGTGACGACGAGTACGACCACCGCACCCGGCAACTACACCCTGTTCGTTGCAGCCGACGGTGCTGGCACTGTGGCCGAGACAGGTGAGGCGAACAACGTGGCGGGTGTGGCGGTCACGCTGCGCATCAGAGCCGTAACGACCACGGCGATGAGCTCGAGCGTCCGTCCCTCCGTTGTCGGGCAAGGCACGACGCTGACGGCATCGGTAACGCCTTCGACTGCAACCGGGATGGTGACCTTCAAGGACGGAACCGTGACCCTGGGCAGCAGCGAACTCGCGTCCGGCGTCGCCACCCTGGCCGCCAGCTTCGGCTGGCCGGGGGCCCATGGCCTGACGGCCGTTTACGCCGGCGATGCGTACTCCAGGCCCAGCACCTCGTCCGCGCTGACGCAGACCGTCGACAAGGCGCCCGCGCCCACCACACTCGGCGCGTCATCCAACGCCGTGCTTCCGAACGCCACCGTCACCTTCACGGCCGGCGTGGGCGGCGTCGCCCCGACCGGCGCCGTGACCTTCAAGGACGGCAGCACGGTGATCGGAAGCTCCATCGTCCAAGGCGGCGTCGCGACCCTGAGCACGAGCTTCGCCAACGTCGGGCTGCACCACGTGACCGCGACTTACGCGGGCGACGCCAACAACCTGGCGAATGTCTCGGTGCCGCTGGTGCTCGAGGTGCTGTCCGATCTCGGCCCCGACACGCCCCGGGCCTGGAGCTACGGGTACGACGCCGGCGGCAACCAGACGTACGTCGTCGATCCGAACGGCCACCGCACCGACCGCACCTTGAACAGGCTGGGCCACGTGGCAGCCGTCACCCAGCCGGCCCCGAGCCCGGGCGGCGCCCGACCCGTCATCGGCTACACCTACGACGGACAGGGCGCGGTGAGTTCCGTCACGGATCCCCGGAGCCTCACGACCACCTACGCCATCGACGGCCTGGGCCACACCCATGCGACCGCCAGCCCCGACACGGGGACCACGGGCGCCACGTACGACGCGGCGGGCAACATCCTCACTCGAACCGACTCCCGCGGCCTGACGACCACCTACGCCTACGACAGTCTGAACCGCCTGAGCAGCATCGGCTACGCAAGCGGCACGCCGAGCGTCTTCGAGTACGACGGCGGCGCCACGCCGGTGCCGGCCAGCATCGGCAAGCTCACGCGCTTCACCGACGAGTCCGGCCGCACGGCCTACACGCACGATGCGCTCGGCCGCGTGGTCACGAAGACGCAGGTGACTGGGACCCGAGACTTTGTGATGGGATACGGGTGGGGTGGCAGTGGTGGCGGCAATGGCAAGCTCACGTCGATCGCCTATCCCAGTGGCGCGCAGGTCAACTACCTCTACGACGCCACCGGGCGCGTTACGGGGATCTCCTTGAACCCGGTGAATGCCAGCGGGAGCGGGACCGACACCGGCGTGACCCTGACGGTGTTGAGCGGCCTGGCCTACACCGGGGCCAACCAGCCGCGCGCCTGGACTTGGGGTGACGGCGTTCCCTACCAGCGTAGCTTTGACAGGCATGGCCGCCTGGTGAGCTATCCGCTGGGCAATCCTGCGGGCGGTGGTGCGGTGCGCACCTTGAGCTATGACT
>Ga0247819_10000826_pt1 | contig 17372 bp, 15 predicted proteins | sample 13C_Xylose_Day6_FD_193428 | JGI IMG/M metagenome (GOLD analysis project Ga0247819, IMG submission 193428) | Soil microbial communities from agricultural site in Penn Yan, New York, United States - 13C_Xylose_Day6 | ecosystem: Environmental > Terrestrial > Soil > Agricultural land | place: USA...
CGATGACCCGATCCGCGATGCTTGGATCATCATCGATAAACGCGACAGGCCGCATGACCCGGCCCATGCGCAACGCGGCAACCAGTTGGTTACCGGCCACACCGGCGCCGTAGATGGCGACTTTGGTCAGGCCGTCATCGCGGTTGGTGAATGGCACATGCTGAGCACCAGCGAACCAGTCGCCCATAAAATATTGACGCATACAAAGCCGCAGCCCACCAATAATGACCAGGCTCAACCACCAATAGTTAAAGACAATCGAACGCGGCACGACCGCTTCGTGATTGCTGTACCAGTACACCACAACAGCCAGAATGAGAGACGAAAGGCTTACGGCTTTGATAATCGCAATGAGCGCGTCATTGCCGAAATAGCGCATGACCGCGCGGTACATGCCAAAACGTATGAACAAAGGAATGGCGATAATAGGCGCACAAACAAAGAGCCAAAAATGGGCCTTCAGAGGATTATACATATCGTCCAGGCCCAGACGTACGATAAACGCCAACCACAATGCTATCCACACCAATGCGATGTCGGTCGCGACCTGTATCAACCTTTTTCGGCGCCGGGGCAGCCCAACCAGGTACGCTCTGATCTTATCCATAACATCTTCAAACACCCTAATCACTCCCTTCAGCAACCCCGTCGGTGTGGAGATTCCCCAATGGCGCTTCGCAATCTCTAATTCTAAATGACATAGTAGTTACTGCTTAGTTCTTAAGCGCGGAAACTTCCAGATCACCGGCGTGGAACTTTATCGCCAATGCGACCAACGGTACGTAAGCCAGAGTTACACCCCAGACTCCGTCCCAACCAAAATGCGTTACGCAAATGGCTATCGGCAGAAGCCAGACTAAATTGATCACGCCAACAGCGATTGTTACAGGTAAGTGCTTGCCGAAGCGGCGCGAAGCGAATTGGTAGGCATGGCTGCGATGCGCTTCGTAGACTTTGTCTCCTCGCAATAATCGACGGAAAAGCGTAAATGTTGAATCGACAATGAAAACCCCAAGCAAAATCAACCATGCCCACAGCATAGCCCCGTTCGCCCAAGCGGCTTGTAAAGAAAGTCCTCCCAACACTATGCCGAGAAACCCGCTACCCGCGTCGCCCATGAAGATTTTAGCGGGAGGAAAATTCCAGTACAGAAAACCGGCCACCGAAGCAGCAAGCAACAACGGCAGGCTAACCAAACTGTTCAGCCCAGCCAACCAGTAAAGCAGGCTTGCGCCAAGGCAGACAAAAATCGCTTCCACGCTGGCAATACCATCAATGCCATCCATGAAATTGTACAGATTAAGCAACCAAACCAGATAAAAAGCAGAGAACACGTGCCCCGCCCAACCGAGATCAAACGCAAAACCAAAAACGTCAATGGAGGGGAGTCCACCGAGGCAGATCAGCATCCAAACCGCAGCAGCAAAGTGGCCCATCAAACGCCACCGCGCGGCGATATGGCCATGGTCGTCCATGAAACCAATTACAGCAACCGCCACCCCGCCGCCCCCGATTGCGTAAAAAACGGCGTTGGATATCAGTCCAAAGACGTATAGAAACCCTAGAGACATCAAGAAAGCCACGACGATTGCAAGACCACCACCTCTAGGAGTTGCCACAGCGTGGGAGCTACGCTCATTCGGAACATCTATCAAACTTTTCGAAATTGCGTATTTACGTAATGTGGCGGTGAGACAAAAAGACACGCCGATCGCCACCAAGATAAACCACACGTTATTCATTATTACCGGACTCCAGAAACTGTTTTGTTGCCGCCTTCAACCCATCATCCAGACTATGAGGCGGACTCCAACCCAGCAATTTGTGGTTTTTACTGATATCAACCTGTAATGAACCAAAAATTCGTTGTGCCTGCGGCCCGCGACCAATTAAATGCGCCAAGCCTGAAAGTACTATGCTGGGAACAGGAAGGAGCCGTGTTTTCGCGCCCAGACAAACAATAAGTCTTCGCATCAACTCAGTCGTTGAGATGTCTTCCCCGTCACTGACCAAAAAAACCTCATTCGCTGCCTGGGGATGATCGATACAAGAAATCACCAAGTCGACAACATTCTCAAGTGATACAAAGCTTCGCTTATTAGAAATAGCACCAAACGGAAGAGGTATTCCCTTGGAAAGCCAGTTCATCATCTGCTGAAAGTTTGCACCAACCCCTGGCCCATAAATAAGAACCGGTCGAATGATTACCACTTCAATCAATCCAGAGTTGGAGAGTTCCAGTAGTTGCTGCTCTGCTTCGTACTTGGAGACGCCATATGCGTCGACCGGGAGCGGAAGATCGTCCGCTGAAAATGGCTGGCCAGCCGGCGTAACTTCACCGTTGACCTTTATAGAACTAATGAAGACAAACCTTTTAACTCCGGCCTGGATGGCTTGATTGGCAAGTCTTAGAGTTCCTTTAACATTAACAGCGCGAAACCTCTCTAGAGATCGCGAGCTGTCCTCTTGCATAACATGTACACGCGCAGCCGAATGCACGATAGTCTCGACATCGACAAGACATTCTGTCCAATCAGTCACTTCATCAATACCGGGTATATAGGTTTTATTAACTGAAGCAGGCAACGTGACGTCAATATTTCTTAATGGCGCCAAAACTGAGACATCCGGAAAACTGCACAAGCGCTGTACCAGAGACTTTCCAAGAAACCCTGACGCACCAGTAACAAGTATTTTTTTTGACATTTGAAGCGAATTCAGATGATAGATGACGGCGAATTCTATCACGAAATGGTGGAAGGATGAATTGCTTGGGTGTGTGTCTATAGAGGCTTGCGCCTGTGAATCAACGATCCAGAGACGCTAGCTCCATAAAATACTGTCAAATACTCGCATGCTGCAACCGCAAATAAATATCAGTAGCAACTCTAAGCCTTAGGAAGTCCGATAAAATACATAGTACTTATTCAAGACAAACGAAAATAAAACATAAACAACACCCGCGACAAGTTGAGACCCCCCCTCGTGAAACTCCCAAACATTAATGAGCATTAAAAGAACGCAAAAATTTGCAAAGTACGCGATCAAAAACACTAACAAAAACCGAAAAACCTCAGCTTTAGACTTAGAAGTGCTTTGAAATGTGACTTTGCGATTCAAGACATAGGAAAGCACAAGACCAAACGCATAACCAATTACATTGCTAAGTAGAGCTGATAGACCAAGGAGATACATACACGCGAAAATAACCGCGTACCCCAATAGTGTATTCAGCGCTCCAACCACTAAAAATTTCATTAGTTGCTTCATTTACTTATGAGTCGCTTTAACCCAATATTGTCCACCCAGCGGCAGCCACTCAAGGTATTTCTCAAGAGGTGCGAGGTTCGAAAACTTAGGCGGAATAAAAAGGCAATAGCCGTGCCCATGCGATAGCAATCCAACACTACTAAATAATCCACTCAACTCCGACGGTTTAAGAAGCACGGCGTCAGCATCATACGGGCAGTTATTAACAATTTTTCTGGTTACCGGATTATAAGGATTATGCTCAAAAACATACACCGAGCCATTGACACTGAGCCGCCGCCCTAGCAACCGAACTGCACCCAGTCGCTCGGATGGCGGTATATGATGAAACACACCTGCGACGAATATCAGGTCAAACAAACCCAGATCCAAATCAACCCGCTCTGCTTCAAACCGCACTCCCGGGTTTTCAGTTGAGGCAATAGCTAAACTTGCCTCAGAAATATCCGTGCCAATGATTTCCGCACCAGGAAATGCTTCTTGCAAATATCGAATATTTCGACCAATTCCGCAGCCATATTCCAAAATCCGCTTAACAGGCTGATCAACTTTAGCTCGAACCAATCCGATTTTGTATTTCGCAAAGTATTCTTCGCTCGAGGAAAAAAACTGGGTACTTTCACGAAGTAACTCATTGTAGTTATCAGTAAAATTATCAAAATCGACTTTTTTACTCACGATATGAAATCTCCTCTTCTAATATATACCGCGGCCTAGACTTAACCTCTTCATAAATACCACCAAGATACACACCCAGAACACCGATCACAAAAAGCTGAATACCATTGAAAAGGAGAAGAAGCATTACGATAGTTGTCCACCCGCTAGGAAGGGAGCGATCGAACAAAAAAGTAAACAATGTTGCAACCATTAGCAGGCAAGCAACGACTGAAAACGAAACGCCGACAAATATTCCTATTTGCAGTGGTTTAGTACTAAATGAAAGAATTCCGGATATTGCAAGCTGCACCATACGAGAAAGGGAGTACTTAGAAACACCGGCCGCCCGTTTCTCTGCAACATATTCAATTCCGACTTGCTTAAAACCGATCCAGGAAAACAAGCCACGCAAAAACATATTACGTTCTGCAAATCCTTCGGATAGGATTTTTGCAACGCGAGAGGATATTAAGCGGAAGTCTGCAGCATTAGGGTTAATTTCCACATCCGATAGTCGATTCAAGAACTTATAGAATAAATTACCCAAAACTTTACGAACAGGACTAACACTTAAAGTATCTGTACGAACTGTATAAACAACATCCGCACCCTGACGAAAATTCTCTATTAACAAGGGAATTAACTCTGGAGGATGCTGTAGATCGCTATCCATCATAATGACCGCATCAGCGTCTAAAGCTTGTTCGATGCCTGCCAATAGCGACATTTGATGGCCAAACCGTGATGACATAGCCAACACTTTAACGCGCAAATCGTCTTTAGCGATGCCGCGCAGCACTTCTAGACTATTATCAGTACATTTATCAACTACATAAATGATCTGAGAGTCAATATTAATCAAACTAGTCAGTGTTTCAGAAAGCCTAGCGTGAAACTGAGCTATAACAGCTTCTTCATTAAAAACCGGTGCTACGATAGCTATTTTAGTAACAGTCATTTTTTACTCATCCAGGAGTGCAATGGTTCGACTGATGTCAGCATAAATGACTGGAACATCATAGCCAACGCGAGAACTCAGAGCTGGTGCCTCGTCAACAATCTCATGACTTATTCCAACGCTAGTCAAACGCCGATTCAAGAAATCACGCATTCTGATGGGTTCCCCACTTGCCACATGATAAATCTCTCCCGGGCTTCCTCGCTCTGCTATCGCAACCAATTGGACCGCTGCCTCATTCATGGGTAGATAATCCCGCACCGCTGAAAGAGGGCCAACCTCAATTCTATCTCGATCCCCCGAGAGCACTTCTTCGATTTGACGGTTGATTCGCCCTACAAAAAGGCGATCTGACAGGCCCACACCATCTAAATTGAATATCCTTGCCACTACGACATCCAGTCCCTGATGAGCACACATCAACCCGTAATTTGTCTGCCAAGACTTGGTTAAACCATAAATAGAAACAGGCCGAAGTATTTGATCAACCTTGACGGGATTCTCATCAGAAGAAATCAAACCATATTCAGCCGCTGAACCTGCAAGCAAGACTCGAATTTGCTGACCTGCCTCCTGTACTGCTGTGAGGATGTTTCTCGCCGCTGCTACATTGGTGGCGTAGGCCTCGTCATAATCACTGACGAATGTAGCCGCCAAATGCACAATAATGGAAGGCTTCACTGAGCGAATCACGTTAGATACGCTAGCTGCATCGGTAACATCCAATTGACAAAATTCGGCGTCAGCAGATGCACGCCTGCTTCCGCAGATGACATCGTAGCCACGCGAACGTAACTGGATTGTTACCAGCTTACCAAACGCGCCATCACCCCCAGTAACCAATACAGTCGGCATCTAATCAAAGTCCTAGTTTCGCTGACAACTCATCGAAGTTATCATCAGCATACTGATAATCGTCAGGACGCCCAATATCAAGCCAATAACCTGAAAAAGGCCGAATTGTTGCCGGTTTCTTCTCAGCGAGACCATCTATCATAAGATGGTCGAAACCATATGCCTGGCCCTTCGGAAGAGAATCTATTACCGACCTGTGAATACAGTAGATCCCCATGCTAACGTCAAAATCGTAAACCGGCTTCTCCACAAACGCCGTCAAGCTGCCAGCGTCGTCATACTGGAGCACACCAAAATCCACTTTGACATTTCGACGGTATGCAGAAACCGATACCTTACTATTACTGTCTACGTGCTCGTCGTAAAAGCCGCGATAATCCAAATCAGACAGAATATCGCCGTTCATAACCAAAAAATTTTCTGGCAGATCCGGAATGAGCGTAAGCGGTCCAATGGTACTCAGCTCGGTCTCCTCAATGGAGTAATCTATTTTCAGGCCAAATCGGGAACCGTCACCAAAGTACGCCATAATCAAATGGGATAGATGGTTCACTGCCAACGTAATATGCGTAAAGCCACCTTTGCGCAATTGCAGGATTATGATCTCCAGGATCGAGTATTTCCCACCTAGCGGAACGAGTGGTTTCGGAATTAACGTAGTATAAGGGCGCAGACGAGTACCTTTACCGCCAGCAAGTATAATAGCTCTCATGATCACCTCAGATATTGTAAAGCCAAGCTTTATAGCGATTCAGATTTTCAGGTTCTTTAAACCACTGAATAGTATCTTGTAAGCCACGACGTATATCATACTCTGGCGCCCATCCCGTCAGTGACGTAATAAGGGAATTATCCCCAATCAGTCGAAACACTTCAGAAGCATCAGGACGCAGGCGATCGTCTTCCGTGACAATTTTGGCAGAAGGATTCAACTCATCAATCAGGACCTGAGCAATATCTCCTACAGAAATTTCCGAATTAGTAGCAATATTTACCTCTTTGCCCACTGCACTATCGCAACCAGCGAGAGCGATGAACCCTTGAGCGGTATCCTTTACATAGTTAAAATCGCGAGTTGGTTTCAAACTACCTAGCTTCAACTCCGTAGCACCCAAGAGCAACTGAGTAATGATAGTTGGAATAACGGCTCGAGCGGACTGTCTTGGCCCGTATGTATTGAACGGGCGAACGATAGTCACAGGTGTTTGAAAGGAACGATAAAATGATTCAGCAAGACGATCCGCACCTATTTTAGTGGCGCTATATGGAGACTGGCCTTGGAATGGGTGTTTTTCATCAATCGGGGCGTACTGTGCAGTACCATAAACCTCGGACGTGGATGTTATCAGAACACGCTCTACATTCAGTTTTTTGGCTGCCTGCAAGACATTGAGCGTCCCCTTGATATTGGTATCAACATATGAATCGGGTGAATGGTAAGAGAAAGGAATAGCAATAAGCGCCGCCAAGTGAAAAACAACATCACAACCCTGCATTGCTAATTCCACGCCGTGCGGGTCGCGAATATCGCCTGCGAAAACATCGAGTCCTTTAACTACATCAACAGGTAAAGAGTCCAGCCACCCCCAACTATTGAAAGAGTTGTAGTAGACAAACGAACGAACGTCACATCCATATGCTAGCAACGCTTCAACAAGGTGACTACCGATGAAACCATCAGCCCCTGTAACGAGTACTTTCTTGCCCGCTAGATTCAATTTTTTCACCGCTTAAAAATAATATAAAACAATAGACCAATCATAACAAAATCAGGAGGTAGCCTAGGTCACCTACCTGATTCTGCACCATCGCTAGCTTATGGTCCAACCACAAGCACCCCACCAAGCCAGCGCGCGGTTAAAATAAGCGTTCCGTCAGCAGCTGGCGGTAGCTCTTCACACCGTGGAGTGGTCGTAATAGGGAATCTCTGGGCGACAGGATGAAGGCGATCAACCGACAACGGGGTGCAGATGTTAGCGGTCAGTTTTCGTCCCAGAACAGTACTCGCATCACCTAGGGTCGGCCCTAAAAAGGTATACACATCGCCCAGTGTACCGGTCGTATCCTGAATGAGCACCAACTCCGAACCACTACTCGCTGTGGCTGCCCAAGTCTGGGCTATGACACTACGCTGGAGCTCTACGTACTGCTTCACTCCGTGTGCAATCAAAACACTTGATACAAGCACTACAGCGACCACGACCGAGGCGTCGAATGGAGCAAGACTACCTGGGACATTGCTTCGATACCGACCGAGAAGTGTTATACCAAGCAGGACAAAACCAGCAGAAACAGGGAAAAGCACTCGATCAACGTCACCGATATGCAAAACATTGACATAGATCATGGATAAAAGTGGCAGTGAGCAAACCAGCAGAAAAACTAGGGCCGACTCATACAAACGTGTGCGCGGCGACTCAATTTTCCCCAACGCCCTTCCGCAGATAAAAAAACTAAGCACGAGTAACATTGGTAACAAGTGTGCTTCTTTTCCAAATGCGGTTAAATATGCAGATTTAGCATGCGTTAAAAACCCAGCCAATGTTAGGAGCCTAGCACTATCAGCGGCCAACGCCCCTTCATAGCCTGAATTACCGAGTTTACTGGAAACCACCAAACAATAAATGCCATATAAGACAAAGCCCACACCTAACGGGATGCATACACGACCACTACTAATAATCCTATCGATTACTCTAGTTTTGTTTGTGGAGCCTACACGCCCCCACAACAGAGAGGCGAGAGGGATAGCAGCCAAGCAAAGAGTAAGTCCTTGGTACATTGCCAACATTAGCGCTACGCTGACGGCGCAACCAATTGCCCAAACGGTGGACCAACGTTGATACAGTCTAACTGAAAAACCTAAAGCAACGAAAAACAAGATCGCAGAAAGCTGCGCCGACCCATAACGCCCTAACCAAACGCCCGGCCAGAATACGAGAGTAGCACCTAGCACAGCCGCCAGCCACCGATCATACCCAAACAGGAGTGGAGATACAGCCCATCTAACAACAAAGTAGCGAACAACCAATAACAAACTCGTCCCTAAAGCCACCCCAATTACATGACCGTTGCCAAGCAACCACTGCAATGCATAGGCTGTAAGGTGTAACGGACGCATCGGTATCGATGGTGCGAACGTCTGTAAATATGAAAGACCATGCTCATTAAAAGCACGCAACAAACCCCACTCTTCAATAAGCGGGCCCACCGACCAAAATGTCAAGACCACCAACGCTAGTACTGTAACGGCTTCAACAACTATAAGTTTCCGCTTATTCACTAGCTCCAAAGGCAATGATACCGGGATCAATTTTTCCGGATTGGCTGAAACATTGATCATTCGATTTCCCTTTAAAATAAAACAGCCCGAGGGCACAATGGCTTATAATCGCGAAGCTCGTTACTTTAATCTACAGTGAAGACGATGTCACATTTTTTATCCGACCGTCCGGCGCACCTTACATTCCGGCTCACCGCGGTGAGGATTCCCACGCAGCTTCGTGCCCTGAGCAGAGCTGGAGGATCCGCTCCACTTACTTCAATAATGATTGATAAATCTTATTATAAGCACTGACCATACCGTCCGCTTTGAAATATTCGTTATATCGCTTCAAAGCATTTTCTCCCATCTTAGCGGCCCCTAACGGATCTTCCCACAACTTCTCCATTGCACAAGCCAAAGAAGCACCGTCTCCCGGCAGGGCCACATATCCCGTCTCACCATCAATATTGATATACGTTGTACCTGTTCCAATTTCGCAGGATATCAATGGCTTCCCGTACATCGCACCTTCGAGCAACGTAATCCCAAAGGCTTCAGACCTAAGGTGAGAGGGAAAGACCAAGGCGTAGCACAGTTTCATTAAAGCCGCCTTGTCACTATCTGGTAAAGCACCCACAAAAAAGACATTGTCTAGATTAGAATCTTTAGCCTTTTGCTTCAGCGCCATTTCCATGGGACCTTTACCCAAGATCACGATAGGAAATCTATTACGCTGAGCAGCCTCCAGAAGAAAATCCAGCCCCTTATAATAGCGCAACGCACCTACAAAAAGAAAAAAGCGTCCCCCCACCCTTTCTCGCCAGTGAGCCATAGAAGTATCAGTCACCTCTGGATAGGTATTGCGATCTATACCAATGGGAACGACCTTAACTTTGTCTTGGTACTTAACTAATATCTCGCTGCTCGCAACATAGTTAGGCGATGAAGCAACAATTACATCCACATTGCGCAGAAATGCATGCAACAGCGGATTGTAAAACCTGAGTAATGTTTGCTGTTTCACAATATCGGAGTGGTACGTAACAACACTCGGCTTTTTGACCCCGGTTAGAAAGTGAACCATATCCATAAAAGGCCAAGGAAAATGGTAATGGATTATGTCGGCTTTTTTTGCAAGCTCGTAGAAGTCCTTGATCGCCAAGATTGAAAAACCAGTGGAAGCAACTTGAAAGTTTTCATAGGAACGGTGTGCAATATGGTGCCCGACCTGTTCATTGCGCATAGATCCACGTGGACTGAGGTATAGAACCTCCGCCTCAATACCATACCGAACCCCTCCTTCAGCGAGTTGAAAGATAACCTGCTCTACCCCGCCCATGGTATCTGGGTAGTAAGTTTTGAAAAAATGCAGAATCTTCAAAGTCTAAAGTCCCAGAAACTTAGCAGGAACTCCCACGTAGGTACCAGATTTATCAAGATTGCGATGAGCACAAGCTCCCGCAGCCAACATGACATCGTCGGTCACCCGCAACCCATCAATGACTGTTGAACCCGCCCCAAGAAAGCAGCGATCCCCGATACGTGTTGTGCCGGCAACCACAGCGCCCACGGAAATATGACTGTACGCACCGACTACGCATTCATGCTCGATAATTGCACCAGTGTTAACGATACAACCACGCCCCACCGATGCCATAGGTCCTACATGGGCGTGATGACCAATAAAGGTCCCTTCACTGATATGCGCTCCGACCCCGATGGTTGCGCAGGGAGAGATGAGGGTCGCTAAACGTAATCCCTGCTGAAGGATCCACTCGCACTGCTCCATTCTCTTCTTATTGTCCCCAGCAGCGGGAACAACTGCCCAATCTTCTGGCAGTTCAAAGTCCAGTGACGATTTCACCGGAAATGAACAAAAAGATTCGCCTGGTCTCGCGTTGATATCTACAAAGCATAACTGCGTTGCTCCAGACGCGAGTGCGACGTCGGCCACGCTCCGGGCATGACCACCAAATCCCAGAATCAGTATACCGTTAAGGGTAGTCATGGGTGGACCTCTGATGGAATGCCGCCGTTTGTAGAGATAGTTTCAAGAACCGTAATGTGCTCATTCACAACATCTGTCCAAGTGCGCTGAATCAAGCTCTGATAGATGCTTTTCTGAAGTACGAGAAGCTCTTTTCGGTGAGAAAGAGCCCACTCAATACGGTGAGCCATATCTTCCCAATCAAACGGGTCAAAAAAAGTCGTATCTTGAAGCTCTTGGTGATCAAGTATTTCTTCAGTTACCGCGATTCGAGCCATGACCACTGGAGTGTCTACAGACAGTGCCTCGGTAAAGGTGAACGGGCACCCTCCTTCACTCAAACTAGGATTTACCGCTAAATCCGCTAACTTGTAGCAGGCAGCAAGTTCCTGCACTGTTAAACCGTGCAAACATAAAACATCATTCTCCAAACCATGTTCGGCAATGAACTTTTTGACGGACGGATAACGCTCAGGATCGCCAGTCAAAACTAATTTATGACTGACATACTTTTTTCTTAATAGAAATTCGTACGTCTGCAGCAGCATCAACAGGTTTTTATTCGGCCTAAATTGGCTTGCATAAAATATAAACTTAAATGAGGTGTTAGCAAAACCAACCGTATAGTTTTTATTGGAGGATTTACGCATCGCGCTACTAAGAAGCGTTTGTGCATAATGGAGGGAGGTTGCCTCTAAATCTGCAAAACCTTTGGTCGTGACCCATTGGTTCAACATATTCGGTGCATGGTGGATCACGGACACATTAGAAGCACGGATAGAATACTGTTCGACCAAGGTATCCCATTTAATCGCGTTACTGTAGGTAACATAATGCTGACCGGTCTGGATTGAACGGCGAACATCCTCATAAGTTTGCAGGAAGCGCTCGCCTCCGACACTGGAAAACCCGACCGGAAAATCCGATAATACTACATCCGGCACACACATTAGACGCGGGCGATCAATTTTATTGAAGGCCGGCCAGAAAGCGGTAGGACTGTACCAAGCTTTTACATCCGCCAAGTTGCCAATCAAGTGAAGCATCCGCTCTGACTCAATTCGCTCCATACGCTTATAAAGACGAAAAATGAAAGCATCGTCCTTGGGCTCACCTATTGCCCCTCGGGCGCGAGCTAAATGGTTCCGAAAAGGCCTAGCCAACCGCTTGAAAACAAACCTGATTTTTATGAAAAAGAGAACAGTCAACACCAAAAAAATGAGTGGACTGAACAGAACCCCGAGCACGAGAAGAAAAAGGCCTTCCACTAACAACAGCGCCAAACCCGCATAAGAACTGGTTGTAACCAATTGTTGTTCAACGTGATCGATAGCCGCCTTTTTGATTGCGGAGATTCCATTAGAAATTTTTTTGATCAGTCCAGACGTCCGCTTACGTTTTTTTCGGGCGATGTAGGCTTCGTAGAGACGTAGCACCATCGGCTTTTTCAATGGCGAAATTAATTCGAAACGCTCCTCAGAAACACCTTCGCTATCAAACAGATCCTTCAGACCTTCCTTTGACCAACTAGGGCAAACCAGTACAAAGCGTACATCTTTCCGGTCGCTTGCTCCTTTCAGAAAGGCAGCGAGGTATCTTCCCAATCCTTCGTGGCGTAAATCCAGACCTGGCGCGTAGGCCAGATAGATGCCATATTTATTTATAGACACTCTCGTATAACTCCCCAATATTGTGCTGCCAACTTCTCAACGCCTTGCTCTGCCAATACTTCAGGAGAAGGAAGTTGGGCCTTCTTGGACAAGTAAGTCAGCTCCATATCTTTTAACTTATGTGCCATCTCTGTATAATCGACGGCATTCATCCAAGATAATTTTAGTGAATATTGAGTGTCCATTTCACGCATAGCCGGATAACTACTACTTAACCCTGGCACACCCAAGCTAGCCGCTTCAACAACACTGAAGGTACCGTTGTCAATTTTGCCTGCGTGCCACAAAAAAGTAGCATTTGCCAAAACGTTTCGATATTCAGAATCTGGGAGTTCGCCAAGCCATTTAACTCTCTCAGTTAATTCGGCGCTTGAATTAACGAGTGCAGATAGCGACTGAAGATGCGGAGCGCTATTATCCAGAAGATTATCTGTATTCACTCCCGTCACATAACAAAAAAGTTTCCCACCCAACGTTTCATAATAAAACTTTATGGCTTTTAACGCATTTACATGATTCTTGTGTGCACCGGCATTCGTTGTCCACAAAAAATATGGCTGTTCTGGGGTAGACAGAATTTTTTGTTCAATCTTTGAAAAGTCAGGGGCAAGCATAGGCACTTTGGCGATTCGATTCACTTCAACGCCGGCATACTGGATCGCGTCCTGCTTCGTGAATTCAGTTGTTACAAGAATTTTTTGCGCTCTGCGAACAGCACTTATGAAATATTCATCTGTACTTTTTGACATGACTCTTTCGTAGCGCTGAAGATAGTCATAGACCATGAATATGCACGGCCGCAGCGGTAGCAAAGGAGCCTGCACACGATCAGAAACAATGATCCAGGCATCACAGTCCAAAAGTTGCTTTATGCCATCATCCGGAACGACATATTTGGTGGAGTCCGGCTCCCAGCCGTCATGGCCTGCATATCGCATTGCCCTCCGAGCTGTTTGAGCATCAAGAACCTTCCATTGGAATGGGCGTTGCTTAATTCGCTCATCACTATCGGACGGTTCTTGTGAATTATCAGCTGACTTCAAATACAAGAGGACTACGTCGACATCTTCTCCCCACTGCCGGCTTCCTACATACAAAGCCTCAACCAACAATTTGGCCCCTCGAAGGCTTCCCCCTCGGTACTCAACGGGCACCAACACAGCTATTTTCTTACGTTTGGCAGGCCGCTCGTTTTGCTCCAGACGGCTAACTTCCAGCTCCTGTAGGATTTCCCTGAAGCTGCTTCTCCAAGCCGCTTCACAGTTTTTTGCACGCATGGGCTCCAAGAGTACTACCTGACTTCTACGAACTTGTTCAATAAATTTCGTATCATCATTCAGGATACGACGAATTTTCTCTCTTGCTTCTTTGACAGATTCGCATCGACCAGGCAGGGTAGTACCGCCCATGCGATCAAGGATTCCGCCCCCCATGAAGATCAGTGGCATGCCAACACGAATGGCTTCGAAGGGATGATAATGAACATGATTGGGTTCGCTCGAGTGATAAAACATCACCCGCGATTCTCTCATATTACATTCATGCTCTTCGTTCGTGACAAAACCCAATACATTTGGATCATCCACCTCAATCGGCTGTGAACCACCGATTTTGTATGGCAACCCTCGCATATTCGAAATAAAATCTTCATATACTTTTTTGTAGTAACTACTGAAACCTATATCTGGGCAGACGAAAAAAACATGTTTCTGTTTGCCGTTCCAAATGTCATTGATCGTACAGTTATTCAGACCCAGCGGTAAATATGCTTTACGCTTCTGCAGGTACATCGGCTCAGAGTCGGCAAGATGCTCATATGCTATACCCAGCCAAAGCCTTCTTCCAAGCTTCTTCACTGACTGAGTTCCTAACGTCAAGACCTTTACAACTTCGGAATAGCTTAGAGATTTATCCAGCCCATATGCACGCCAAATTGCTGCACCTGTGAAAGAGCGCGAAATCTCATTCATATACCCTTTCGAGTGACAGATAAAAAAACAAAGATCGAAATATTTATTGGCTATATCCCAAGCTTCTTTGGAAGGCGATACATACCAGTTCTGCTGATTTAGTACCTCCAAATCTTGAGCAGGGATTGTCAGATTCGCATCTTCCGAATGATCTATGGTTGCTGAACGAAAACCGATTTCCTGTGGAAATGACTTTGGTAGAAAGAACTCTTTAATGCCCAAGGTCTTGAGCATTTGGAGCTCGAATTTACGAGCTGCACCATGGTTCAGCAGCCACATCACACGAAGCGGTTTAGTTGGCATCAGCAAGTCCATTTATTTTCTTGTATTCGGCTATCGCGTCTGTTATTTCACCGTCGAACAGCAACTCGCCATGATGAAATACCAATCCACGAGTGCAGATGGATTGTAAAGCGCCAAAGTCATGAGAGGCTAGCACAAGTATTTCAGCCTTTTCGATCAGACTGCTAATACGCACTTTAGCCTTTGCCATAAAGTTGGCATCGCCTGCACCGATAACCTCATCTAGCAGCAAAATATCGCCACCAACTGTGGTTGAAATCGCAAAAGCGAGTCGAACCTGCATTCCGGCAGAGTACGTTTTAATCGGGTAATCAATGAACTCCCCCAGATCAGCAAACTCCACAATTTCGTCGATTTTCTCTCTCATGAATTTAGGGGACAAACCAAGCAGCAGGCCGCGGTAAAGAATATTTTCACGCCCCGTAGCATCTGGCTCGAAGCCTAGACTCAGGTCAAACAGCGAACGGACCTGACCTTGTACCTTCAATTCACCGCTCGAAATCGGGTACAAGCCGGCGACGGTTTTCAGGAAGGTACTTTTACCGGCGCCGTTATGCCCCAGAAGCCCCACACGCTCGCCGCTGACGATTTGAACATTGATGTTCTTGAGCGCGTGAATGTCGGCCACGTGGTTATTGGTTTCTTTTTTTGAAAAGATATTCGCCATCAGCGACTTTAATGAGCGCTCCTTATAAGCCGCGGCAGCGTAATGGAGGTTGACGTTCTTTACATTGATTTGATTGATTTTATTCATTCTCATAGGTAAAAAATCACCTTACGCTCAGCTTTGTAACCCACATATATTGCGATCAAACCAAAGAACAAAGCAGTGCCTAAACTAAATGCATAGTTTGATAGTGTTGGCCATTCCCCTTGCAGCAGAGGCGCTCTAAATAGCTGAAGAATGTGATAAATCGGATTGTAGTCCACCAGCGCGTGCAACCCGCCGTTCTGAAACATTTTTGCTTCAAAGTAAACCGGTGACACAAACCATAATGATTGCATCACCAGCCCGAGCGCATGGGGCACGTCGCGGAAGCGCGTACTGATATAGGATAAAAGTGTCGATACAGGCCAGGCTATCAAGGCGACGACGGGGAATATTGTTAGCGTCGCCAACCAACTCCAGCCGAAATTCTGAGGCATCATGATCGCCACCCAGAGATAGAGTGAAACGCTGGCCAGCATCAGTACAATTGAACTACCAAGCACGGTACGGAGAGTATAAATTGCCAAGGGATGATTACATTGTTTTATGTAGGCATCCGCTTGAACGAAAGACAATGAACCGCCAATTGTATTTGCAGAAATGAATTCCCAAACGACTATCCCGGACAGAACATATGGGGCGTAGGTCAAAACATCAGTGTTAAACAGCTTGCTAAACACCAGCGTCAGGAGCACGGTCATGCCTAAAGGCTGAATAATTGACCACGTCACACCAAAAAAAGACCTGCGCCAGCGTGACCGCAAATCAGCTAGAGCCAGATGCACCCAAAAGTATCGAGCAGCCCACACGCGAGAAAAATACGAAAACATTACTTCCCCTGAATAATTAAATTCGAAAGCCTGGACATTATTCGTCCTCTTTGAATTTTATGAAAATTGAGGCTGTCTCCAGCCTCAATTCCAAAGCAACATCAGCTGGCAAAGTAAGATCGAATTTCTTCTACTACTTGCTGCACCTGCTCACGAGTCAGCGTCGGATAGCTCGGAAGGTTCATTCCTCGCGAGCTAAGGTCCTGCGCGACCGGAAAGGTTTCATCCGTCTTGCAATGCGGCATGGTGTTAGCGGGAGCAAATAGCGGCCGCGTTTCGATACCGTTGCTCTTCAAATAATCACGCAAGGCCTGACGCTGGCTAGCGTCATCCAGCACCACCGAGCACATCCAGTAGGAGTGACGGGTTTCTGGCTGCTCTGCGTGCATCTGCAATGGAAGCCCTTTGAGTGCTTCACGGTACCAGTCCGCGACCTGCCGCTTGAGTGCGATGATCTCGTCAGCACGTTCCAACTGAGCGAGACCAATGGCAGCGCAGATGTTGGTCATTCGGTAGTTGTAAGCCAACTCGTCATGCCAGTATTCACGAGTCTTGGACACGCCTTGGCTTTTCAGGTGGCAGGCTCGCTCGTGAATGTCTTTTTTCTTGCACACAACCATCCCACCCTCACCAGTGGTAATGGTTTTGTTGCCAAAGAAACTGAAGGTAGCGACATCACCAAAGGTGCCAACATGCTGATCTTTGTACAGAGAGCCAAAAGCTTCTGCGCAGTCTTCGATCAGCAGCAGATTGTGCTCTTTGCAAAGTGCGACGACTTCGTCCATGTCACAGCTCAAGCCGTACAAGTGCACGACCATGACAGCTTTGGTTTTCGGCGTGACACGACTGCGAATGTCAGCAACGTCGACGTTCCAGGTATCCGCCAAAGATTCAG
>Ga0247819_10000827_pt1 | contig 17357 bp, 14 predicted proteins | sample 13C_Xylose_Day6_FD_193428 | JGI IMG/M metagenome (GOLD analysis project Ga0247819, IMG submission 193428) | Soil microbial communities from agricultural site in Penn Yan, New York, United States - 13C_Xylose_Day6 | ecosystem: Environmental > Terrestrial > Soil > Agricultural land | place: USA...
AATGAGCCATCGGTTGTGGCCATTCGGACACACGGTAACCAGAAAAGTGTCGTTGCTGTCGGCACCGAAGCCAAGCGCATGCTGGGTCGTACGCCGGGCAACATTGCTGCCATTCGTCCGATGAAGGACGGCGTGATCGCCGACTTCAGCGTCTGCGAAAAGATGCTGCAGTATTTCATCAACAAGGTGCACGAAAACAGCTTCCTGCAGCCTAGCCCTCGTGTGCTGATCTGCGTTCCATGCAAATCCACCCAGGTTGAGCGTCGTGCCATCCGTGAATCGGCCCTCGGTGCCGGTGCCCGTGAAGTGTTCCTGATCGAAGAGCCAATGGCTGCTGCGATCGGTGCCGGCCTGCCGGTAGAAGAAGCTCGCGGTTCGATGGTCGTGGATATTGGTGGTGGTACCACTGAAATCGCATTGATCTCCCTGAACGGTGTGGTTTACGCCGAATCCGTACGTGTGGGTGGCGACCGCTTCGACGAAGCGATCATCACTTATGTACGTCGCAACTACGGCAGCCTGATCGGTGAATCCACCGCAGAGCGCATCAAGCAGGAAATCGGCACTGCCTACCCGGGCGGTGAAGTGCGTGAAGTCGACGTTCGTGGCCGTAACCTGGCCGAAGGCGTTCCACGTGCATTCACCCTGAACTCCAACGAAGTGCTGGAAGCTCTGCAAGAGTCCCTGGCCACTATCGTTCAGGCTGTGAAAAGCGCCCTGGAGCAATCGCCTCCGGAACTGGCTTCCGACATCGCCGAGCGTGGTCTGGTACTGACCGGTGGTGGCGCCTTGCTGCGTGACCTCGACAAGTTGCTGGCCCAGGAAACCGGTCTGCCGGTGATCGTTGCCGAAGATCCGCTGACCTGCGTAGCTCGCGGCGGTGGCCGTGCATTGGAAATGATGGATAAACACACCATGGACCTGCTTTCCAGCGAGTAAGTCGCCGGATCGCCTCTATGCTGTTGAGCGCGCAGGCGGCACTTTGCAGTGCTGCCTGTTCGCGTTTATCTTCTGTCACTCTGCATCCAGGCCGGTTTGCTGCCGTATGAATAAAGAGAACATTTGCCTGGGAGGAGCGGCTTATTAAACCGCTTTTCACCAAGGGTCCCTCACTGGGCGTGCGCTTGTTGGTGCTGGTCGTGCTTTCGGTCGCGCTGATGGTGGTCGATGCCCGCTTCACACTGCTCAAGCCAGTGCGTAGCCAAATGTCGCTGGTGTTGATGCAGTCTTACTGGATCACCGACCTGCCGCAGCGGCTATGGCAAGGTGTGGCCAGCCAGTTTGGCAGCCGGACCGAACTCGTCGCCGAAAACGAAAAACTCAAGACTGAAAACCTGCTGTTGCAGGGGCGCATGCAGAAGCTGGCGGCCCTGACCGAGCAGAACGTTCGGCTGCGTGAGTTGCTCAACTCCTCGGCACTGGTCAACGAGAAGGTCGAAGTGGCCGAGTTGATCGGCATGGACCCCAATCCGTTTACCCACCGCATCATCATCAATAAAGGTGAGCGCGACGGTGTGGTCCTCGGTCAGCCGGTACTCGATGCCCGTGGCCTGATGGGCCAGGTGGTCGAGTTGATGCCGTACACCTCCCGCGTCCTGTTGCTCACCGACACCACCCACAGCATTCCCGTGCAGGTGAATCGCAATGGTCTGCGGGCGATTGCCAGCGGTACCGGTAATCCGGAACGCCTGGAGCTGCGTCATGTGGCTGACACCGCCGACATCAAGGAAGGCGATCTGCTGGTCAGCTCTGGCTTGGGCCAGCGTTTCCCGGCAGGTTATCCGGTGGCGACGGTCAAGGAAGTGATTCACGATTCCGGCCAGCCATTCGCCATCGTGCGTGCCGTACCGACCGCTGCGTTGAACCGCAGCCGCTACCTGTTGCTGGTGTTCAGCGACACCCGCACCCCGGAAGAGCGTGCCAATGACGCCGCCCAGGCGCAGGAGTCTCTGGATGCGCAGGGCGGTGGGCCGATCATTCCGGCGACTGTGCCGAAACCGGCGCTGGTGCCGGCAGCCGTCGCGGCTCCCGCAGCACCGGCCGCGCCAGCAGTCCCGGCGGCAGCGCCGGCTGCTTCTACGCCGGTCAAGCCAACGGCCACGCACCCGGTCGCCACTAAACCGCCGGCAGCGACACCTGCTGCACCCGCCAAACCACCGGCAGCTCAACCTGCCGTCGTGAAGCCTGCTGCCAAACCGCCTGTCTCCGCGCCGGCTGCCACTGGGGGACGAGAATAATGGTCGGTGTCACTGCCTCCCGAAATGGCTGGATCGTCTGGCTGACCTTCGCCATCGGTCTGCTGCTTAGCGTTTCGCCGTTGCCGCAATTCATGGAAATCCTGCGTCCGCTGTGGCTGGCCTTGCTGCTGGCGTTCTGGGCGTTAGCCCTGCCGCAAAAAGTCGGAATGGTCACTGCGTGGTGCCTGGGCCTGGCCGAAGACGTGCTTTACGGCACATTGCTGGGCCAGAATGCTTTGATCCTGACCCTCATCACGTACCTGGTACTGGCGCTGCAGCAGCGTCTGCGGATGTTCCCGATGTGGCAGCAAAGCCTGGTGATCCTGGTGATCTTCGGCCTCGCGCAACTTGTTCAGTTGTGGCTCAGCGCTCTGACCGGTAACCGTCAGCCAACGCTGGCGCTGGTGCTACCGGCATTGGTCAGTGCCTTGCTGTGGCCCTGGATCAGCTTCGGTTTGCGCGGACTGCGTCGACGTTACAAAATCAATTAATTCGCTCAAGCATTAGACAGGGAGAGGTCTTGATGAAACGGTTGTACCTCGCCTCTGGCTCGCCGCGTCGGCGTGAACTGCTCACGCAGATCGGCGTACCGTTCAGCGCCATCAGCGCGGACATCGATGAAACCCCTTTGACTCACGAAACCCCTTCGGCCTATGTCGAGCGCCTCGCGCGCGGCAAGGCCGAGGCCGGGCGTCGTTCGGTCGTGTCTGAAGAGTCGTTCTGCGTGCTCGGCGCCGATACCGCCGTAGTGCTCGACGGAAAAATTCTTGGCAAACCGGTTGATGAAGCTGACGGGTGCGCCATGCTGATGATGTTGTCCGGCAACGAGCATCAGGTGCTGACCGCAATTGCCGTGCTCGACGGCGAGCGTTGCGAGTCGCGGGTGATCACCAGCCAGGTTCGTTTTCGCCAGATCAGTCGCGACGAAGCCGCAGCCTATTGGGCCAGCGGCGAACCGAAGGACAAGGCCGGCGGCTACGGTATACAAGGGCTGGGCGCGGTGTTTGTCGCCGGGCTCGCTGGAAGTTACTCGGCGGTGGTTGGACTGCCGCTGTGCGAAACCGCAGAACTGCTCGGCCATTTCGGCATACCCTGTTGGCAAACCCATAACGCGCGTTAAGCGTCGTACTGACCCGATGCGGCCATTATCGTGAACATGCCTGAACGAGACCCTGCCATGAGTGAAGAGATCCTGATCAACATCACGCCGATGGAATCGCGCGTGGCGGTGGTCGAAAACGGTGTCCTGCAAGAGGTCCATGTCGAGCGCACGCAAAAGCGCGGGATCGTCGGCAACATCTATAAAGGCAAAGTTGTGCGGGTATTGCCCGGCATGCAGGCGGCTTTTGTCGACATTGGCCTGGATCGCGCTGCCTTCATCCATGCATCGGAAATTTCCCTGCGCGAAGGCCCGGCGGTCGAGAGCATCAGCGCGCTGGTGCATGAAGGCCAGAGCCTGGTGGTCCAGGTGACCAAAGATCCGATCGGCTCCAAAGGCGCACGGTTAACGACGCAATTGTCGATCCCTTCGCGCTATCTGGTGTACATGCCACGCACCGCGCATGTCGGCATTTCGCTGAAAATCGAAGACGAAGCCGAACGCGAGCGTCTCAAGCAAGTGGTCACCGATTGCGTCGCCAAAGAAGGCATCAAGGAAGCGGGCGGGTTCATCCTGCGTACCGCGGCCGAAGGGGCCGGCGCTGACGAAATCCTCATGGACATCCGTTACCTGCGCAGGCTGTGGGATCAGATCAGCGAGCAGATCAAAACCATCAGCGCACCGAGCGTGATCTACGAAGATCTCGGCCTGGCGCTGCGCACCCTGCGTGACCTGGTGAGCCCGAAGATCGAGAAAATCCGTATCGACTCCCGGGAAACTTTCCAGAAAACCACACAGTTCGTCGCCGAATTGATGCCCGAGATCGCCGATCGTCTGGAGCACTACCCGGGCGAACGGCCGATTTTCGATTTGTATGGCGTCGAAGACGAAATCCAGAAAGCCCTGGAGCGCAAAGTGCCGCTCAAGTCCGGTGGCTACCTGGTGGTCGACCCGGCTGAAGCCATGAGCACCATCGACGTCAACACGGGCGCGTTCGTCGGGCATCGCAATCTCGAAGAAACCATTTTCAAGACCAACCTCGAAGCCGCGACCGCCATTGCTCGTCAGCTGCGCCTGCGTAACCTGGGCGGGATCATCATCATCGACTTCATCGACATGGAAGATGAAGAGCACCAGCGCCAAGTGCTGCGCACGCTGGAGAAACAGCTCGAGCGTGATCACGCCAAGACCAACATCATCGGCATCACCGAGCTGGGCCTGGTGCAGATGACCCGCAAGCGCACCCGTGAAAGCCTCGAACAAGTGCTCTGCGAACCGTGCACCAGTTGCCAGGGGCGCGGCAAGTTGAAGACGCCGGAAACCGTTTGCTACGAAATCTTCCGCGAAATTCTCCGTGAGGCTCGCGCCTATCAGGCGGAAGGCTATCGTGTATTGGCGAACCAGAAAGTCGTCGACCGTCTGCTCGACGAAGAGTCGGGGAACGTCGCCGAGCTCGAAGGCTTCATCGGGCGCACCATTCGTTTTCAGGTGGAAACCATGTATTCCCAGGAACAATACGACGTGGTGCTGCTCTGAGTCGCTGCGTTTTGATTTTTCCACAATGGCTGGCCTCAGCTTTTTGCAAAACTTTTGCCATGGGAGCCAACTGACATGGAGCGTCTGACACGCATATTGGCCGCACTGACCCGCTGGGGTCTGGGCCTGTGCGCGTTGGTTTTGGTGTTGATGGCGTTGTACGTCAGTCTTGGCCGGGAACTGACGCCGCTGGTGGCCGAATACCGCGCCGAAGTCGAAACCAAAGCCAGCGAGGCTTTGGGCATGCCGCTGCAAGTTGGCGAGCTGCAAGGTAGCTGGAGTGGCTTCGCGCCGATTCTGTCGGCCCACGATGTGACGGTCGGTGACGGCGCCAACGCCCTGCACCTGGAAAAAGTGCGCGTGGTCCCGGACTTGTGGGCCAGTCTGCTGGCCCGCGACGTGCGCATCGCCCATCTGGAACTCAATGGCCTGAAGATCAGCCTCAAGGAAGGCGAGGACGGCCAATGGGCGCTGGAAGGCTTGCCGGTCAAGGATGATCAGCCGCTTGACCCGGAGCAATTGCTCAATCGCATGCAGATGATCCAGCGCTTGGCGGTGCTCGACAGCCAGGTCACCTTGCAGGCGTTTGGCGAGTCGCCGCTAACCCTGACATATGTCGGCCTGAGTCTGAAAACCGGTGCCGTTCGTCAGCGGCTGGATGCCCGCCTGACCCTGCCGGACGGGCAGCCAGTGGCCATGAGCCTGCGCACCCGCATCCGTGCCAGTGAGTGGAAGAATGGCGAAGCCGAGGCTTACGTGAGCCTGCCGCAGAGCGATTGGTCGAAATGGCTGCCGGAACGCTTGACGCAGCAATGGAATTTTTCCGAGATCAAGGCCGGTGGCGAGGTGTGGGTTACCTGGGGACAGGGCACCCTGCAGAGTGCGGCGGTGCGGATGAATGCGCCGCAACTCAACGGCGCCTACGCCGAGCGCAAACCGGTCAAGATCAGCAATCTGGCACTCAACGGCTACTTCCAGCGCAACGCCGACGGCGTGCTGGTCACGCTGGACTCGCTGGCCATGAACCTGGGCGAAAGTCGCTGGGAGACGCATCTACAGCTTAAGCAAACCGCGGCCTCGGACAAGTCGGAAGAGCTCTGGCACCTGCAAGCCGACCGCCTCGACCTGACCCCGCTCACCCCGTTGCTCAATGCCCTGGCACCTTTGCCGGAAGGCGTTGCCACGGTGGTCGACCGGCTCAAAGTCACAGGCGGGCTGCGCAATGTACTGCTCGACATCAAGCCCAATGCCACGGACGACAGCCGGTTCAGCTTCGCCGCCAATCTTGATCAGGTGGGCTTCGACGCTTATCACGGCGCTCCGGCGGCACGCAATGTCACGGGCAGCATCAGCGGTGACCTGGGGCATGGCGAATTGCGCATGGACAGCAAGGATTTCATGCTGCATCTGGACCCGATTTTCGCCAAGCCATGGCAATACATCCAGGCCAACGCGCGCCTGACCTGGAAACTCGACAAAGACAGTTTCACCCTCATCGCGCCGTACCTGAAGGTCCTGGGCGAGGAGGGCAAGATTGCCGGCGACTTCCTGATTCGCCTGTACTTCGATGACACCCGGGAAGACTACATGGACCTTCGGGTGGGTATGGTGGACGGCGACGGTCGTTACACCGCCAAGTACCTGCCAACGGTCCTCAGCCCGGCGCTGGACGAATGGCTGCGCACGGCGATTCTCAAAGGGGCGGTGGATCAAGGTTTCTTCCAGTATCAAGGTTCGCTGAATCACGGCGCCGCCGAGACCGACCGCAGCATCAGCCTGTTTTTCAAGGTTCACGATGCCGAACTGGCGTTCCAGCCGGGTTGGCCGCACGTCAGCAAGGTCACCGGTGACGTGTTTGTTGAAGACAGCGGCGTGCGCATCCTGGCCAGCAAGGGACAATTGCTCGACACACAGGTCAGTGACATCTACGTCAACATTCCCCACGTGCCCCAAGGCCAGAACTCGCACCTGTTTCTCGACGGCGGGTTTGCCGGTGGTCTTGGCGATGGCTTGAAAATACTTCAGCAAGCGCCCATCGGTACCGCCGAAACCTTTGCCGGCTGGGAAGGCGAGGGTGACCTGCAAGGCAAGCTGAAACTGGATATTCCGCTGGCCAAGGGTGAAGAACCGAAAATCCTGGTGGACTTCAAGACCGCCAAATCGCGCCTGAAACTTCCCGAGCCGCCTCTGGAGCTGACTCAGCTCAAGGGTGACTTTCGTTTTGACAGCACCAAGGGGCTGAGCGGGCAGAACATCACTGCGCGGGCCTTCGATAAGCCTGTGAACGCGCAGATTTTTGCCGATGGCCGTGAAGGCAAGCTCAATACCCGGGTCGTGGCCTCGGGGCAGGTTGAAGTGAAGAAGCTTACCGACTGGCTGAGCGTGACCCAGCCATTACCGGTCAGTGGCGTGATCCCGTATCAACTGCAACTGACTCTGGATGGTGCTGACAGTCAGTTGATGGTCAATTCCAGTCTCAAAGGGGTCGCCATCGATCTGCCTGCACCGTTCGGCATCACGGCGGATGTGGGGCGTGACACGACGTTCCGCATGACCCTGCAAGGCGCGGAACGACGCTACTGGGTGAACTATGGCGAGCTGGCGAATTTCACCTTTGCCGCACCGACGGGCAACTTTGCCGAGGGCCGTGGCGAGTTATTCCTTGGCAACGGCGACGCAGTATTGCCCGGTGCTAAAGGCTTGCGTATTCGTGGCGTGCTGTCGGAGCTGGACGTAGGCCCATGGCAGGATCTGGTGAGCAAGTATGCCGGGCAAGATCCGGGCGGTAGTGCCAAACAGTTACTCAGCAGCGCCGACTTCAAGGTCGGCAAGCTCAGCGCGCTCGGCACGACGCTGGATCAAGCCTCGGTACAACTGAACCGCAAACCGTCTGCCTGGGCGTTGCAACTCGACAGTCAGCAGGTCAAGGGCAGCGCCAGTATCCCCGATGCGAAAGCCGCGCCGTTGGTGATCAATCTGCAATACGTGCGTTTGCCGGCGCCCGACCCGACGGTCCTGGCTGACGAGAATTCGCCGGACCCATTGGCCTCAGTGGACCCGACGAAAATTCCGGCGCTGGATATCACCATCAACCAAGTGTTCCAGGGCAACGACCTGGTCGGCGGCTGGTCATTGAAGATTCGTCCGACGGCCAAAGGCATTGCCTTCAATTCGCTGGACATGGGCCTCAAGGGCATCCTTTTGCAGGGCAGCGGTGGCTGGGAAGGCGTGCCCGGCGCCAGCACAAGCTTTTTCAAGGGCCGGGCCAGCGGCAAGAATCTCGCGGACGTGCTCAAGGGCTGGGGTTTTGCGCCGAGCGTCACCAGTAAGGACTTCCATATGGATGTCGACGGGCGTTGGCCGGGATCGCCAGCGTGGCTGGCCACCAAACGTTTCTCGGGCACCCTGGATGCCTCGCTCAACGAAGGCCAGTTCGTCGAAGTCGAAGGCAGTGCCCAGGCATTGCGCGTGTTTGGCCTGCTCAACTTCAACTCCATCGGCCGCCGCCTGCGCCTGGACTTCTCCGATCTATTCGGCAAAGGCCTGAGCTATGACCGGGTCAAAGGTCTTCTGGTGGCGACCAATGGTGTGTACGTCACCAAGGAGCCGATCCGCCTGACCGGCCCGTCGAGCACCATCGAACTCGATGGCACCCTGAACATGGTGGCTGATCAGATCGATGCGAAGCTGCTGGTGACCCTGCCGGTGACCAACAACCTGCCGATCGCCGCGCTGATTGTCGGTGCGCCAGCCATCGGTGGCGCGCTGTTTTTGATCGACAAGTTGATCGGTGACCGCGTGGCCCGCTTTGCCAGTGTGAAGTACACCGTCAAGGGGCCGTGGAAAGAACCGAAAATCGCCTTCGACAAGGCTTTTTGAGAAGCCAATCTCCAAACCTATGGAGTAGCATGGTTGTACGGATTTTATGGCACGGCGCAGATCCCCTCGTAGCAGCTGCCGAAGGCTGCGTCCGGCTGCGAAGCAGTCGCAAGCTCGGAGTACACGATTTGCCTGAAGGGTTGCGGTATCCGTATTTACGACTGCTTCGCAGCCGGACGCAGCCTTCGGCAGCTGCTGCAGATAGGCGCCCGCTTCTCAAGTAAGGAAAGGTCATGTCTGTAGCGGTGATTCAAATGGTCAGCCAGAGCGATGTGCTGGCCAATCTGTCCCAGGCCCGACGCCTGCTGGAGCAGGCCGCAGCCGGCGGGGCGAAGCTTGCCGTGCTGCCGGAAAACTTCGCTGCCATGGGGCGGCGCGACATTGCCGACATCGGTCGTGCCGAAGCCCTGGGCGAAGGCCCGATCCTGCCGTGGTTGAAACAGACCGCACGCGACCTCAAGTTATGGATAGTGGCCGGCACCTTGCCGTTGCCGCCGGTGGATCAACCGGCGGCCAAGGTGCATGCCTGCTCGCTGTTGGTGAATGATCAAGGCGAAACAGTGGCGCGCTACGACAAACTGCACCTGTTCGACGTCGACGTGGCCGACAATCGTGGCCGTTATCGCGAATCCGATGACTATGCTTATGGCAGTGGCGTCGTGGTGGCGGACACACCGGTTGGCCGTGTTGGCCTGACGGTCTGTTACGACTTGCGTTTCCCGGAGCTGTACAGCGAATTGCGCGCAGCCGGTGCGGAACTGATTACCGCCCCCTCGGCGTTCACCGCGGTGACCGGCGCGGCGCATTGGGACGTGCTGATTCGCGCACGGGCCATCGAGACGCAATGTTATGTGCTCGCGGCCGCCCAGGGTGGGACGCATCCGGGGCCGCGGGAAACATTCGGGCATGCGGCCATCATCGATCCGTGGGGCAGGGTGCTGGCGCAACAGGATCAAGGCGAGGCCGTGCTGCTGGCCGAACGCGATAGCAGCGAACAGGCGTCCATCCGGGCGCGGATGCCGGTGTCCAGTCACCGGCGCTTTTTCTCGCAGGGCGCCCAGCGACCTGCCTCAGAACGATGAATTTAAGGCGTAAAGCATATGAGCGAGTTGTTGTCCTCAGTCAGTGAACACCTCCTGGCGCCTGGCGGCGTAACGATCGAGAGCCTGCAAGGCGTGCTCGGCGACCTGGCCGGCCCGGGCATCGATGCCGCCGACCTGTATTTCCAGGGGCAGATTTCCGAGTCCTGGGCGCTGGAAGACGGCATCGTCAAGGAAGGCAGCTTCAACCTCGACCAAGGTGTGGGCGTGCGTGCGCAATCGGGTGAGAAAACCGGTTTCGCCTACAGCAACGCGATCACTCTGGAGGCCTTGGGCGCAGCGGCCCGCGCCGCCCGGTCGATCTCCCGCGCCGGGCAGAACGGCACCGTGCAGGCGTTCACCTCGCAAGATGTCGCGCAACTCTACGCGCCGGACAATCCGCTGGAAGTGCTGAGCCGTGCCGAGAAAGTCGATCTGCTCAAGCGCATCGATGCGGCGACTCGTGCGCTTGATCCGCGTATCCAGCAGGTCACCGTGAGCATGGCCGGGGTCTGGGAGCGGATTCTGGTGGCCTCCACCGATGGTGGCCTGGCGGCGGATGTGCGGCCGCTGGTGCGTTTCAATGTCAGTGTGATCGTCGAGCAGAACGGTCGCCGTGAGCGCGGCGGTCATGGCGGTGGCGGCCGCACCGATTACCGTTATTTCCTCGCTGAAGACCGTGCCATGGGCTATGCCCGTGAAGCATTGCGTCAGGCGCTGGTCAATCTTGAAGCGATCCCTGCGCCGGCCGGTACGTTGCCGGTGGTGCTGGGTTCCGGCTGGTCCGGCGTGCTGTTGCACGAAGCGGTCGGCCACGGTCTGGAAGGCGACTTCAACCGTAAGGGCAGTTCGGCTTACAGCGGGCGCATGGGTGAGATGGTTGCCTCCAAGCTGTGCACCATCGTCGATGACGGCACGCTGTCGGGTCGTCGCGGTTCGTTGAGCGTCGACGACGAAGGCACGCCGACCGAGTGCACCACGCTGATCGAAAACGGCGTACTCAAAGGCTACATGCAGGACAAGCTCAACGCGCGCCTGATGGGCGTGGCCCGCACGGGTAACGGTCGTCGCGAATCCTACGCGCACCTGCCGATGCCGCGCATGACCAACACCTACATGCTCGCCGGTGAAAGCGATCCGGAAGAAATCATCGCCTCGGTGAAACGCGGCATCTACTGCGCCAACCTCGGCGGTGGCCAGGTGGATATCACCAGTGGCAAGTTCGTGTTTTCCACCAGCGAGGCGTATCTGATCGAGGACGGCAAAATCACTGCGCCGGTCAAAGGCGCGACCCTGATCGGCAACGGTCCGGAAGCCATGAGCAAAGTGTCGATGGTCGGCAACGATCTGGCGCTGGACAGCGGTGTGGGGACGTGTGGCAAGGATGGGCAGTCGGTGCCGGTCGGTGTCGGCCAGCCAACGCTGAAGATTGATGCGATCACCGTGGGTGGCACGGGCGCATAGGGATTGATACATCCCCTGTAGGAGCTGCCGAAGGCTGCGATCTTTTGCTTTTTAGAAGATCAAAAGATCGCAGCCTGCGGCAGCTCCTACAGGAGTTGCGATGGCTTAACGCAGACCGCGTTGAGTCTCGTCCAGCTCACGGATGTACTTGAAGATTTTACGGCTGGAAGCAGGAGGCTTGTTTTGTGCAACCTCGTGCTGGGCCTGACGGATCAGGGAGCGCAATTGCTGGCGGTCCGCGTCCGGGTAGTCGACGACGAATTTTTCCAGGACGGCATCGTCGCCGGCGATCAGGCGATCGCGCCAGCGCTCCAGGTTATGGAAGCGTTCGTTGTACTGGCGAGTGGAGGCATCGAGTTGATCGAGCAGAACCAGAATCGCGTCAGTGTCCTGATCGCGCATCAGTTTGCCGATGAACTGAAGGTGCCGTTTACGCGCGATGTTCGCGGTGTGCTTGGGCGCATCGGCCAAAGCCCGGCGCAAGGCGTCGGTCAAGGGCAGTTTTGCCAGCAAGTCAGGCTTGAGTGTTGTAAGGCGCTCGCCAAGGTCAACCAGAGCATGCAGCTCGCGTTTAACCTGGGATTTGCTTTTTTCTCCCGTATCGAGGGAGTCGTCGTAAGAATCAACCATGGTGGCCGTCCGCAAAGAAACGCCGCCATGATAACCAGTCGGGGGCCGCTTGTCCGGCCCGGTCGCTCGATGACCGTTACCGAAAGCAGAATTTGAGTGGAGAACAGCATGAGTGCAGTTGAAAGCGTCGGCCCACAAGCGTTGCCGGCACTGCAGGAACAAGTCGAGCAGATCATCGCTGAAGCCAAGCGCCAGGGCGCCAGTGCCTGTGAGGTGGCGGTGTCCCTGGAGCAGGGCCTGTCGACCACGGTTCGCCAGCGTGAAGTCGAAACCGTCGAATTCAATCGTGACCAGGGTTTTGGCATCACCTTGTATGTCGGCCAGCGCAAGGGCTCGGCCAGCACCTCCGCCAGCGGTCCGGATGCGATTCGCGAAACGGTCGCGGCCGCATTGGCCATTGCCAAGCACACTTCGGAAGACGAAGCCTCAGGCCTGGCGGATGCTGCGCTGATGGCGCGTGACGTGCAGGATTTCGACCTGTTTCACCAATGGGATATCACCCCGGAACAAGCGATCGAGCAGGCCTTGGCCTGCGAAGCGGCGGCATTTGCCGCCGACAGCCGAATCAAGAACGCCGACGGCACCACGCTGAGCACGCATCAGGGTTGCCGTGTGTATGGCAACAGCCACGGTTTTGTCGGCGGTTATGCTTCGACTCGGCACAGCCTGAGCTGCGTGATGATCGCCGAGGCCGATGGCCAGATGCAGCGCGATTACTGGTACGACGTGAACCGCCAGGGCAATTTGCTGGCGGATCCGGTGAGCATCGGTCAAAAAGCTGCGCAACGGGCGGCCAGCCGTCTGGGTGCGCGTCCGGTGCCGACCTGCGAAGTGCCGGTACTGTTTTCCGCAGAGTTGGCGGGCGGCCTGTTCGGCAGTTTCCTGTCGGCTATTTCCGGCGGCAGTCTGTATCGCAAATCGTCGTTCCTCGAAGGCACCCTGGGGCAGAAGCTGTTTCCGCAATGGCTGACCATCGATGAGCGTCCGCACTTGATGCGCGCCATGGGCAGTGCAGCGTTCGATGGCGATGGTCTGGCAACCTACGCCAAGCCGTTCGTGGAAAAAGGCGAGCTGGTCTCCTACATCCTCGGCACTTATTCCGGCCGCAAACTGGGTATGCCGAGCACTGCGAATGCCGGTGGCGTGCATAACCTGTTCGTTACCCATGGCGACGAAGATCAGGCGGCTTTGCTGCGGCGTATGGGCCGTGGTTTGTTGGTCACTGAGCTGATGGGCCACGGCCTGAACATGGTGACTGGCGATTACTCACGCGGTGCGGCGGGTTACTGGGTCGAGAACGGTGAAATCCAGTTCGCGGTGCAGGAAGTGACCATCGCCGGCAACATGCGCGACATGTTCAAGCAGATCGTGGCCGTGGGTAATGACCTTGAGCTGCGCAGCAACATTCGAACCGGTTCCGTGTTGATCGAGCGAATGACGGTGGCGGGCAGCTAAATCCCGACGGCTCTACAAAAAAGGCGCGCCACCCATCGGGTGGCGCGTTTTTTTTTGAAGGTCAAAAGATCGCAGCCATTGGGAGTTCGATGTAGGAGCTGCCGAAGGCTGCGATCTTTTGATCTTGTTTTGGTTCTCATTATCATCTAATAATAAATCTCATTAGCGAATGAGCCCCGGATCATGAGTTCTGCCTTGCACGAGCAGCCGTACCTCGAAAGCTGGCGCTGGATGAGTCGCCAGATCCGTTGCGCGATAAATCCCGACGAACCGCGCCTGATCGATCATTACCTGGCTGAAGGCCGATATCTGGCGTGTTGCACGGCCACCTCACCCTGGACCGTGGCCGAAACTTCTTTGCGCCTGTTGCTCGACACCGCCGCCGATGTCGCGCTGCCCTGGCACTGGCGCACCTACTGCCTGGACCAGGCATGGCGCCCTCTGCGCGAGCTCGAACGCCTGTCTTTGTGCAAATGCCGCCTCAAGCGCTGGCAGAGCTACACCTGGCAACTGGCGACCTGCGAATTGCAGCCTTCGATTCCCCTAACTGAACTCGTGCAAGGATTTACAGATGACCAAGACACGTATTGAGCGCGACAGCATGGGCGAACTTCAGGTCCCGGAAGACGCCCTCTACGGCGCACAGACGCAACGTGCGGTGGACAATTTCCCCATCAGCGGCAAACCGATGCCCGAGCAGTTCATCCGCGCGCTGATCCTGGCCAAGGCCGCAGCGGCCCGGGCCAACATCGAACTCAAGCAGATCAGCGAAGCCCAGGGCAAAGCCATCGTCGACGCGGCTCAAGGCCTGCTCGAAGGCAATTTCATGCAGCACTTCCCGGTGGATGTCTTCCAGACCGGCTCGGGCACCAGTTCCAACATGAACGCTAACGAAGTGATCGCCACTCTGGCCAGCCGCCTGCTCGGAGAGCCGGTGAACCCGAACGATCACGTCAACTGCGGGCAAAGCAGCAACGACATCATTCCGACCACCATCCACGTCAGTGCGGCGCTGGCTTTGCACGAGCAGTTGCTCCCGGCGCTGAGCGGGCTGGTGCAAGTGATCGAGCGCAAGGCCGGGGAAGTGCATCACCACGTCAAAACCGGCCGCACCCACTTGATGGACGCCATGCCGGTGCGCATGAGCCAGGTCCTCAACGGTTGGGCGCAACAGCTCAAGGCCAACATCACCCTTTTGCAGGGCTTGCAGCCAAGCCTGCAATCGTTGGCCCAAGGCGGCACGGCAGTCGGCACTGGAATCAACGCGCATCCCGAGTTCGCCGCACGTTTCAGCCAGCAGTTGAGCAAGCTGACGCAGGTGCAGTTCACGCCAGGTGTCGATCTGTTTGCGCTGATCGGCTCACAGGACACCGCCGTTGCCGTCTCCGGTCAGCTCAAGGCCACCGCCGTGTCGCTGATGAAAATCGCCAACGACCTGCGCTGGATGAACTCCGGTCCGCTGGCTGGCCTGGGTGAGATCGAGCTTGAAGCCTTGCAACCGGGTTCTTCGATCATGCCTGGCAAGGTCAATCCGGTGATCCCGGAAGCCACCGCGATGGTCGCCGCGCAAGTCATCGGCAACGACACGGTGATTACCATCGCCGGTCAGTCGGGCAATTTCGAATTGAACGTGATGCTGCCGATCATCGCCCAGAACCTGCTGAGCAGCATCGAATTGCTGGCCAATTCCAGCCGTCTGCTGGGTGAAAAGGCCATCGCCAGCTTCAAGGTCAACGAAGACCGCATCAAGCAAGCCCTGTCCCGCAACCCGATTCTGGTCACCGCGCTCAATCCGATCATTGGCTACCAGAAAGCCGCCGAGATCGCCAAGAAGGCTTATCAACAAGGGCGTCCGGTGATTGACGTCGCGCTGGAACACACCGACCTGTCGCGCAGCCAGCTGGAAGAGCTGCTCAACCCGGAAAAACTGACCGCGGGCGGCGTGTAACACACCGCTACCGCTTTGGAGGCTCACCATGGAGCACTGGAAACGCACGATCGAAAGAGCCAATCGCTGTTTCATGTTGGGCGAACTGGTCGATGCTCGTGAGGCTTATTTACAGGCATTGGCGCTCGCACAGGTGTTGTTCGAGCGCTGGGCGGATCCCGATGAAGCGGTGGCGGCTTGCGTGATTTCCCATCACAACCTGGCGGACCTGCACTTACGCCTGAATCAGCCGGAGGAGAGCGCCGAATACCTGTGCGCCATTCACCAACGGCTGTTGCAGACCATGCAGGACCCGCGACTGTCGCCGGCCCTGCGTGAAGCCGCGCTGCGCCAGAGCAGCAAAACCTATGTCGAATTGCTGAATTTCATCAGCGAGCACGGCGAATACCCTCGCACCCATCGATTGCTGCACATCGATGCTGCCACGCCGTCGCAGCCCTTTGCGCCTCACCATCATGGAGTCCACTGAAATGGCTTTTACCCTGCCTGCCTTGCCGTATGCCTACGACGCCCTGGAACCGCACATTGACGCGAAGACCATGGAGATCCACTACACCAAGCATCACCAGACCTATATCAACAACTTGAACGCAGCTGTCGAAGGCACCGAGTTCGCCGAATGGCCGGTGGAAAAACTGGTGGCCGCCGTCAAGGAGTTGCCTGAGAAACTGCGGGCTGCGGTGATCAACCAGGGCGGCGGTCATGCCAATCATTCACTATTCTGGGAAGTCATGGCGCCCCAGGGTGGCGGCAAACCCGAAGGCCCGCTGGCCAAGGCAATCGAGGAGCAACTGGGCGGCCTGGACAGTTTCAAAGAGGCGTTCACCAAAGCTGCGCTGACCCGGTTTGGCAGTGGTTGGGCATGGTTGAGCGTGACCCCGCAGAAGACGCTGGTGGTGGAAAGCAGCGGTAATCAGGACAGCCCGTTGATGAATGGCAACACGCCGATTCTGGGGCTGGACGTCTGGGAACACGCCTACTACCTGCAGTATCAGAACCGCCGCCCGGAATACATCAGTGCGTTCTATAACGTGATCAATTGGCCGGAAGTCGCTGCGCGCTACCAGGCCGCACTGGTTTAAGTCTTCTAAAAAAACAATCCAAGGCTGACTATGGGCACTGAAACACTGGCGATCGGAAGTGGACGAATGTTTCGTTACGCGGTGGGATCGCTGCTACTGCTGGCGGGCATGAGCTTGCTGGTTGCACATGGGCTGGAATGGCTGAACCTGGAACCGAAACTGTCACGGGCATTGCAGGGCGGCGCGATTTGCGCCCTCGGCACAGCGCTTGGGGCGGTGCCGGTGCTGGTAATCCGGCGCATGCCCCAGGCACTCAGTGATTCCTTGCTGGGCTTTGGTGCTGGCGTGATGCTTGCCGCGACAGCGTTTTCGCTGATCGTGCCGGGCATTGCGGCGGCAGAAAACCTTGGCATGACCCCGTGGGCGGCCAGCGGCCTGATATGTTTTGGCATCATGCTCGGGGCGTTCGGGTTGTTCCTGGTCGATCGCAAGGTTTCCGGGGCTTCGCCGGAAATGCTCGTGGGCACCGCTGAGCACCCGGTCATCCCGCCACGGATCTGGCTGTTCGTGTTTGCGATCATTGCCCATAACATTCCCGAAGGCATGGCGGTCGGTGTGTCTGCGGGCGGGGGCATGCCGGATGCCGACAGCCTGGCGATGGGCATTGCCTTGCAGGATGTGCCTGAAGGGTTGGTGATTGCGTTGGTACTGGCCGGGGCAGGGATGTCGCGGTTCAAGGCATTCCTGATCGGTGCGGCGTCAGGATTGGTCGAACCGGTGTTCGCGCTGCTGTGCGCGTGGCTGGTGAGCCTGGCTGAATTGCTTTTGCCACTGGGGCTGGCCTTGGCGGCAGGGGCGATGTTGCTGGTGGTCACCCACGAAGTCATTCCCGAATCACGTCGTCACGGTCACGAGAAACTCGCCAGCCTTGGGTTGCTGATCGGGTTCTGTTTGATGATGGTGATGGATACCGCCCTAGGCTGATTCGCAGGATTTTGTAGCCGCAGG
>Ga0247819_10000831_pt1 | contig 17321 bp, 21 predicted proteins | sample 13C_Xylose_Day6_FD_193428 | JGI IMG/M metagenome (GOLD analysis project Ga0247819, IMG submission 193428) | Soil microbial communities from agricultural site in Penn Yan, New York, United States - 13C_Xylose_Day6 | ecosystem: Environmental > Terrestrial > Soil > Agricultural land | place: USA...
TGCTTCTTCTTCTCGAAGATCGATTTGCCGTAGTCCATCAGTTTGCAAACAGGGGGTACTGCATCGGCGGAAATCTCCACCAGATCCAGTTTGGCCTCTTCAGCCTTAAGAAGCGCGTCTTCAATTGACACAATCCCAAGCTGTTCACCTTCAGCCCCAATTAACCGAACCTCGCGTGCCGAGATATTCTCGTTGATCGGGGCTTTCGGTGCAGCTCGTTTATCTTGTCTCATTTCACGCTTAATAATAATTACTCCGAATCTTGGCGACCACGCCGGGAAACCGCTTGCGCGAGGAACTCGGCGAACTGGGCGACGGGCATCGAGCCCAGGTCAGCACCTTCACGAGTACGCACAGCGACAGTCTGCATCTCGACTTCCTTATCTCCAATAACCAAGAGATAGGGAACCTTGAGCAAGGTATGCTCGCGGATTTTAAAGCCGATCTTTTCATTTCTCAAGTCAGACTTGGCACGAAACCCGCTTTCGTTGAGAGTTTTTTCTACTTCGGCAACAAAATCTGCCTGTTTATCAGTGATATTCATGATCACTGCCTGGGTCGGAGCCAGCCACGCAGGGAATGCACCCTCGTAGTGCTCGATCAGAATTCCGACGAATCGTTCGAAGGAGCCCAGGATCGCCCGATGCAACATCACCGGATGCTTGCGGCTGTTGTCTTCGGAGACGTATTCGGCGCCCAAACGGACAGGCAGGTTAAAATCGAGCTGCAGGGTACCACACTGCCAGACGCGGCCGAGGCAATCTTTCAGCGAGAACTCAATCTTCGGACCGTAGAACGCACCCTCACCCGGCTGCAGATCGTACGGCAGGCCAGCGCTATCAAGGGCTGCAGCCAATGCCGCTTCGGCGCGATCCCACAATTCGTCGGAACCCACGCGTTTTTCCGGACGAGTGGACAGCTTCATCTCGACGTCTTTGAAGCCGAAATCGGCGTAGACGTCCATGGTCAGCTTGATGAAGGCTGCGGACTCGGCCTGCATCTGCTCTTCGGTGCAGAAAATGTGGGCGTCGTCCTGAGTGAACGCACGCACGCGCATAATGCCGTGCAACGCACCCGATGGCTCGTTACGGTGGCAAGCACCGAATTCGGCCAGACGCATCGGCAGCTCGCGGTAGCTCTTCAGGCCCTGGTTGAACACTTGCACGTGGCAAGGGCAGTTCATTGGCTTGATGGCGTAGTCGCGGTTTTCCGACTGAGTGGTGAACATATTGTCGGCGTAGTTGGCCCAGTGCCCGGATTTCTCCCACAGGCTGCGGTCAACGACCTGAGGGGTCTTGATCTCGAGGTAGCCGTTGTCGCGCTGAACCTTGCGCATGTACTGCTCAAGCACCTGGTACAGCGTCCAGCCATTCGGATGCCAGAACACCATGCCCGGCGACTCTTCCTGGGTGTGGAACAGGCCCAGGCGCTTGCCGATCTTGCGGTGATCGCGTTTTTCGGCTTCTTCGATGCGCTGGATGTACGCAGCCAGTTGTTTCTTGTCTGCCCATGCGGTGCCGTAAACGCGCTGCAATTGCTCGTTCTTGGCGTCGCCGCGCCAGTAGGCACCGGACAACTTGGTCAGCTTGAAGGATTTCAGGAAACGGGTGTTCGGCACGTGCGGACCGCGGCACATGTCGACATATTCTTCGTGATAGTACAGGCCCATGGCCTGTTCGTTCGGCATGTCTTCGACCAGACGCAACTTGTAGTCTTCGCCACGGGCCTTGAACACTTCGATCACTTCGGCGCGCGGAGTGACTTTCTTGATCACGTCGTAATCTTTCTCGATCAGCTGCTGCATGCGCTGTTCGATGGCAGCCAGGTCGTCCGGAGTGAAAGGACGCTCGAAGGCGATGTCGTAATAGAAGCCTTCATCGATGACCGGACCGATGACCATTTTGGCCGTCGGGTACAACTGCTTGACCGCGTGGCCAACCAGGTGGGCGCAAGAGTGGCGAATGATCTCCAGCCCCTCTTCATCCTTTGGCGTGATGATTTGCAGCGTAGCGTCGCTGTCGATGATGTCACTGGCGTCGGCCAGTTTGCCATTGACCTTGCCGGCCACGGTGGCCTTGGCCAGACCGGCACCAATGGATGCGGCGACCTCGGCGATGGAAACCGGGTGATCGAATGAACGTTGACTGCCGTCGGGAAGAGTAATAGTTGGCATGGCGCCTCCTCTCCTAGTGGTGACCCCTACCAAAGGTCACGTGGGTTGGGATGAGCCAGTACAAGATCCGATCCAGGCCATTCAATGACGAACGCCTGCCTTACAGCGGCAGGAGCCTTGCGGCCAACCGGAAAACCGAACCAGAGTGACTGGGATTCAAATCAGGGTTATTCGCGCCATTGCCGCATCCGGGACTGAAGGTCGACCGGAGCCTGCAAAGGCCCGAGCGGGGCATGCTAGCACAGATGAACGGTCGTGGCGGTGTGCAGGTTTTCTGCCAAGGCAAATCCGGCGATTTTGTGCCAGAGTGCTGAACTAGATCCCCGCTTTACCCCTCAGATAAAAGACATTGACCCACAAGGAGCATCCCGGCATGCGTCTGAATCGTTTGTTCGCTGTAGTCGCCCCCATCGTCCTGCTGTTGCCGCTGGCCGCGCACGCTGAATGGCCGAAGGGTGAGCGCGAGAAATACATGGCGCAGTGCGTTCCTGCGGCCGCCCAGCAGATCGGCGACGCTGCTGCCAAAGCCCACTGCGCGTGCGGTGCCGATGCAATCAAATCGTACCCGGCCAAAGATTTGCAAGCCTTGATGGACAACTCGGCCAGCGATGCGTTGAAACAACAGGCCCTGACCCAGATTTCCAAGTGCAAGGCAAATCCGGCGAAAAAATAAGCCTGAAAACGTGCTGAAAATGCGATTTCAGCCGGTGAAAAGCCTCTGAAAATCGCCTTTTCCGACAATTTATGCAGGTTTTACAGCTTTTTTTATCGTCTTTACTTTCGGCTGAAAGCCTTTTAAATCGGGGCTTTCAGCCATATCAGGCAACAAAGAAAGCGTGACTGTAGGGCAAACAGCACCGGTGGGGGGCTCCCAAAGCGCACATTTCGACTATGATACCCCGGTGTGCCCAGTTGGCCTGAGCAGCACAGTAATACTGAAAATATATGTATCTTGGAGATACACCATGTCTAATCTCCAAACCGGCACCTTTAAATGGTTCAACTATGAAAAAGGCTTCGGCTTCATCACTCCTCAAGGTGGCGGTGACGACCTGTTCGTACACTTCAAAGCTATCGAAAGCGACGGTTTCAAAAGCCTGAAAGAAGGCCAAACCGTTTCCTTCGTGGCTGAGAAAGGCCAAAAGGGTATGCAAGCTGCTCAAGTTCGCCCAGAGTAATTTCCAGGCGCACTAAAAAAACCCCGTCCATGTGACGGGGTTTTTTATGGGCAACACAAAAGCTTGAACGATCAGCCGCAGTTGACGCGAGTGACCACACGATTGGCATCGGTGTTGAGGTTCAGGCGGTCGGAGCGATACTCCAGCGTGACCATGTCCGTAGGTTGCAAGAACCGCGCGTTCTGCGCACCCGCGCGAGTACGCGCCTGCTCCAGCAATTGTGGCGAAGCCTGTTTGCCGATGGTGAATTCGGCGGCTTTCGCTTCGCAACGGCTGTGACCTGTGTCAGTCGTCGTTACAGGGTCTGTTGCCGACTCAGTGGTGGCAGTGCTGCAACCGGCCAAGGTGGCAACGGCCAACAAAGTACCCAATGACGCGAGCTTCCAAGGCATGAAGCCTCCTTTTTTCGATAGTTAAACTGAGATCGTGCGACCGCCATTCCGGCGTTTGGTTTCACAGGCCTTCCGGTGAACCGCCATCGGTGCGCAAAAACGGCAAGTTTGCCTGAGCATCGCCCTCACCTTCTCCCTTCAATCGTGACTGAATATGAACGGCACTCAGTAAACGTCGATGTAATCGAACGCCGGCTTCGGCCAGTTCTCTTTCAACGCATTGAAGATCTGCATGACCCACACCTCGTCACTCGCTGCCACTCGCCCGACATAACCGGAGCCCTTGGCCCAGGTTTCCAGGCGAAACAGCAATCCGTCGATATCGGCACCGCCGACAACACCCGATGAAATATAGGCGATGCCGCCCTTGGTCACACGCAACTGCGTATGTTCATCGTCGCTGGCCGCCGCCAGCAGTCGGCGCACGGCATCAAGGGTCAAGCCGTCCGGAGTGTTCAAATCAATCTGCACAGCGCACTCCTTGAAAAGTGATCAAAGACCAAGTGTCGCATAGCCCTCCCCTCATGCCTAAGTCGGAGTGCCAAAAGCGCCGCAAAATGGTTAACTCGACGCTTAGACTCTCGACCGAACGAGCCTCATCATGACCACTGTAAGAATCGACGCCGACATCAAAGCAAAGTGGCAGGACGGCCATAGTTCCTACAGCCCGGGAACTACGGAAGAGCTTGCAATCATCGGCATCGATCTCTTGGTCCGAGACCTGGGGGCTGATGCAGCCCAATCCTTCATCGAGCAGGTTTTCGAGAAGCACCTGGCAGACCAAAAAAACGCGGAAGCGGCAAGGACGTAATACCCCCAGGCAAAACCTGAGGGTATGAGGTCTATTTCAACCGAGCCAACCGCTCGGTCAGCAGATCGAAAAAGCCTTGGGCATCGCCGCTTTCAACCCAGAAAGCGTTCTTGGGTGCCTTCAACGTGTCGTACCAATCAACGATGGTTTGACCGAAGGTCGGACCTTCACGGCTGTCGATCACTACATTCACCGAACGACCGCTGAACAGTTCGGGCTTGAGCAGGTAGGCGACCACCGTGGCGTCGTGTACGGGGCCACCCGGTATGCCGTAATGCTCCATATCACCCTTGATGTACTCATTCAGAATGTCGCCCACCAGTTTACTGGCATGGTTGTTCAACGCTGCAATCTGTTTCAGGCGTGCATCACTGGTGAGGATTTTATGAGTGACGTCCAGGGGCAGGTACGTCAGTTTCACGCCGCTCTTTAGCACTACTTCGGCAGCCTGAGGATCGGCGAACAAGTTGAACTCGGCCACGGGCGTAATGTTGCCGCCGTTGAAATGCGCGCCGCCCATGATCACCACTTCCTTGATGCCCTGAACGATTCCCGGCTCCTGGATCAACGCCAGTGCCAGATTGGTCTGCGGCCCCAGGATGGCGAGGGTGATGCTGTGGGGTTTGGCCGACATCAGCGTATCGATCAGGTACTCGATGGCACTGCTTTGCTCCAAACCTTTCTTCGGTTCGTGCACCGCGACACCCGAGAGGCCTTCCTTGCCGTGGATGTCTTCGGCGTAGATTGGCGTGCGCATCAGCGGTTTCGGCGCTCCGGCGTACACCGGCACTTCCTCGCGCCCTGCCCACTCTCGGGCCAACCGTGCGTTACGCGAAGTCTTGTCCAGGCGTACGTTGCCGGCGACGGTGGTCAACGCCCGGACGTTCAATTGATCCGGTGATGCCAGCGCAAACAACAAGGCCACAACATCGTCGGCGCCGGGATCGGTGTCGATGATCAGGTCAATCTTTTCCGCCGCCTGGGCGCCGGTGGCGGTCATCACGGTCAAAAGCAGCAAACTCCGAAGCAGATAGGGTAATTCAAGAATGTAGCGGTACATGGCGCACTCCTTGTGCAGGGTAGATCAGAGAATCATTGACGGATCAAAACGTGACCCCGGCGACCAACGCGATGTTGCAGTACGGCTGGCATTCGCCGGTACGAACGACCGCCCGGGCCTGTCGGCTGAGAACTTTGAATTGCTCATGACTGAGCAGATCGCGTCGGCCCAGCGCCCCTTCGGCATTGAGCTGATCCAGCGTGGTCAGTGCCGATGGTTTTTTCTCGAGGATTTCCTGCGCCAGAACATGGCTTTCAACCTGCATTTCGCTGAGCACAACCTTCAGGGTGCTGACGAAATCCGGGATGCCATGGGTCAGGGCCAGGTCAATCAGTTCAACGCCGGGCGGCACCGGCAGACCGGCGTCGCCGATTACCACGATGTCACCATGGCCCAGTGAGGCGATCAGGCGCGACAGCGCAACGTTGAGCAGCGGTGTTTTTTTCATGGTGTCTTGAATGCCTGTACTTCGGACAAGGTGGGAATAGAGGGCTGCGCACCGGCACGGGTCACCGACAACGCTGCAGCGATCTGACCAAAGCGAATCGCTTCAGCTTCGCTTTTGCCGGCGGCCAGGGCAGCGGCGAAACCGCCCACGAATGTATCGCCGGCCGCTGTGGTATCAACCGCCTTCACCGTCGGCGCCGAAAAATGCGCATAGCCTTTTCCATCGGCGAACAGCGATCCCTCGGCACCGAGCGTAATGATCACCTTGCCGGCACCCATTTCAATCAAACGGGTGGCGGCGGCTTGCGCGCTTTGTTGCGAGTCCACGGGCAAGCCACTCAGCGCCGACGCTTCGTTTTCGTTGGGAATCAGGTAGTCGATGTTCGCGTACCAATCCGCCGGCAACGGCCGACTGGCGGGCGCCGGATTGAGAATCACGACCTTGCCCAGTTCACGAGCACGCTTGAGGGCATGGCCGACCGTGGCATCCGGCACTTCGAGCTGACAAATGATGACATCGGCAGCTTGCAATACCGCATCAAAACAGCCGATCAGCGAAGGCGTCAGCGCACCGTTGGCGCCAGCGACAATCACGATTGCGTTTTGGCTGTTGTCGTCGACCACAATCAGCGCCACGCCACTGGAGCCCTCAACGGTGCTGACGGCCTGACAGTCGATCTGCTCGGCCAGCAAGGCCTCGCGCAACTCGTTGCCGTAGGCATCGCTACCCACGCAACCGACCATTGATACCTGTGCGCCCAAGCGCGCGGCGGCCACTGCCTGATTAGCGCCCTTGCCACCGGAAACCGTGGCAAACGACTCACCGATCAGCGTTTCGCCGCCACGCGGCAACCTTGGCGCACGAGTCACCAGGTCCATGTTGAGGCTGCCTATTACCACTACTTTTGCTGGCATACATCACTACTCATAAATTCAATTTCAGCGGTGCGTTATCGGAACTGCGCGAAAAGACCGGTCAGCGGCGCAGTCGATTCGCGCATGACGATGCTCGGTGTAACGATGCGCTGCCGGGTGGCCAGATCCGGCGTCGCGATCCGGCGCAACAGCACTTCGGCGGCCATTTCGCCAAGCTGCAGAATTGACTGGCCCACGGTGGTCAACGCTGGGTAGACGTAGCGGCTCATCTGGATATCGTCGAAGCCGATGACCGACAGTTGCGTCGGCACACGGATATTGCGCTCGGCCGCCGCTCGCAGCACGCCGATGCCAATCATGTCGTTGGCGGCAAAAATCGCGCTGGGCGGGTTGCGCTCAAGCAAGATTGCCGCGGCGTTGTAACCGCCGGTGCTGGTGAAATCGCTTTCCAGCATGCGCTCACGGGGTACTTCAAGACCTGCATCTTTAAGGGCGCGGCAAAAACCGGCCAAACGCATTTGTGCCACGCTGGTGGTGGCCGGGCCGCTGATGGTGGCGATATCGCGATGCCCCAGCTCCAGCAGGTGACGGGTCGCCAGATAGGCGCCGTACTCGTGATCGATACGCACCAGGTCCGCATCGACGCCTTCCAGCCCACGGTCGACGATCACCATCGGAGTGCGCACGCCTGTCAGGCCCTGAGCCAAGCCGCTGTCGCCACCCGCCGAAGCCACGATCAGCCCGTCGACACGTTTCTCCAGCAGCACACGCAGGTAGCTGCGCTGCTTGTCCGGGTTGTCGTCGGAGTTGCAGAGGATGACGCAGTAGCCGTTACGCTCGCAGTAATCCTCAATTCCCCGGGCGAGTTCGGCGAAGTACGGGTTAAGGCTGTTGGGCACCAGCAAACCAATGGTGGCCGTTGTTTTGGCCTTCAGCGAACGCGCCACGGCACTGGGCACGTAGTCGAGGGTTTTGATCGCCTCCTCCACCTTGATCCGCACTTCTTTGCTGACGGGCCGGGTCTTGTTCACCACGTGGGAAACCGTGGTGTAGGAGATACCCGCGAGCGCTGCTACATCTTTGATCGTTGCCATGACTCAGGTCCGCCGACTTGCGCGTTGACTGCGGTAGGTATCGAGCACCACCGCCACCACGATGACTGCGCCGGTGATGATACGTTTGGTCGGCTCGGTGGCACCGATCTGCGCCAGGCCGGCCGCCAGTACCGAAATGATCAACACACCGAAGAAGGTGCTGATGACCGAACCACGCCCGCCCATCAGGCTGGTCCCGCCGATGACCACGGCGGCGATCACCTGCAATTCCAGGCCGGAGCCAGCATTCGGGTCGGCCGCTTCCAGTCGCGAAATCTGGAACAGCGCGGCGATACCGGCCAGCAATCCCATCAGGCTGAACACCAGAATCTTGTAGGGCTTTGGATTGATACCGGCCAGCCGCACCGCTTCTTCATTGGTGCCGATGCCGATCAGGTAACGACCGAACACCGTGCGGGTCAATACGGCCTGAGCGATGAAGATGATCAACAGGGCAATGATGAATGAAGGTGAAATGCCGAAGGCGATGGGGTTGGACAACCAGGCGAAGGCATCACCGATGTAGGCCGTGCGCGAGCCGGTCATCTGGTACGCCACGCCGCGGGCCATTTCCAGCACGCCCAGGGACACGATGAACGATGGAATGCGCCACGCCACGGTGATCGAACCGGTGATGGTCCCCGCCAGCGCGGCGGCCGCCATGCCGAGCAACGCGGCGGGCAGGACGCTCCAGCCCCAGCCGAGTATCGCCACGCTGACCGTCGAGGCAGCCAGTGCCAACACCGAACCCACCGACAGGTCGATGCCGCCAATGATCAACACGAAGGTCATGCCAACGGCCAGGACCATCAGGTCGGGAATCTGGTTGGCCAGGGTGCTGAAGGTGTCATAAGACAGGAAATGGCTGCTCAGAATCGAGAACAGCACGACCATCGCCAGCAAGGCACCGGCCAGGCCCAGATAGGTGCCCAGGCCGTAGAAATTGCCACTGCGTTTACCGGCGCTAGATACGGTTTTCATGGAAGGTCCCTAGGCGCGGCTTCGTTGAGCAGCGCATCACGTTTTTGGTAGCCGGCAAAAGCGGCGGCAAGCAAGTCATCCTGGGTCCAGCTGTCGCGTTCGAACGTGTCGATCAAACGCCCCGCCGAGAGCACGCCGATCCGATCGCAGATCAGCATCAATTCGCGCAGGTCACTGGACACCACCACCAGCGCTTTGCCCTGGCGGGTCAATTCGCCGAGCAATGCATAAATATCAAACTTGGCACCGACGTCGATGCCTCGGGTCGGCTCGTCGAACAGCAGTACCGAGCAATCGCGCTCCAGCCAACGACCAATCACCACTTTCTGCTGATTACCGCCGGACAGCTCGGAGACCAATTGCGCCGGACCGGAACTGCGGATGCGCATGGCATCGATTTGCCGCTGGGCCAGCGAAGCTTCGTCGCTTTGATTGACGAACCCGCCGCTGGCAATAGCCGGCATGTTGCCCAGGGCAATGTTGGCGCCGATCGACTGAGTCAGCAGCAGGCCTTCGCCTTTGCGGTCCTCGGTGATCAGGGCAATGCCGTGGCCGACGGCATCTACCGGTGAGCGAATGCTGACGACTTGCGCGGGAGAGCCCAGCGCCACGGTGCCGCTGTCCGCCGTATCGGCACCGAAGATCAGCCGCAGCAACTCAGTGCGCCCTGCCCCGATCAAACCGGAAATGCCGAAGATCTCGCCGGCGCGCACTTCGAACGACACATCACGGACCTTGTCGGCGCGGCTCAGGCCTTTGACCGTCAATGCCGGAGCACCGATGTTGCGCTGGCCCATATCAATGTGTTCGCCCAGCTCACGACCGACCATCAAGGTGACCAGTTGCTCACTGTTGTAATTGGCCATCGGCTCGACGCACACCAGATTGCCGTCGCGCAGTACCGCAATGCGCTGGGCGACCCGGGCCAGCTCTTCGAGACGGTGGGAGATGTAGATGATTGACACGCCCCGCGCCTGCAGGCGGGTGATCTGCTCGAACAGCATTTCGACTTCACGGGCCGTCAGCATCGCGGTCGGCTCGTCGAGGATCAATACGTGGCAATCGCCGATCAGGTTGCGGGCGATCTCGACCATTTGCTGGTGACCAATGCCGAGCTCGCCGACCAGCGTGTCCGGGTCGATCGCATCGAGCCCGACCTGGGCCATGGCTTCAATCGCCGCTTTGCGCAGTTGCTTGCGGCTGATCCAGCCGCCGTGGCTCGGCAGGTTGTCGAGAAACAGGTTTTCCGCCACCGACAAGGTCGGCAACAGATTGAGTTCCTGCATCACCATGCGAATGCCCAGGTCTTCCGCCTGGGTGCGGCTGCCGGGGCGGTAATCCTGCCCCTGAAACTGCATCTGGCCGGTGGTCGGTGTGACCAGCCCGCCAATGATCTTCGACAGCGTACTTTTGCCTGCGCCATTTTCACCGGTCAGCGCCAGCACTTCACCGCGCATCAGCGTCAGGTCAATGCCGGACAGAACCGGTTGGGCGTAGGTCTTTCCGATACCGCTGACCGAGAGGACAGCGTTCGGGTCGCGAACGGACATAAAAACTCTCCATGCGCTCGCCCAGGCGGGCGAGCACCGTTGTGTCGCCAGAAGACTACTTTTTGGTAACCAGCTCTACCGGCGTCTCGATCACGCCGTTGGCGCCACTGTCGACTTTCTCGCCCTTGATGATCTTCAGTGCGGTCTCGATGCCGAACACGGCTTGCTTGGCAGCAAACTGGTCGGCCGTGGCGAGCACGCGACCGTCTGCGAGCATCGGCTTGATGGCGTTGATGTTGTCGTAACCAACCACTTGAACCTTGCCAGCCTTGCCGGCGGCACGCACGGCAGACACAACGCCGACCGCCATGCTGTCGTTACCGGCCAGCAGGGCTTTGGTATTCGGGTATTCGCTGAGGATGGAGGCAGCGACTTTGTTGCCCTTATCGATTTCCCAGTCACCGGACTGGACCGACACAACCTTGATCTGCGCCGCTTCCATCGCATCCTTGAAACCTGCGGTGCGGGCCTGGGCGTTGGTAGTGGTGGACACACCTTCGATGATGCCGACTTCGTCACCGGCCTTGAGCTGCTTGGCCAGGTACTCGCCCACCAGTCGCGCGCCTTTGCGGTTGTCCGGGCCTACGAACGGAACGTTGATGTTCTTGCTTTTGACCACCGCCGGATCGAGCTGATTGTCGATGTTGATCACGGTGATACCGGCATCGACCGCTTTCTTGATCACCGGAACCATGGCCTTGGAATCTGCCGGGGCAATCACCAGCGCGTTGACTTTGGCGAGGATCATTTGCTCGACGATGCGAGTCTGGCCAGCGGTATCGGTTTCGTCCTTGATCCCGTTGGAAATCAGGTCGAATTCACTGGCGTGTTCTTTCTGGTAGGCCTTGGCGCCGTCTTCCATGGTCAGGAAGAATTCGTTGGCCAGGGATTTCATGACCAGGGCGACTTTTGGTTTTGCAGGTGTTTCGGCGAACGCCGAAGAGACAGGCAGTGCGGCGGATACGGCAGCCAGCATTGCGACAGCGAGAAGACGTCCAGCGAATGGCAGCTTCATGGGTTCACTCCGATCTTATGATTATTGTGAGCAACGCTTGCGCTGGCGTAAGCTGCATGGCCTTGGCTGATGGGTTTTACCCGTCAGCAGAGCCGCGCAAACGTTTGCGTAGACCGGACTATGCGAATCTTGTTGAGATTTGTCAATGATGAGAAAACGCTGTTACAAGCGAATTTCACGCCGTGGTACTGACCACGTTTCCGGAACCTGTCAGCTCTTTGGCCAACGCGGCCGCCACTTGCATCAGCGCGGCAGACGTATCGGCAATTTGCGCTTGAATTGACATGACCGCCGTGGCCTTGGCCTCTGCCGACTGGAACGACGCGGCCTGCGTGGCCGCCAATTGCTGTTGTTGCTCGCGTAGTTGCTGCTGCAACTCCTGCATGCGCTTGAGCAACATCTGCACCGCAATACTTTGCTGGCTGCCAGCGCTTTCAGCTTTTTCGCTTCCCTGGGTGCCGCCACCGAGGCTCACAGTCTTTTTGTCATCCCCTTCCAGGCCCAGGCGCTGCGTTGAAGTTTCAGCCGACGCGTCGCTCAATGCCTCGACAGTCGACGGCGCTTTGCCACCGATATTGATCACGGACGCACTTGGAAAACCGACGGACAACGACATGTGAACTCCCTGAAAAAGTGATTCCTCCAAGAACAATCGGCCTGCGCAGCGCTTTCTTTAGCGCGCGCCGAGGACCAAGGCTCAAACAAATTTTCGGACAGCCGAACGGAAATTCGGAAATCAGTCGGAATCCCGGACGTCTGCAAACTCAAAGGTGTTGAAATCTCGTTTAAATACTTAAACAAATCAGTCACTTGCGAGATTTTCTCAATACAAAGTGTGATTGGTACAGATTCTGCTCGTCTCAAGCACCCCCGCGTTCAGATCCGCTGGGGGCGCATCTAGATGAACTGCATCAGCACCGTCACTACTAGAGAGAAAAATAATGACATCTGCTTTCAAGACCTTTGTTCCGGGCGCCTTGGCCCTCCTCCTTCTCCTGCCTACCGCCCTTCAGGCGAAAGAAGCTCAAACCCAACAGAAACTGGCCAATGTGGTGATTCTGGCCACCGGCGGCACCATTGCCGGCGCGGGCGCCAGCGCCGCCAACAGCGCGACGTATCAAGCCGCGAAAGTCGGTATCGACAAATTGATCGCCGGCGTTCCGGAACTGAGCCAAGTGGCCAACGTTCGCGGCGAGCAAGTGATGCAGATCGCGTCCGAGAGCATCACCAACGAAAACCTGCTGCAACTGGGCCGCCGCGTCGCCGAACTGGCCGATAGCGCAGACGTCGACGGCATCGTGATCACCCACGGCACCGACACCCTGGAAGAAACCGCCTACTTCCTGAACCTGGTGGAAAAGACTGACAAGCCGATCATCGTCGTCGGCTCCATGCGTCCGGGCACTGCAATGTCGGCCGACGGCATGCTGAACCTTTACAACGCAGTGGCAGTGGCCAGCAGCAAAGAAGCGCGCGGCAAAGGCGTGCTGGTGACCATGAACGATGAAATCCAGTCGGGTCGTGATGTCAGCAAGATGATCAACATCAAGACCGAAGCGTTTAAAAGCGCCTGGGGTCCACTCGGGATGGTGGTCGAGGGCAAATCCTACTGGTTCCGCCTGCCAGCCAAGCGCCACACCATGGATTCGGAATTCGACATCAAAAACATCAAGAGCCTGCCTGATGTCGAAATCGCCTACTCCTACGGCAACGTCAGCGATACCGCCTACAAGGCGCTGGCTCAATCGGGCGCCAAAGCCATCATTCACGCCGGCACCGGCAACGGTTCGGTCTCTTCGCGAGTCGTGCCTAGCCTGCAAGCCCTGCGCAAGGATGGCGTGCAAATCATCCGTTCTTCCCACGTCAACGCCGGTGGCTTTGTCCTGCGCAACGCTGAACAGCCTGACGACAAGTACGACTGGGTCGTGGCACATGACCTGAACCCACAAAAGGCCCGCATCCTGGCGATGGTCGCGCTGACCAAGACCAACGACAGCAAAGAGCTGCAGCGGATGTTCTGGGAATATTGATTCGCCCTCGCCCGACCGAATCCGGTCGGGCACCGCTTTCACCACTCGCCAGCCTTGGCGAGTGGCTCACGTCTTTCGCCTGACAAAAAAATATCCGTTCGTCCTACACCAAATGGGACAAACCGCTGTCAGAGGATTTTCTTGAATTTTAAGCAGTTGCGAAATTGCCTACAGTTAAATACTGTATGCACGTACAGCTTAATAAGGATAATCCCGTGGACACCACCTCTGCCTCACCTGACTCCTATGTACGCATGGGCACGCGCGTTCAGAAAATCATCAACTCCCCCACCGCTCAAAAAGCCAAGGCTGCGCTGATCTTCCGTCTTCCGGATGAACCCGTGGATGAGTGGGAGCAATTGCTCGAAGAAATCGATGAAAACGACAACGTCACCCTCGCCTATCGCGATGACGGCGGTGTGCAGATTTTCTGGGTTGTACCGAAGGAAGACTGAGTCAATGAGTGTCCGTTGTTTTGCTTTGCTGTTTCTGTTGTTCGCCATGGGGGCCCAGGCCGATGCGCCACGCACCTTCAACGAAGCCAAGAAAGTCGCCTGGAAGCTGTATGCGCCGCAGTCCACCGAGTTTTATTGCGGCTGCAAATACACGGGCAACCGGGTGAACCTGGCCGCCTGCGGGTATGTGCCGCGCAAAAACGCCAAGCGGGCGTCGCGTATCGAGTGGGAACACATTGTGCCGGCCTGGCAAATTGGCCATCAGCGCCAGTGCTGGCAGGAAGGCGGTCGCAAGAACTGCACACGCTACGACCCCACGTATCAAAAAGCCGAGGCCGACCTGCACAACCTGGTGCCAAGCATCGGCGAGGTCAATGGCGACCGCAGCAACTTCAGCTTCGGCTGGCTGCCGGAGCAATCGGGACAATATGGCTCGTGCCTGACCCAGGTTGATTTCAAGGCGAAGAAGGTCATGCCACGCCCGTCCATTCGCGGGATGATCGCCCGGACTTACTTCTACATGAGCAAGCAGTACGGTTTGCGCCTGTCGAAACAGGATCGACAATTGTACGAGGCCTGGGACAAAACCTATCCGGTCCAGGCTTGGGAGCGTCAGCGTAATCAAAGCGTGGCGTGCGTGATGGGGCGCGGCAATGAATTTGTCGGCCCGGTAAACATGAAAGCCTGCGGTTAAGGGTTTTCCGAACAACAAAAAAGGCCTCGGATTCCACATCCGAGGCCTTTTTCGTTTCTTGCCGCTGATTTTGTTGTAGCGGCGTTACTGAACTGCCGGGCGTTCGAGAACCAGCACTTCAATGTTCTGCTTCTTCGCCTTGACCAGCGCGGCGTTCACTTGCGCCTGCTTGGCATCGGCTTCAGCCTTCGAGCTGTAAGGCCCCATCAGAATCCGGGTCTTGCCATTTTCGCGGATGACGTTGGACATGAAGCTGTGCTCGATCAGCCAGCCGCTGAGGTCGCTGACCGCTTGCGGCGTCTCGCCTCGCACTTCCAGATCCCACTGTGGCCCAGACACCTGCGTCGGGGCGGCCGCCGCTGTCACCTGCGGCTTTGGCGCATCGACCTGCTTGCCTTCACCGCATCCCGCCAGCGCCAATACTGCAATCACCAAGACCATTTTGCGCACTGCGTTTCCCTCTGAATGCTGAAAGCACGGATTTTAACACTCATGAATACTTCTCGAGTGCCGCAAAATGGGCTCAAAACAACGAGAATGATGGTTGCGGCCTCTGTATAGTTACACCTTGGGAATTAATGCTGCATCTGCGCGTCAGAAAGAGGCACCCAAACCGTGAGACTTCGCACTAATCTATACATACCACCGACCTCTGCACTGTCCGAATCAGGTGCCCCAGAAAGCAATCAAGGAGAAGACCATGCTGATACTCACCCGCAAAGTCGGTGAAAGCATAAACATTGGTGACGACATTACGATCACCATCCTCGGCGTAAGCGGCCAACAAGTCAGAATTGGCATCAACGCCCCGAAAGACGTTGCGGTGCATCGCGAAGAGATTTATCAGCGCATTCAGGCTGGCCTGACCGCTCCGGACAAACCGCAGACTCCCTGAATCCTGCTGCAGTCAGTAGCCAGCCCGTTCACTCCCCGGAACGACGGCTGGCTAAAGATTCTCGCACCGCACCGCCGCTCGCTCACCCGTCTCTACACTTCTTGAAGTGCACTCGCTATCCAAACGTCACGCCACGCGCCATGCCAGTGGCCGCGATGACCATCAGCAGCATCAACAACCCTTCAACATGACTGATGCGTGCAAACAGCTTCGCTCGCCCTGTGTCGATAGCCGTGCCGCGTGCGAGCGCTATCCGCCATTTGATCAGCGTCACCATGGGCGCCACTTCCAGTAGCAGAATCAGCACAAACAGCGTCATCTTCAAATGGAACAACGGCTGTTGCAGGTAGTAATCCGTACCCTTTTCAAATCCGCCAAACGCTCGCATCCCGCCGGTTACCAACAAAATGAGCGCCGAAATCCCCCAAAGGTTATCCGCGATCAACACGCTACGAACTTCGCCCGTGCCAGCCGCCAAACGTCGAAAGTTAGTACCGCGTACCAATACCGCCCAGAACCCCAGCACAACCACTAGAAGATGAACTGCCGCAAGAAACCAGTGAATCAGCATCGAGAAACTCCTGTCAGGACGAGTTGAATCAACCTGTCAGTAGTAGCCCATCAATCAATGGATTGCACTCGCAAAGAGAAAACTGAAAATAGTCGGCGGCATCGATCGCCTGGCGAACGGCGAAGTCGAACTGATTGCCTGAATCAGACTGTAAACACCAAATACGAAGAGCCCAGCGCAATGGCTGGGCTCTGGTCACTTTCTGTTTTCCATCATTTTATCGGCGAGGGCCTTTGCCCTTTCGATCAACAGATTCTGCCTGTCGTCGTGTGTAGCTCCACCGACAACAGGTGCCGTCAGATTGCTCTCGGCAATCAACGCAGCGCAAAAATATTGATCCCAGACAGCCTTGTTTACCGATGACTGCTCGTTCGCTTGGTCGGAGATCATAGACGACTCCTTTAGATCAGGTGCAGTGCCGACTCAGGCTTGAGCACTGCTTTACAGGATCCATCTCAGAAGTACATGCGTGGCAATCCAGGGCGAGGCTTCAACCACAGTCCATTGAAGCAGAAGGCAAATGGACAAATAAGCCGCAAAAAACCGCATCATCGTTCGCCTCCCCATCCATCATCTCCTGCCTCATGACCCATGACAGTCGCCTGAGCCGACTGTTCTGGTTGGATTTGGCTCAGCGGGGATAGTTCAACCTTCAGTGAAAATGATTTGCATTCGGCGTGCAGGCACGCTCGCTGAGACGTGTTGCTGATCTTGCTGCTGATCTGGCCACTGATCAAAAAGCCCTGACTCAACCTTCTGCCCCTTCACTGAGTGGGCAGCGGGATGACAACTGAACCACCCCGATGCGGACGTTAGCCAACAGCCGCTGCAGCCAAGAAGGGTAAGCGATGCTGGCCTGGGGTTTTCACAGATCAGACTTGGTGGAGGGATAGTAGGATCAGAGCGAGTTAGTCGTCTCTATCGTCATCACGATCGCGATTGCGCTCATACCCGTGATCATCGTAGCGACGATCATGTCTGCGGTAGTGCTCTCGATCATCGTCATGCCCTCGGTCGTAGCCACGATCATGATCATAACCCCGATCACGACCGTACCTATCTCCGTCGTGCCAGTGAGGCCCGCAACCTGCCAGCAGGA
>Ga0247819_10000832_pt1 | contig 17311 bp, 18 predicted proteins | sample 13C_Xylose_Day6_FD_193428 | JGI IMG/M metagenome (GOLD analysis project Ga0247819, IMG submission 193428) | Soil microbial communities from agricultural site in Penn Yan, New York, United States - 13C_Xylose_Day6 | ecosystem: Environmental > Terrestrial > Soil > Agricultural land | place: USA...
TTCGTTCCTTTTCCTTCTGCTTCTCTACCGTGAGGAGGACCTTGATGTCGACGACCTGGTCGAAGTGGCGCGTGATCCGATCGAGCTTGGTGGTCACGTAGCTTTTCAGTGCGGGGGTGACTGAGAGGTGGTGACCGCTGATCGTCAGGTTCATGTAGAGCCTCCTGTGCTCGGGTTGGGAAATCCCGCCGGAGAACCCGGCGGACGAGGGGAGAAGAGAAGCTGAGGGTGTGCGGACCACTATGCCGTGCACGGGGATCGAAAGCAATCGATGCCGGGCAGCCGCGGGCAGAAAAAATTTCCTCCAGCGGTAACGGATGCGTTGGGTGCGAGCGCACAAAAGAAAAGCGGCCCGCGCGGGGCCGCTTTCCTGTCGAGTCGCCGGGTGTCAGTGCACGCGCCAGCCAGCGGGTTGCTGCGTGTAGTGCGACCAGTCTCGGCCGCCGCGAGCGCGGGGATGGGCGGCGGCGCCCGGGCGCTCCAGGTTGGCGTGCTCGACGCGGTCGCCTTGCGGCTTCTCGCGGGGCGCGTCGGAGATCTTGTTGGGCATCTTCGATTCGGTCAGCATGGTCAACTCTCGTGGTGGTGCGGCCTTAGCTGCCGCTGTCGTTTCGGGGGGTCTTCGGGCCTGCGGCCTGGGCGGCCGGGCGAAGCGCGTGAGGGCTCAGGAAAGGCCAGGCGTGGCCGGGGCGGCCACGGCGCTGGTCGCGCGCGGCCTTGTCGGCGGCTACCGGCCGCCAGCTGGTACGGCTCGCATTGGGGTCGTTCGCTAGCTGGATCATGAGGGGGACTGCTCCTTGGACACCCCGGACGGCGGCGCCGACCCGAGTGGACGAATCCAATGTAGGGGGGGGACCTCATCGGGTATGTCGGACAGGTCGGCCCGACCTTGTAGGACGCTTCCTGCGGCCGAGCCAGGTACGCGGATGTCACGACCGCGCCGGCGGCGCCCGCAGAATGGTCGGCATGCCCCACCGCATTCGCGACACCGGCACGCGCAACAACCGGCTTCCCAAAAGTCAGCGCGTACTTCTTCTGGTCGATTTCATCAATGCACTGGACTTTCCCGGCGCCGAGAAGCTGGCCCCCCCGGCCCTGGAAGCCGCCCGTGCGACGGCGCAGCTGAAGCGCCGGCTGCGCGCCGACGGCGTGGTCGCCATCTACGCCAACGACAACTTCGGCGCCTGGCAGTCCGACTTCCACGGCCTCGTGACCCGCTGCCTGGCACTGCCCGGCGAGCCCGGCGAGATCGCGCGCGTGTTGCGCCCGCAGGAGGACGACCTCACCGTCCTCAAGCCGCGGCACTCGGCCTTCTACGCCTCGCCGCTCGAACTCCTGCTGGCCGAGATGCAAGCCCACGAGCTCATCATCTGCGGCTTGGCCGCCGACATGTGCGTCCAGTTGACGGCGGCCGACGCCTTCCTGCGCGAGTACCAGGTCTGGGTACCGGCGGACTGCACCGCGGCCGAAACCGTGAAAGCCAAGACCACCGCGCTCGAGTACATGGCCGACGTGCTCAAGTGCGAGGTTCACGCGTCCACGGCGTCCTGACCTCCCGGCCCACTGCTCTACCATGCGCCGCGAGGAGCGGCGATGAGCCTTGGAACGATCTTTGATGCGAACCTGACGCGGCCGACGCGTGCGGTGCAGGCCCTGGTGCTGATGGGCGGCGGCGCCCGCACCGCCTACCAGGCCGGCGTGCTGCAGGCACTGTCGTCGATGCTCAGGCTGCAGGCCGGGCCGGCGGCGACTTTCCCTTTCCAGGTGCTGGTGGGCACCTCGGCGGGCGCGCTGAACGCGGCCTATCTCGCGAGCACGGCGCACCAGGGCCTGCAGGCGCTGGACCAGCTGTCGGCGTTCTGGTCGCGGCTGCGCTGCGACCACGTCTACCAGCTGCAGATGCCCATCTGGGTGCGGTTCAGCCGCCTCGTGGCGGCGGTGCGGCTGTGGGGCCAGGCCCGGCGCGCGGGCGCCATCCTGGACACCATGCCGCTGGTGGACTCGCTGCATCGCGCGATCTCGCTGGAGGGCATCGAGCAGTCGCTGGCCACCGGCGCCATCGACGCACTGGCGGTCACCGCGTCCAGCTACACCAGTGGCGTGCACTGGACGTTCTGCCACACCGCCCAGGACCGCCATGCCGAGCCGTGGCAGCGGCCCGGCCGGCGCGCCGAGTTCCAGCCGCTGACCATCGAGCACCTGATGGCTTCGAGCGCCATTCCCTTCCTCTTCCCCGCCACGCCGCTGTGGGTGGACGGGCGGCGCGAGTACTTCGGCGACGGCTCCATGCGCCAGGTGTCGCCGCTCTCGCCGGCGATGCACCTGGGCGCCCAACGCATCCTGGTGGTGGGCGTGGGCCAGCCCGAGCGCGCAGGCTTCGGCGCCGCCGCCGCGGGCTCGCCCAACATGGGCGCGATCGCCGGCCATGCGATGGCCAGCGTGTTCCACGACACGCTGCAGGCCGACGTCGAGCAGGCCCAGCGCGTGACGGGCACGTTGCGGCAGCTGCCGCCCGAGGTCGCCGCCCTGCTCCCTTATCGCGACGTCGAGGTGCTGGCCTTGCAGCCCTCGCAATCGCTGGACGCGATCGCCCAGGAACACGCCCACCTGCTGCCCGCCGCGGTGCGACGCGCGCTCGGCGGACTGGGTGCCCGCAAGGGCGGCGGCGCGCTGGCCAGCTACCTGCTGTTCGAGCCCGCTTTCGTGCGCGCGCTGATCGCGCTGGGTGAGCAGGATGCCTATGCGAAGAAGGCCGAGTTGCTCGCATTCGTCGATGCCCGCGCGGCATAATCGCGGCCTGCTCATCACCGGAGAGAGCTCCTTGGAAGCGCGCCCTGGTAGGTAGCTTTTCAACGGGATCGGGCCATGCTGAACATCTTCACGCTCGCCAACGGGCGGCTCTTCCAGGAAGAGATCGAATCGCTCGAGGAGCTCTCCCGCTTCCAGCCCATCTGGGTCGACCTGGAATCTCCCACCCTCGAGGAAAAGCGCTGGGTCAAGCAGTACTACGGCCTGTCCATTCCCGAGGATGCGATGGACGAGGACATCGAGGAGTCGGCCCGCTTCTATGAAGAGGACAACGGCGAGCTGCACATCCGCAGCGACTTCCTGATCGCCGACGACGAGGAGACACGCTCGGTGCGCGTCGCCTTCATCCTCAACCAGGTCAACGAGACGCTCCGCAGCCGCGGCGTGCTGTTCTCCATCCACGACGAGGACCTGCCGGTGTTCCGGCTGCTGCGACTGCGCGCGCGCCGCGCGCCCGGGCTGATCGAGGACGCCAAGGACGTGCTGCTCAAGCTGTTCGACGCCGACGCCGAGTACTCGGCCGACGCGCTGGAGGGCATCTACGACGAACTCGAGAAGGTCAGCCGGCAGGTGCTGGCCGGCGAGGTGACCGACACCCTGGCCGGCGAAGTGCTGGGCGACATCGCCCGCCAGGAAGACCTGAACGGGCGCATCCGCCGCAATGTGATGGACACGCGCCGCGCGGTCAGCTTCATGATGCGCAGCCGCATGCTGTCGGCCAGCCAGTTCGAGGAGTCGCGCCAGATCCTGCGCGACATCGAGTCGCTGGACAACCACACGGCGTTCCTGTTCGAGAAGATCAACTTCCTGATGGACGCCACCGTCGGCTTCATCAACATCAACCAGAACAAGATCATCAAGATCTTCTCGGTGGCCAGCGTGGCGCTGCTGCCGCCGACGCTGGTGGCCAGCCTCTACGGCATGAACTTCCGCTTCATGCCCGAGCTGCAGTGGGACCTGGGCTATCCGTTCGCGCTGTTCCTCATGGCGGCCAGCGCGCTGGTGCCGATGTGGTACTTCAGGCGGCGCGGCTGGCTGCGCTGACGATCGAGCGCTGACGGCTCAGGCCAGCAGGGCCTGGACGATGGCCGCGCTGTGGCGGCTGGCGACCTCGCGCACGAACCGCGCGAAATCCACGTGCGCTTCGTCGTCGGCGCGATCGGAGATGGTGCGCACGGCCGCGAACGGCACGCCGAAGTCGTGGCAGACCTGGGCCACGGCCGCTCCTTCCATTTCGACCGCCAGCGCATCCGGCAGGGCGGAGCGAAGGGCGCGGCATTCGGCGTCGGTGGAGACGAAGCGGTCGCCGCTGACCACCAGGCCGCGGTGCAGGTGCTGGTCGGGCAACGCACGCTGGACGGCGGCGGCCAGTCGCCTGGTCAATGCGGGATCGGAAGCGAATCGGCTCGTGCCGTAGAGCGGGACTTCGTACTTGGGAAAGATCGGCGAAGCGTCCAGGTCGTGCTGCAGGAAGGAATCAGCCACCACGACGTCGCCGACCGCGACACCGGATCCGAGCCCGCCGGCCACGCCGGTGAACACGATCTCGCCGACACCGAAGCGCTCGATCAGCACGGCCGCGGTGGTGGCAGCGGCCACTTTGCCGATGCGCGACAGCACCGCCACCACTTCACGTCCGTGCAGGTGGCCGACCCAGAACTCGCGGCCGGCGGCGACCTGCCGGGCCTCGTCCGGCATCAAGGCCAGCACGGCGGACAGCTCCTCGTGCATGGCGGAGACGATGGCCGTCCGCATGGCTGGCGCCGCGAGGGCTATTTCTTGTCGCGCAGCTCGCGCCGCAGGATCTTGCCCACCGGCGTCTTGGGCAGGTCGGTGCGGAACTCGATCACCTTGGGGCGCTTGTAGCCGGTGAGGTTGTCGTGGCAGTACTGGCGAACCTGCTCCTCGGTGAGGGCGGAGTCCTTCTTCACGACGACCAGCTTCACGGCCTCGCCGGTCTTGTCGTCGGCCACGCCGACCACCGCGCATTCGAGCACGCCGTCGAGCTTGGCGACCACGTCCTCGACCTCGTTCGGGTACACGTTGAAGCCGGACACCAGCACCATGTCCTTCTTGCGGTCGACGATCCTGAAGTAGCCGCGCTCGTCCATGATGCCGATGTCGCCGCTCTTGAAGAAGCCGTCGGCCGTCATGACCTTGGCGGTCTCGTCCGGACGCTGCCAGTAGCCCGCCATCACCTGCGGGCCCTTGATCGCGATCTCGCCGGGCTGGCCCATGGGCACTTCGCGGCCGTCGTCGTCGATGCACTTCATCAGCGTGGACGGCAGCGGCACGCCGATGGTGCCGGTGTACTCCGTGCTGGTAACGGGGTTGCAGCTGGCCGAAGGAGAGGTCTCCGACAGGCCGTAGCCCTCGCAGATCGGGCAGCCGGTCTTCTGCAACCACTTCTGCGCCACCGCGCCCTGCACCGCCATGCCGCCGCCGATGGAAACCTTCAGGTTGCCCCAGTTGACCTTGCCGAAGTCCGGATGGTTGGCCAGGCCGTTGAAGAGCGTGTTCACCGCCGGGAAGCTGTGGAAGGTGTGCTTCGACAGCTCGTTGAGCACCGCCGGCAGGTCGCGCGGGTTCGGGATCAGGATGCCTTTGCCGCCGGTGCGCATGCCCAGCATCATGTTCACGGTGAACGCGAAGATGTGATACAGCGGCAGCGCCACCACGGCCGTGGGTTGCTCGCCCGCCGGCACCTTGCCCATCACCGGCTGGTTCCAGGCTTCGGACTGCAGCACGTTGGCGATCACGTTGCGGTGCAGGAGCACCGCGCCTTTCGAAACGCCCGTGGTGCCGCCGGTGTACTGCAGCACGGCGACGTCGTCGGGCCGGGTGTCCACCGGCCGCAGCGTGGCGCGCGAGCCGCGCGACACGGCCTCATTGAAGCGCACGGCGCCCGGCAGCTCGTAGGCCGGCACCATCTTCTTGACCTTGCGCACCACGTAGTTGACCAGCCCGCCCTTGACCATGCCGAGCATGTCGCCCATGGTGGCCAGCACCACATGCTTGACCGGCGTGGCTGCGATGCACTGCTGCAGCGTCCGCGCGAAGTTCTCGATGATGATGATGGCCTTGGAGCCCGAGTCCTTGAGCTGGTGCTCCAGCTCGCGCGGCGTGTACAGCGGGTTGACGTTCACCACCACGAGGCCGGCACGCAGGATGGCGGCCACCGCCACCGGGTACTGCGGCACGTTCGGCATCATGATCGCGACGCGGTCGCCCTTGGTGAGCCCCAGGCTCTGCAGGTACGCCGCCAGCGCCTTGCTCATCGTGTCGGTCTGGGCGTAGCTGACTTCCTTGCCCATGAAGCTGTACGCCGGACGGTCCGCGAACTTGCGGAAGCTCTCCTCCATCAGCTGCACCAGCGACTGGTACTGCGAGGGATCGATCTCGGCCGGCACGCCCGGCGGATAGGCATTCAGCCAGGGACGCTTCGCGTCGGCGGGCGGGCTCATGTCCATCGCTGTCTCCTCTTGTGTTCTGGCGACGCGCAGCATTGTGCGCCAAGCCCAACCGGCGGACTCGCTGTTTTCCCTGAGGTTGAGTGGGGCGGCCGCTCTAGAAGACCATCCCCGCGCGCGAACCTACTCGATGGCCTTGGCCATCTCCTCGACGACCTTCTTCGCATCGCCGAAGACCATCATGGTCTTGTCCATGTAGAACAGCTCGTTGTCGAGGCCCGCGTAACCCGCGGCCATCGAGCGCTTGTTCACGATCACGGTCTTGGCCTTGTAGGCCTCCAGGATCGGCATGCCGTAGATCGCGCTGCCCTTCTGCAGCGCGGCCGGGTTCACCACGTCGTTGGCGCCCAGGATGATGGCCACGTCGGCCTGGCCGAACTCGCCGTTGATGTCCTCCATCTCGAACACCTGGTCGTACGGCACTTCCGCCTCGGCCAGCAGCACGTTCATGTGGCCCGGCATGCGGCCGGCCACCGGATGGATGGCGTACTTCACCGTGATGCCCCTGTGCGTGAGCTTCTCGGCCAACTCCTTGACCGCGTGCTGCGCGCGCGCAACCGCCAGGCCGTAGCCCGGCACGATGACCACGGTCTCGGCGTTGCCCAGGATGAAGGCCGCGTCGTCCGCGCTGCCGCTCTTGACCGAGCGCTGCACCGCGCCGCCCGTCGCTGCCTGGCCCGCTTCGCCGCCGAAGCCGCCCAGGATGACGTTGAAGAACGAGCGGTTCATCGCCTTGCACATGATGTAGCTCAGGATCGCGCCCGAGCTGCCCACCAGCGAGCCGGCAATGATCAGCATGCTGTTGTTCAGCGAGAAACCGATGCCCGCGGCCGCCCAGCCCGAGTACGAGTTGAGCATCGACACCACCACCGGCATGTCGGCGCCGCCGATCGGGATGATGATCAGCACGCCCATCACGAACGACAGCGCCAGCATCGCGAAGAACGCGGCCCAGTTGCCGGTGAAGGTGAACACCAGTCCGAGCGCGATGGTCACCAGGCCCAGCACCAGGTTCAGCATGTGCTGGCCGGCGAAGACCACCGGCGCGCCCTGGAACAGGCGGAACTTGTAGGTGCCCGACAGCTTGCCGAAGGCGATGACCGAACCGCTGAAGGTGATGGCACCGATGGCCGCGCCCAGGAACAGCTCCAGCCGGTTGCCGGTCGGGATCGGTTCGCCGCGCGGCAGGCCCTGCAGCAGCGCCGAGGGCTCGAGCACGGCGGCCACGGCGATGAACACCGCGGCCAGGCCGATCATGCTGTGGAAGAACGCCACCAGCTCCGGCATCTTGGTCATCTCGACCGTCCTGGCGCGGTAGGCACCGTAGGCGCCGCCGACCACCAGGCCGATGAGCACCCACACGAGGCCGCGGCCGGCGCCGCCGGAGAGTTCCACGATCAGCGCCGCGGTGGTGAGCATGGCGATGGCCATGCCCACCATGCCGAACAGGTTGCCGCGGATCGAGGTGGTCGGATGCGACAGGCCCTTGAGCGCCTGGATGAAGCAGACCGAGGCCGCCAGGTACAGCAGCGTGACGACGTTCATGCTCATTTTCCGGCCTCCGCCTTGCGATCCTTCTTCTTGAACATCTCCAGCATCCGCCGCGTGACGAGGAAGCCGCCGAAGATGTTCACCGCCGCCAGCGCCACGGCCAGGATGCCCATGGCACGGCCGGCCCAGGTCTCGGTCTGCGCCGCGGCCAGCATGGCGCCGACCACCACGATCGCGGAGATCGCGTTGGTCACCGCCATCAGCGGCGTGTGCAGCGCCGGGGTGACCGTCCAGACGACGTGGTAGCCGACGTAGATCGCCAGCACGAAGATGATGAGGTTGGTGATGGTGTGGCTGACTTCCATGATCAGGTCTTCCTCTTCACTTCGCCGTCCCTGGCCATCAGGCAGGCCGCGACGATGTCGTCTTCCAGGTCGATGTTCAGCTGGCCTTCCTTCGTGACGATGAGCTTGAGGAAGTCCAGCACGTTGCGCGCGTAGAGCGACGAGGCGTCGGCCGCCACCAGCGCCGGCAGGTTGGTCTCGCCCACCAGCGTCACGCCGTGCTTGACGACCGTGCGGCCCGGTTCGGTCAGCGGGCAGTTGCCGCCCTGCGGCGCGGCCAGGTCGACGATCACCGAGCCGGGCTTCATGGCCTTCACCATCTCCTCGGTGACCAGCACGGGGGCCGCGCGACCGGGGATCAGCGCGGTGGTGACCACGATGTCGGCCTGCGCCACGCGCTTGGCCACTTCGAGCTTCTGGCGGTCCAGCCAGCTCTGCGGCATCGGGCGGGCGTAGCCGCCCACGCCTTCGGCCGCTTCCTTTTCTTCCTGCGTTTCGTAGGGCACGTCGATGAACTTGCCGCCCAGCGACTCGACCTGCTCCTTCACCGAGGGCCGCACGTCGGACGCCTCGATCACCGCGCCCAGCCGCTTGGCGGTGGCGATGGCCTGCAGGCCCGCCACGCCGACGCCCAGGATCACGACTCGCGCGGCCTTCACCGTGCCGGCCGCGGTCATCAGCATCGGGAAGAAGCGCTGGTAGCGGTCGGCCGCGATCATCACGGCCTTGTAGCCGGCGATGTTGGCCTGCGACGACAGCACGTCCATGCTCTGCGCACGAGTGGTGCGCGGGGCGGCTTCGAGCGCGAAGGCCGTGAGCCCGGCCTGCGCCAGGCGCTGCAGGCCGGCGGCGTCGAAGGGGTTGAGCATGCCGACCACGGTCGCTCCCGGTCGGAAGGCGGCCATCTCGGTTTCCAGCGGCGGACGCACCTTGAGCACCAGTTCGCACGCCAGCGCGCCGGCCTGGTCGGTGATCTCGGCACCGGCGGCGCGATAGGCGTCGTCCGTGGCACTCGCGGCGAGCCCGGCGGCGGACGCGACGCGCACGGTGTGGCCCTGCGCGACAAGTTTCTTGGCCGTCTCGGGCGTGACGGCGACGCGGGTTTCACCCGGCGCCGTCTCGGCAGGCACGCCAATCTGCATGGCGGTCTCCTCGGTTCTTGTGAGGTTGTAAGAGTTACTTCAAGCTTACATGAACCGCGCGGCAAGACTGGAATCGAACGCTCCCGCCTCCATCTGCGCGCGGCAACAAAGCGCATCCGTCGTGCCCCTCTTCCTCCTTTCCCTGCTCGTGCATGGCTTCATCGGCCTGCGCCTCCTGCCCGCCCTTCCCCTCGCGGGCGGCCTCGCGCTCGGCGCCTGGCTGCTGGCGTCGGCACTTCTCGTGCCCATGGGCCTGCTGGCGCGACGCTTCATCCGGCCGCCGCGGTCCGATCAGCTCGCCACCGCGGGCCTCTTCGCGCTCGGAGCGTTCTCCTCGCTGTTCGTGCTCACGGCCGACCGTGACGTGCTGCTGCTCGTCGCCTTCCTTGCGGGGCTCCACGGCCCCTCGCTGCCCGAGGCGTCGGCGCGCTGGGTGCCGCTGCTCGCGCTCGGACTGACGGCGATCGGCCTGCTCAACACGCGGCGCACCGCGCGCGTCAAGAACGTCGACGTGCCGATCGCCGGACTGCCGGCGGCACTGCACGGCTTCACCATCGCGCAGATCACCGACCTGCACGTGGGCCCCACGATCCGCGGCGAATACATCCAGCGCATCGTCGACCGCGTGAACCAGCTCGACGCCGACGCGGTGGCGATCACGGGCGACATCGTCGATGGCCCCGTGCCCGAGCTCGGGCCGCACGTCGCGCCGCTCGCGGGCCTGCGCGCGCGCCACGGCAGCTTCTTCGTCACCGGCAACCACGAGTACTACTCCGGCGCCGGCCCGTGGGTCGCCGAGGTGAAGCGGCTGGGCATCCGCGTGCTGCTGAACGAACACGTGGTGATCCAGCGCGAGGAAGCGGCGCTGGTGCTGGCGGGCGTGCCCGACTACTCGGCGCACCGCTTCGATCCCACGCACCAGAGCGATCCGGCCGCTGCGCTGGTCGGGGCGCCCGCCGATGCGGCCGCGCGCATCCTGCTGGCTCATCAGCCGCGCAGCGCGACAGCAGCGGAAGCGGCCGGGTTCGACCTGCAGATCTCCGGCCACACGCACGGCGGCCAGTTCTTCCCCTGGATCTTCTTCGTGCGGTTCCAGCAGCCGTTCACGGCCGGGCTGCACCGCCTGGGCCGGCTCTGGGTCTACGTCAGCCGCGGAACAGGTTATTGGGGCCCGCCCAAGCGCATCGCGGCGCCCTCCGAGATCACACGGTTGAGGTTGGTGGCGGCATAGGCTGGGCTGGGCACGGGTCCTACAAGGACGCAAGGTGGTGTCCCACGAGGATGAGTTGGGCCGCCCCCGAAAACTGCCTGAATGCCACGCCCAGCATTCCTCTCATCCCCCCTCACCGGCGCTCGCGCGAACGGTGTCTGCTACCTCGGCGCGGCGCGCGCACGCCGCAAGTTCGAGCTCTATTACCCCGACGGATTCCAGGACGAGACCTACCTGATCGCCGAGCGTGCGTACAAGGAGCGCGCCCACCTGGAATGGCAGGCCGAACTCGGTCCGGGCGAATTCCGCAAGCTGCTGGCGCGCGGCGAGTTCCGCCAGATCGCCGATGCGGCCATCCGCATCGAGTCGCGCACCAACCTTCTGTTCTCGTTCGAGAAGATGGCGCTGCGGGACGCGCTGCGCACGCCCGCCGGCGCCCGGCTGTTCGCGCACGAGCTCTACGCCTTCCTCTACGGCCGCGGCTCGCCGCAGCGCAAGTTCGAGGATTGGGTGCAGGCCGTGGCCGACCTGCCGCAGCGGCAGGCGCGCGTGCTCACCTGGCCGGTGGTGACGGTGTTCGGATTCATCGCACGGCCGGACAAGCACCTGTTCCTCAAGCCCCGCGTCACGCGCCGCGCCGCCCGCGGCTACGGCTTCGACTTCGGCTACCAGCCAGAGCCCTCCTGGGGCGTGTACCACGGGCTCCTCACGTTCGGCGCCATCATCCGGCGCGACCTCGACCGGCGCCCCGGCTTCAAGGCACGCGACATGATCGACGTGCAGTCGTTCATCTGGGTCCAGGGCTCGGACGAGTACGACGCCTGAAGGGCGCTCAACCCCGCCTGCGGGCGCGCAGGCAGGCGGCGGTTTCCTGCGCCAGCGGCAGCACGTTGAAGAGCAGCACCGCGCCGCTGCCGCCTAGCAGCAGGGCGGGCGGCAGCGGCTGTTCTTTCCGGCGCAGTCCGAAGTCCGCGGCTTCGCTGCCGGCGCCCACCAGCGCCAGCGCCTGGTCCCACGCGATCGCGGCCAGCAGGATCAGCGCCGCCAGCGGCAGCAGTTCCTCGAAGCTGTGCACCATCTGCTCGATCGGCCGGACGTTGCGGCGCGGCACCGTGTAGCGCAGTTCCAGCCACACCGTGAGCTCGTGCAGCAGGAATGCGGCGAGCACGATCAGCAGCACGGCCGCGTTGACCTGGAGGAGCGCCATCGCGAGCACCGCCGTGCCCGCCTGCGCGAGCAGCACCCAGTGCAGCAGGCTCTCCGTCAGGCCGCTGGTCGATTCGATGCGGGTGGCGCGGTGGCAGGCCCAGTCGGCCAGGCCCGCCGCGATCCACAGCGGGAACACGACCACGATCAGGAGGAGCGCCGCCGGTGGGGCCATCGCGTCGATTGTCGCGGGGCGAATCGCCGCCGTGGGGCCCCACGGAGCTCGTCGGCTCCCCAATAATCCCGCGATGGACATGCGTTGGAAGCCAAGCGTCACCGTCGCCGCGATCATCGAGCGCGAGGGGCGTTTCCTGCTGGTGGAAGAAGAAACCAGCGAAGGACTCAAGCTCAACAACCCCGCCGGCCACCTGGATCCGGGCGAATCGCCCGCCCAGGGCTGCGCGCGCGAAACGCTGGAAGAGACCGCCTGGCATTTCGAGCCGACCGCGCTGGTGGGCATCTACCTTTCGCGCACCCAGCGACCCGCGACCGGCGAGGACTTCACCTACCTGCGGTTCGCGTTCTGCGGCCGGCTCGGTGCGGAGGAGCGCGGACGGCCGCTGGACACCGGCATCGTGCGCACCCTGTGGCTGACGCCCGAGGAGATCCGCGCCAGCCGCGACCGCCATCGCAGCCCGCTGCTGCTGCGCTGCATGGAGGACTACCTGGCCGGCGCGCGTTATCCGCTCGCCGCGGTGACCACCGACGACAGCGTGTTCGCCGGCGTTGGGCCCGGAGCCCATGGGGAAAACCCGGGCCCGGGATAATCGCCCGCATGGGCAAGGGCAAGCGCGTCGTCGTCGGCTTGAGCGGGGGCGTGGACTCCGCGGTCAGCGCCTGGCTGCTCAAGCGCCAGGGCTGGGACGTCGTCGGCATCTTCATGAAGAACTGGGAAGACGACGATGACGACGAGTACTGCTCGTCGCGCCAGGACTTCCTGGACGCCGCCGCGGTCGCCGACGTGATCGGCATCGAGCTGGAGCACGTCAACTTCGCCGCCGAATACAAGGACCGCGTGTTCGCGGAGTTCCTGCGCGAGTACCAGGCCGGCCGCACGCCCAACCCGGACGTGCTTTGCAACGCCGAGATCAAGTTCAAGGCCTTCCTCGACCATGCGATGCGCCTGGGGGCGGAAAAGATCGCCACCGGGCACTACGCGCGGGTGCGCGAGACCGAGGGCCGCTTCGAGCTGCTCAAGGGCCTGGACGAGACCAAGGACCAGAGCTATTTCCTGCACCGCCTGACGCACGCGCAGCTCAGCCAGGCGCTGTTCCCGGTGGGCGAGTTGCGCAAGACCGAGGTGCGCCGCCTCGCCGACGAGATCGGCCTGCCCAACGCGAAGAAGAAGGATTCGACCGGCATCTGCTTCATCGGCGAGCGGCCGTTCCGGGAATTCCTCAACCGCTACATCGCCAAGGAGCCGGGCCCGATCAAGGACGAGCGCGGCCGCGTGATCGGCCAGCATCAGGGGCTGTCGTTCTACACGCTCGGCCAGCGCCAGGGCCTGGGCATCGGCGGCATCAAGGCACGCGGCGCCCAGAAGGGCGGCGGCGAGCACGCGCCCTGGTTCGTGGCGCGCAAGGACGTCGAGAAGAACACTTTGTGGGTGGTGCAGGGACACGAACATCCCTGGCTGCAGTCGCTCGCCCTGCAGGCCGACGACGCCAGCTGGATCGCCGGCCCCGCTCCGGTGCCGGGCGGGTACGGGTCCAAGACCCGCTACCGGCAGGCGGACTCGCCCTGCCGGCTGGCTGTCGGCGCGAACGGCGCCTTCGAGCTGGCGTTCGACCAGCCGCAATGGGCGGTGACGCCGGGCCAGTCGGCCGTGCTGTACGACGGCGAGATCTGCCTGGGCGGAGGCGTCATCGCCTCGGCCGCGGAGGCTGGCTGAGTCGCGGTTCGGCTTGCCATTGAAAGCATACCGTCCTAAACTTGCTGCAGACAGCCCAAAAAGGATGTTTGCCATGGTCCAGACCGCTTTCGCCAGCGAATCCGCCACCGCCGCGGCGGTGCTCACCAAGGCCGCGCTGCGCGCGGCGCAACTCCTCGGACTCACCCATGCCGCCCTCGCCCGCACCGTGGGCGTGAGCGAGTCGCACGTGTCCCGCATGGCCGCCGGCCAGCGATTGCTGGAACCCGGCACCAAGCCGGCCGAGCTGGCGGCCCTGCTGGTTCGCGTCTACCGATCGCTCGACGCCCTGGTGGGCAACAGCGACCGGCACCGCCAGCTCTGGATGGACAGCTACAACCGCGCCTTCAACGAAGCACCGCGCGAAGCCATCCAGCGGGTCGAAGGCCTGGTACGGGTGGTCCGCTACCTGGACGGCGCGCGCGCTCCCCTCTGATGCCCGCCTGGGACGAGTCCTGGCTCGCCTCGGCGCGCGGCCAGCGGCGCGAGCTGTGGCGCGGCGTCGAAGCCCAGCACCGCGTGGCCACCATGCGCCTGGCCGACAACCTGCACGAACAGGAGCTGCTGGAGCAACTGCTGGAAGCCAGCAAGCCCCGGCTGCCCGCCGCCGCGGCCGGCAAGCACTACCTGCTGTTCACGCCTTTCCGCTACGTGGCGGAGTGGCCCTCGCGCTTTCGCCGGCCGGAAGAGGCCGGCGCCTGGTACGGCGCGGACGACGCCCTGACCGTGGCCGCCGAAGTGGCCTTCTGGCGCTGGAAGTTCTTCATGGATTCCGACGGCCTGCGCGGCGAGCAGCTGGTGACGGAACACACCTTCTTCCAGGCGCGATTCGAAGGGCTGGAGCTGGACATCACCCAGCCGCCCTGGAACGGACTGCGCGCGCAGTGGCGGCATGGCGAGGACTACTCACATTGCCACCGCCTGGCCTCGCGGGCCCGCGGGCTGCCGGCGCCGGTGCAGGCCATCCGCTATGAATCGGCCCGCCGCGAGGGCGGCATGTGCCAGGTGGTGTTCGACCTGGCCGCGCTGAGCCTGCCCCAGCCCCACCTTCAGCAGACCTGGATCTGCAAGACCACGCAGGCGCTCGTGCTGCTGATGCACGAGCACGAGAGCATCGAATTCAGGATGCCGGCCTGACGCGGCCGGCGGGCGGCCTTCAGAACGGGATGTCGTCGTCCATGTCGTCGAAGCCCGACGACGGCTTGCTGGCGGCCGGGCGCTGGCCGGAAGGCGCGGACGCGCGCGGGGCCGGAGCCGGCGCGCGGCGCGGCTCGTAGCCGTCGTCGCCCGACGGTGCGCCGCCGCCCATGCCTTCGCGCTTGCCCAGCATCTGCATGGTGTCGGCGCGGATCTCGGTGGCGTACTTCTCCACGCCCTGCTGGTCGGTGTACTTGCGCGTGCGGATCTGGCCTTCGATGTACACCTGCGAGCCCTTGCGCAGGTATTCACCCGCGATCTCGGCCAGGCGGTCGTTGAAGACGACGCGGTGCCACTCGGTGGCTTCCTTCATCTCGCCGGACTGCTTGTCCTTCCAGCGGTCGGTGGTGGCGAGGGTGACGTTGCACACGCGGCCGCCGCTGGGGAAGGTGCGCATCTCGGGGTCCTTGCCGAGGTTGCCGACGAGGATGACTTTGTTTACGGATGCCATGAGGTGTTCCTCCTAGGGATTGCGGGAATTATGGCTATGTGGCCTGGGCCTCGTCTGCCAGGACTTCCTCCGGCGACGGCGAGCGGCCCGGGGCCGTCATGGGCCAGGCCACCACCAGCCAGAGGAACGTCAAACCGGCGCAGACGGCGAACAGGCCCTGGGCCCCAACGTGCTTGGTGAGCCAGCCGCCGACCGCGCCGCCGGCGAAGAAGCCCAGCGACTGGAGGGTGTTGTAGACGCCCAGGGCGGCGCCCCGGGCCTGCGGCGGCGCGAGCCGCGAGGCCATGCTGGGCTGGCTGGCCTCCAGCACGTTGAAGGCGCAGAAGAACAGGAACAGCACCACCGCCAGCATCGCCACCGACGGGTGGCCCGCCAGCAGCGACAGCGCCAGCTGCACCAGCGTCAGCAGGCCCACGCTGGCCAGGAACACGGCGCGCAGGTAGCCGCGCCGCTCCAGCGGGAAGAGCGTCAGCGCCATCACCACGAACGAGGCCAGCACGGTCGGCAGGTAGACCTTCCAGTGCCGGTCCTTCTCCAGTCCGGCCTGCACCAGCAACGCCGGGATCGCGACCCACATGGCCAGTTGCACGGCATGGAGCACGAACACGCCGACATCCAGGCGGACCAGACCGGCATGGCGCAGCACCAGGCCGAGGCCGCCGGGCGGGCGGCCGCTGGACTTGTGCTCCGCCGGCTCGGGCGGCGTCCACCAGGCGACCACCGCCATGCAGGCCAGCGCCAGCAGGCCGGTGATCGAGAACAGCAGCGGCAGCCCGCCGACGCCCGCCAGCAGCGGCGCCGCCACCAGCGACAGCGCGAACATCAATCCGATGCTGGCGCCCACCATCGCCATCGCCTTGGTGCGGACCTCGTCGCGGGTCTGGTCGGCCAGCAGCGCCGTGACGGCCGCCGACACGGCGCCCGCGCCCTGCAGCGAGCGGCCCACGATGAGCCAGCCCAGGCTGTGCGCCGCCGCGGCGATGAAACTGCCCGCGGCGAACACCGCCAGGCCGATGATGATCACGCGCTTGCGGCCGAACCGGTCCGACGCCGTGCCGTAGGGGATCTGCAGCACGCCCTGGGTCAGGCCGTAGATGCCCATGGCCAGGCCGATCCAGGCGGGATCGTCGCCGCCGGGGTAGCGCGCCGCCTCGAGCGCGAACACGGGCAGCACCAGGAAAAGGCCCAGCATGCGGGCCGCGAACACCAGTGCCAGCGAACCGCTGGCACGGCGCTCCAGCGGCGTCATGCGGTGCCGGTCGGAAGGGGAATTGGAAGTCACGAAAGCGAAAGCGAAAGCAGGGCCGGACTTGGCGCCGGCGAGCCCCGCATTGTCAGGCATGGGCGGCGTGTGACTTGAAGGATGGGATTGCCTAGCCTGTTAAGCATCCGATTGCCCTAGGTTTCGGCCTACATGGCTAGACACGGGACTGATGATGTTCCGACCGCTGTTGCGCATGGCATCCGAAGTTCAAGCCCCCCATTGCAGTTTGTCCACTTCGATCCCGCAACAGGTATCGGCCGGTACCGTGCTACCGAGCGCCGCAGGCTGATCAAGCTGCCTGGCAGCGGGCTCATCGGAGTCTGGATGCGAAGAAGACCAAGAATGGGAGCGCTGGAAGAAAGGAGAGACGCTTCACCAGATCGCTCGCCTCTCTGATCGTCCGCATACCTCGATCCGGGAGATCCTGGCCGAGACTGGTGTCCGGTGAGTCGATACGCGCTATAGCCGCTCGGCTCGCACGTGCTCCCTCGACCATCAGCCGGGAGATCGCACGAAATGGCGGCCTCTTGCTATCGAGCTGCGCAGGCGCCGACCAGGCCGCCTGGCGGCGTGCACATCGCCCAAGCAGTGCAAGCTGGCGCAGAGCGCCACGTTGGCAGCGCAGGCGTTCATCGTCAACATTCTGACGAGCAGTGAACGCAGGGTCGATCTTGAACACGAACCGGCTGATCGCGCCAGGCTAGGGCCCGCCTACCCAGCGGACTTGCTGCGCAAAGCTAACGTAAAAGACCTCTGACCCGCAGGTCAGAGGCTTGGAAGAGCGCCCACAAAGGTAAACCGCAGGCACTCGCAGTACAC
>Ga0247819_10000833_pt1 | contig 17310 bp, 20 predicted proteins | sample 13C_Xylose_Day6_FD_193428 | JGI IMG/M metagenome (GOLD analysis project Ga0247819, IMG submission 193428) | Soil microbial communities from agricultural site in Penn Yan, New York, United States - 13C_Xylose_Day6 | ecosystem: Environmental > Terrestrial > Soil > Agricultural land | place: USA...
CCATAGAGCCGGAAGCATTCGATTCTCCTCGTGCGCCTGTTTTACGGCGCGACGTTCTGATAATTAGCTGATCTGCAAGACCCGAGCCATGGCCTGGTCGTCTTCTTTGGCGGTGTTCATCATCTTGATGTGCAGCTCGAACTGCTTGGACAAGGCCAGCACCGAGGTCATCTCGTCCACGGCGTTGACGTTGCTCGACTCAAGAAAACCGGACACCAGTTTGACGTCGGCATCGGCTTGCGCCGGCTTGCCGTCCTTGGTGTGGATCGAACCGTCCAGGCCCTTGGTCATGTTCTTGATGTCCGGGTTGACCAGCTTGATGCGGTCGACTTCAGCCATCACGCGAGGCCCTTCGCCCATCGCACGAATGCTGATGGTGCCGTCTTCGCCCACTTCGATCTGCTGCTCGGGCGGCACGGCAATCGGGCCGCCGTTGCCGATCACCGGCATGCCGTTGCCGGCACGCAGCACGCCCAAGGCGTCCACTACCAGGCTGCCGGTGCGCACGTAGCTTTCGCCACCATCAGGGTTCTGCACCGCCAGCCAGCCGTTGCCCTGCACGGCGACATCGAGGTCGCGGCCGGTCTGTACCAGCGAGCCGGGAGAGAAGTCGGTGGCCGGGCGTTCGGACATGGCAAACGCACGCGCCGGAAAGCTGTCGCCGAACACCGGCATCGAACGCGCCTGCTCCAGGTCTTTCTGGAAGCCGTTGGTGGAGATGTTCGCGAGGTTGTTGGCATGAGCCTTTTGCGCCAGTGCATTCTGGCTGGCGCCGGTCATTGCCACATAAAGGTACTTGTCCACAATCTTTCCTCTGCCTGCCGGACGTTTGCCGCCCACTGCTGTACTGACGAGGCATAAGCAATTTGTAGACCAACTTGGTTTTGGCGGTGCGAGGCCCGGCAAACAAAGGACTTGAGGGATTCAGAGGGGATCAGTGGATTTGAATCGGAGACGAAAAACCGGCGGTGTTATGCCGCTTCGCGGCAACAGAACAAAGATCGCAGCCTTCGGCAGCTCCTACAGGGGATTGGCGTTCAACCTGTAGGAGCTGCCGAAGGTTGCGATCTTTTGATCTCAGGAAATGTCTTTGCCCACCTCGTAATCACGCAATTTGTTGGCGATGGTGGTATGCGAAACACCGAGGCGCTTGCCCAGTTGCCGGCTGCTTGGGTGCTCGGAATACAACCGTTCCAGCACAGCCTTTTCGAAGCGCCCGACAATCTCGTCCAGCCCGCCCTCCAGCGAAAAATCGCCAAGCGGCTGACGCACGCCGTAATCCGGCAAACGAATGTGCTCGGCCTTGACCGTGCCGCCATCGCACAAGGAAACCGCCTGGAAGAGTACGTTTTCCAGCTGCCGCACGTTACCCGGCCAATGATAGTGACTGAGCCGATCCATGGCCGCCGGGGCCAGTTTCGGCAACGGGCAACCGATCTGCCGACTGGCCTGATCGAGGAAGTGCTCCACCAGCGGCGGCAACCCGTCGAGGCATTCGCGCAGTGGCGGAATGTGCAGCGACAATACGTTCAAGCGGTGATAGAGGTCCTGGCGAAACTCGCCACGTGCGCAGAGTTCGGACAGATCGACCTGAGTCGCGCAAATCACCCGCACGTCGAGGTAGACCTCTTCATCGCTGCCTACGCGACGGAAGCAACCGTCCTGCAGGAAACGCAGCAACTTCACCTGCAAACGCGGGCTCATTTCGCCGACGCCATCGAGAAACAACGTACCGCCCGCCGTCAATTCCAGCAGACCGAGCTTGCCTTCCGCCCGCGCCCCTTCGAAAGCACCCGGGCCGTAGCCGAACAGTTCGGTCTCGGCCATGGACTCGGGCAAGCCGGCACAGTTAAGCGCCATCAACGGCGACTGCCCGCGCGGGCTGGCCAAGTGGCAAGCGCGTGCCAACAGTTCTTTGCCGGTACCGGTTTCCCCTTCTATCAATAGCGGTGCATCGAGTGGCGCCATGCGCCGCGCCTCACGTACCACCGCGGCCATGACTTTCGAGCTTTGGAAGATACTGTCGAAGCCGCGCAACTCCTGCTTGCGCACGTTGTAGATGCGTTCGCCCACCCGGTCGGCGCGGTGCAGCGTGAGCACGGCACCGGCCATGGCTTCGCTGTCGTCATGCTCCGATTGCAGCGGCGCGATGTCGGCTAAAAACACATCGCCCTTGACCTTGACCCGCAGCCCGTTGATTCGCGACTTGTTGGCGCGCACCAGTTCCGGCAAGTCGAAATCCTCGGCGTAACGCGACAGTGGAATCCCCGGGACCTCATCGACCCGCACACCCAGCAACTGCGCCGCCGCACGGTTGGCCGCGACGATGGAGCCGCCCATGTCGATCGACAACACCGGAAACTCCAGGGCCCCGAGCAGTGCATTGAGTTCCATGTGCCGACGCTCGCTGGGCATCAGCCCTACACGCTTGACGCCAAATACCCCGCCAATCGCTTCGAATTTCGGACGCAACGCCTGGAACTGAATATTGATCAGGTTGGGGCAATGCAGATAGATCGCGTTGCCATGCTCACCGCCCACCTCACCGCGCGCCACGTTGATGCCGTACTCCACCAACAAGTTGAGAATGTCGCGCAGGATGCCGATGCGGTTCTGGCAGTGGACTTTGATACGCATATAAAAGACCTGATAAACGATGATTGACCTGTGGGAGCCGGCCTGCTGGCGATGGCATCGCATCAGGCAATATTGATGTTGAATGACACGCCGCTATCGCCAGCAGGCTGGCTCCCACAAGTTTTGCCCGACTTTTCTGTCGAGACACGCAGATAGTCGTCAAGATTATGTGACAGTCATGACGCTTTTCAAACCCGGAAATCTCAACAACTACGCGCCAGCCGTCGATTCGTAACGAAAACTTTACGAATAACGGGGAATTTTCCTACGTACGGCTCGAGCCCCCTGCTGCAACAACGCAATCCTTGGGGTATTCCTAGGTCCATAGCAGCACATAACAAGAACGAATCCCCTAGCAGGAGAGCAGCATGAAGCAGACGCAATACGTGGCTCGCGAGCCCGATGCGCAAGGTTTTATCGACTACCCCGCCGAAGAACACGCGGTGTGGAACACGCTGATCACTCGCCAACTGAAGGTGATCGAAGGGCGTGCGTGCCAGGAATACCTGGACGGTATCGAAAAACTCGGTCTGCCCCACGACCGCATTCCGCAACTGGGCGAGATCAACAAGGTCCTCGGTGAAACCACCGGTTGGCAGGTTGCTCGCGTACCGGCGCTGATTCCCTTCCAGACCTTTTTCGAATTGCTCGCCAGCAAGCAGTTTCCAGTGGCTACGTTTATTCGTACCCGCGAAGAGCTGGATTACCTGCAAGAGCCGGACATTTTCCACGAGATCTTCGGCCACTGCCCGCTGCTGACCAACCCTTGGTTCGCCGAATTCACCCACACCTACGGCAAACTTGGCCTGCAGGCATCCAAGGAAGAACGCGTGTACCTCGCGCGCCTGTATTGGATGACCATTGAATTCGGCCTGGTCGACACGCCGCAAGGCCAACGCATCTACGGCGGCGGCATTCTGTCCTCACCGAAAGAGACCGTGTATTGCCTGTCGGACGAGCCTGAGCATCAAGCCTTCGACCCGCTGGAATGCATGCGCACCCCCTACCGCATCGACATTCTGCAACCCGTGTATTTCGCGCTGCCCAATCTCAAGCGCCTGTTCGACCTCGCCCACGAAGACATCATGGGCATGGTCAAGCAAGCCATGCAGATGGGACTGCACGCACCGAAATTTCCGCCTAAACCAAAAGCCGCGTGATCCGCCGCTTTTAGAATCAAGTGAGCCTGTCAGAAACCCACGCGATGCATTAGCGTGGTGTGCCTGACGGCCGATTTTCCAACATTCGATTTCAGGAACACATCATGACCGCTCTCACCCAAGCCCATTGCGAAGCCTGCCGCGCCGATGCTCCACAAGTCAGCGATGAAGAACTGCCGATCCTGATCAAACAGATCCCGGATTGGAACATCGAAGTTCGCGACGGCATCATGCAGCTGGAAAAGATTTTCCTGTTCAAGAACTTCAAACACGCACTGGCGTTCACCAACGCTGTTGGTGAAATCTCCGAGGCCGAAGGTCACCACCCGGGCCTGCTGACCGAGTGGGGCAAAGTCACCGTGACCTGGTGGAGCCACTCCATCAAAGGTCTGCACCGCAACGACTTCATCATGGCCGCGCGCACTGACATCGTTGCCAAGGACGCCGAGGGCCGCAAGTAATGCACTTCGACGCCATTGGCCGCGTGCCCGGCGACCCGATCCTGGGCCTGATGGAGGCCTATGCGCAGGACCCGAACCCACGCAAGTTCGACCTCGGTGTGGGCGTCTATAAGGACGCCCAGGGCCTGACGCCGATTCCGCAGTCGGTGAAGCTCGCCGAAGCACGTCTGGTGGAGCGTCAAACCACCAAGACTTACATCGGCGGTCACGGCGAGCCGGCGTTCGGCAAAGCAATCAATGAGCTGGTACTCGGTGCCGACTCAAAACTGATCGCCGAGCAACGCGCCGGCGCTACCCAGACACCGGGTGGCACCGGAGCCTTGCGCCTCAGTGCAGACTTCATCGCTCAGTGCCTGCCGGGCCGTGGCGTGTGGTTGAGCAATCCGACCTGGCCGATCCACGAAACGATTTTCGCGGCCGCCAAGGTCAAGGTCAGCCACTACCCGTACGTGGGCAGTGACAACCGGCTCGACATTGACGGCATGCTCGCCGCACTCAACGAAGCGCCCAAGGGCGACGTGGTGTTGCTGCACGCCTGCTGCCATAACCCAACCGGGTTCGATCTGTCCCACGAGGATTGGCGCCGTGTGCTGGAGGTTGTGCGCAAACGCGAACTGCTGCCGCTGATCGACTTCGCCTACCAGGGCTTCGGCGATGGCCTGGAGCAGGATGCCTGGTCGACCCGGTTGTTCGCCGCCGAGTTGCCGGAAGTGCTGATCACCAGTTCCTGCTCGAAGAACTTCGGCTTGTACCGCGACCGCACCGGTGCGTTGATCGTCTGCGCCAAAACCGCCGACAAACTCATCGACATCCGCAGTCAACTGGCCAACATTGCCCGCAACTTGTGGTCGACGCCGCCGGACCATGGTGCTGCTGTGGTGGCAACCATCCTCGGCGACCCGGAGCTGAAAAGCCTTTGGGCCGATGAAGTGGAAACCATGCGTTTGCGCATCGCCCAACTGCGCAGTGGCCTGTTGGAAGCGCTCGAACCCCACGGTTTGCGCGAGCGATTTGCGCACATTGGCGAGCAGCGAGGGATGTTCTCCTACACCGGCCTGTCGCCGGAGCAGGTAAAGAATCTGCGCGACCATCACAGTGTGTACATGGTCAGCTCGGGACGGGCCAACGTTGCGGGCATCGACGCCACACGCCTGGATTTACTGGCCGAGGCGATTGCCAACGTCTGCAAATAGCCTGCAAACACTGCGACACCTCTTGTGGGAGCCAGCCTGCTGGCGATAGCGGTCTATCAGTCAACATCACCCCGCTTAAAAGATCGCAGCCTGCGGCAGCTCCTACAGGATTAACACCGATCCCATGTAGGAGCTGCCGCAGGCTGCGATCTTTGCTTTTCTGCAACAAACCTGTCTATACAACCCCATCCGTCGAAACAAACGGATATAAAAGTCCGATTGTCATTTTTACTGCTGTATCCTGCCCAGGCTTTTTTAAAAGCGCGGATCTACCAGATCTATCAACAGACTTAGCGAGGAGCGCAACCATGCACGAGATTCCTAATCTCCCCTTCCCAAGCCTGCACGTACCTGAGCAGACGACCACGCAACAAGCCGGTGCCCAACAGCCCGAGCCCAAAGAAGCACCTGACAACCGCAAGGCTGACAGCGAAGACTGAAACACCCGCCGTACAGACCGTGTGGAAAGCGCTAATATGCGCTTTCCACACTGCCTGAATTGAGCCCTTGACCATGACCGATGAATTTAGCGAAGCCCAGGCCAGCGTCCTGATCGGCACCGCCGAAAAAATGATCGAGATCTGGAATCGCCTCTCCCCCGAGAAACAGGCCGCTTTGCTCGACCGTTTCGGCACCGAAGAAAATGCTTTGGCCGCACTGGTGACCACGCAACTGGTGGCCCCTGCCAAGCCCGAATGACGCCGCCCGGCAAATAGTTTTACTTTTTCACAACCCACGACAACCAGCACCGCTATCATAAGCAGCCTATCTATCCTGCTTTACCGTGGACCTTTACCCATGTCTGAAAACCAGCGCCCCCTGGCGGTCACGCTGCAAGTTGTATCCATCGTCCTTTTTACCTTTATCGGCTACCTGAACATCGGCATCCCGCTCGCCGTATTGCCCGGTTATGTCCATAGCGACCTGGGCTTCGGTGCGGTGATCGCCGGCCTGGTGATCAGCGTGCAATACCTGGCCACCCTGCTCAGCCGCCCGTACGCCGGGAAAATCATCGACAACAAAGGCAGCAAACTGGCGGTCATGTACGGCCTCGCCGGTTGCGGCCTGAGTGGTGTGTTCATGCTGATTTCAGCCTGGACCCAAAGCCTGCCGATGCTCAGCCTGATCAGCCTGCTGATCGGTCGCCTGGTGTTGGGCAGCGCGGAAAGCCTGGTGGGTTCCGGTTCGATAGGCTGGGGCATCGGCCGGGTCGGCGCGGCGAACACCGCCAAGGTCATTTCGTGGAACGGCATCGCCAGTTACGGCGCACTGGCGGTCGGCGCGCCGCTGGGCGTGCTGCTGGTCAATAACATGGGTTTGTGGAGCATGGGCGTGAGCATCGTGCTGCTGGCCGTGCTGGGCCTGCTGCTGGCCTGGCCGAAAACCGCCGCGCCGATCGTTGTCGGTGAGCGTTTGCCGTTCATGCATGTGCTCGGCCGCGTGCTGCCACACGGCTGTGGCCTGGCGTTGGGTTCAATTGGTTTCGGCACCATTGCCACGTTCATCACCCTGTATTACGCCACCCAGCAGTGGGACAACGCCGTGCTATGCCTGAGCTTGTTCGGTGCCAGCTTCATCGGCGCGCGCCTGTTGTTCGGCAACCTGATCAACCGCCTCGGCGGTTTCCGGGTGGCGATTGCTTGTTTGTCGGTGGAAACCCTGGGCCTGTTGCTGCTGTGGCTGGCACCGGACGCGCACTGGGCGCTGGCAGGCGCGGCATTGAGCGGTTTCGGTTTCTCACTGGTGTTCCCGGCGCTGGGCGTTGAAGCGGTCAACCTCGTGCCGGCCTCCAGCCGTGGCGCGGCGGTGGGTGCTTACTCACTGTTCATCGATTTGTCACTGGGGATCACCGGACCGCTGGCCGGTGCGATTGCCGCCGGGTTCGGCTTTGCGTCGATCTTCCTGTTCGCCGCGCTCGCCGCACTCAGCGGCCTGGCGCTCAGCGTGTACTTGTACCGGCAGGCGCCGAAACAGCGTGAAACGCGGGACGCGCGTTAGAAATCGACCTTGCCGCGCCCGGCCTTGATGTTGCCGCGCTTGCTTTTGGATTCCAGCCGACGGGTTTTCGAACCGAGGGTCGGCTTGGTCGGGCGACGTTTCTTTTCGACCTTGGTGGCGCTCTGGATCAGCTCGACCAGACGCTCGAGGGCGTCGGCGCGGTTCTGCTCCTGGGTCCGGTATTGCTGGGCCTTGATGATCAGCACCCCATCGCTGGTGATACGACTGTCGCGCAGCGCCAGCAGCCGTTCCTTGTAGAACTCGGGCAACGATGAGGCCGGAATGTCGAAGCGCAGGTGCACGGCGCTCGACACCTTGTTGACGTTCTGCCCACCGGCGCCCTGGGCGCGAATGGCCGTCAACTCGATCTCGGCATCCGGCAGATGCACGTTATTGGAAATCACCAGCATGGAAAAGCGTCCGTATTCAGAGCGTGCAGGATAACGCGAATGATGGACTGACTGCCGATCGAACACTGTAGGAGCTGCCGAAGGCTGCGATCTTTTGATCCTGGCTTTGAAAAGAAAAGTCAAAAGATCGCAGCCTTCGGCAGCTCCTACGATGCGCCAGACGCAGAAACAACAAACCCGGCACTAGGCCGGGTTTGTTGTTTCTGCGCGGAGTTACTCCGTCGCGGCCTGCAACGCACGCTGAGCAGTGCGCTTGTTCTTGATGCCGTAGCAAACCCACATGAACACGACCCACACCGGAATCGCGTACACCGAGATCTGGATCCCCGGGATCAACAGCATCACGCCAAGGATGAACACCACGAACGCCAGGCAGACGTAGTTCCCGTACGGGTACCACAAGGCCTTGAACAACGGGGTTTGCTTGGTTTTGTTCATGTGCTGGCGGAACTTGAAGTGCGAGAAGCTGATCATCGCCCAGTTGATCACCAGAGTGGCAACCACCAGCGACATCAACAGTTCCAGCGCGTGTTGCGGGATCAGGTAGTTCAGCAGAACGGCAATCAACGTCACCGCTGCCGAAGCCAGAATCGACCGCACCGGCACGCCGCGCTTGTCGATTTTCCCCAGTGCTTTCGGCGCATCGCCCTGCTCGGCCATGCCCAGCAGCATGCGGCTGTTGCAGTAGGTGCCGCTGTTGTACACCGACAATGCCGCGGTCAGGACCACAAAGTTGAGGATGTGCGCAGCGGTGTTGCTGCCCAGCATCGAGAACACCTGCACGAACGGGCTGCCGCTGTAGGAATCACCGGAGGCGTTCAGCGTGGTCAGCAGGCTGTCCCATGGGGTCAGCGACAGCAGGATCACCAGGGCACCGATGTAGAAAATCAGGATCCGGTAGATCACCTGGTTGATGGCTTTCGGGATCACGGTTTTCGGCTTGTCGGCTTCAGCGGCGGTGAAACCGAGCATTTCCAGGCCGCCGAAAGAGAACATGATGATCGCCATGGCCATCACCAGGCCGCTGACACCGTTCGGGAAGAAACCACCGTGGGACCACAGGTTGCTCACCGAGGCTTGCGGGCCGCCGTTACCGCTGACCAGCAAATAGCTGCCCAGGCCGATCATGCCGACAATCGCCACGACCTTGATGATCGCGAACCAGAATTCGGCCTCGCCAAACACTTTGACGTTGGCCAGGTTGATCGCGTTGATCAGCACGAAGAACGCTGCCGCCGTGGCCCAGGTCGGGATGTCCGGCGCCCAGTAGTGGATGTACTTGCCGACGGCGGTCAGCTCGGACATGCCCACGAGGATGTACAGGATCCAGCAGTTCCAGCCCGACAGGAAACCGGCGAAACCGCCCCAGTATTTGTGCGCGAAGTGGCTGAAGGAACCGGCCACCGGCTCTTCGACGATCATTTCGCCCAGTTGGCGCATGATCATGAAGGCAATGAAGCCGCAAATGGCGTAGCCGAGAATCATCGACGGCCCGGCGGATTTCAGGACCCCGGCCGAGCCGAGGAACAAACCGGTACCGATCGCGCCACCGAGGGCGATCAGTTGAATGTGGCGATTTTTCAGGCCGCGTTTCAGCTCGCCTGAATGCGAGTTTTGTCCACTCATGAAAAGGGTCTCACGCAAGGTTTGATGATGTTCAGAAGACGTTGCTGCTCAAGAAAGGCGTTAAGCGGCACCGATCAAACCCCAGCGCAGGCACCAGGAGTTCAGCGTATTTACAACGGTCATGCGTCACCTGTTTGTTTTTATCTGTGACGAAATCGAACCCGACACGCTCGTGACGCGGCGGAGTGAACAAGGCGGATAGCCTTGAGGTTTGCGCAGATGCACAGGAGGTCACAGGTAAAACGCGCGCATTGTACACCGCTAACCCCCTGCTGCCAGACCCGCTGGACAAGCGTGTCTATGGCCGGGATTGCCTGTGTCCGCCCCGAGCGACTCGGGCGGCTGCAAATACGGGGTCAGACCCTTGCGGATCCTTGACGGGGACGACAGAAAAACCATCCCGGATGGAGAAATGAAAACGGATTGCGGCGTTCATTGCGCCTCCTTTTTGTTATGCACCTGCACGACAGGCATGGCGCGCATGACACCTTGCTGGGGCCGAGGAAACAAGCGGGCTAGAGGGTTGCGAGGGGTAAAGAAGGCGTCGAGGCGTAAGCGATTTTTTACAGTATTCTGGGAGCGGTGAATTCAGAGGGAAACACGGTGTAATTCGTAAGGTTTTCTTTACGGAGCGTAAATTCGGGTTTCCACATAGGCGTCCGGGGTGCGGCGACTGGCGCTATCGCGAGCAGGCTCGCTCCCACATTTTGAACACCGTTCGCCCATGCAAACTCATTTCCCGGTAGGAGCGGTCTTGCCCGCGATGGCGTCCTCAAGAACGCTAGAGGGCTAAAGCCAGGCACAAAAAAACGCCAACCCGAGGGTTGGCGTTTTTTATGAAGCGCTTACCGATTACTCAGGCTTGCGACGGCCAAAACCAGGACGCTGGCCCGAACCGGCCGGTGCGCCACGGCGCTTGCCCGACGGCTTGTCACCGTCGACCAGGCTGATGCCAGGACGCTTCGACGCCGGCTTGGCCGGACGCTTGGTGTCGGCTGGACGATCCGCAACCGGCGTACCACGACCTTCGCCACGCTCGGTACGGCCATTGGCCGGACGCGGCGTACGCGGACCGCGCTCACCGTCCTGACGGGCGGCCGGCTTGCGACCTGGACGCTCGCCTTCGATCTGCGGCTCGCGGCTGGCACGAGGCGCGGCAGGTGCGGTGGCAGCACCAGTGGCGGGACGCAAGGTGCGTACACGCTCGGTCTTGGCCATAGGCCGCGACGACTTGCGCTGCATCCGGTCAAGCTTGTCTTTGCTCTTGGCGTTCATCTGCGGCATGGCGACCGGCGTCAGGCCAACCTCGGCACTCAGGATGTCGACTTCGTACTGGCTCATTTCGCGCCAGCGGCCCATCGGCAGGTCGGAGTTGAGGAACACCGGACCGAAACGCACGCGCTTCAGACGGCTGACCACCAGCCCCTGGGATTCCCACAGGCGGCGAACTTCGCGGTTACGGCCTTCCATCACCACGCAGTGATACCAGTGGTTGAAACCTTCACCACCTGGCGCCTGCTTGATGTCGGTGAACTTGGCCGGGCCATCTTCCAGGACCACGCCAGCCTTCAAACGCTCGATCATCTCGTCATCGACTTCGCCACGCACACGCACCGCGTATTCACGGTCCATCTCGTAGGAAGGATGCATCAGGCGGTTGGCCAGCTCACCGTCGGTGGTGAACATCAGCAAACCGGTGGTGTTGATGTCCAGACGACCGATGTTGATCCAGCGGCCTTCTTTCGGCTTTGGCATCTTGTCGAACACGGTCGGACGACCTTCTGGGTCGACACGGGTGCAGATCTCGCCATCGGGCTTGTTGTACATGATCACGCGGCGGACCGACTCGGCGGCCTCTTCGCGCTTGATCACCTTGCCATCGATGGTGATGGCGTCGTGCATGTCGACGCGCTGACCAAGAGTGGCGTCTTTGCCATTGACCTTGATGCGGCCGTGGCTGATCCAGGCTTCCACGTCACGGCGCGAGCCGACGCCGATACGGGCGAGGACTTTTTGCAGCTTTTCGCCTGCTGGGCCGATTTCCTGGTCGTCTTTCTGGTCTTTGATACTCATCTGGGCACCTCCCGGTGTGTTCTGAAAACTGGGTACTTGGGCGAAGGGATCGCCGAAGGGTCGCGAATCATACGCGCATGCAGGCGTTTGCGCATCAGAGACTAGCTGATCAGGGCAAGGTTATTTGCTTTTCCGCCGATCGGTGGTGCTGTCTGTTAAGAGCAAGATTAAAAGATCGCAGCCTGCGGCAGCTCCTACATTGGAATGCGTTCCTCTGTAGGGGCTGCCGCAGGCTGCGATCTTTTGACGCTTCAGTCTTCGAATTCGCGGCGTTCGGCTTCGATGGCTTCGGCCAGAGCCAGGGCTTCGGCTTCTTCGTCGCTTAATTCGGGCTCGGGTTTCGGTTGCTCCAGCGCGGCAACGGCAGCCAGGAGTTTTTCACGGGCTTCGGCCACGCCGAGGATGTCGTCGTCTTGGTCCGGCTCAATTTCCGGCTCAGGCTCGATCTGCAAAACTTCAGGTTCCGGCTCGATGTCGGGCTGCTCCGAATCAAACTCAGGCGCTACGCCATCGCGGAGTAAATCATCGAAGTCGGTCTTGATCCCCTCTTCCATGCTATCCAGTTCCAGCAGCAGCGTATGGAAACTGGTCTCTTCTTTAGGTTCTTCCGGCTCGGCGCTGGCATCGGCCAATTCTTGCAACGCAGCCGGTACCGGCGCGTCGTCGAAATCGAGCACCGGGTCGGGTTCCAGTTCACGCAGCTCCGCCAACGGCGGCAAGTCGTCGAGGTTTTTCAGGTTGAAGTGATCGAGAAACGCCTTGGTGGTGGCGAACATGGCCGGTTTGCCCGGCACGTCGCGGTAACCGACGATGCGAATCCACTCGCGCTCCATCAGTGTCTTGACGATCTGGCTGTTGACTGCCACCCCCCGCACATCTTCAATTTCGCCGCGGGTGATCGGCTGCCGATAGGCGATCAGCGCGATGGTTTCGAGCATGGCCCGCGAGTAACGCTGCGGCCGCTCTTCCCACAAACGCCCGACCCACGGCGAAAACTTTTCGCGGATTTGCAGACGATAACCGGAAGCGACTTCCTTCAGCTCATACGCACGGCCATCGCAGGATTTACCCAGGATGGTCAGGGCTTTCTTGAAAACCGCCGGGTCCGGGCGCTCGGCTTCTTCGAAGAGTTCGAACAGACGTTCCAGGGATTGCGGCTTTCCCGAGGCCAACAGAAAGGCTTCAAGCAATGGCGCCAGTTCGCGGGGTTCACTCAGGTTCATGATTAAACTCGTTATTCGGCTCGGGCTCGCACATGGATCGCGGCGAACGGCTCATTCTGCACCAACTCGACCAAGGATTCCTTGACCAGTTCGAGAATCGCCATGAACGTCACGACAACCCCCAAGCGCCCTTCTTCAGCGGTGAACAGTTCGACAAACGGCACAAAGCCGCCGCCCTTGAGCCGTTCCAGCACATCGCTCATGCGCTCGCGGGTGGACAGGGCTTCGCGGCTGACCTGATGGCTTTCGAACATGTCGCCTCGGCGCAGCACCTCGGCCATCGACATCAACAGCTCTGACAAGCGCACATCCGGCAACAGCTTGCGCGCCCGGGCCTCCGGTGCATCGAGCTTGGGCACCACCACGTCGCGACCGACGCGGCTCAGGCCGTCGATGCCTTCGGCGGCAGCCTTGAACCGCTCGTACTCCTGCAAGCGACGGATCAGTTCGGCGCGCGGGTCGTCTTCCTCGTCTTCGACGGTTTCGGCCCGCGGCAGCAACATCCGCGACTTGATCTCGGCGAGCATTGCGGCCATCACCAGATATTCGGCCGCCAACTCCAGTCGCACCGACTGCATCAGCTCGACGTAGCCCATGTACTGGCGGGTGATTTCCGCTACCGGGATGTCGAGGATGTTGATGTTCTGTTTGCGGATCAGGTACAGCAGCAGGTCGAGCGGGCCTTCGAAGGCTTCGAGAAAGACTTCCAGCGCATCCGGTGGAATGTACAGGTCCAGCGGCATTTCCATGACCGCCTGGCCATAGACCATGGCGAAGGGCAGCTCTTGCTGGGCTCCGGCCTGGCTGTCGACGGGTTCTACTGCTGACATCTATGCCTCGGCCATGAACGGCGCAGGATCGCCGCACCCGACACGGATCACTTCCGGCTCGCCATCGGCGAGGTTGATCACAGTGGAAGCCTTGATCCCGCCGAAGCCGCCGTCGATGATCAGGTCGACCTGATGCTCAAGCAATTGGCGCATTTCGTAGGGATCAAACATCGGGTCGGTTTCACCGGGCATGATCAGGCTCACGCTCATCAACGGCTCGCCGAGTTGGTCCAGCAGCGCCAAAGCGATGGGATGGCTCGGCACTCGCAGGCCGATGGTGCGTTTTTTCGGGTGCAACAACAGCCGCGGGACTTCGCGGGTGGCGTTGAGAATGAAGGTATACGGCCCCGGCAAGTGCGCCTTGAGAATGCGGAAGGTGCCGGTGTCGATCTTGGCGAACAAGCCCAGTTGCGACAGGTCGCTGCAGATCAATGCAAAGTTGTGCTTTTCATCCAGCCCGCGCAATCGGCGCACTCGTTCCACGGCCTCTTTGTCGCCGATCTGGCAACCTATGGCGTAGGAAGAGTCTGTGGGGTAAATCACCACCCCGCCTTTGCGGATGATCTCGACTGCCTGTTTGATCAGGCGCGCTTGCGGGTTTTCCGGATGAATCTGGAAAAATTGACTCACATTCTCTACCTGTTCAGACGGCGGCAATAACTGGGTCATGTTTGAATCGGCACCACAGGGGTGGCAGATCCTCCGGGAGCGGGCGGTACTCACCGATTTCCGACCACCCGCCGGGGCCATGAAAATCGCTGCCGGCGCTGACCAGCAGACCGAACTCGCGGGCCAGAATGGCCAGGCTGCCCACCTGTTCGGCGGGTTGGTGACCATTGACCACTTCGATCGCGTGGCCCCCTGCTTGAATATAGTCGGCAATCAGGCGGCGACGTTTGCTGCGAGTGAATTCGTAATGCCAAGGGTGAGCCAGGCTGACCCAGGCCTTGGCCGCGCGCAGGGTTTCGACGGTTTCTTCCAGGGTCGGCCAGTGCTGCTTGACGTCTCCCAGCTTGCCGGCGCCCAGCCATTTGCGAAACGCTTCAGCGCGATCCTTTACCAAACCTTCGCGCACCATCCAGTCGGCAAAGTGCGGCCGGGCCGGTGCGTTGCCGCTGTCGCCCAGTTCCTGCTGGATCTGCCGGGCGCCTTCCAGCGCGCCGGGCATGCCCTTGAGCGCTAGTTTGCGGCTTATTTCTTCGGACCGTAGCCAGCGGCCATCGTGCAATTTGGCAATCGCTTCGACCAACGGCGCGGCATTGACGTCGAAACCGTAGCCCAGCACATGAATGGTCGCTCCGCCCCAGGTGCAGGACAATTCCACGCCGTTGACCAGTTGCATCCCCAGCGCGTTCGCCGCTTCGCGGGCTTCAGCGATGCCTTCGAGGGTATCGTGATCGGTCAAGGCCAGGACTCGCACGCCTTTCTCGAACGCACGCGCAACCAGTACCGCAGGCGCCAGGGCGCCATCGGAGGCCGTGCTATGGCAGTGCAAATCAACATTCACAGGGCTTTGTAACCTCAAATCAGCTGGCGCTATCGCGCGCCCATATGTTTGTTATTATGCCGCCACATCCTGCTTCTGGCTGCCACTGTGAAACAATTCATCGATTTCATCCCGCTCCTGCTGTTTTTCATCGTTTTCAAAATCGATCCACGGGTCGTCGACATCGCCGGCCACGAGATAACTGTAGGCGGTATTTACAGCGCCACCGCGATGCTGATCATCAGTTCGCTGGTGGTCTACGGCACGCTGTTCATCAAACAGCGCAAGCTGGAGAAGAGCCAGTGGCTGACCCTTATCGCCTGCCTGGTCTTCGGTAGCCTGACCCTGGCCTTCCACAGCGAAACCTTCCTCAAGTGGAAAGCGCCGGTGGTCAACTGGCTGTTCGCCCTGGGTTTCATCGGCAGCCACTTCATCGGTGACCGCCTGCTGATCAAGCGCATCATGGGCCACGCCCTGACCTTGCCGGATCCGGTCTGGACGCGCCTGAACATCGCCTGGATTGTGTTTTTCGTGTTTTGTGGTGCCGCCAACCTGTTCGTGGCGTTCACCTTCCAGAGCTACTGGGTCGACTTCAAGGTCTTCGGCAGCCTGGGCATGACTTTGCTGTTCCTGATCGGCCAGGGCATCTACCTGTCCCGTCACCTGCATGACGCCGATACCACATCGCCAAAAACCGAGGACTGACATGCTTTACGCAATCATTGCCACAGACGTCGCCAACTCCCTGGAAGCCCGCCTGGCCGCACGGCCTGCGCACCTTGAGCGTCTGCAAGTGCTCAAGGGTGAAGGCCGCATCGTTCTGGCCGGTCCACATCCGGCTGTCGACAGCAATGATCCGGGCGCAGCGGGTTTCACCGGCAGCCTTATCGTCGCCGAATTCGAGTCCCTGAGCGCGGCACAAGCCTGGGCCGATGCCGATCCGTACATCGCCGCAGGCGTCTACGCCAACGTTCTGGTCAAGCCGTTCAAGCAAGTCCTGCCATAACGCCCCCCCTACGCGATGAACCTTATCGGTTCATCGCGTTCTCAATCGCTCATTATTCTCGTTTGCCGGCCGACAACTTCCCAATACTCGTATTGGAATCAGGAGTCGCGATGCGCAAAGGTCCGTTGTGTCTGTTGTTGGTCACGTTGTCGATCATGGCCCCCGCCCACGGTGAAGACAGTGCCGAGGGTGGCTCTACGCCTTTGTCCCTGAGCGCCGGCAGCCAGATCAACGAGTTGCAGCAACGCTTGAAAGAGAGCGAGCGGCAACGAGAAGAACTGAACAAACAATTGCAGAGTGCCGATGGTGAACGCGAAAGCGCCCTGTTGACCCGGTTGCGCCAGGAGAACCAGCGCCTGAAGCTGCAACTCAAGGAAGCACAGGCCGGCAGTGCATTGCCGCGCTTGCTGACGGATCAGCAGCAGTGGTTCGTTATCGGCGCCGGGGTAGCGCTATTGGCCCTGCTCTGCGGTATCTTCGCCAGTGGTGCAAGTCGAAAACGTCGACAATGGCTAAATTGAGTGAGTCATGAGCGAGCTGTTACTAATTGATGATGATCAGGAGCTGTGTGAGCTCCTGAGCAGTTGGCTGAGCCAGGAAGGTTTTCAGGTTCGCGCCTGCCACGATGGCCAGAGCGCCCGCCGTGCGCTGGCCGAGACCTCGCCAGCCGCCGTGGTGCTGGATGTGATGCTGCCCGACGGCAGCGGCCTGGAACTGCTCAAGCAGTTGCGCAGCGACCACCCGGATTTGCCGGTGCTGATGCTGTCGGCCCGGGGCGAACCGCTGGACCGTATCCTCGGCCTGGAACTGGGCGCTGACGATTACCTGGCCAAACCTTGCGATCCACGGGAACTGACCGCCCGCCTGCGCGCCGTGTTGCGTCGCAGTCATCCGGCGGCGGTGTCCAGCCAGCTGGAACTGGGCGACCTGTGTTTCAGCCCAGTGCGCGGCGTGGTCAGCATCGATGAAAAAGAACTGACCCTGACGGTTTCCGAAAGCCGTCTGCTTGAAGCCCTGCTCAAGCAACCCGGCGAGCCACTGGACAAACAGGAACTCGCGCAAATCGCCCTCGGCCGCAAGCTGACCCTGTATGACCGCAGCCTGGACATGCACGTCAGCAACCTGCGCAAGAAGATCGGCCCGCACCCGGATGGCCGCCCGCGCATCGTGGCGCTGCGCAGCCGCGGCTATTACTACAGCCTCTGAA
>Ga0247819_10000834_pt1 | contig 17291 bp, 16 predicted proteins | sample 13C_Xylose_Day6_FD_193428 | JGI IMG/M metagenome (GOLD analysis project Ga0247819, IMG submission 193428) | Soil microbial communities from agricultural site in Penn Yan, New York, United States - 13C_Xylose_Day6 | ecosystem: Environmental > Terrestrial > Soil > Agricultural land | place: USA...
GCATTGCCCGGTGGCATTCTTGCGCCGGGGCTGCTGGATCTGCAGGTCAATGGCGGCGGCGGGCGGCAGGTCGGTGCCAGCACCACCGCCGCCGATCTGGCCGCGATCTGCGACAGCCATGCCCGGCTGGGCGCGACCGGCATCCTGCCGACGCTGATCACCGACACGCCTGAAACCACCGCCCGCGTCATCGCCGCCGGGATCAAATGCGCATGGGCGGGTGTGCCGGGCTTTCTGGGCCTGCATCTGGAAGGTCCGCATCTGGACCCCCGGCGCAAGGGCGCGCATGACCCCGGCCTGATCCGGCCGATGCTTGAGCCCGACCTGCAGGCGCTGCTGGCCGCCCGCGCGCAACTGCCCGCGCTGATGGTGACGCTGGCCCCGGCGGCAGTGACTCCGGGCCAGATCCGGCGGCTGGTCGCGGGCGGCGTGACCGTCAGCCTTGGCCATGCCGATTGCTCTCTGTCCGAGGCCCGCGCCGCCATGGCCGAGGGCGCGCGCTCGGCCACGCATCTGTTCAACGCCATGTCACCCCTTGGTCACCGAGAACCGGGGCTGGTCGGCGCGGTTCTGGACAGCGATCTGGCCGCGGGGCTGATCGCGGATGGCGAACATGTCGCGCCCGAAATCGTGCGGATGGCGCTGCGCTTGCGGCCACGGGGGCTGTATCTGGTTTCCGACTGCATGGCCTTTGCCGGGTCCGAGCTGCCGGGCATGCGCCTTGGCGGGCGGCTGATCCGGCGCAGTGCCGGGAGGCTGACCTTGGGCGATGGCACGCTGGCCGGGGCCGATCTGACCCTGCCGCAGGCCTTGGCCAATCTGCGGAAATGGGGCGTGGATGCGCTTCAGGCGCTGCGCATGGCGACCGCGACCCCCGCCGATCTGATCGGTTCCGCGGCTGGTCGCCTGCGCGTCGGCGCGACCGCCGATCTGGTGCATCTGGGCCATGACCTGCAGCTGCAACAGGTCTGGCGGGGCGGGCAGCCGCTGCTGCGCCAGATCCATGCCGACCAACCCCGCCAAATCAGGAGAATGCCGTGAATCTGGAAATCAGGATCGTCAGCGCCGAGGGCATGACGCGTGCCCGCCAATCTGGCCAAACCGAGGCCGTGCTGGTCCATGACCTGACCTATGCCCCCGGCGACATGATCGAGATCGCCTGCGACGGCGCGGGCTTTGATGCCGTCCTTCAACTGGATGCGGCGATTGCTCCGGCGCTGGTCCATGCGGGCGGGCCGATCTATCGCTTTGCCATCCCCTTCGACAGCGCCCGCGTGGCCTATCCGGCGCAGGCCTTTGCCGGGCCGCTGCATCGCATCTCGATCCGGCCCGCCTTGCCGTCCGAGGCGCATATCCGGCGCAATCTGGCGCTGAACCCGGCGGATTCGGCGCTGAATGACGCCTTTTTCCCTCATGCCTTTGCCAATGTGGAAACACGGAATGAGGCGGGTTTTGCCGCCCGCAATGCCATCGACGGCGAGATTGCCAATCACGATCACGGCTTCTGGCCCTATACCAGCTGGGGCATCAACCGCGACCCGCATGCCTCGCTGACCTTGGATTTCGGGCGGGCGGTGTGGCTGGACGAAATCGCGCTGCGGCTGCGCGCGGATTTTCCCCATGACAGCTGGTGGGAACGGGCGACCATCGTGTTCTCGGACGGGCCCGAGGCCCGGATCACGCTGCATAAGACCGGTCAGCGGCAGGCCTTCGCGATTCCGCCGCGACAGGTGACATGGCTGCGGCTGGAACAGCTGACCCGCGCCGACGATCCGTCGCCTTTCCCGGCCCTGACCCAGATCGAGGCATGGGGCTGGCCGGTGACCGCATCAGGTCAGCGCAGATCCTCAAGCGCGGCGATGAAATTGGAAAACAGCTCACCCTGCGAGCCGATCCTCAGCTTGGCATAGATATTGCGCTTGTGAATGCGGACCGTGCCGGGGGAAATTCCCAGGGCGCGGCCCGTCGCCTCGGCCGAATGGCCCTTGAGCGTGTATTCGACCACCTCGGTCTCGCGCGGGGTCAGCAGGTTGCGCCCGACATTGCGAAAGGCCGCGTCGATGCGCCCGGCCAGCGCGCCCTGCGCTGCTTCGGGCTGGTCGGCGAAGCGCGGGCGCAGGTCGGGCCAGTTCTTGCGCGCCGATGCGGCGACAAAGGGCAGGACGGCGGCCAATTCGCGGAACTCGCGCGCCGAAAAGGCGCGGCTGGCGCGCATGGCCGAAATCACCGCATGCACGCCTTGCCCCATGTCCAGCATGAAGCCTATTTCCTCGGCAAGCTCGGTCTGGACATAGTAGTTGCGGAAATATTCGGCCTGATAGAAGCGGTCGGGGGCCAGTTCCCGCAGCCGCACCAGTTTGGCCTGACCGGGGCCGGGCGGGTGCAGATAGAACGGGTCCAGAAGGTAAGGCCCGGCCTGATAATCCTCGACCATGACCTGCCGTTTCCACGCCGGAAATTCGTCATGCAGCGCGATCGGGCGGCGGTCCTGATAATAGGCAAAGGTGACGCTATGCTCGAACGGCGCGACGCAGCGCAGGGCCGCGACCAGCGCTGCCGCAAAATCGGGCGTGCCCAGCGTTTCGACCACATGCGCGCTTGCCTCGATCCAGTTCATTCGTCACCTTTCGAGTGGGGACAGCGGCACTATGCCTTTTGTGGTATATACAGCATCTGCAAGTTTTCTTACGAATTTCTCAAATCAAGGGATAGCCCGCGTCAAGGACTATCGTCAGGGAAAGACGTAAGCATGGCATATGCGGAGGGCGGCGAGACCATCGCCGAATTCGTCGACACGACCAAGCGCTTCGGCAAGGTGCTGGCCGCGGATCGGCTGAACCTGAAGATCGGCAAGGGCGAATTTCTGTCCTTCCTTGGCCCCTCGGGCTGCGGCAAGACCACGGCTTTGCGGATGCTGGCGGGCTTTGAGCCGCCGACCGAGGGCCGCATCCTGATCGACGGGCAGGATATCGGCGCGGAACCCGCGCATCGCCGCCCGGTCAATATGGTCTTTCAGCATTACGCGCTGTTCCCGCATATGACGGTGGCCGAAAACGTCGGCTACGGGCTGCGCCAGCGCCGCCCCAAGCTGGCCAAGGATGACATCGCCGCCCGCGTCGCCCGCGCGCTGGACACGGTGCGTCTGGGCGATTTCGGCCCGCGTCGCATCTGGGAAATGTCGGGTGGCCAGCAGCAGCGCGTTGCCTTGGCCCGCGCCATCGTCAATGAGCCGAAGATCCTGCTGCTGGACGAACCGATGGCGGCGCTGGACGCGAAACTGCGCGGCCAGATGCAGATGGAACTGCTGTCCTTGCAAAGGAAGCTTGGCATCACCTTCATCCTTGTGACCCATGACCAGCAGGAAGCGCTGTCGATGTCTGACCGCATCTGCATCATGGGCAAGGGGCGGATCAGCCAGATCGGCACCCCGCGCGAGCTTTATGACCGCCCCGCCAACCGCTATGTCGCGGATTTCGTCGGGCGCGCGAACATCCTGCCCGGCACCGTCATCCGCAATATCGGGGAACATGCGCTGGTGCGGCTGGCCTCGAACCACGATGTCGTGGTCGAGGCCCCGCGCCCGGTCAGCCCCGGTGATAAGGTCGACATCGCCATCCGCCCCGAGGCCCTGCGCCTTGGCACTGCTGCGGAACCGGGCCTGCCCGACATCACCGCCACGGTCGCGCATATGACCTTCCTTGGCGAACATGTGGAATACCTGCTGCGCCATCCCGACTTGGGAGAATTGCAGGTCATGGTCCCGAGACAGGCCGAAAGAGCCTTGCCGGGCGTGGATGTGGGCACCCAGCTTCACGTCCTTTGGGATCAGGGCAATGGCCTGATCCTTGGTCAAGACTGACATCTCCAACAAGGGAAGCGACAGATGCAGGACGATAACGCACCGATCTCGCGTCGGAAATTCGCAGAAGAACTGGAACGCTACCGCAAGGGCTCGGTCTCGCGCCGGCACTTCCTTGGGGTGACGGGTCTGGGAACGGCCATGGCGGTGATGGCGGGTGCCATGCCGATGCTGCGCCCGCGCGGCGCCCATGCCGCTGACTTGGGCGACCGCGCCGTGCTGGCGACATGGCCGAACTATCACGACGTGGAAAACTTCGCGATCTTCCAGAAGGAAACCGGGGTCGCGACGCAGGTCAACGTCTTTGGCTCGAACGAGGAAATGCTGGCGAAATTGCAGGCAGGCGGCTCGGGTTGGGATGTGTTCGTGCCGACGAACTACACCATCACCACCTATGTCGATGCCGACCTGATCGAGCCGCTGGACCTGTCCAAGCTGCCCAATTACGACGCGGCGGCCTTTGATGCGCGCTTTGCCGATGCGGGCACGGTCAATGGCAAGCTTTATGCCGTGCCCAAGAACTGGGGCACCACCGGGATGGCTTGGGACAGCACCAAGGCCAAGGCCCCCTTCACCAGCTGGAAGGAGTTCTTCGACCTGACCATGACCGATTTCTCGGGTCGGACCATGGTGCATGACTACCAGCTGACCACCATCGGCAATGCTTTGAAATATTACGGTTATTCCTTCAACTCGGTCGACCCGAAGGAACTGGCCGATGCCGAAAAGCTGTTGTTGCAGGTCAAGCCGCATCTGTTCGCGATCAGCTCGGATTACCAGCCGTCGATGCGCAATGGCGATGCGTGGATGACCATGTGCTGGACCGGCGAGGGCAAGCAGATGAACCGCGACATCCCGGAAATCCACTTCGCCCTTGGCAAAGAGGGCGGCGAGATCTGGTCGGATTACTACGCCATCCCGAAAAACGCCCCGCATCGCGAGGCGGCCTATGCGCTGATCAACTTCCTGATCGACCCGCAGGTGAACGCCCGCGAGGCGACCGCGCATGGCTTCCCGGTGGCCGACAGCCGCGTCAACGCGCTGCTGCCCAAGGAAGTGCTGGCCGACCCGATCCTGTATCCGGCCGCCGATCTGCTGAACGTGCAGGAATTCGGCGCGGCCGCGACCCTGACCGACCCGAACCGCGCCGAGCTGATGGCGCGCTTCAAATCGGCCTGAGGAGGGGATGACCATGACCAAGGCCCGCGCCCGCTGGCTGCTTCTTGGACCTGCGGGCCTGTGGTATGCGGCGCTGCTGGTGCTGCCGCTGGCCGTGGTGCTGGTCTATTCCCTTGGCGAAAGGGCGCCGGCGGGCGGATATGCCCCGGCGTTGACCCTGGCCCAATATGCCAATCTGGGAAGCCGCTGGACGGCTTTTCAGAACACGCTGGTCCTGGCGCCCGTGGGCACGCTGGCGGCGCTGCTGATCGCCTATCCGTTGGCCTATTTTCTGGCGGTGAAATCCAATCCGCGCTGGCGGACGGCGCTGCTGGTGCTGGTCATCGTGCCCTTCTGGACCTCGATCCTGATCCGCAGCTATGCGTGGATCTTCCTGCTGGGCGGGCGCGGTATCCCGGCGCTGCTGGCCGATCTGGGCTTGGGCGATATCCGCCTGATCAACACGCCCTTCGCGGTGCTGGTGGGCATCGTTTATGGCTACCTGCCGCTGATGGTCTTTCCTATCTATGTCAGCCTTGAGCGGCTGGACAAGCGCCTGCTGGAAGCGTCATCCGACCTTGGCGCGCCGCCTTGGCGCAGCTTTCTGCAGGTGACGCTGCCGCTGTCGCTGCCGGGCGTCGCCACGGGGTCGATGTTGGTCTTTATCCTGCTGATGGGGGAATACCTGATCCCGCAGATGCTGGGCGGTGGCAAGGTCTTCTTCGTCGGCAATGCGCTGGTCGACCTGTTCCTGCAATCGCGGAACTGGGCCTTTGGCTCGGCCATGGCGGTGACGCTGGTCGCGGTCATGCTGGTCACGGTGACGCTTTACATGCGCTTCCTCAGCCGGATCGGTGCGGCGCGCGACGATGTCGGCCTGATGTGAGACAGCCATGAGAATTTACGCCCTTGCCGTCTATGTCTTCCTGTACCTGCCCATCGGCATCATCGCGCTGTTCAGCTTTTCCGCCGGACGCTCGGCCAGCCAGATGCAGGGGTTTTCCACGCAATGGTATGCGAAGGCGCTGTCGAACCCCTTCGTGATCGACGCGCTGAAGACCTCGGCCACGGTGGCGCTGATCTCGGCCATTCTGGCATCGGTCTTTGGCACGATGGCCGCGCTGGCCCTGTCGGGAATGAAGGGGCGGGTCCGCGTCCTGTTCGACGCGCTGATCTATATCGCGGTGATGATCCCCGGCATCGTCATCGGCATCGCCACGCTGATCGCGCTGGTCACCGTATTCGACGCGGTAAACCCGTGGCTGGAGGCGGCGACCGGCTGGCGGCTGTCGATGGGCCATGGCAGCCTGATCGCGGCGCATGTGCTGTTCACCATGTCGCTGGTCATCATCATCGTGCGCGCCCGGATCGAGGGCATGGACCGCGCGCTGATCGAGGCCTCAAGCGATCTGGGGGCAGGGCCGCTGGCCACCTTCTGGCAGGTGACGCTGCCGATGCTGGCCCCGGCGATCATGGCCGGGTTCCTGCTGAGTTTCACCTTCAGCTTTGACGATTTCATCATCGCCTTCTTTGTCGCGGGGTCCGAGACCACGCTGCCCATCTACATCTTTTCGTCGATCCGGCGGGGGGTGACGCCTGAAATCAACGCCATCGGTACGATGGTGATGGGGGCATCGCTCATGCTGCTGGTCATCGCGCAACTGACGCTCCGGCGAGGCAAAGCCCCCGGTCACTAGGAGAATACCATGACAGCTTGTCTTGAGGGGCGGATCGCCCTTGTCACGGGCGCAGGCTCGGGGATCGGACGCGCCGGTGCGCTGGCCATGGCGGCCGAGGGGGCGACGGTCATCGTCACCGACCTGCGTGCCGATCTGGCCAAGGCCACCGCCGCCGCCATCACCGACGCGGGTGGTCAGGCCGAGGGGCTGGCATTGGACGCCCGCGATGATGCCGCCATTGCCGCGCTGGTGGCGGGGGTGCTGGCGCGGCACGGGCGCATCGACGTCCTGCATTCCCATGCCGGCATCCAGATCGCCGGGCGGCTTGAGGATATCACGCCCGAGCAGATGGACCTGTCATGGCAATTGAACGTGCGGGCGCATTTCGTGCTGGCGCGCGAGGTGGTCGGGCCGATGCGGGCGCAGGGTGGCGGCTCGGTCATCATCACGGCCTCGAATTCGGGCTGTCAGTATGATCGCGGGATGATTTCCTATGCCACGACGAAACATGCGGCGGTGGCGATGGTGCGGCAGATGGCGGCGGATTACGCCCGCGACAGGATCCGCTTCAACGCGCTTTGCCCCGGCTTCGTCGACACCCCCTTCAATGCGGGCTTCGAGAACCAGATGGGCGGGCGCAGCGCGCTGGAATCCTATGTCGCCGACACCATCCCGATGGGCCGCTGGGCCAGCCCCGAGGAAATCGCCGATGGCATCGTCTATCTGGCCTCGGACCGGTCCAGCTTTGTCACCGGGCTGGCGCTGGTGATCGACGGGGGCGAGATCCTTTAGCCCTCGCGGAAGGCACCATAGGCCGCCAGCGCGCGGGCACGCCCGGCCTCTAGCCCGCCGCTTTCGCGCCAGTCGGGCGGCAGGTTCCAGCGGGGCGGCGTGGCCCGCAGATAGGCCTGCGCGCCGTCGCCCTTCAGCCAATGCTGGCGATAGGTCCCCTGCGGGTCATATTGAGCGGCCTGCTTTTCGGGGTTGAAGATGCGAAAGAACGGCGCGGCATCCGGCCCGCAGCCCGCCACCCATTGCCAGTTCATCGCATTCGAGGCCGGGTCCCAATCGGTCAGGCAATCCTCGAAATGCGCCAGCCCCAGCCGCCAGTCCGTCAGCAGGTGCTTGGTCAGGTAGCTGGCCACGACCATGCGGACGCGGTTATGCATGCGCCCGGTCACCCACATCTCTCGCAGGCCGGCATCGACTAGCGCCATCCCGGTTTCCGCCCTTTGCCAGCGGGTCAGGTCCGGTCCCGCGCCGCGCCACGGAAAGCCGTCCCATTCCGGCCGCCATGCGCGTTCGGCCATCTGCGGAAAGGCGATCAGCAGATGCCATGCGAATTCGCGCCAGATCAGCTCGGACAGGAATTTCGCGATTCCGCCCGCGTCGCCCCGCAGCCGGTCCGAGGCCATGGCCCAGACGGTGCGCGGGCTGATCTCGCCAAGCGCCAGATGCTCGGACAGGCCCGAGCAGGCGTCCAGATCGGGCCGGTCGCGCTGCGTGGCATAATCGGCGGCGTGGTCAAGGAAATCCTCCAGCCGGGCCAGCGCCGCCGCTTCGCCCGCGGGCAGGGCATGTTCCGCCAGCACCGCCGCACCCCGCGCCATATCGGGGGCCAGTTCCAGCCGATCAAGCGGGATGGCGGGCATGTCCCGCACGCTGATCCGCGCGCCTACCGCCGCCACAGGCAGGTCCGGTCCCAAGGCGCGCAGCGCGCGGGCAAAGGGGGTGTAGACGCGATAGGCCCCACCCGCGCCGGTGCGAACCCTGGCAGGATGGGCCAGCAGGTGCCCCGGATGCAGCACCAGCGTCGCGCCCAAAGGTTTCAGCGCCGCGCGCACCCGGTCCTGCACCCGCCGCATCTGCGGGGCGGGCCAGTCGGATTGATGGACCTCGACCGCGCCGGTCTGGCGGATCAGCTCGGGCAGGACGCGGTCGGCCTCGCCCTCGAGCAGGGTCAGGCCATGCCCGCTGCGGCGGCGCAGCTCGGCGTCAAAGGCGATCAGCGCCTGTTGCAGGCGCCAGCGGCTGGTCGCGCCCTGCGCCCGCGTCTGCCCGTCAAGGACAAAGACCGGCAGCAGCGGCCCCTGCCGCAGCGCTGCCAGCATCGCGGGATTGTCCTGAAAGCGGAAATCGCGGCTGAGCCACAGGATGCCGGGCCCTCCCTTTGGTTGCCCTGAAACCGTCATCTGGGTTCCCCCTGTCGCCGCCTGACCGTGCTACGTCCCTTGCCGCATCGCCCCCACCCAAGGCAACCGCCTGCCGCGAAGTGGCGCAGCAGTCCGTGATTCTGGCGCAACGGTCCAAGACGGATGCCCGGACAGGGCCAAGACTGCTTGCCAAGGCATCGTCCCACCCCCAGACAAAGAGCATCCATGACCAAGCACGACCGAGAGGGCCAATCCGCCATGAGCCGCAGAACCTTCCTGAACACCACCGGAGGCCTTGCCGCCGCCTCGCTGATCGGCCTGCGTGCGGGCAAGGTGCTGGCCGGGGCACAGGCCAGCGATCCGATGGCGCTGGGGGTGGTCGATCTGGTCAAGGCGATCCGGGGCAAGGAAGTTTCCTGCCGCGAGGTGATGCAGGCCTGTCTTGACCGCATCGATGCCGAAAACCCGACCTATAATGCCATCGTTTCGCGTCAGGACCCGGAAAAGCTGCTGGAACAGGCCGACCGTGCCGATGCCGCGATTGCCGCCGGGCAGGCGACGGGCGCGCTGCATGGCATTCCGCAGGCCCCCAAGGACCTGACCGCCGTGGCCGGGATCGCCACCACGCAGGGCTCGCCGATCTTCAAGGATTTCGTGCCCAAATCCGACAGCATCATGGCCGAGCGCATGCGCCGCGAAGGCGCGATCTTTGTCGGTCGCAGCAATACGCCGGAATTCGGGCTGGGCTCGCACAGCTACAACACCGTCTTCGGCACGACGCGCAACGCATGGGACCCGGCGCTGTCGGCGGGCGGCTCCAGCGGCGGGGCGGCGGTAGCGCTGGCCCGGCACATGCTGCCGGTGGCCGATGGCAGCGACATGATGGGATCGCTGCGCAACCCTGCGGGCTGGAACAATGTCGTGGGCTTCCGGCCGACACAGGGGCTGGTGCCCTATGGCCCGGCGGCCGAGGTCTTTGTCCAGCAGCTGGGCATCGAGGGGCCGATGGGCCGCACCGTCGCCGATACGGCCTGGCTGCTCTCGGTGCAGGCGGGCCATGACCCGCGCGCGCCGCTGTCGCGCGAGGTGGACCCGCTGCAGTTCCGCCAAGACCTGTCGCGCGATTTCAAGGGCGCGCGGATCGGCTATCTGGGCGATCTGAACGGCTACCTGCCGACCGAGCCGGGGGTCATGGACCTGTGCGCCAGCGCGCTTGGCCATTTCACGGATCTGGGCTGTCACGTCGAAGAGGCCCGGCTGGACTTTGACATGGATGTCGCCTGGCAGACCTGGCTGACGCTGCGCGGCTTTTCCATCGCCGGGGTCGCGGGCAAGCTATATCAGGACGACAAGACCCGCGCTCTGCTGAAACCCGAGGCCGTGTGGGAGATCGAGAATGGCCTGAAGCTGTCCGGGGCGCAGGTCTTTGCCGCCAGCGCCAACCGCTCGGCGCTGTATCAGGCGATGCTGGCGCTGTTTGCGCGCTACGACGTGCTGATCCTGCCGACGGCGCAGATCTTCCCCTTCGACGCCGAACAGCCCTGGCCCAAAGAGATCGCCGGCCGCCAGATGGATACCTATCACCGCTGGATGGAGGTCGTCATTCCGGCCACGCTGGCCGGCCTGCCGGTCGCCGCGGTCCCGGCAGGCTTCGGCCCCAAAGGCGCCAGCCAGCCGATGGGCCTGCAGATCATCGGCCCCGCCCGCGCCGACCTGCAGGTGCTGCAACTGGCCCATGCCTATGAAAAGGCCTCCGGATTCCCGCAGCATAGTCCGCTGCAAGCCTGACGGCGTGGCCGTTCAGGACCTGCCGAAGTGAAGCATCGTCGCATCGCCAAAGGTTCGCCCCTTCGCGATGCGACAATGCCCGTTCAATGGGAGCGGCGGGCCACTGCTGTCGGGCGGCTTCCTTCTGATGAAGCCCAACCCGCGCTGTCGCCGCGCAACCTCGATAAGCCCTTGGTCGTATTGGGCGAGATCAGCCGTCGGATCATTCTTGTTCGCGACCCTCTGCAGAGGCTCCTTTCGGCCTACAGCAATCGTGTCGTCCATCACCACGAGCGTTCCCCGGGAAAGGCGCAAAAGCAGCTGACCGAGCATGACCTTGCCCCGACTCCGAGCCTGCAGGAGTTCATCGCCAAGCTGCCGCAATACGCCCGCGCGGTCGAGACGATCAATCATCACCCGCGTCCTCTCGTCGACTACGCGGGTGGGGCGCAGGATATTATTCCCGCATCTACAGGATGCTCGCGATCGGCGATATGGTCAGCGATATCTCGGCAGTCGTTGGACGACTGTTGACGTTGGCGCGCCTGCAGACCGGTGGCCCCAAGATCGGTATCGATGCATTGGGCAGTCAGGACATCAACACGCTTCTGGACTTCGATGCCGAGGACTATCGCGTCTTTGGGGGTTATTTCTCAGTGCCGGGGCGTCAAGCTGTCAGCGCCTGAATGACAGCGTCAGGCTGGATCACAGACTAACCGTGACGACGAATGTCGCACCTTCCTATGCTCGGTCGAGACGCCATGGAAGTATCCTCCACCCGTCTATCCAAGCGTTTTGGCCCCCTACAACGGCAGGCCCGCATCGGGCTTGGGCTGGTCCATGACGATCTGGCTTTGCACCCGCGCCACGGCGGGATGCGGCAGCAGGCGGTGGTGGATCAGCCGGTTCAATGCGGGCAGGTCGGCGCACCAGACGCGCAGCAGGTAATCGGCCTCTCCGGTCAGGGTCCAGCAGCTGACCACCTCGGGCAGGGTGGCGACCAGCCGCGCGAAACCCAGCGCATTGTCGGCATTATGCGCCGCCATCTGCACCTGCACAAACGCCTGCACCGTCAGCCCCAGCTTGCCCGCATCCAGCCGCGCCGAATAACCCAGAATGACCCCCTCGGCCTCCAGTCGGGCACGCCGCCTTGCGGCTTGCGAGGGCGACAGGTTCAGCACCTCGGCCAGTTCCTGCGCGGTGATATCGGCCCGGCGCTGGACCGCGGCCAGCAGGCGGGAATCGGTCGGATCGATCATGCGTGAAATCCGCGTCAGATGTGCTTGATGCGTCATCCTGACGCATAGAAGCCCCCAAATGAACCGAATTTTGCGCGCTTTGCGCCCGGACGCGGTGCGATCATCGTCATACAGGCCGTTGACGGAGGATCACATGGGCCCCTTTCCACATGACGCCCCGCGCGCCACGATTTCCGAACGCAATCCCGCCGGAACCGACGGGTTCGAGTTCGTCGAATTTGCCCATCCTGAACCCGAGGAGCTGCGCGCGCTGTTCGCCCGGATGGGTTATGTCCTGACTGCCCGCCACAAATCCAAAGCGATCGAATTGTGGCAGCAGGGCGACATCACCTATGTGCTGAACGACGAACCCGGCAGCCATGCCCGCGATTTCGTCGATCAGCACGGCCCCTGCGCCCCCTCGATGGCGTGGCGCGTGGCGGATGCCCGCCATGCCTTTGACCATGCGGTCCTGAATGGCGCCGAGGCCTATGATGGTCCCGGCAAAACCTTGGATTGGCCGGCGATTGTCGGCATCGGCGGCTCGCTGATCTATTTCACCGACCGATACGGCGGGGACGCCAATCCCTATGCCGACGCGTTCGACTTCATCGCCCCGCCCAAGCCCGCGGGGGTCGGTTTCCACTATCTCGACCACCTGACCCATAACGTCCACAAGGGCAATATGGACAAGTGGTTCAACTTCTACGGCAAGCTTTTCGGTTTTCGCCAGATCCGCTTCTTTGACATCGAGGGCAAATTCACCGGGCTTTTCAGCCGTGCCCTGACCAGCCCCTGCGGCCGCATCCGCATCCCGATCAACGAGGATCGCGGCGAGACCGGCCAGATCGTCGAATACCTGAAGCGCTACAAGGGCGAGGGCATCCAGCATATCGCCGTCGGCACCGATGACATCTATACCGCGACCGATGCCATCGCTGCGCGCGGGCTTAAATTCATGCCCAAGCCCCCGCTGGCCTATTACGAGCAATCTCGAAACCGGGTGAAGGATCACGCGGAACCCGTTGATCGTATGTCGGAACACGGCATCCTGATCGACGGCGAAGGCGTGGTCGATGGCGGCGAGACGCGCATCCTGCTGCAAATCTTCTCAAAAACCGTGATCGGCCCGATCTTCTTTGAATTCATCCAGCGCAAGGGCGATGACGGCTTCGGAGAGGGCAATTTCCGCGCCCTGTTCGAAAGCATCGAGCAGGACCAGATTGAACGTGGCGTTCTCAAGGCGTCATAGGCTTGAATCCGACAAAGGGGCTAAAACTTCGCCGTTGGAATGGCTAGTTCGGGGATCAATGATGCCGGGCCTGACCGCCCGGCATCCTGCATCGCCGCCAAGGCACCCAGACTGCAAAGGAAGCCCATGTCCGCCTATTTCATCATCAGCTACGACATCGTCGATTTCGATATGTTCCAGAACTACCCCCCGCGCGTCTGGGACCTGTTGCAGGAACATGGCGGCGAGCTTCTGGTCTCGGACACCGAGGCGCTGCAGATCGAGGGTGAGCGCAATATGATGCATGCCATCATCCGCTTCCCGTCGCAGGAACAGGCACTGGCGTGCTTCAACAGCGATGCCTATCAGAACGAGATCAAGCAGTTCCGCCACGGCTCGACGACCAATAGCCAGGTCGTGCTGGCCCGCGGCTTCGATCCGCTGACGGACTGAATTTGCCGCGACCCGACCCGCCAGCTAGGGCCGGGCGTAGGGATCGCGCCGGGCAGGAAGCAGCCTGCCGCTGCATTCGCCGAAACCGATCAGATAACCATCGCCCTGCGCCGCGCCGCGCAGGGTGACGCAATCGCCATCCTCCAGAAAACACCGGGTGCCGCCCTTGATCGCCAAGGGATCACGCCCGCCCCAGCTCAGCTCCAGCAGGCTGCCACGGCTGTCACGCAGGGGGCCGGAAATCGTGCCCGAGCCTAGCAGGTCGCCGCTATTCATCGGGCAGCCGGAACTGGCGTGATGCGCCAGTTGCTGGGCGGCGGAATAGTAAAGCTGGGACGCATTGGTGCGGCAGATCACCGTCTCGGGCCCGGCTTCCGGGGTCAGCGCGACCTCCAGCGCGATGTCGTATTTCATCGGTCCCGGCTCGGCCAGATAGGGCAGCAGCGGCTGGTCCGGCGGCGGTCCCGGCACCCGGAACGGCTGCAGCGCCGCGCGCGTCACGATCCACGGGCTGATCGTCGTCGCCGTCGCCTTGGCCTGAAACGGCCCCAAAGGCTGGTATTCCCAGGCCTGAATATCCCGCGCCGACCAATCGTTCAGCAGCACATAGCCAAAGATCATCGCATCCGCCTCGGCCACGGTCACCGGCCTGTCAGAGGGCGTGCCGACCACCGCCGCCAACTCCAGCTCGAAATCAAAACGCGCCGAGGGGGCAAAGCGTGGCGCATCCTCGCCCGCAGGCTTCACCTGCCCCCAAGGCCGGCGCACCTCCTCGCCGGAAACCACGACCGAGGACGCCCGCCCGTTATAGCCGATCGGCATATGCAGCCAGTTCGGCGGCAGGGCATGCTCGGCCCCGCGAAACATGGTCCCGACATTCTGCGCGTGATGCCGACCGGCATAGAAATCGGTGTATTCCGCGACGCGGAAGGGCAGATGCAGCCGCGCACCCGCCTGTGGCACCAGATGCGGCGCGATCATGGGCTGCTCAACCGCGCCCTCGACCAGCAAATCCAGCAGCCGCGCCCGCAATCCCGCCCAAACATCCGGTCCCGCCGCCATGACCGCATTCCAGCTTGGCGCGTCGAACAACGGCCCCGTCAACCCCAGCAGCCCCTCAACCGCCGCCATATCAAGGATCATGTCCCCGATCGCCACCCCGCAGCGCGGCGCGACCTCGCCCACCGAAAACACCCCGCAAGGCAGGTTGTTCAGGGGAAAGGGGCAGCCCGGCGCATTCGCCGAACGCAGCCACGACCTGATCAGGACCATCCTTGCCTCATTCTCCGTTTTGAAAATACCCCGCGGGGGTCCGGGGGCGCGAAGCCCCCGGCGGCATCACTTCACTCCGGGCGTGCCGTCGAATTTCTTCTCAAGGCTGGCCCAGCAATCGATGTAATCCTCCTGCAGATGCCCGGCCTGCGCCGCGAACGGGGTCAGATGCTGCGGGAAGCGGGTCTCGAACATGAAGGACATGGTCTCGTCCAGCTTCTCGGGCTTCAACTCCACCGCCGAGGCCCGCTCGAACGCATTGCGGTCCGGGCCATGCGGCAGCATGCAGTTATGCAGGCTCATGCCGCCGGGGGCAAAACCCTTGGGCTTGGCGTCATAGGTTCCATAGATATTGCCCATCAGCTCGGACATGACGTTCTTGTGGTACCAAGGCGGGCGGAAGGTGTTCTCGGCCACCAGCCAGCGTTCGCGAAACAGCACGAAATCGATATTCGCCGTGCCCTCGACGCCGGAGGGCGCAGTCAGCACGGTAAAGATCGACGGGTCGGGATGGTCGAACAGCACCGCGCCGACCGGGCAATAGGTGCGCAGATCGTATTTCACCGGCGCGTAATTGCCGTGCCAGGCCACCACGTCCAGCGGCGAATGCCCGATCTCGGTGCGGTGGAACTGGCCGCACCATTTGACGGTAACGGTCGAGGGCACCTCGCGGTCCTCAAAGGCCGCCACCGGCACCTTGAAATCGCGCCGGTTCGCCATGCAATTCGCCCCGATCGGGCCGCGCCCCGGAAGCGCGAATTTCTGGCCGTAATTCTCGCAGACGAAACCGCGCGCCGGGCCCTCCAGCACCTCGACGCGGTAGACCAGCCCGCGCGGGATCAGGGCGATTTCATGCGGTTCAAGGTCGATGACGCCCAGTTCGGTGCAAAAGCGCAGGCGGCCTTCCTGCGGCACGATCAGCAATTCGCCGTCGGCGGAGTAGAAATATTCGTCCCGCATCGAGCGGGTGACCAGATAGATATGGCTGGCCATGCCGGTCTGGATGTTCACATCACCCGCCGTGGTCATGGTCCGCATGCCGCTGATCCAGTCGAGGGCCTCATCCGGCACCGCGACCGGGTCCCAGCGATACTGTCCAAGGCTGACGATCTCCGGGTCGATGCAGGGCGCGGATTTCCAATAGGGCATCTCGATGCGCTGGAAGCGGTGGGTATGACGGACGCTGGGACGGATGCGATAGCACCATGTCCGTTCGTTCTGATGGCCGGGCGCGGTAAAGGCGGTGCCCGACAATTGTTCGCCATACAGCCCGTAATTGCAGCGCTGGGGCGAGTTCATCCCTTGTGGCAACGCGCCCGGCAGGGCCTCGGATTCAAAGTCATTGCCGAAGCCGGGCATGTAGCCCGCATGCGGCCCGTCAAGCGAGGGCGCGCGGATCAGGCCTTGCGGTAGCTCGATTTGGGTCATCGGGAACTCCTCCGATTCCGATATCTCCATGATTGTTGCATTTGCAACGAAGTCAAGATTGAATGGCTGCGACGATCCGACGGGTGGCCGATGACCGCGTTCCAGCTTGACGAATTCCTGCCCTATCGGCTGGCGGTCGCTGCCGCGCGGGTCAGCCGGGCCTTTGAGCGGCGCTACCGGGCCGAGGCCGGGATCTCGGTCCCGGAATGGCGGGTGCTGGCGCATCTGTCGCAGCAGGACGAGGTATCCGTGCGCGAGATCGAGGCCCGCGCCGATATGGAGAAATCCAAGGTCAGCCGCGCCGCCGCCCGGTTGGAAAGCCAAGGGTTGATCCGCAAGCAGGTCAATCCCGGCGACCGGCGGCTGGTCATGTTGTCGCTGACGCCCGAGGGCCGCGCGGTAATGGCGCGGCTGGCGCCCTTGGCGCAAGCCTTTCAATCCGAGTTGCAGGCCCTGCTGGGGGCGGACCTGCAACCGTTCGAAGCCGGGCTTGCGGTGATCGCGCGAGCCAAGCTTTAAGCCGGAGCGTCGATGGGCCAGCTTTCCAGCGCGGCGACAAAGGCGGTCAGCCAGCCATTGGTCTGGTGGCCGTCCAGCACCCGGTGGTCGATGGTCAAAGTCACATAGGCCATGGGGCGGATCTGGATGGTGTCGATGCCGCCGACCTCGCGCACGACGACGCGCTTTTCCAGCTTGCCCACGCCAAGGATCGCCGATTGCGGCTGGTTGATGATCACCGGTGCCGCCAGAAGCGAGCCGGAGACTCCGTGGTTCGAGATGGTGAACGTGCCGCCGCGCATGTCCTGAGGCGTGATCTGGCCCGCCCGCGCGCGGGTGGTCAGGTCCTGCAGGCGCGTGGCGACGCCGCGCAGCGACAGGTCCTGCACACCGCGGATGACGGGGACGACCAGCCCCTTGTCGCCAAGCGCGGTGCCGATGCCGATGTTGATGTCGGAAAAGACCTCCAGCCGGTCCTCGTGCCAGCGGCTGTTGACCTGCGGCACCGCCTGCATCGCCCGAGCTGCCGCCATGACCAGATAGGCGGTGTAGGAC
>Ga0247819_10000835_pt1 | contig 17287 bp, 13 predicted proteins | sample 13C_Xylose_Day6_FD_193428 | JGI IMG/M metagenome (GOLD analysis project Ga0247819, IMG submission 193428) | Soil microbial communities from agricultural site in Penn Yan, New York, United States - 13C_Xylose_Day6 | ecosystem: Environmental > Terrestrial > Soil > Agricultural land | place: USA...
TAGGTCGGGCCGAAGACCGCGACGCGGCGACCGGTAGGAACCAGCCGCGGCAACAGCTGGATCACCGACTGGGTGCCGGGAACCGGCAAGGGCTGGATACCATCGGTTCGGTAGTAGCTGGCGGCGGCAGCGCGCGCGCCATCGATCGTCAGTTTGTCGGGCAGCCGGTGCCAGGCCTGCTGCGGCACCGGCGGCAATTCGACCGGGCGCGGATTGATGCCGGTCGACAGGTCAAGCCAGTCCTCGAAGCGGCCGCCGAAACGGGCAGCGGCTTCGGTGACGCCGCCGCCATGCACGATCGGCGCGCTCATGGCCTGCCCGCAATATCGATGAGATGCATGAACGAGCCGGCGACATTATCGCGCTTCAAACCCGCCTGCCCCAGATCTACGCTGGCGGCATCGCTGACGGAAAACAGCCGATCGGCTGCCCCTTCCGAGACGATGGTCGCATAGTGGAATTCGTGCGCCGTCATGGGTCCATCGAAGAATGTGTTGTCGAGGGGCACGACGCGGCGGTAGCCGAGGTGCCGCCTGCGCTCGGCAAAACTTGTGGTGAGCGGCAGCAGGCCGAGCATTTCGTAGCGCGCACCGTCGGCCGCGACAAGCCCCTCGCCCAGCACCATGTAGCCGCCGCACTCGCCGAAGATCCGCGCGCCACGCCTGGCCGCCGTCCCGATACCGGATCGGAAGGCTGCCGCCGCCTGCAGGCGTCCAGCATGAAGCTCGGGATAGCCGCCCGGCAGATAGACCGCATCGGCCGCCACGTCCGGGCCTTCGTCGGCAAGTGGCGAAAAGAAGGAGATTTCCGCCCCGGCGCGGCGCCAGCCGAAGAGCAGGTGTTCGTAGCAGAAGGCGAAGGCCACATCCCGTGCCACGGCGATATGCTGGCCGAGCGGTTTGAACCGGGTGACCTCGGCCATCACCCGCTCTTCCGGTGAAAGTGCTGACGCAGCGCGGATCGCGTCGAGATCGCAGGTCGCCTCGACCCGGTCCGCCGCATAGTCGATGAAAGTTTCAAGCGTGCCGTGTTCTCCTGCCTGCACCAGGCCGAGGTGCCGCTCGGGCAGCTTCAGGGCACCATCCTGCCGCAGCACGCCGAAGACAGGCATGGCCACGCGCGTCAGCGCATCGCGCAGCATCATCTCATGCCGATCGCTGCCGACCTTGTTGAGAATGACGCCGGCAACGCGGATATCTTTGCGGTGATCGGCATAACCGCGCACCAGTGCCGCCACCGAATGCGACATGCGGGCACAATCGACCACCAGGATGACGGCGAGATCGAGTGCCGCGGCAAGATCGGCCGGCGCACCGCTGCCGTCGGCGGCACCGTCATGCAGGCCCATCATCGCCTCGACGACGAGCGTGCGCCCATCGGCGGCGTAGGCCGCATTTGTCGCGAGAAGCGCGGGGCGCATGGCCCAAGGGTCATAGTTGAGGCAGGGCTCGCCGCTCGCCGCGGTATGAAATGCCGGGTCGATATAATCAGGACCTGCCTTTCCCGGCGCGATCGCCATGCCGCGCCGTCGCATGGCGCGCATCAGCCCGAGTGTCACCGTGGTCTTGCCGGAGCCCGAACAGGGCGCGGCGATCAGCAATCCGCTCATGCGGGATCCCTGAGCCCGCGGCTTGCAAGAGGATCGGCCACAAGCTGCCGCCCATCAAGCGCCCCGATCCAGTCGAGCGACGCCCGCAGGCGCACGACCTCGCCGACGACGACGATCGCCGGCGGCTCCAGACCGGAAGCGATAACATCGGCTTCGGCGCGCGCCAGCGTCGTTTCGAGCACCGTCTGCTCCGGCGTTGCCGCATTGCAGACGAAGGCCACCGGCTCTTCCGGCGAGCGCCCGGCACCAATGAGATTGGCGGCGATGGCGCCGATATGTTTCATCGCCATGTACATCACGATCACGGGCGAGCCCGAGGCAATGCCTTGCCAATTGATGCGGTCCGGCACTAGGCCGGAGGAGTCGTGACCGGTCAGGAACGTGACGGCGTGGTTGACCTCGCGGTGGGTGACGGGAATGCCGGCATAGGCAAGCCCACCAATCCCGGCAGTAATGCCCGGCACGATGCGAAACGGGATGCGGTTTTCGACCAGCGTCAGCGCCTCCTCGCCACCCCGCCCGAAGACGAAGGGATCGCCGCCCTTGAGACGCAGGACGCGCTGGCCGGCGCGCGCCAGCTCGACGAGCCGGAGAGAAATATCGCGCTGTTTCGGCGAAGGCTTGCCACCGCGCTTGCCGGCAAACTCCAGCACGGCGCCCGGCCGGGCGAGCTTCAGGCAGTCCTCGTTGACCAGCGCGTCGTGAACGATGACATCCGCCTGCCGCAGCGCATTGGCGGCATGAAGCGTCAGCAGGCCGGGGTCGCCCGGGCCAGCGCCGACGAGCCAGACGGTACCGGGCTCAAGCGCAGGCAGGCCGGAAAAAATCGTGTCGTTCATGCCGTTTCTCCCGCCACGCGCTTAAAGCCTACCGCTGAACTGCCTTGGCACCGAGCGGATTCAGATTCACAGGAATTCCGCATAGTTATTTGAAATATCTTGCATATCTTTACCAAAACGCGATCCGAGAAATAGCTCATGATGCGGCCGCCAGGGTTGCCGGCATGATTGCCAGACGGTGATCGGCAGGCCCGGCAATCGCTGCCGTTGCATGTGAAGACGTGAGCTTGGCAACCAGCAACACGCTTGCCGAGCCGGCGCCGACAAGAGCGGCGCCCTCGGCAACACCGTGGCAGCCGGTATGGGCAAAGACAATCGCCGAGGGATTTTGCAGCCGGGGCGCTTCGGCTTCAAGCGTCGCCGCATCGAAGAAGCGTGCGGCCACGGCAAAGTGCTCGGCGGCAGCGTGGATCGCCGGCTCGCCGCGCCTCGCGTCGAGCGAGGCGACGAAGCCGATATCGGCTTTGTCAGCGCCGGCCTGCGCCAACGCCTTTTCGGCAAGCGCAATCACTTCATCAATCGGCGTGCCGCGCTCGCAGCCAAGACCGAGGACGAGTGGTCCCGGCGGTCGCCGCGCTATGCTGGATGATTTCATGGTCGACCTCGGCCCCCTTCGCGGCAATCCACACGAAGCGCCGCCCGGCTCAAATCCCGGGTCGGTCTGGACAGCACCGATTCCAGCCCCCTGCCTGGGTCGGCCGCATCGGACGCTCTTTCAGTCCGCCAGAAGCGGACGCCGTCGCACATCCGTCATTTTTACCGGAGGCAACCGCACGGGTCAAACCGGATTGCGCCATCGCCATGTCGCGTTTGACGAAACCCACCACTCGCCTTCGGCGCGCGCATACCGCCAGAACCGGCAATCGACGGAAGACAGCAAACGCCCATCCGAGTACCCATAGTCTCAGAATAAGGCACTGATTTCTTGAGAGAATTCTCATCTTGCGACGAGCATCGCAGATGCACCACGACAGAAGGCTTTGCATTTCGCCGCGGCCTCTGACACAAGGCGAGAAAGGCCTGCATACTCCTCCCTCCTCGAGTCTCTCCCGTGCAAGATCTCGCTTTCCACCTGCTCGTGTTCCTGTTCGTTGCCGCCTTCATTGCCGGCTTCATCGATTCGATCGCCGGCGGTGGCGGCATGATTACCATTCCCGCCATGCTGATTGCCGGCATCCCGCCGCTCCAGACGCTGGGCACCAACAAGCTGCAGGGGCTGTTCGGCTCGGGCTCGGCAACCCTTTCCTATGCCCGGCGCGGTCACGTGAACCTGAAAGAGCAATTGCCGATGGCGCTGATGTCGGCGGCGGGCTCCGTGTTGGGCGCGCTGCTCGCGACCGTCGTTCCCGGCGACGTTCTGAAGGCGATCCTACCCTTCCTGCTGATTGCCATCGCGCTCTATTTCGGCCTCAAGCCGAACATGGGCGACGTCGACCAGCACCGCCGCATCACGCCGTTCGTGTTCACGCTGACGCTCGTGCCGCTGATCGGCTTCTACGACGGCGTCTTCGGTCCCGGCACCGGCTCGTTCTTCATGCTCGGCTTCGTCACGCTTGCCGGATTCGGCGTCTTGAAGGCGACGGCACATACGAAATTCCTGAACTTCGGCTCGAATGTCGGCGCCTTCGCCGTCTTCCTGTTCTTCGGCGCCATCCTGTGGAAGATCGGCCTGATGATGGGCGTCGCCCAGTTCCTCGGCGCCCAGGTCGGCTCGCGCTATGCCATGGCCAAAGGCGCCAAGATCATCAAGCCGCTGCTCGTCGTCGTCTCGATCGCGCTGGCCGCCCGGTTGCTGGCCGACCCGACACATCCGCTGCGCATCTGGCTGGGGCTCTGAGGCGGGACCCACCTACGCGCTGTTTGCCTGTGCTGCCGAGCGCAGGCGGCCAACGTCATCCTCACGCGACCGGTCAAAGGCTCGGATCTGAAGAGCTGGGCGTTGGCGGTCGCCTGACGTGCGGGTCCCAGAAAGGCGCGTGTCGCACTGGCCCGCAAGCTGGCGGTGGTGTTGCACCACATGCTCATGGACAGAACCAACTTCATTCCCCACAAGGTGACGCCAGCCATGGCCGCTTGAGCCGGAAGGAGTCAACAACACAGGTTTCGGGTGGGCACTGCCATCAGCCCCCCCGAGCGAGGTCCCTTCGCCGGGACGATGGATGGGTTAGGCCGCAGACTTGGGCGCAGCACTCAGGTGACTGCGCGCCCCTAGATTGGCCAGCCGGTCCTCAGCAGACCCCATAGAGCAGCGGCCCAGCGTCGACTGCGAACAGAAGCAAGCACTCGGCGAGGGATTAAGCTCACAAGGGATTGACTCAAGGCCCGTTACAGAAGGCCAAGTCTCCCGCACTCCTTGGCGGGAGGTTCGAACTTAGGAGATTACAATGAAAATTATTATCGCCGCAGTGGCATCACTCGCGTTTGCGACTTCCGCTATTGCTGCTGTGCCGTCGACGCCAACCGAGAAGAAGCCCACTGTCAAAACTGCAGGCCAAGTTGAACTGGCATGGGGCAAAAACCGCTCGGGCCAAACCACGACATCGTCCGACAAGTACTCGAACGGCAGGACCTTTCGCTGATCCAGCCTAATGCAAAAAGGGCGGCTGCGGCCGCCCTGAATTTTGGCAATATGCGGCTATGGCGGGAAGCGGTGACGTCCTCCCCAAGGCCCCCGCGGGTGTCACCTCTCACCGTCGGCTCGCCGGTGAAATTCCCGTAACCAAGACGAAAGTCGAGCAAGGCCGCACCTTGAGCCTCTAGTCGCTAGAGATTTCAGAGTGCCACTCATGCTTCGCCAGTCAGGGGCCGCATGGGGCCGCCTGCCCGCGAAGCGTCGTGCTGTCCTTCGCTCGCCTTGAGGTTCCAATGTTTACCACCCTGCCCGCCATCCTGATGCTTGTCGTCGGCCTGTTCACCCTGGCGCTGGCGATCCTGCGCCGCGTGCAGTCTGGCCGCTCGCCCGTTGTGCTGACCTATGGCAACGACGCGGAAGGTTTTGCCGGCAAGCTCTTTCGGATGATCGTGGCGGCGCTGGTGGTTCATCTCCTGGCGATCGCCGCCTTTCCCGATGCGGTCGGCGCCACGCTCGGCCGGATCCCGATGCTCGACAAGCCGCTCCTTCACGCCGTTGGCCTCGTGCTCATGACGCTCGGCGGCGGGTTGACGATGCTGTCGCAATGGGCGATGCGCCACTCGTGGAAGATCGGCATACCGGAGGAGCAGGACGCGCCGCTGGTCACCTCCGGCCTCTACGCGTTTTCCCGCAACCCGATTTATGTCGGCATGGTCACGGCGCTGACCGGCACCGTGCTGGCCGTGCCGAACGTCGCCTCGGTGGCGCTCACTCTCTCAGCCTGGATATCGATCTCCTATCAGATCCGCATGGAGGAAACGTACCTCTCCCGCGCTTTTGGCGAGGCGTATGGCGCCTATTGCAAGCGCGTCCGGCGGTGGATCTGAAATCACGCGGATTGCGCGCCAATGGAACCTGCGGCGGCTGGACCCGCACCCGACCTCAAAACACCGCCAGCAGCAGCGCGCCGGCGGCAATGAAAACGACACCGAGCCAGTTCATCAGGTTGAGCTTTTCGCCGAGGAACAGCACGCCGAAGATGGCGACCATGACGATCGACAGCTTGTCGATCGGCGCCACCCGCGCCGCATCGCCGAGCTTCAGGGCGCGGAAATAGGCAAGCCAGGAGGCGCCGGTGGCAAGGCCGGAAAGTGCCAGAAACAGCCATGTCCGCCCCGGGATTTCCGAAGGCTTCTGCCATTGCCCCGTTGCCGCGACGATGCCGGCCAACACGAGGAGGATGACGACGGTGCGGATCAGCGTGGCGAAGTCGGAGTTGATCTGGGCAACCCCGACCTTGGCAAACACTGCCGTGAGCGCCGCAAAGGCAGCCGAAAGCAGAGCCCAGAACTGCCAGCTCTGGCTCATCAGAACTCGACGCCCTTCTGCGCCTTGATGCCGGAGCGGAACGGATGCTTGATCAATTCCATCTCGGTCACCAGATCGGCGGCTTCGATCAGGTCTTCCTTGGCGTTGCGGCCGGTCAGGACCACATGGGTCATGTGCGGCTTTTCTTCCTTCAGGAAGCGCACGACTTCGGCCACGTCGATATAGTCGTAGCGCAGCGCGATGTTGATTTCGTCGAGCAGCACCATCGAGTTGCGCTCGTCGCGGATCAGTTCCTTGGCCTTCTCCCAGGCCTTTTCCGCCATCGCCACGTCGCGGGCGCGGTCCTGCGTTTCCCAGGTAAAACCCTCGCCGAGCGTATAGAACTGGCAGACATCGCCGAAATGCTTCTCGATCAGGTCGCGCTCTCCGGTTTCCCAGGCGCCCTTGATGAACTGCACGACGGCGCAGGGCATGCCATGGGCGATATGGCGGAAGATCATGCCGAAGCCGGCGGTCGACTTGCCCTTGCCCTTGCCGGTGTTGACAATGATCAGACCCTTCTCGTCGGTCTTCGTCGCCATGATCTTTTCGCGTGCGGTCTTCTTCTTCGCCATCTTCATCGCATGGCGGGCATCGTCCTTTTCGGCGACACCTTCACCCGTGCTCACCACTTCTTCGCTCATGACGTTCTCCTCAATCATATGAATCTATCGTGGGATGCGGACGTAGTACCGCCCGCGATCTCACTCTTTGCAATTGCGCAACTCCGGACGGAAAACCGTTTCAAGCTTTCCCCGGAGCTGCTCTATTCGTTTCCGGCGCGAAGCCGCACCGCAGCCGTTGTGCGGCCGCTCAGTTCAAAGCGTGCCGAGTTGGAGCGCGGGATCCAGAGATTACGGTCGATCGCCTCCAGCAACCGCTCCGAGAGCTCGGCGAGTGCCGCCGGGTTCTTGTCGCGCAGGAAGCCTGACACCCGCTCGTCGACGATGAAAGCCTGGTAGGCAGCCTCGAAATGATGGTCGCGCACGGCACCCGTGGTTGCGGCAAAGGCAAACATGTAGTCGACCGTCGCGGCGATCTCGAAGGCGCCCTTGTAGCCGTGGCGCATGACGCCATCGATCCACTTGGGGTTGACGACGCGCGCGCGCACCACACGGCCGATCTCTTCCTCCAGCGAGCGGATGACCGGCTTTTCCGGCCGGGAGTGGTCATTGTGGTAAATCGCCGGCCGGGCGCCGCTCAGGTGCTCGGCGGCAAGGCTCATGCCGCCTTCGAACTGGTAGTAGTCGTCGCTGTCGAGCAGGTCGTGTTCGCGGTTGTCCTGGTTCTGGACCACCGCTTCGATCGTGCGCAGCCGCTCCTCGAAGAGCTCCCGTCCCGCCTTGCCCTCCTCGCCGGCGCCATAGGCATAGGCGCCCCAGGTGAGATAGGCATCGGCGAGATCGGCTTTGCTGTCCCAGCCCTTCTCGTCGATCAGCGCCTGCAGGCCGGCGCCGTAGGCTCCGGGCTTGGCACCGAAGACGCGGTAGGAGGCGCGGCGCGCGGCTTCCGCCGGCTCGACGCCCGACGCCTCCAGCCGCTGCGTCTCGGCGCGCATGCGCGCGGCGATCATATTGTCGGCATCGTCTTCCTCAAGCGCCCCGACGGCACGGATCGCCTTGTCGAACAGCGCGATCTGGTCCGGGAAGGCATCGCGGAAGAAGCCTGATATCCGCAGCGTCACGTCGACGCGCGGGCGGCCAAGCATCGCCAGAGGCACGATTTCATAGCCCATCACCCGGCGCGAGACCATGTCCCAGGTGGGCTTGGTGCCGATCAGCGCCAGGGCCTGGGCGATGTCGTCACCGCCGGTGCGCATGTTCGCCGTGCCCCAGGCCGTCAGGCCGAATGAGGACGGCCATTCGCCGTGATCCTGCAGATAGCGGCGGATCAGCAGTTCGGCGGATTTCTTGCCAAGTTCAAAGGCCGCCGGCGTCGGCACCGAGCGGCTGTCGACGGAGTAGAAATTGCGGCCGGTCGGCAGCACGTCGGGACGGCCGCGGGTCGGCGCGCCGGAAGGCCCCGGCGCCACGAAGCGGCCATCAAGGCCGGTGAGAAAGCCGGCCATCTCGGCAGCGCCGGAGTTGATGATCGATGGCTTCAGTCGCGCCTCGATCTCGCCAAGCACGGTGCGGGTGGCAGGCCAGTCCTCGGGCGCGAGCGTCTCGCCAGAAACGAACGCCGCCGCCAGCAGCTCGATGCGCTCGACAGTATCGCCGGCCGTCCGCCACGGTGCATCGGAAATGGAGGAAAGCATGTCCGGCCGTGCGCCTTCCCAGGGATCGGACATCACGCAATCGAGCGGATCGAAGCCGAGCCCGGCATCCGCGGCCATCGCCCGCTGCAGGCTCTGGTCGGCGCCTTCGCCAAGGCTGCGCGGCACCCGCGCCAGCGCCACGGTCAGGTCGGTCAGCAACCGCCCCTCCGGTGCAACGCCAAAAATGTGCAGGCCATCGCGGATCTGCATTTCCTTGAGGTCGCAGAGATAGGCGTCGAGCTTCTCCAGCGCCTTGTCGTCGCTGTCGCCCTTGTCGATACCGGCATCGTGGTCGAGGCCGATGTCACGCACGAGGTCGAGGATCTGCCGGCTGAGCAGCCTGAGCCGGCGCGGATCGCCGCCGGCCGCGTCGTAATATTCGTCGACCAGCGCTTCGAGATCCTTCAGCGGCCCATAGGATTCCGCCCTCGTCAGCGGCGGCGTCAAATGGTCGATGATGACGGCGCTGGTGCGGCGCTTGGCTTGCGTGCCCTCGCCGGGATCGTTGACGATGAAGGGGTAGACATGCGGTAGCGGCCCAAAGATCGCCTCGGGATAACAGGTCTCCGACAGCGCTAAGGCCTTGCCGGGCAGCCATTCCAGATTGCCGTGCTTGCCCATATGCACAATGGCCTGCGCGCCGAACTGGTTGCGCAGGAAAGCGTAGAAGGCGAGATATCCGTGCGGCGGCACCAGATCCGGCGAATGGTAGCTTTCCTTCGGATCGATGTTGTAGCCGCGCGCCGGCTGGATGCCGACGACAATCTCGCCGAAGCGGGCAAGCGGCAGCGCGAAGGCGCCATCGAGGAAGAACGGGTCGGTTTCCGGCGCACCCCAGCGATCGCTGACCTCATCCTGAATCTGTTTCGGAAGCGAATCGAAGAACGTATTGTAATCGCTGAACGAAAGAACTTCGCGGATCTCGCGATCGCGGCTCGCCGCGTTGGTCGGCCCAGCCATCAGGTAGCCGATCAGTGCATCGCCATCCTCAGGCACGCCGGCGACGGGATAACCTTCGCTCGCCATGGCGCGCAGCACTTCAACCGTGCCCGCCGGCGTATCGAGCCCGACGCCATTGCCGAGTCGGCCATCGCGATTGGGGTAATTGGCCATGATGATGGCGATCCGCCGTTCGGCCGGACGGGCGCGGCGCAGTTTTGCCCAATTGACCGCAAGCCTGGCGGCAAAGCGGACCCGGTCGGAAAGCGGTTCGTGCCCGACGATGTTGGCTTCGACCTTGGGATCGTAGATCGAGGCCGCCTTGAAGGAGACGGCGCGCGCCAGAATGCGGCCATCGACCTCCGGCAAGGCAACGTTCATGGCGAGATCGCGCGCCATCAGCCCCTGCGGCGAGGCCTGCCATTGCGCGCGCGACGATCCGGAGAAGATCACCTGCAGCACCGGCGCGCCGGTTGATTCCAACACGGTCGGCTGCCTGTCGGCACCGGGCGAGGAAACGGCAAAGCCGGTGGCGTTCATCACCACGTCGGGTGCCGCCTCGGAAAAAATCGATTGCAGCGTGCCGACCGAAACGGCATCCTTGAGGCTGGAGACAAACAGCGGCAACACGCGCATGCCTTCGGCGGCAAGCGCCTCGATCAGCGCTTCGACCGGCCGGGTCTCGCCGCTCTGGACCAGGGCGCGATAAAAGCAGATCCCGACTGTCGGGGGTTCGAATCCCTCCCCCGCGACCATCCGCTCTTGGACACGTGCCTTCCATTCGCTGACGCCGATGACGCCCGCGCCCGGCCACCAGATGCCGGCCTTGAGCAGCGGTTTTGCCGGCTGCGGCTTTTCCGCGTCTGAGATCAACGCCTCGGCGTAGTCGAGGAACAGGCCGGCATTGTCAGCGCCGCCCTCGGTGAAATAGGCCCAGAGGCGCTGGCGGTCGTCGGCCTCAACGGTCGAAAACGGCTCGAGGCCGGGATCGGGCTTGTCGTCGCCGGGCAGCACCGCGATCTGGAAGCGGTGGGTGACGGCGGCGGCATGCAATGCTTCCAGCACATAACGGAAATAGCTGGCGCCACCGAGCGGCCTGACCACGATGAGTTTTGCATGCCTTGCCGTGCGCTCGACATAGGTGTCGACCGACATCGGGTGCATCAGGTTCATCAGGCTGGCGATGCGCAGGCTCAGCTCCCCGTCGCGCCGGCCATGGGCCGCCGCGATCGACGAAAGCTCGGTGTCGGCGGCCGACAGGAAAAGCACGTCGGCCGGCGTTTGCCCCAGGTCGATCGCCTCGTTGCCGTCGGCGATCGTTCCTTTCTGGGCGAGAAGCAGATGCATGTTTCTGTCCGTTCGAGCAATTCCAGGAAAAGCGTGAAATGGCTTTCCTGGAATTGCGTTGCTTCAAGGAGTTAGGCGAGTGCGGTGATGGCGGCGCGCACCGCAGCTTCGTCCATGTCGTGCAGGCCGATGACGACGAGGCGCGTACCGCGCTTCTCGCCAGCCGCCCAGGCACGGTCGTAATACTGGTCGATGCGGGCGCCAACGGCCTGGATCAGCAGGCGCATCGGCTTGCCGGGCACGTCGGCAAAGCCCTTGAGGCGCAGCACGTCATGCTCTGATATCACGCCCTTGAGGCGATCGATGAAACCTGCCGGATCGGCAATCGCGCCGAGCTCGACGACGAAGCTGTCGAACTCGTCATGAGAGTGCTCCTCGCCGGCCTCATGTTCCATCTCGTGGTGAGACTTGCGGTTGGCGATATCGCTTTCCGTGCCGACGCCGAGGCCGAGCAGGATGGCAGCGGCAACTTCGCCGTTCTTCGCCTCGATCATTGTTGGCTTGCGGTTAGTGCGCGAAGCGACCTCGTCGCGCACGGCCTTGAGGCCGGAGGCGTCGATCAGATCGGTCTTGTTGAGCACGATCAGGTCGGCGGCGGTCAACTGGTCCTCGAACAGTTCCTCGATCGGGCTTTCGTGGTCGAGATTGTCGTCCTCGACACGCAACGCATCGACCTTGTCATGGTCGTCGGCAAAACGGCCGGCGGCAACGGCGGCACTGTCGACCACGGTGACGACGCCATCGACGGTGACTTCGCTGCGGATATCAGGCCAGTTGAAGGCGGCGATCAGCGGCTGCGGCAAAGCGAGGCCCGAGGTTTCAATGATGATATGGTCAGGACGATTTTCGCGCTCGAGCAGCTTGGTCATGGTCGGGATGAAATCATCGGCAACCGTGCAGCAGATGCAGCCATTGGTAAGCTCAATGATATCGTCTTCCGAGCAGGCTTCTGCGCCGCAGCCCTTCAGCACGTCGCCGTCGACGCCGAGATCGCCGAACTCGTTGATGATGAGCGCAATGCGCTTGCCATCGGCGTTCTGCAGCAGATTGCGGATCATCGTCGTCTTGCCGGCACCGAGGAAGCCGGTGATGACGGTCGCCGGGATCTTGCCCTGGTTGGCTCTGGCAGTGGTCATGGATCAACCCTTCATTTTCAGCGGCAATCCGGCCGCGACAAAGTAAACTTCCGCGGATTTCTCCGCAACGATCTGGTGAAGCCGGCCGGCATGGTCGCGGAAATCGCGGACCATGCGGTTCTCGGGCACGATGCCGAGGCCGACTTCGTTGGAAACAAGGATGAGGCGCGCCCGCGCCTCCGGCAGGAAAGCGGCAAGGGCCGCGAACTCTGCCGCCATGTCGCGCCCTTCCATCATCAGGTTGGTGACCCACAGCGTCAGGCAGTCGACGAGCACCACGCGGTTCTCGTCATCGATGCGCGTCAGCAGCGAAACGAGGTCGAGCGGCTCTTCATGCGTCGTCCAGCCTTCGCCGCGCCTTGCCCGGTGATGGTCGATGCGCTCGCGCATCTCGTCGTCCCAGGCACGGCCGGTCGCGACATAGTGCATGCCGAGCCCGGAGGCTTCGACGAGCCTTTCGGAAAAGCTGGATTTGCCGGAACGGGCACCGCCGAGGACCAGAACCGGCCCGGCATGGGAAATGCTCATGTGCGTTGCAGCCTCACGCGCTTGGTCGCGAATTCGAGCGGCAACAGGATTTCACCGCGCCGACGGCGCGTTCGGGAAACGATCGATGAGCCAAGACAACCTCCGTGATGGCGTGGGAAGCGGGCTTCCCTTCGGGCGGAATGCCCCTGTCGGACGGCAGGTCTCCTGGCTCACGGCGTCACGAGCCCACCACATCGCGCCCCGCGTGATCACGCGAAGACCGATGCTTGGGCCCGAACGGCCCGCCTCACCTTCCCGGCGTTTTCTGGTTTCGTGAAAGGCGGACGATTCGTAGAAGAAGAGGCGTCCAACCCGGCTGATCACGAAGCCACGCCAGTGGCTTTTCCGGCTGAATTCCAAACCGCCTTCGATTGCCCCATGCAATCGAAAGGAAGCCGGCTATCAGCCCGATGGCGAACCCTGACCGTTCTACAGTCGCGGGGTCGGCTGCGATAAGGATGCCCGATTTGGGTCCATCCGTCACATTCCCAATTATTCCCCCGCATCGCCACGATCCGGGGAAACCATCCAACGTCAGATGATTAGGAAGCGGGCGCCGCAAAGTCAATCGACGCGTGCGACACGCCACCCGTCGAGATGCGGCGCGCGACAATTTGCCGGCAGCAGGCCGCAAAGGCCACTCCTGCATGTTTTTATCCTTAGATGGTATTCGACCTAAGGATAAAAACATGCAGCAATTCAAAGTGTTACAGCGACCTTTGCGCGTCCAGTAAGACGCGCGGCGCTGTAGTCGACGTCGGAGCGGACGCTCCACGGCAACTGAACTTTATTTTAGCAACGTCAGATATTGCGATAGAGTAGCCGAAAGTCGTTTCGATTATCCGGAAGGCAGATGGAACGCAGGCTCACCGCCGTGATGATTGCCGACGTTTCCGGCTATGGACTGCTCACCCAAGCCGACGAAGAGGGTACGTGTGCCCGCTTTCAGGCCGATCTGCACGGCCTGTTCGAACAAAGGATTGCCGCACATCGCGGGCGGTTGATCAAGACCATGGGCGACGGGTTATTGGTCGAGTTCCAGAGTGTCGTCGAGGCGGTCCGTTGTGCGGTGGAGGTTCAGCGCGCGAAATCCGAAAGCCGCGGCTCCGATCAGGGTCGACTGGAATTCCGCATCGGCATCAATCTTGGCGACGTCATCGTTGAAGGCGACGACATTCACGGCGATGGAGTGATCATTGCCGAGCGCCTGCAGAGCCTCGCCGAACCGGGTGGGATCATCATCTCCGGCACCGCCTACGACCAGGTCGAGAAGCACCTCGATGTCGGCTTCGTCTTTCTCGGCGAACAACGCCTGAAGCATATCGAAAAGCCGGTGCGGACTTACCGGCTGGGGCTGAACGAAGCCCGCCCCGGCAGCGTAAAGGTCGCTGGGCGCCACGCGAAGCGCTGGGCGGCACTCGTTACGTCTGCTGTCGTGCTCGGCGCTGCTGCCGGCGTGGCCTGGTGGCGGCCCTGGGAGTCGCCTGTGGAAACGGTCCAGATACAACCACCGAACCTGACCGCGCCGGACAAGCCGTCGATCGCGGTGCTTCCGTTTGCCAACGTGAGCGACGATCCCAGGCAGGAGTATTTCGCCGATGGCATGACCGATGGCCTTGTCACCGAGCTGGCTCAGGTATCCGGCTTGTTCGTTATCGCGCGTAACTCGACCTTCACCTACAAGGGCAGGGCGGTGACACCCAGGCAGGTGTCCAAGGAACTCGGTGTCCGATACGTCCTCGAAGGCAGTGTGCAGCGTGCCGGAGAACAGCTACGGATCAATGCTCAGCTCATAGATTCTCTCAGCGGCGGCCACGTTTGGGCCGGCAAGTTCGACGGTTCACTTTCCGATGTCTTTGCGCTGCAGGACGAAGTGATGCGCGGCATTGCCGACGCGCTTGCGCTTCGGTTGAATCCTGACGAGCAGATGGCCTTCGGACGCAAGGAAACGACGGTCCCGGCGGCCTTCGATGCGTTCCTGCGCGGCTGGGAGCATCACCGGCGCACGACCCCCGAAGATTTTGCAAAGGCAGTGCCTTTTTTCGAGCAGGCGATTGCGCTCGATCCTGCCTATGGACGAGCCTATGCCGCCGCCGCCATGGTCTACGCGCGCGTCTACCTGTGGCGTTGGCATTATCGGCTTGATATCTCGCGGATCGAAGCTAGAGCCAAGGCGCTACAATTTCTAAGGACCGCGCAGAAACACAAAACAGCGCTCGCCTATCAGGCGGCCGCTCTCCTGTCCGAAGCGGCCTGGCAGCATGCCGATGCGCTCGCCGAACTCAAGGAAGCGATCGCGCTCGAACCCGGCGATTCCTGGAGCTACGCGCTGACGGCCTTCGTGCTGACCTCCGCCGGCCGCCCAGCGGAGGCCCTGCCCTATATCCGTACGGCCATGCGCCTCGATCCGCACTCTCCGTCCTTCTTCATTTACGTTCTTGGACTGACGCAGTTCAGCCTGGAGGATTTCGAGGCGTCGGTGGCTGCGGTGAAGCGCAGCATCGAACTCAATCCTCAGGATGACGGTTCTTTCCTTCTTCTCGCCTCCGCTTACGCGCACCTCGGCCGGAACACGGAAGCGCAGGCAGCGATCACTCGTTTCAACGCGCTTCGCCTCGCACGCGGTGGCACTGCCGCCACCATCTCGACCAGCCCGCCCATGGATCTGGCAAAGCTGGCGGATAGCGAGCTCTTCTACCGGGGACTGCGCCTGGCCGGCGTGCCTGAGACCTTGATGAACGCCGACTTCGTAGGCAGGAACAGACTGGAAGCCGACGAAGCCCGCTCACTATTCCTGGGGCATCGGCTGCATGGACGCATGCTGGACTCGGGCGAGGAACATGAGGCTGTCATTTCAACCGGGGGCGTGGCCACTCTGACAGGAGGCTGGGCTTCCATCGGCGCTGGTCGCATGACCGATGTCGAGGTCAAGTTTGACAGGGACGAGGTTTGCTTCCTGTGGCTCAAGACAACGAACCTCTGCGGAATGGTGCTGCGAAATCCCGGAGGACTTAGCGGCAAGGAAAACGAATTCATATGGTACCACGGCGACAGGGCGTTCACGTTCTCGCAGGTCCGCTAGCCCCTTGCGCTCGCCCATGCTACCGCTACCGTACCCGCTGCAGCGCGCTGAACTGAAAAGCCTGCACTGAATTCCATGGCGTCTTATGCTGGTGCCTGATCGCTTCGACCAGCCGGAAGGACGGCCCGATTACTTCGGCAAGCGCCGCCGGGTCGTAGCGCATCACCGGCAAACCGCTGCAGCGGTTCGGCCCATCCGGCGCAAAGGTGGCGATGATGGCGTGTCCGGAAGGCTTCACGGCAGCACAAAGACGTTCGACATAGGCCGCGCGCTCTGCCGCACCGGTCAGGAAGTGAAACGCGGCGCGGTCGTGCCAGATATCGTATTGCCGCGAAGGCGACCAGTCGGTCACGTCGGCGGCGATCCACTCTACCGCTTCGCCGCGCGCGCCGAGCCGGGCTCGTGCGGCGCCAAGCGCGGTTGGAGACAGGTCAAGCACCGCGACCGACCATCCGCCCTCCTCCAGCAGCCGATCGACCAATCTAGACGCACCGCCGCCGATATCGATCAGCGATGCCGGCAAGCCCCGCCCGTACTCGTGAATGAGCCGCAGCGACACCTCGGGCGTGCCTTCGAACCAGCTGACGCCCGCCTCGTCCTTGGAGGCATAGGCAGCATCCCAATGCGCACGCCGCTCGTCGTCACTCATTGCAAACCGCCTGTTGCGCCGGTCATCCCGTGGTCAGAAGTCTGCATGTGTCGGCGCCTGCGGCACGCAGTCCGCGACGCATCTTAACGCCCCGCGCGCGTGCTGCAAATGCTGCGGGCGGGCCTCAATTGCCGAGCAGTTGATGGAGCCACGTCGGGTCAAGCACCGCCTCGAGCTCCGCGGCGACGTCATCGAGCGCCGCATCGACCGACTGGCGGTAGTTGCCGATGCCGCCTTCGATGCCGAAGCTTTTGAGCAGGGCAGCACGGTAGGCATCGCTGGAAAACAACCCATGCAGGTAGGTTCCCATCACCCGTCCGTCGGCCGAAAGGGCGCCATCGGCGCGATCGTCGATGCGGATCGAAGGGCGGTCGCAGTCAGGACCCGTGGTGCGGCCGAGATGGATTTCATAGCCTTCGAGCGGCACGTCGTGTTCCAGCGACCAGGCACGGCTGTTGCGCAGGGTCTTTTCCGGCGCCATTTCCGTTTCGACGTCGAGCAGCCCAAGTCCCTTGATTTCCCGCTCGTTGCCCTCGATGCCGAGAGGGTCGGTGACGCGCGCGCCCAGCATCTGGTAGCCGCCGCAGATGCCGATCACCCGGCCACCGCGCCGCACATGGCGCTTGAGGTCCTCATCCCAACCCTGCGCCCTGAAATCCTTGAGATCGCCGATGGTCGATTTCGACCCAGGGATGACGACGAGAGCGGCATCGGCGGGGATCGGGCTGCCCGGTTTGACGAAGACGAGATCGACCTCCGGCTCGGCGGCGAGCGGATCGAGGTCGTCGAAATTGGCAATTCTCGACAACACCGGAACGGCAACCTTGAGCGCCCGCCCCTCGCCGCGGGCCAGCTTTTCGAGCACGACCGAATCCTCTGCCGGCAGCCGCCCGGCCGCCTTCAGCCACGGCACTACGCCGAAACAGGGCCAGCCGGTGTAGCGGCCGACCGCGGCGAGGGG
>Ga0247819_10000837_pt1 | contig 17270 bp, 14 predicted proteins | sample 13C_Xylose_Day6_FD_193428 | JGI IMG/M metagenome (GOLD analysis project Ga0247819, IMG submission 193428) | Soil microbial communities from agricultural site in Penn Yan, New York, United States - 13C_Xylose_Day6 | ecosystem: Environmental > Terrestrial > Soil > Agricultural land | place: USA...
CGAAGGCATCCTGATGAGCGCCACTTCCGACGACGGACCCGGAGTCGTGAGCAAATGGGGTCGGCGGGTCGGCGCGTGGGGTCAGTCGGTGATCTTCGCCGCTCTGGGCGCGATCGCCGCCGCCGCTGCCCTCGGTGCCCGCGTGAACACCGAGGAGGCGACCGAGGCCGCGAGTCGCGAGCTGCTGCGGTTCCCCGGAGGCCCGGTGCTGCTCGTGCTGGTCGGCCTGGGCATCGGGATCGGGGGCGTCGTGTTCATCGTGATGGGTGCACGTCGCTCGTTCCGCAATAAGGTCGATCTCCCCGAGACCAAGAGCGGCCGCGCCATCGGGGGGCTCGGGCTGGTCGGGTTCATCGCCAAAGGCATCGCGCTGGTGATCGTCGGCCTGCTGCTGATCATCGCCTCGCTGAGCTCGGACCCGGCGACTGCGGGCGGCCTCGACGGCGCTCTCCGGGCCCTGCTGGGGCTCACGTTCGGCCCCCTGCTGGTCGCCGAGGTGGGGCTCGGCTTCATCGCTTACGGTATTTTCTGCCTCTTTCGGGCCCGCTACGCGCACCTCGCGGCGGCGTAGGTCGCCGCCGGCGGCGTGTCAAGCCCCTGGGGCGCCGCGGCACAGCGTGTGAGCCTCGGATCATGGCTGATGAAGTGATGACCCAGACCGACGCGATCGTGCGACTCAAGGAACTCGTGGAAGACATCGACTTCACGATGCTGACCACGCAGGATCCGGCCGGAAACCTCGTCTCGCGACCGATGAGCACGCGCCAGATGGACGAGAACGGCGACATCTGGTTCTTCACGGCCGATGACACGAAGAAGGTCGACGAGGTCGAGGCGGATCACGACATCGGGCTCGCATACCTCGACTCCAAGGGGATGCGGTTCGTCTCGGTCGCGGGCCGCGCGAGCGTCGTGCACGACGACGCGAAGATGAAGGAGCTGTACACCCCGTCGCTCGACATCTGGTTCGAGGACGGCCTCGAGACGCCGGGCATCGCTCTGCTGAAGGTGACCCCCGTCGAATGCGAGTTCTGGGAGCCCAAGCACGGCAAGCTCGTGATGGCCGCCGGAATGCTCAAGGCCCTCGTCACGAAGGACACTCCTGACGACACGATGCGTCACGAGAAGATCAGCTGCTGACGCACCGGCACGTCGCCTCATCGAAACAGGGGATCTCGCCGAACCAGAGGAGCACGTCGCTCTGTGTCGGCGAGATCCCCTGCTTCGTCTAGCGGCGGCTGAGCCGCGCGAACGCGTCCGCGATCGAGAGCGTCTCCCGATCGCCCGACCGGCGGTCCCACAACTCGACTTGGCCGTCCGCTGCCCCGCGCCCGACGATCACGATCTTCGGGACCCCGATGATCTCGGCGTCGCCGAACTTGACACCGGGAGAGACCTTCGGGCGGTCGTCGTAGAGCACGTCGAGGCCTGCGGTCTCGAGGTCTTCCGAGAGCTTGGCAGCGACCTCGAACACCGCGGCGTCGCGTCCGGCGGCGACGACGTGGACGTCGAACGGCGCGACCGATGCGGGCCAGATGAGCCCCTTCGCATCGTTGTTCAGCTCCGCGATGATCGCGAGGATGCGGGTGACGCCGATGCCGTACGAACCCATCGTGACGGTGACGAGTTTGCCGTTCTCATCGAGGACCTTCAGTCCGAGCACGTCCGCGAAGAAGCGGCCGAGCTGGAACACGTGCCCGATCTCCATGCCGCGCGCGAGTTCGACCGGACCTGATCCATCGGGAGCGGGGTCGCCCGCGCGGACATCTGCGACCTCGACGTAGCCGTCGGTGCCGAAGTCGCGCCCTGCCACGAGAGAGTGCACGTGCTTCTGGTCCATGTTCGCACCTGTGATCCACGACGTGCCTTCTACGACCCGGGGATCAAGCAGGTAGCGGATGCCGGTCGCCGACTCCGCACCGAGGATCGCGCCGGTCGGCGACCAGGGTCCGATGTAGCCCTTGACCAGGAGCGGATTCCGCTCGAAGTCGGCCTCCGTCGCGGGCTCGACCGCAGCGGGTGCGAAGGCGACCTCCACGCGCTTGTCGTCGATGTCGCGGTCTCCCGGTACCCCGACGACGACGAGTTCGCGCGAGCCGTCGACGTGGGTGAGGGCCAGCACGACATTCTTCAGGGTGTGGGCGGCGGTCCACTCCCCGTCCGCAGGAGCGTCGAGGTGGGCGTTGACATGATCGACCAGCGTCGCGATCGTCGGCGTGTTCGGTGAATCGAAGACGACCGGCTCAGCGAGCCCGTCGAACGGGATGGTGTCCGGAGCCACCGTCGTGAACGCCTCGACGTTCGCGGCGTACCCACCGGCCGAGCGGACGAAGGTGTCCTCACCGATCGCGGTGGGGTGCAGGAACTCCTCGCTGCGCGCGCCGCCCATCAGCCCGTTGTCGGCCGCGACGATCACGTACTCGAGACCGAGCCGCTGGAAGATCCGCTCATAGGCATCCCGCTGGGTCATGTACGAGGCTTCGAGTCCGGCATCCGTGTAGTCGAACGAATACGCGTCCTTCATCGTGAACTCGCGGCCGCGAAGAAGCCCCGCGCGGGGACGAGCCTCATCGCGGTACTTGTCCTGGATCTGGTAGATCGCCAGCGGCAGGTCCTTGTAGGACGAGTACATGTCCTTCACGAGAAGAGTGAACAGCTCTTCGTGCGTGGGCGCGAGGAGATAATCGGCATCCTTGCGGTCCTTGAGACGGAAGATGCCGTTGCCGTACGTCTCCCAGCGTCCGGACTGCTCATACGGGTCGCGGGGGACGAGCGCCGGGAAGTGAACCTCGTACGCACCGGCGTTGGTCATCTCGTCTCGGATGATGCCCTCGATCTTCGCCTTGACCCGCAGGCCCAGCGGCAGCCACGCGAAGATTCCGGGGGCCTGGCGGCGGATGTACCCGGCGCGGACGAGCCACCGATGCGACGCGACCTCGGCATCAGCCGGGTCTTCGCGCAGGGTGCGGAGGAAGTAGTGCGAGAGACGTGTGACCACGAGGGTCAAGTCTAGGCGGGGCGGATGCCGCGCCTCTCGCGGCCGGCGTCAGGGATGCATCTGCGCGAAGACCGTGTCGGCGATCGGGCCCGCGTCCGTCGTCTCGCGGATGAAGTCGGGAGTCACCATCAGCACATTGACTCCGTCGGTGGCGACGATGACCGAACCCGCGCCCTCGTACCTGTCGAATCCCGCAACGATGACCGCATCTTGCGCGCCGGCGACCGAGAACGGGGTCGCATCTTCTGTCGCTGCAGCCGTGGGGAACGCGATCGCTCCACCGGGGACGATCGTCACCCTCACAACTTCGCCCGAACTGTCATCGCCGCTGCCCGCCGTGAAGTGGAAGTCGCACCACGACCGGGCGGCATCCGCGATGGTCTCGGGTGCGCCGCCCCCGTCGGACGTCGAGCCCTGCTGGTCCAGGAGCGCGACGCGCTCGAACCCGTACGAGCCCGCGTCGATCTGACCCACCAGGGAATCGCAATCGAGCGGTGCCCACCATGCCGCGGTCCGCACGGCGGGCGATGCGGCCGGGAAGGCGGCGAGGTTCGCCGACGCACGGTCGAAGGCCGCCTGGGTGCCGGCCTGCGTCGTGCCGCTCGGATCCCCCGTTGCGCGCACGAGCAGCCACGTTTCGTCGACGACGCCCGCCACGGAGCATTGGACGGTCGGGGTTTCGTAGCCCAGATCGACACAGCCCGCCACGACGGCCTCGGACACCTCGGACGGCACGACCTCCACGGGGAACGCGAAGACCTTCACCGTGGCTGCGGCGTAGTACTCCGTCGAGAGCCAGACGCAGTCGATGCCGCCGAGCACCTCGTCCGCTCCTGTCCGCCACCGGTAGTCGGAGAGCGCCATGGGCATGCCGGCCGCGGTCGTGGCCTCCGCATCCGTCAGAGCGCTTTCGCACTCCCCGCCGAACGGCAGAACGGCCTCTGCGGGGACCTCCGGGGGAACGGAGGTAGTAGTCGGACTCGGAGTCGGGACCGGCGTGGGGGTCACCGTCTCCACCGGAGAAGGCGTCGGCGTGGTCGCCGTGGTCTGAGTTCCGAAGATCGCGGCGGTGGCGATCGCCGCACCCGACACCGCGCCGATCAGCACGAGCGCCAGCGCGCCCGCGACGATGCGGTTGCCGCGCGCGCCGGCCGGACGGATCCGCTGCGTTCCCGCCAGCAGGATGTCACGCATCTCGGAGTGCTCACGCGGGGTCAGCCCGTCGTCATTCATGCCCATGATGCCTCCATCGCCGCCATCTCGTCTCGCAGCTTCGACTTCGCCCGCGCCAGACGCGACTTCACCGTGCCGACCGGAATGCCGAGGGTCTCGGCGGCGACCCGCTCGGGGTATCCCTCGAGGATCGTGAGTACGACCACGCTCTGCTCGCGCGCGGGAAGCCGCTTCAGCGCCGCCAGCACGCCGCTCTCATCGCTCGCGCGCGCTGCGGCCGCGTGGTCACCCACCGGCGTGTGGGCGATGAGCGCACGATACCGACGGCCCGATCGCTCCAGATTCCGGGCGGCGTTCGACACGGTGTTCAGCAGCCACGGGAGGGGCGATCCGTCCACGAGGCGCACCGACGCGCGCTTGCGCCACAGCTCGAAGAAGGCGATCGTGACCGCATCCTTCGCGTCTTCGCGTGTGGTGAGCAGTCGGCGCGCATGCCGGAACAGGCGCGCCTCATGGCGGTCGAAGAGACCGCCCAGGGCCGATTCATCGCCCGCGCGCACTCGCTCCCACAGCTCCGCGTCGTCATCGCTCATACCATGTAGTGTCCGGGACCGGGCAAAAGGTTCACACCCCACTCGAACTGCCCGTGCCGCACGCCGGCAATTTGACACCGCGATCGATGTGCGATGCAATATATTGCATGCCGGGGATGACCCGACCGCTGACCCGAGGACCTGCCATGAAGCTCGCCGAGTTCCCCCGCTACCCGCTCACGTTCGGACCGAGTCCGCTCCAGCACCTGAAGCGCCTGACACAGCACCTGGGGGGCGCGCAGGTGTGGGCCAAGCGCGAGGACGTGTCCAGCGGCCTCGCGTACGGCGGCAACAAGGTGCGCAAGCTGGAGTACATCGTCCCCGATGTGCTCGCCTCCGGGGCCGACACCCTGGTCTCGATCGGCGGCTACCAGTCCAACCACACGCGTCAGGTCGCCGCGGTCGCCGCCCACCTCGGGCTCAAGGCGCGCCTGGTGCAGGAGAAGTGGGTGCCGTGGGACGACCCGGCCAACGACAGGGTCGGCAACATCCTGCTGTCGCGCATGATGGGCGCAGACTCACGCCTGGATGACGCGGGGTTCGACATCGGCGTGCGCGACTCCTGGAAGAACGCACTGGCCGAGGTGGAGGCATCCGGCGGAAAGCCGTACCCGATCCCCGCGGGCGCCTCCGAGCACCCCTTGGGCGGCCTCGGGTTCGCGAACTGGGCGTTCGAGCTCGCCGAGCAGGAGAAGGCGCTCGGTATCACGTTCGACACGATCATCGTCTGCACCGTCACCGGCTCGACGCATGCGGGGATGATCGCGGGCTTCGCCGCCCTGGAGGATCTCACCGGCGTCCGACGCCGCGTTCTCGGCATCGACGCATCCGCCACGCTCGCCAAGACGACCGATCAGGTCACCCGGATCGCCAGGAACACCGCCGCACTCATCGAGCTCGGTCGCGACCTGCGAGACGACGAGATCCAGGTGCTCGAAGGGTGGGCCGGTGAACTGTACGGCCTGCCCGTCGAATCCACGATGGAGGCGATGGCGCTCGGCGCGCAGCTCGAAGCGATGATCACCGACCCCGTGTACGAGGGGAAGTCGCTCGCCGGTCTGATCGATCTGGTCGAGAGCGGCGACATCCCGAAGGACTCGCACGTGCTCTACGCGCACCTGGGCGGTCAGCCCGCGATCAACGCGTACCACTCGCTCTGGCCGTGACCTCTCGCCAACTCAGCTCGTGACGACCTGAGCCGTCCCGATCGCGGCGTCCGGACCCATCTCGGCGGCGAGCCGGTTGGCCTCTTCGATGAGCGTCGCGACGATGTCGGCTTCGGGCACGGTCTTGATGACCTGGCCCTTCACGAAGATCTGGCCCTTGCCGTTGCCCGAGGCGACCCCGAGGTCGGCTTCGCGAGCCTCACCGGGCCCGTTGACGACACAGCCCATGACGGCCACGCGCAGCGGCACGGTCATGTCCTTGAGACCCTCGGTGACATCGTCGGCGAGCGTGTAGACATCGACCTGTGCCCGCCCGCAGGACGGGCACGACACGATCTCGAGCTTGCGCTCGCGGAGGTTCAGCGACTGCAGGATCTGGTGGCCGACCTTGACCTCTTCAGCGGGAGGGGCCGACAGCGAGACGCGGATGGTGTCGCCGATCCCCTCCCCCAGCAGGATGCCGAACGCGGTGGCGCTCTTGATCGTGCCTTGGAACGCCGGGCCGGCCTCGGTCACGCCGAGGTGCAGCGGCCAATCGCCCATCGCAGCCAGCAGACGGTACGCCTGCACCATGATCACGGGATCGTTGTGCTTGACCGAGATCTTGAAATCGTGGAAGTCGTGCTCCTCGAACAGGCTCGCCTCCCAGCGGGCGCTCTCGGCGAGCGCCTCAGGGGTCGCCTTGCCGTATTTCTGCAGCAGGCGCGGGTCGAGCGATCCGGCGTTCACGCCGATGCGCAGCGAGACACCGGCGTCCTTGGCCGCCTTGGCGATCTCGCCCACCTGATCGTCGAACTTGCGGATGTTGCCGGGGTTCACACGAACCGCCGCGCACCCGGCGTCGATCGCCTGGAACACGTACTTCGGCTGGAAGTGGATGTCGGCGATCACCGGGATCTGGCTCTTCTTGGCGATGATGTGCAGCACATCGGCGTCGTCCTGCGACGGGACCGCCACGCGGACGATCTCGCACCCGGATGCCGTCAGCTCGGCGATCTGCTGGAGCGTTCCGTTGATGTTGGTCGTCGGAGTCGTGCACATCGACTGGACGCTGACGGGGGCGTTGCCACCGACGAGCACCTTGCCCACCTTGATCTGCCGGGACTTGCGGCGGGGGGCGAGGGTTTCGGGGACCTTGGGCATCCCGAGATTCACGGCTGGCACGTACTCCAGCCTACGTCCCGCGGCCGCACGGCGGCCGGCGGCCGCAGAACTGCGAGCCGATGCGGAGGCGTGAGGTGAGGCATCCGCTCGTCTGATATCGTGACCGCATGCTCGCGAACCGTACCTGGTGGCCCGCCTCTTAGGCGGTGTGCTCGCGTTCCCAGACCACAAACCGCCCCCGGGCGGTTTTTTCGTTTCATGGCGACCGCCCGCCCCTTACCGGAGGCCCCGATGACCGACGCCGGTCCCGCCGCTCTGATCGAACTCGCCGCGCGCGGCGTTCCGTTCGCGCTCATCGCGCGCGATGCCGCCACGGTCGAGCTGCTCACCGGCGACGTCGTGGATGTCGAGCTGCTCGCCGACATCCCGCTCGCCGGCGCGGACGGCACCCCTCAGGAGGTACTCGCGCTCGTGCCGTTCCGGCAGGTGCGCGAGCGCGGGTTCGAGTGCCACGACGATGGCGCGCCCCTGCGCTGCCTGGTGGTTCGGAATCGCGTGGTGATCGACCGGCGCGACGCCCTCGCTCAGCTGCCTTCCGCCCCGATCGCCCTGACCGACGCGGGATTCGACATCGCCGACGAGGACTACGCGCAGATCGTCCGTCGTGTGATCGCCGACGAGATCGGACTCGGCGAGGGCGCGAACTTCGTGATCCGGCGGGACTTCACCGCGGGAGTGGACACGGATGCCGCCACCGCGGCACTGACGTGGTTCCGGGCGCTGCTCGAGCACGAACGCGGCGCGTACTGGACCTTCGCCGTCGTGACGCCGGGTCATGTCGCCGTGGGCGCCAGCCCGGAGGCCCACGTGAGCGCTCGGGACGGCATCGTGACGATGAATCCGATCTCGGGCACGTTCCGCCACCCCGAGGGAGGGGCGACGATCGAGTCGCTGACGGAGTTCCTCGAGTCGACCAAAGAGACCGAAGAGCTCTTCATGGTCGTGGACGAAGAGCTCAAGATGATGAGCGCGGTCTGCTCTGACGGCGGGCGCATCACGGGTCCGCACCTGAAGGAGATGTCGCGGCTCACCCACACCGAGTACGTCCTGCGCGGGCGCAGCCGGCTGGATCCTCGCGACATCCTGCGAGAGACGATGTTCGCACCGACGGTGACCGGCTCCCCGATGCAGAACGCGTGCACGGTCATCACGCGCCACGAGACGACGCCGCGCGGGTATTACTCCGGCGTGGCGGCGCTGTTCACGCCGCGCACGGACGCGATCCTCGCCGGTGAGTCCACGCACGACCTCGATGCGCCGATCCTCATCCGGACGGCCTACCTGCAAGGCGGGAGGCTGCGTGTGCCTGTCGGCGCGACCCTCGTGCGCCACTCCGACCCGTACGGGGAGGTGAGCGAGACCCACGGCAAAGCAGCCGGAGTTCTGGGGGCGATCGGCGCGGTCCCCCGGGGTCGTCCGGCGGAGCCGCAGCCGGCAGGTGCCGCTGACGCGATCGACGAGGATGCGCCGTCTCCCGAGGCGCGACCCCTCGCGGACGACCCCGACATCGCGACGCTGCTCGCCTCTCGCAACGCCCGGCTCGCATCGTTCTGGCTGAACCCGCAGGACGCACTCGCGGCGGGCGGTCCCTTCCAGGGGCGCTCCGCGATCGTCGTCGATGCCGAGGACCGGTTCACGACCATGCTTGCCCACCAGCTGCGCCATCTCGGACTCGGCGTCCGGATCGTCTCGTGGAGTGACATCACCGACGAGCAGGTCGACGGCGCGGAGCTCATCGTGTCGGGCCCCGGTCCTGGCGACCCCCGCGATCCGAACACGCCGCGCATGCGCCGCATGCGCGAGGTCGTGGCCCGGCGTCGCGATTCGGGGCGCCCGCTGCTTGCGGTGTGCCTGAGCCATCAGATCCTGGCCCGAACGTTCGGCATCGAGCTGGCCCCGCTGGATGCACCGCATCAGGGGCTGCAGAAGAAGGTGGACGTGTTCGGTGTGCCGGCATCCATCGGCTTCTACAACACGTTCACCGCGCGCGTCCCAGCGGGAACGACCGTCGTCGGCGACGCAGAGGTCGCCGCCGATCCGTTCACGGGTGATGTGTACGCGCTGCGCGGTCCGGGGTTCGCCTCGGTCCAGGGACACCTCGAGTCGATCCTGTCGCGCGACGGGATGACCACGCTGGAGCGGCTCGTCTCGGCGGCGCTCTCACCCGTCGACGCCTGAGCCGGCGTCCGCGTCGGGGTCAGCGTCCGGCCCGCGCCGCCAGCAGCCGCCGCTCGGCCTCGTTGGCGGTGAGTTCGAGGGCGCAGAGATCCTCCGCCATGGCCTCGTCGTCACGCCCGAGCCCGCGGAGCATGCGCGCCCGCACCGCGTGCCAGAGGTGGTACGCCGCCAGGTCGTCCCGCAGCGCGTCCACTTCGTCCAGGGCCGCCCGAGGCCCGTCGATCTCGGCGAGCGCCACCGCCCGATTGAGCCGCACGATGGGCGACCGGTCGTACGCGCGCAGCATGTCGTAGAGCGTGAGCACCTGCAGCCAGTCCGTGGCCCCGCCGTCGGGGGCATCGGTGTGGCAGGCGGCGATCGCGGCATGCAGCTGCCAGCGTCCCGGCCGCCGCAGCATCGCCGCCCGCTCGAGCACGGCGTGCGCCTCGAGGATCAGCGCGCGGTCCCAGCGCGTGCGGTCCTGCTCCGCCAGCAGAACGAGCTCGCCCTCCACGGCGCGCGCACCCTCGCGTGCGCGGTGGAACAGCAGCAGCGCGAGCAATCCGTGCGCCTCCGCCTCGCCCGGCAGCTCGTGAGCCACGACGCGCGCGAGCCAGATCGCGTCGTCGGCGAGGTCGCGATCCGCCGTGGCGTCGCCGCCCGCCACGAGGTGCGCCTCGGTGTACATCACCGACACCACGGTGAGGACGATGTCGAGGCGCTGCGCCCGCTCCGCCCCCTCCGGAATCCGCAGCGGAATGCCGGTGGCTCCGATCTTGCGCTTGGCGCGCACGATGCGCTGCGCGATCGTCGACTCGGGCGTCAGGGTCGCATGCGCGATCTGGGCAGTCGTGAGGCCGCAGATCGCCCGCAGCGTCAGCGCGAGCTGTGCGTCGGGCGAGAGCGCGGGATGGCAGCATCCGAAGAGCAGAGGGAGTCGCTCGTCGGGCTCATCCGCACCGCGTTCCGGCGCGGCAGTCTCGGGCTCGGCGAGCAGCGCGAGCTTCTCGCGATAGCGCTTCTCACGGCGGATCCGGTCGAGCGCGTTGTGCCGGGCGGCCTGCGTGAGCCATCCGCCGGGGTTCGGCGGCACGCCCCGTGTGCGCCATTCGCGCAGGGCCTCCTCGATCGCCTCGGCGACCGATTCCTCGGCGAGGTCGAGGCTGCCGAGCCAGCCGGTGAGCGCCGCGACGATGCGGGCCGACTCCTCGCGCAGCACGCCGGCGAGGAGGCGATCGGATGCCGCGGCCCGGAGCCCGTCCGGATCCGGCACCGCGGCATCCGTCTCGCTCACTGCTCCATGTGGCTGTAGTCCACGACCATCGGGCGGATCTCGACGGAGTTGCCGGGCAGCTCGAGCATCGGCCAGGTCTTGACCATCGCGATCGCCGCGTCGAGGTCGTCGACATCGATCACGCTGAACCCGCCGATGACCTCCTTCGCCTCGGAGAACGGCCCGTCGGTGACGACCGGAGCGCCGCCGCTGTGGGTGACCGTGGTCGCGGTGGTCACGGGCTGCAGCTCGGCGCCGGAGTCGGTGATGCGATCCGCGTGGGTGCCGAACCATTCGTAGACCCGCCGATAGACCTGCTCGGCGTGCTCGGGCGAGACCGCCGCGTCGAGCTCGGGGGTAGACGTGAACATGATGACGTACTTCATGGTGGTGGTCCTTTCGTCAGGGAGACCGTTTCATCCCTACAGCGAACGGACAACCCCGAAATCGACACACACGGTGAAATCCGCGTCAGAAGAGCGAGACCGGGTTGATGATGTCGGCCAGGATCAGCACCGCGCCCATGGCGATCAACGCGATCACGACCACGAAGGTCACCGGCACGAGCTTGGTCGCGTCCACCGGCTTGGGTGGCGGCCGGTGGAAGAGCTTCGCCCACATGCGCTTGATGCCGTCCCAGAGCGCGACGACGATGTGGCCGCCGTCCAGCGGCAGCAGGGGGATCAGATTGAAGACGAACAGAGCGATGTTCAGCGACGCGAGCAGGCCCAGGAACCCCGCGAGCCTGTTGAGGATGGGCGCCTCTGCGGCCGCCACCTCGCCGGAGAGGATGCCGGCACCGACGATGCTCAGTGGTCCGTTCGGATCGCGCTCGCCGCCGGTCACGAGCGTGACCGCGGTCTCGAAGACCTTGACCGGCAGCTGCCAGATGATCCCCGAGACGGCGCCGACGTTCTCGAACGCGGCAACCGGGCCCGCCCAGATCGGCTGGTGCAAGTACTCGACCTCTTGGCGGATGCCGGCGAATCCGACCTGCTGGGTCTGGGCGTCGCCGTTCTCGTCGAGGACGGGCTGCCCCGCGGCATCGGTCACCGGCTGCTCGATCGCGGTGGGAGTGAGCGTGATCGTCTGCTGCGCGCCGTCGCGCTCGATCACGATGCTCAGCGACTCACCGGGCGACTCGCGGATCAGGGCCGAGGCCTCGGCGAAAGTGCTGATCGGCTGACCGTCCACCTGCACGATGACATCGCCCGGCTCCAGACCCGCCGCCGCCGCCGGGGCGACCGGATCTGATGCCGCGCACTCGGTGCGGCCCGCGTCGGCGGGGATGATGCATTCGCTGACGCTGTTCACCGTGGTCGTCGCGGTCTGGACGCCGATCCCCGACAGCAGGATCGAGAAAAGGACGATCGCGAACAGCAGGTTCATGACCGGACCGCCGAGCATGATGATGACGCGCTTCCACACCGGCAGCTTGTAGAAGACGTGATCGTCCTCGTCGTTCAGCAGCGTCTGGTCGTTGGCGGCGCGTGCGTCCTGCACCATCGTCGCGAAGAAGCCGCCCCCGGCGCGACCGGGGCGATGCCCGGCAGCGGCCGCCGCACGCTCTCTGGGAGACGGCGGGTACATCCCGGCCATCGAGATATAGCCGCCGAGCGGGATCGCCTTGAATCCGTACTGCGTCTCGCCGATGCGGCGGGACCACAGGGTGGGACCGAAGCCGATCATGTACTGCCCGACGCGCACGCCGAACTTCTTCGCCGGCAGGAGGTGGCCGAGCTCGTGCAGCGCGATCGACACGGCCAGCCCCACGACCATGAGGACGACTCCGATGACGAACGCGATCGCTTCCACACGCACACGCTACCGCCGTCGGCTTTGAGCCCGCCGAGTATGCCGAGTATGCCCGGATGAGAAGATGGATGCGCCATGGCGAATGACGTTCCCTCACACCTGCCCCCCGTGCTGCGCCCGGACGATCCTCCGGTGCACGCGCTCGAGGATCTGGCCGCTCGCTTCGGCCTCGAGACCCGCGGAGAACCGGCGGGCGCGACCCTGACCGGCCTCACCCTGGCCACGGCCGACCTCCGGCCGGGCGACGTGTTCGTCGCGGTGCGGGGCGTGAACCGCCACGGCGCCGAATTCGCCGCGGCAGCGGCCGAGAAGGGCGCCGTCGCGGTCGTGACGGATGCCGAGGGCGCCGACGTGGCGGAGGCGACCGGACTGCCCGTGATCATCGTCGAAGACCCCCGGGGAATGCTCGGCGACCTGTCGGCCTGGGTGTACGGCACAGGCCGCGACGACCACCTGCCGATCCTGTTCGGCACGACCGGCACGAACGGCAAGACGAGTGTCTCGCACCTCCTCGAGGGCATCCTCGGGCAGCTCGGACTCGTCACAGGTCTGTCCTCGACCGCGGAGCGTCACATCGCCGGGCAGGTCATCGTGTCGCGCCTCACGACGCCCGAGGCGTACGAGATGCACGCACTCCTCGCCCTCATGCGGGAGCGCGGCGTCGAGGCCGTCGCCGTCGAAGTGAGCGCGCAGGCGCTGAGCCGGCGCCGCGTGGACGGCATCATGTTCGACGTCGCCGCGTTCACCAACCTCAGTCACGATCACCTGGACGACTACGCGGACATGCGCGAGTACTTCGAAGCGAAGCTGCCGCTCTTTCTGCCCGACCGCGCGCGCCGCGCGGTGATCTCGCTGGACTCGGACGCGGCGATCGAGGTGGTCGCCCGCTGCGAGGTGCCCTTCGTCACGGTGGGCACGCCCGCGATCGCGACCGACGCGGATGCGGCCGCCGACGCCGACTGGGTCGTCGAGATCCTCGAAGAACGACAGACCGGCACCGAGTTCCGGCTCACGTCATCGGACGGACGTTCGCTGACCACGATCGTGCCGGTCATCGGACGGCACATGGCCGCCAACGCCGGGCTCGCGATCGTGATGATCCTGGAGGCCGGGTACGCGTGGGATCGCATCGTGGACGCCCTCGAACGCGACGGCGGCATCCACGCGTACCTCCCCGGCCGCACCGAGAGGGTCTCGGGCGAGCGCGGCCCGGCCGTATACGTCGATTTCGGCCACTCCCCCGACGCGTTCGAGAAGACGCTCGCCGCCGTGCGCCGCGTGACGCCCGGCAAGGTGGTCATGCTCTTCGGCGCCGACGGCGATCGCGACGCGACCAAGCGGCACGACATGGGTCGCACGGCCGTGGAGGGCAGCGACATCCTCGTGGTCACCGACCACCACCCGCGCTTCGAGAACATCGACACGATCCGCGCCACCCTGATCGAGGGCGCGCGCAGAGCCCGACCCGATGCCGAGATCCACGAGTACTCACCACCCGAGGTCGCGATCGTCGAGGCGGTCAGGCTCGTCGGTGACGGGGATGCGATCCTGTGGGCCGGCCCCGGACACCAGGACTACCGCGACATCCGCGGGGTTCGCACCCCGTACTCCGCGCGCGAACTCGCCCGCCGGGCGCTCCGCGACGCCGGCTGGCCCGTGCCCGAGCCGCACTGGCCCGTGCCCTACCCGGACTGAGAAGGCTATGCCGCCGCGATCGCGCGGTCGGCGGCATCCCTCGCCCACCGCTCCGCCTCGGCAAGCGATGCCCGGGTGAGCGTGCCGCCCGCGGTGGCCTCGGGGTCCCACGCATCGACGACCCGTTCGATCAGCTCGACGATGCCCGGGAATGACAGTCGGCCCTCGTGGAACGCATCGACCGCCTGCTCGTTGGCCGCGTTGAACACGGCTGGATACGTCCCGCCCGTGCGGCCGACCTTCTTCGCGAGGCGCACCGCCGGAAAGGCGTTCTCGTCGAGCGGCTCGAACGTCCACGATGCCGCGACGGTCCAGTCGATCGGTCGTCCGACCCCGCCCACCCGATTGGGCCAGTCGAGTCCGAGCGAGATCGGCAGCCGCATGTCGGGCGGCGACGCCTGCGCGATCGTCGAGCCGTCCACGAACTCGACCATCGAGTGCACGACCGACTGAGGATGAACCACGACATCGATGTGGTGATAGTCGACATCGAAGAGCAGATGCGCCTCGATGACCTCCAGACCCTTGTTGACGAGGGTCGCCGAGTTCGTCGTGACCACGCGGCCCATGTCCCACGTGGGGTGGGCGAGCGCCTCCGCGGGGGTCACGTCGGCGAGCGACGCGCGCGAGCGACCGCGGAACGGCCCGCCGGATGCGGTCAGCACGAGTCGCCGCACCTCGGAGCGCGTGCCCGAGCGCAGGGCCTGGGCGATCGCGGAGTGCTCGGAGTCGACCGGGACGATCTGGCCCGGCTGCGCGATCGCGGTCACGAGATCGCCGCCGACGATCAGGGACTCCTTGTTCGCGAGCGCGAGGGTGCGGCCGGTCTCGAGCGCAGCGAGCGTGGGACCGAGCCCCACGGAGCCCGTGATGCCGTTCAGCACCACGTCGGCCTCGACGTCGCGCACCAGCTGCTCGGCCTCGTCCGCGCCCAGCGCGGTGAACTCGACCTGGAACTGCTCGGCCTGCGCCTGCATGACCTCGCGCTGGGAACCGGCCGACAGCCCGACCACCTCGAAGCGCCGCGGGTTCGCGCGGATGACCTCGAGAGCCTGAGTGCCGATCGAGCCGGTGGAACCGAGGATGATGACACGGCGCATGGAGTCAGACTATGACCTCACGCGCCGCGGCAACGGGGCTTACTGCGCGGGAGCTGCGTGCTGGGTGCCGAGGATGTCGACGACGAACACGAGAGTCTCGCCGGCGAGTTCGTTGTCGGACGAGCCGGCCTCGCCGTAGCCGAGTGCGGGCGGGATGACCACGAGCACCTGCGAGCCGACGGTCTGGCCCTCGAGCGCCTGGCGGAAGCCGTCGACCACGCCGGTGGTCTGGAACGAGGCCGGCGCGCCGTTCTCCCAGCTCGAGTCGAATACCGAGCCGTCCGACCACTTGACGCCGGTGTACTGCACGAGGACGGTGTCGCCCGAGGCCACGACCGCGCCGTCGCCCTTCTTCAGCGTCGCCAGCTCGAGGTCGGCCGGGGCATCGCCGTCCGGGATCTCGATCGTCGGGGCACCGTCATCTGCCAGCGTCACCTCGGGCATGCCCGCGACCGGCTCCTGCGGCTCGCCCCATGCGGCGTTCGGAACGGTGGCGATGAAGTCGAAGACGTAGACCTGACCGGGGTTCGGGTCGGCCGGCGGGTAGGCGACGACGACCCGGGTGCCGGGAGCCGCGCAGCCCAGGATCTGGCCGACCGGGTTGTCGGGCGAGATCTGGACGGGAAGCACCGGGTCTTCGCCGTAGCCGATCGAGCCGAGCTTCTCGCCGGTCTCCGAGTTGAACGCGGTCAGCGCGTAGGTCACGAGCTCACCCGATTCGACCGGGTCACCCGTGCCTTCCTCGATGACGGTCGTCTGCAGCGTGGTGATCTCGAGCGGCGCGGTGAACGTCGCGGTCGACTCTTCGCCGACGTTGCCGTCGACCGTGACCGAGTCGGAGGCCTCACCCGACGGAGCGGCGGCGCTGCACAGGTCGACGACGGGGGGCGCGGACGGGCTCGCATCGGTCTCCGGAGCGCTCGACGAGCAGCCTGCGAGAAGGACGGCAGAGAGCGCGACGGCGGAAAGGGCGACGAGCGGGCGAATGCGCACAGTGAACCTCAGGATGAAAGGGAAGGGAAGTCTCCATCTTCTCCCACATTTCCTCTGACGCCGCTGAGAAGACGTCATGCCCGACGAGGAATGAATTCGGGAGTACCCTCAACGGGTGACTTCCGAGGACCCTCCCGAACCCCGAGAAGCCGACTCCCCCAGCGATCCTGCCGTCCGGCAGATGGGTGCGACGTACGGCTTCGGTCGCTTCGCGGTCGCCCCCCTCGCCCGCATGATCTATCGGCCGCACGTCGAGGGCAAGGCGAACGTGCCGAAGACCGGGCCGATCATCTTCGCGAGCAACCATCTCTCGTTCATCGATTCCATCGCGATCCCGGTCGCCGCACCGCGGCCGGTGCACTTCCTCGCGAAGTCGAGCTACTTCGACGGTCCGGGGTTCTCCGGCTGGCTCTCCCGTCAGTTCTTCACGGCGATCGGCGCCGTGCCGGTGCAGCGCGGAGCGGGTCAGGCCGCGCTCGATGCGCTCGACCAGCAGCGGCAGCTCCTCGTCGCGGGCAACGCGGTGGCCCTGTACCCCGAGGGCACCCGGTCACTGGACGGCCGTCTCTACAAGGGGCGCACCGGTGTGGCCTTCCTGGCCCTGCAGAGCGGCGCGCCCGTGGTGCCGGTGGGTCTCATCGGCACCGATATGGTCATGCCCGTCGGTGCACGGTTCCCGTCGCTGCGACAGCGCGTCACCGTCAAGTTCGGCGAGCCGCTCGATCTCGCCCACCACGGCCCGGCCGAATCGGGCAAGGCCCGGCGTCTCGCCACCGACGACATCATGGCGGCCATCCACGCGCTCTCGGGTCAGGAACTCGCGAACATCTACAACGAGGCACCCGCCCACAACCCGATCGAGCGAATCAGGCAGGTCCTCCCGCACGAGCGCCGGTAGGTCTCACCGATCGTTCGCGACCACGATCGTCGGCTCGTGCCGCACCGGGAAGTTGACGGAGTTGGCGATGAAGCACCACTCGTGAGCCTGCGCGTGTGCGGCGGTTGCGGCATCCACCATCGATGCGTCCGCCACGACGACGTGCGGTCGCAGGATGACCTCGCGGAACGCACCGCCGCCTCGACCGTCTTCGACCATCACGCCCGACGCCTCGTCGTGGTACCCGACGACCGCGACACCCGCCT
>Ga0247819_10000839_pt1 | contig 17234 bp, 11 predicted proteins | sample 13C_Xylose_Day6_FD_193428 | JGI IMG/M metagenome (GOLD analysis project Ga0247819, IMG submission 193428) | Soil microbial communities from agricultural site in Penn Yan, New York, United States - 13C_Xylose_Day6 | ecosystem: Environmental > Terrestrial > Soil > Agricultural land | place: USA...
TCAAGGGTGGCACACCGGCTCCGGGCAACACCGCCACGGCGGGTGACACTTTCAAGATCACCCCGACCCGCAACGCGGCGACGAACATCAAGACCGAGATGACCGACTCCAAGCGCCTGGCCATCGCGGCACCGCTGGGCGCGGCCATTGGCGCCGGCAACAGTGGCACGCTGACGATTCCGGCCAGCGGCCAGCCGACCCTGACCACCAAGTTCGACATCTACGACACGGCCACCGCAACAGCGATGCAGAACGGCCTGAAGTACTCCACGCCGACCAAAGTGGTGTTTGGCGACGTGTCTGCCGACGGCACCAGCCAGACCTACCAGTTCCTGGATGCCAACGGCGGTGTCATCAGCAGCGGCACCATCAAGCCGAACGAGAACAACACGCTCAACCTGACCATCCCGCTCAAGGATGCCACGGGCGCGCCGATCCCGCCGCCGCCTGCGACCCAGTACACCGCGACCTTCGAAATGACCGTCGCCGGCTCGCCGACGTCGGGCGCTTCGATCAACGTTTCGCTCAGTCAGCCGGGGACGCTGGACAACCGCAATGGCACGGCGCTGGCTGGCCTGCAAACCGCGCAGACCGTGGACACCGGTTCTGCCAGCAAGGGCATTTCCCTGACCGACGCCTACGGCAAGCTGGTCGAGGGTGTAGGTTCCAAGGCCGCCCAGGGCAAGCTCGACAGCGCCGCCACCGAAGCCATCCTGGCCAACGCCAAGGGCGCACGCGACTCGCTGTCGGGTGTCGACCTCGATGAAGAGACCGGCAACCTGGTCAAGTATCAGCAGTACTACACCGCGTCCTCGCAGATCATCAAGGCTGCGCAGGAAATCTTCAGCACACTGATCAACAGCCTTTAAGGAGTCGTAGTCCATGCGCATTTCTACCGCCCAGTTTTACGAGACCACGGCTGCCAACTATCAGAAGAACTTTTCCAACGTGGTCAAGAGCAGCGAAGAGGCCAGCAGCCTCGTGCGCGTGAACACCGCCGCCGATGATCCGGTCGGTGCTTCGCGCCTGCTGCAATTGGGTCAGCAGGCTTCCATGCTCGATCAGTATGCGGCCAATACCAACACCATCAAGGCGACCCTGGGTCAGGCCGAGTCGGTACTGGACAGCATCACCAACGTGCTGCAACGCGCCAAGGAACTGGCCATTGGTGCCAACAACGCGGGCTACACCGACGCCGACCGTCAGGCCAACGCCTCGGAACTGGGCCAGATCGAAGAGCAGCTGTTGAGCCTGATGAACACCAAGGACGAAAACGGCAAGTACATCTTTGCCGGCTCCAAGGGTGATGTCGCTCCGTTCAGCCGCAACTCTGACGGCACCTACTCCTACAACGGCGACCAGTCGACGCTGAACCTGCCGGTCGGCGACAACATGTCGATGGCCACCAATAGCACCGGTTGGGAGCTGTTCCAGCAGGCGATCAATACCGCCCGCACCCAGGTTACCGGTTCGATGAATGACGGTCTGGTGACCCTGTCCGACGGGCAAGTGAACTCGAATGTGACTTACAACGACAAATTCCGCTCCGGCGAGCCGTATCAGGTGTCATTCGTCAGTGGAACTCAATTGCTGATCACCGACAACCTGGGTAACGACGTGACCAGTGAAGCCTCCCAGGGCGGCGTTATCACCAACGGCAAGAATCAGGGCATCAGCTTCCGTGGTGTTGACCTGGCCCTGAACTTCAACGATCCGGCTGCCCCGTTGGCAGGCCGTACCTTCACGCTGCAAGGCAAGCCGGACTCGTTCAACGTTTCCCGTAGTCCCGGCAACCCGAGCACGGTGCAGACGACCGGCACGCGGATTACCGATCCGGTCGCCTACCATGCCAGCTTCCCGAGTGGCTCGGCGGTACTGAAGTTCACCAGCGCCACCACCTTCGACTTGTACGCCGCACCGATCACCGCCGACAGCCGGCCGGTCTCCAGCGGTACGATGGTGGGCAATACCGCGACCGCCTCCGGTGTCGAGTTCACGCTGAACGACACCGGGGCCAATCCTTTGCAAAACGGTGACCAGTTCAATGTGTCGGTCAACACCCACGAGACTCAGAACATTCTGGACACCGTGAGCCAGCTGAAGACCGCACTGAACACGCCTGTCACCGGTAACGAGGTGGCTGTGCAGAAGCAACAGGCTGCAATGACGGCGGGCTTGGGCAACCTTGCTAGCGGTCTTGACCAGGTGTCTGCCGGTTTGAGTTCGATCGGTGGTCGCGGTTCGGCACTGGATACCCAGAGCGACACCAACCAGGCGCTGGTGCTGGCGAACGCCCAGACCCAATCGGTGATCCGTGATTCGGACCCGGCCGAAGTGATGACCCGCCTGACGCTGCAGCAAACCATGTTGCAAGCTTCGCAACTGGCGTTCAGCAAAATTGCTCAACTGGGCTTGTTCAACAAAGTCTGAGCCTGTGTCTGTCGAGCCGCCAGCCGTCTTTTCCTAAGCGGTTTCGCAGCCTCTGCCTGAAAGGGCAGAGGTTCGCCGCTCGAGAGTTTCGTCGTGAATCAACATCCTCTAGTCAGTATCGTCATCCCCGCCTTCAACCCGCGCTTCTTCAGTCAGACGCTGGAAAGCGCGCTCGCTCAATCGTATGAAAACATCGAAATCGTCATCTGTGACGATTCGTCTTCCGATGAGATTCGCGACATCGTCGAATCGTTCACCGACCCCGCGCTCCCCATTCGTTACCTGCGAAATCCCAAGCGCCTGGGCCTGCAAAAGAACCTGATGCGCTGTGTCGAAGAGGCTCGAGGCGAGTTGCTGAAGGTCCTGTGCGACGATGACCGCCTGTTCGTGCCCAGCATCGAGTTGCAGGCCAAGGTGCTGATCGATCAGCCCGAGGTGTCACTGGTGTGTGCCTTGCGGATGCTGAGCGATGCCAACAACTACATCTTGCCGCCCCGCGTTGATAACTGTCTTTTCGCGCCAGCCAATTCGCTGATCAAAGGCGATGACATGCTGGCCATTTTCGAGAGCACGCCGAAGAATTTCATCGGCAACTTCAGCTCGACGCTGATGCGCCGCGCCGATGTCCTCGAGCTGTTGCCCGCCTTGATCCAGGACGGTGGCGGCTTTGTGGCGATGCTCGATTTCGCCTTGTTCGTCTGCCTGTTGCGTCGGGGCAACCTGGCGTCGCTCAACATTCTGTTGAGTACCGAGCGTCAGTACCCTGAGCGCCTCAGCAGAACCTCGACAATGGTCCAGGCCGCTGTGCAGGAGTGGGAGTGGCTGGCGCAAATGCTCACCTCCCGTGGTGGCGAGTCCGCGCCGGCATCGGGTTGGGTGCGCTTCGTGGACCTCGGTAAGGCGTCTGAAGTGCCGCGCAAATGGGAGGAGTTGTGCGTGGTACGCGTGCTGGGCAGCCGTAATACGGTGGTCAATGGCCGGGTGGGCGGCACCAGCGACAGCTATGCCGAGTTCTACCGTGAGTGGTTGTCGGTACGCGCATTCAATCCGGCGGAAACGCGCCACCTGCCCGAGCGTATCAATCGCTGGGCCACGCGTCCCAACCTGGTGCCGATCATCATTGACACCGAATCGGACAGCGACGGGCTCAAGGAAACCCTGGCCAGCCTCGAAGCGCAACTGTATGCACCGCAAGCGGTGGTCGTGCTGACGAACGCCGAATGCGATGCCCGCGACAACGTTCTGCAACTTCCGCTCGAGGCGAGCTGGTCGCAGCAGCTCAATGCCGTGGTCCCGCAACTGGAAGGCGCGGACTGGTTCTATCTGCTGCGCGCGGGTGACACGCTGCGCGAGTCGGCGCTGCTGGTGCTGGCCGAGCGAATTGCCAGTACACCTGGCATGTTGTGCGCCTATAGCGATGAGGGCGCGCTGGTCAAGGGTGAGTCCATTGACCCGGTATTCAAGCCAGGTTTCAACCTGGACCTCATGCGTTCTTATCCGTACGTGGGGCGCACCCTGTCATTCCAGCGTCAGCACTTTTTGACGGCGGGTGGTTTTGATCCGGCCCACGGTGAATTGGCCCCCCACGACCTGCTCTGGCGGCTGGTGGAAGAAGCTGGGTTGCACACCATCGAGCACATTGCCGAGGTTCAGGTCGAGTCGATCCAATCTTTCGCCGACTGGATGTCGTTGCCCGAGGTGATCGAAGGCAGCGAGGCGTTGACCAGCGCACACCTGACGCGGATCGGTCTGGAGCATCGCATTCGCCATGAAGCGTTACCGCTGCTCAACCGTATCGATTACCTGCACGGCCAGCGGCCTCTGGTCTCGATCATCATTGCGGCGGGCACCTCGCTGGCCGCTTTGCAGCGCTGCACCGAAAGTCTCATCGAACACACGGTTTATACCGAATATGAAATCCTGATTGTCGATGAAGGCCGAGGCAGTCCGGCCATGGCCGACTGGCTCGACGCGATGAAGCAAATGGGTGTGAGCATGCTGCGGGTGCTGTCTTGCGGCGCTGTGAATAGCGAGACGGCCATCATCAATTTCGCCGCCAGTCAGGCTCGTGGCGAGTACCTGTTGACACTGAGCCCGCGCAGCGTGATTTGCTCCGGCGACTGGCTCGACGAAATGCTCAATCACGCTCAACGCATGGAAGTCGGTGTCGTCGGTGCGCGATTGCTCAGCCCTGGCGGTACGATTGTCTCTGCCGGTTTGATTCTGGGGTTGGCCGGGTCCGCCACTTCGCCGTTTATCGGCGAGCATGCCAGCTCGCGAGGCTACATGCAGCGCCTGCAGGTGAGCCAGAACTGGAGCGCCGTCAGCAGTGATTGCCTGATGGTGCGCAAGGAAGTGTTCGACAGCCTGGGCCAGCTGGATGAGAGTGTGCTCAACCTGGGGATCAGCAGTGTCGATCTGTGCCTGCGGGCGGATAAAGACGGTTATCTGGTCGTCTGGACGCCGTTTGCAACGGTGGTGATGGGGGAAGAGCCTCCGTCGGTTGCGTCGCCGGCCGAGGTTCAGGCGCAGGAGTTGGAGCATGAAACCTTCTGCAAAAAGTGGCTGCCGAAAATCTCGCGTGATCCGGCCTACAGTCCCGTTCTGTCGCTCGGCATGGCCAGCTTCAGTCTGGAGCCTTCGCTACGCAACAACTGGAATCCGTTCATCCAGCGCGACCTGCCTTTGATACTCGGATTGCCGGTCAACGAGTCAGCCATCGGGCACTATCGAGTGACGGCGCCGCTGTCGGAGCTTGAAGCGGCAGGTCGCGTCATTGCGCGCGTGTCCTATGACTCGCTGTCGACGGTGGAGATCGAGCGGCTGTCCCCCGACACCATCATTTTTCAGGGTCGCTACAACGAGAACTCGGCGGCCGAAATTCAGCGCATCAAGAAGTACTCGAATGCGCTGAGGATTTTCGAGCTGGATGACTACGTTGTCAGCACACCGAAAAAGAACAGCCACGCCCGCAACAAGCCGGTCAACACCGAGCAGATGCTGCGTGACGGCATTGCCCTGTGTGATCGCGTGGTGGTGACCACCCAGGCGATGGCGGATGTTCTTTCGCCTATGCACCGCGAGATTCGCGTCGTGCCTAACATGCTGCCACCCGATCCGTGGTCGGGCTTGACCAGTCAGCGTCGTACGTCCACAAAGCCACGGGTCGGCTGGGGCGGCGGCACCAGTCATACCGGTGACCTGGAAATCATTGCCGACGTGGTTCGCGAGCTGGCCAACGAGGTGGAGTGGGTATTCTTCGGCATGTGTCCGGAAGCCTTGCGCCCTTATATCCACGAGTTCCATGGGACCACGGGCTTGCGCAGTTATCCCTACAAGCTGGCGAGCCTGAACCTCGACCTGGCACTGGCGCCGCTGGAATTCCATATCTTCAACGACTGCAAGAGCAACTTGCGACTCCTGGAATACGGGGCCTGCGGTTATCCGGTGATCTGTACCGACACCCGTGCCTATGAGGGTTTCCTGCCGTGCACCAAAGTTCGCAGCAACAGCACCGAGGAATGGTTGCAGGCGATCCGCATGCACCTGGCCGACCCTGACGCGAGCTATCGCATGGGCGATGAATTGCGCGAAGCGGTGCATCGCGATTTCATGCTGCGCGGCGATAACCTCCAGCACTGGATGTGGGGCTGGTTACCGGACTGACGCCAGTCTCCATAGGCCATCCTGCGGACCGTCCGAGCGCGCTCACAGGCCCGCTCGACGGCCGCATTCTCCTCCCTCTGCACAGGTTGCAGATCTCGCTCGTCCATCCGCGCACGGTCCTGCGACCTCGCTGCGCAGCTGTGCTTCCGGCAATTGGCTCACTTCCTGCAAGTCACCTGTATATCGCCATAAATCCTTCACCCCCAGGTGTGAAGGACCCCGTGGTTACGGACAAATGATGGGTATCTGACGGCATGGCGCCCTGGCGAGGGTGGCTCTACCGTGCGAAGCGCAAGAGGACAGCGATGAAGGCAGTAATTCTGGCAGGTGGTCTCGGTACGCGGATCAGCGAAGAGTCGCACCTCAAGCCCAAGCCAATGATCGAGATCGGCGGCAAGCCAATTCTTTGGCACATCATGAAACAGTACTCCGCCCACGGCATTCATGACTTCGTGATCTGCCTTGGCTACAAGGGCTATGCCATCAAGGACTTCTTCGCCAACTACTTCCTGCATACCTCCGACGTGACGTTCGACATGCGCAACAACCGCATGGACGTGCACCAGAATTACAGTGAGCCGTGGCGCGTCACGCTGGTCGATACCGGTGAGGAAACCATGACCGGCGGTCGTTTGCGCCGGGCTCGCCAATACATCGAAGACGAGCAGGCCTTCTGCTTTACCTACGGTGACGGTGTCTCGGACCTGAACATCGGCGCACTGGTGGATTTCCACCTTCAGCACGGCAAACTGGCCACCGTCACGGCGGTGCAGCCGCCGGGTCGTTACGGCGCATTGAACTGCGAGGGCGACCAGGTGCTCGGCTTCACCGAAAAACCCCGTGGCGATGGTGGCTGGATCAATGGTGGGTTCTTTGTCCTGTCACCCGAGGTGCTGCCGTTGATTTCGGGGGATGAAACCTCATGGGAGTCCGGTCCGCTGGACAAGCTCGCCGAACGCGGTGATTTGATGGCGTTCCATCACGACGGTTTCTGGCAGCCCATGGACACCCTGCGTGACAAGAATCACCTCGAAGCGTTGTGGCAGAGCGGGGAGGCCCCGTGGAAGCAGTGGGATTGAGCCCGGAGTTCTGGCGCGGCAAACGTGTCCTGCTGACCGGCCATACCGGTTTCAAAGGCAGCTGGCTGACCCTGTGGCTGCAAAGCCTGGGGGCGCAGGTCAGCGGCTTCTCGCTCGATCCGTCGACCGAACCGAACCTATTCGAGCTGGCGCGGGTTCACGAAGGGATCAACGATCAGCGCGGCGACCTGCGAGACCTCGGTGCCTTGCTGGAGCTGATCGCCGAAGCTCGCCCGGAAATCGTCCTGCACCTGGCGGCCCAGCCTCTGGTGCGCGAAGGCTATCGTGATCCGCTGGGAACGTACTCCAGCAATGTCATGGGCACCCTGAACCTGCTTGAAGCGATCCGCCAGGTCGGCGGCGTGCGTGCCTGCGTGCTGGTGACCACCGACAAGGTGTACGCCAACCAGGAGTGGCTGTGGCCCTACCGTGAAAACGAGGCCCTGGGTGGTCACGATCCCTACAGCAGCAGCAAGGCGTGCTGCGAGTTGCTGGCGCAGTCCTACGCGGCGTCGTTCTTCCCGGCCGAAAAATACGCCGAGCACGGCCTGGCACTGGCGACGGCGCGTGCCGGCAATGTGCTGGGTGGCGGCGATTTCGCCCCGGAGCGCTTGATCCCCGATGTGCTCAAGGCCTGGTCGGCGGATCAACCAGTGACCTTGCGTTACCCGCACGCCGTGCGCCCCTGGCAGCATGCGCTTGAGCCGTTGGCCGGTTACCTGCAACTGGCCGCGGGACTCTTCGAGCAAGGCCCGCAGCATGCCGGGGCCTGGAACTTTGGCCCGAGCGAAGCCGACATGTGCAGTGTGGGCGAAGTGGTGGAGTTGCTCGCCAGCCGCTGGCCGCAAGCACCCGGGTTGCGCATCGAGCCCAGTGATCTGCACGAAGCCGGCCTGCTGCGCCTGGACAGCAGTCGTGCCCGCCAACTGCTGGCCTGGCAGCCGCGCTGGTCGTTGCAACAGTGCCTGACCCAGACCCTCGATTGGCACATGGCCTGGCAAAACGGTGACGACATGCGTGCCGTGACCCTGGGTCAGTTGAACCTGTACCGAGGCGTGTTGTGAGCGAATTCCTGTTGAGTGCCTTGCCCCTGGATGGACTGTTCAGTGTGCAGCACAAACGTTTCGAGGATGAGCGTGGACACTTCGCCCGGGTGTTCTGCGAAGGCAGCCTGGGCGCTTTCGGCCAGCCCTTCCACATTCGCCAGATCAATCACTCCCGAACCCGTGAGCGGGGCAGCGTGCGCGGTCTGCATTATCAGAACGGCAACGCACCGGAAGCCAAGCTGATCACGTGTCTGCGCGGCGAAGTGTGGGACGTGGCGGTTGATTTGCGTCCCGACTCCGACACCTTCCTGCACTGGCATGCCGAACACCTGCGTGCCGGTGACGGTCGCAGCCTGCTGATTCCGGCCGGGTTCGCCCACGGCTTCCAGACCCTGACCGATGACGCCGAGCTGCTTTACCTGCACAGCGCCGATTACACCCCTGCGCATGAAGCCGGCTTGAGCGTGAACGATCCACGGCTGGCCATCGCCTGGCCGTTGCCTGTCAATAATCTGTCGGCAAGGGACTCCAGCCATCCCTTGCTGGATCAACACTTTGCTGGAGTGCGTCTATGAACTGCCGTGGTTGCGGGACTCCGCTGGCCCTGCCGCTGATCGATCTGGGCACCTCGCCACCGTCCAATGCCTATGTGCGCGCCGATCAGATGGATCAGTCCGAGCAATGGGTGCCGCTGAAGGTGGCGGTGTGTCAGCAGTGCTGGCTGGTACAGACCGAGGATTACACCAGCGCTGACAGCCTGTTCGACGCCGAGTACGCTTATTTCAGTTCGTTCTCCAGTACCTGGCTGGCCCATGCCGAGCGCTATGTGGCGCACATGGTCGAACGCTTCGACCTGAACGCCGGCAGCCGCGTGGTAGAAATCGCCGCTAACGACGGCTATCTGCTGCAATACGTGGCGGAGCGCGGGATCCCCTGCCTGGGGGTCGAACCCACCCGCAGCACCGCGCAGGCGGCGCGGAAAAAGGGCCTGGCGATCCGTGAACTGTTCTTCGGCCGCGAGACCGCTGCGCAGTTGGTCAACGATGGCTGGTCCGCCGACCTGATGGCCGCCAACAATGTGCTGGCCCATGTCCCAGACATCAATGATTTCCTCGGCGGGTTCGCCACCTTGCTCAAGCCGACCGGCGTGGCGACCTTCGAGTTTCCGCAACTGCTGACGCTGATGGCTGGACGGCAGTTCGACACGCTGTATCACGAGCACTATTCCTACCTGTCCCTGACGGCCGTGCAGGCCTTGTGCGAGCGCAATGGTCTGGAGGTGTTCGACGTCAGCCAACTGCCGACCCATGGGGGATCGTTGCGGGTGTTCGTCCAGCGGATCGACGGTGTGCGCCGACCGGCATTGCCAGCGGTTCAGCAGCAATTGCAGGCCGAACTCGCCGCCGGGGTGAAAACCACCGGTTACTACGCGACGCTGGCGCCCGCTGCCGAGCGCATCAAGCACCAACTGCTGCGTTTCCTGTTGCAGGCCAAGGCCGATGGCAAGCGTGTGGTGGGTTATGGCGCGGCAGCCAAGGGCAACACCCTGCTCAACTACGCCGGGGTCAAGGCGGATCTGCTGGCCTGGGTGGCCGACGCCAACCCGCACAAACAGGGCAAGTACTTGCCGGGCAGTCGAATCCCGGTGGTATCGCCCGAGCGTATCGAGATCGAGAAACCCGACTTCATCCTGGTGCTGCCGTGGAACCTGCTGGCTGAAATCACCCAGCAATTCGCCTCGGTCGAAGCGTGGGGAGCACGGTTCGTGGTCGCTGTTCCGGAGTTGAGCATTCAATGAGCAGAATTCATTACACCAAGCCGAGCGTCGGTGAACTGGAAGCCCGTTATGCCCTGGACGCCGTGCAGAACGGCTGGGGCCCACGTTGCTACGAGTACCTGACGCGTTTCGAACACGGTTTTGCCGAGCATGTCGGCGCTACGTATGCCATCGCGACCTCCAGCTGCACCGGTGCGCTGCACATGGGCATGGCTGCGCTGGACATCGGCCCCGGCGATGAAGTGATCCTGGCCAATACCAACTGGATCGCCTCGGCCGCGCCCATTACCTACCTGGGAGCCACACCGGTGTTCGTCGACGTCCTGGCAGACAGCTGGTGCCTGGACCCGGAGCAGGTCAAGCGTGCGATCACCCCACGGACCAAAGCCATTCTCGCGGTGCATCTCTACGGCAACCTGTGTGACATGGACGCCTTGTTGGCGATCGGTCGTGAACACAACCTGCCGGTGATCGAAGACGCCGCCGAGGCTATCGGCTCGCAGTGGCGCGGCAAGGCCGCCGGTTCCCTTGGGGCCTTCGGTGCGTTCTCGTTCCATGGCACCAAGACCCTCACCACGGGTGAGGGCGGGATTTTCGTCACCTCGGACAAAGCCTTGTACGAGCGGGTTCTGACCTTGTCCAACCATGGCCGGGTCGCGGGCAGCACCAAACAGTTCTGGCCCGAATTCGTCGGCTTCAAGTACAAAATGAGTAACCTGCAGGCAGCCGTCGGTTGCGCCCAGGTCGAACGCATCGATGAGCTGATCCGTCGCAAGCGCGAGATTTTCGCCAACTACGCCCGCGCCCTGTCGGGGTTGCCGGGGGTCGCCCTGAACCCGGAGCCCGCTCACTCGCGAAACGGCTACTGGATGCCGACGGTGGTGTTCGACGCCGGGACCGGGGTTCATCGCGACGAGTTGATCGCCGCTTTCCAGGCGGCGGATATCGACGCCAGGGTGTTCTTCTGGCCGTTGTCGTCGCTGCCCATGTTCGAGCAGCACGTGGTCGACACGCCAGTGGCGTTCGCCCTGCCGGAACGCGCTTTCAATCTGCCGAGCTACCACGACATGACAGATGTCGATCAACAGCGGGTGGTCGATGTCGTGCGCGCGTTGCTGGCAAAGAGACCGGTGTCGTGAAGGTTTATCTGCTGGGCGCGGCTAACCCGGAAGCGGTGCGCATGCTCCACGCGGTGAAGCGCAGCACGCCGAATGTCGAGTTTGCGTTCCTGGACAACGACCCGGGCAAACAGGGCAAACCGTTCCATGGCGTGCCGGTGGTGGGCGGTTCGGACCGGGTGAGCGAACTCAACGGTCCCGACGTGCGCTTCGTCAACCTGATCACCGGCAGCACCCGCCTGCGCTACGAGACGACCCGTCAATTGGTAGAGGCCGGCGCCATCCTGGGCCAGTTCGTCCATCCGGGTATCGACCTGACCATGATTCGCATGGGGCAGGGCAGCTACTTGCAGGAAGGCGTGATCATGCAGGCCGAAGTGACACTCGGCGACAACACCAGCATCAGTGCCGGCAGCGTTGTCGGGCACGAAGGACGAATCGGTCACACGGTCTTCATGGCACCGGGTGTGTGCATCGCCGGTTGCGTGGACATCGGCGACGGCACGTTCATTGGTACCAATGCCACGATCCTGCCGCGCCTGCGTATCGGCCGCTGGGTCACCATCGGTGCGGGTGCAGTAGTGACCAAGGATGTTCCGGATTATTCGGTCGTGGTGGGCAACCCCGCCAGGATCATCAAGACCAACGCGGTGCCCTATCCGGACGGTAGGGTGTTCCAGTAAGCCGTTTCCCTATTTTTGGAGAGTTGCAATGAACCCCCATGAACAGTTTCGCGAAGAAGTCAAAGGCAACATCGAAGGTCTAAAGCAGGACAAAGCCTTGCAGACCGAATCCCTGGACTGGGTGGGCACCACGGCCCGGCACAAATACACCTACAACTTCAGCTGGATGGGCCGCCCGATCATTCAGTTCCCACAGGACATGGTGGCTATGCAGGAAATCATCTGGGACCTGCGCCCGGATGTGATCGTCGAGACCGGCATCGCCCATGGCGGGTCGCTGGTGTTCTACGCCTCGATGCTCGAGCTGATCGGCCACGGTGAGGTGCTGGGCGTCGACATCGACATTCGCCAGCACAACCGCGAAGCGATCGAGGCCCATCCGATGAGCAAGCGCATTCAGATGATTCAAGGGTCGAGCATCGACAGTGCGATTGTCGATCAGATACGCGAGCGCATTCAGGGCAAGAAAGTCCTGGTGGTACTGGACTCCAATCACACCCACGAACACGTGCTGGAAGAGTTGCGCCTGTATGCGCCGATGGTCTCGGTGGGCAGTTACTGCGTGGTCATGGACACCGTTGTCGAAGACATGCCCGAGGATGCTTTCCCGGATCGTCCATGGGGCAAGGGTGACAACCCCAAGACCGCCGTCTGGGCCTACCTGGAAGAAAACCGCGATTTCGAGATTGACCAGGCGATTCACAGCAAGCTGCTGATCACCGTCGCACCGGACGGCTACCTGCGTCGCGTCCGTTAAGCGATAACTTCATTCAAGTGTTCATCAAGCAATAGATTTGCGGTGGGGAAGGATATGCAAGGCATTCACGGTTCTGAAAACACATTGCCCCTGAGTGAGCAGTTCACTCTGGTGTTGCTTTCACACAATCGCCCGGCGTTTTTGCGCAGGGCATTGCAGTACTACAAAACGCTGCCTTGCAAGATTCTGGTCCTTGATTCGTCCGAGGTGGCGCTCGACGGCGCCGGGTCGATGGCGGACACCATCGATTACCGGCATTTGCCGCAGTACGGCTACTGGGGCATCCAGTCCAAGCTGGTTTACGGGGTCAACGAGGTTTCCACACCGTTCATGGTGCTGGCCGCCGACGACGACTTCCTGATTCATGACGCGCTCGTCGCCTCGGTCGAGTTCCTGCAGGCCAATTCCGATTACGGCATGTGCCATGGGTACGGGATGATGTACCTGGCCCGCGCCACCGAAACGAACTACTACCGTCGTGACCGACGGGTGCAGGAGGATTACAACTCGCCGCGACCTGAAGATCGGGTCATGGATTTCATGGGGCAGTTCCTGCCGCCGTTCTATGCGGTAACCCGCACCGACCTGCTGCAACGGTGCTACAACCAGATGCCTGCCGACACCAGTTTCGAGTGGCAGGAAATCGGCCACGCGTTCTTTATGCTCGCGTGTGCCAAGGCTCGGATCCTGCCAATCCCGTTCGCGGTACGTGAGGCGAACTATGGTGGTTCAGCCCATAACACAGACGTATTGACTGTGCTGACCTACAAGGATGCGAAAACGGTCGCCGACCGGGAGCGGTTCGCCGAGTTCCTGGCCTCTGTTCCGACGCAGTTCAGTGAAGAGGGTCGCGATCCGGCCGAGGTCAAGCAGATCGCGCTGAACAGTTTCAATGCCATGGCCGAATGCCTGCTCGGGGGCCGCTCGCTAAAAGGCACATTGATTTTCCGTTCGATCTGGACAGAGTTGGAGAGCGATCCGATCCGCTCGTTCGGCCCCGAGCAGTTCGTGGAAATGCCGTTCTACAACAAGCCGATGTTCGACCTGCTGAGCGAGTTCGAATTCCTGATGCATGCCATGCCCGCCGGCCGCCTGCAATTGGAGGAACTCGAAGGGATCCTGCTCAGGCAGCAAGAGCTGATGCGCATTCAACCCAACGACAACGATCGCACAGTACGCGCCCGTTTGTGGGAGGCGTTGAGCTTGAACCGGTTCAACCGCGCGGTGGTCAAACGTCTGGTCAAATCACTGGAAGGCACCGCGGAGAAGGACGATTACCTGCGGCTGAAAGCCTGGTCCGAGCGCCTGGAATCGGTGCCGGGCCAGGATGATCAGGCATTGCTCAAGAACATGCCGTCGGGTCGTTTGCTGGCTTGGCTCGAAGCACGCAATCCCGATGCCGCGCAACTGTCGGCGATTGCCGCGCACCTGGCCAGGCACGAGGGGGGGCCACAATTCGGCATCGTGCTGCTGGACCTCGACGCTGACATGGTCAAGTTGCAGGCGACCTTCGACAGCCTGGTCAACGGTTACTGCAAAGCCTTTAAAGTGATGGTGTTCACCACCGGTGATTTGCCGGCAACCACCTCCGTGCGCGACACCGTGCACTTTGTCAAAGTCACCACCGGCAACTACGTGGAGCGCATCAACCAGACCGTTGCCCAGACGACAGTCGACTGGCTCCTGATGGGCGAAGCTGGCGACCAGTTGACCCCAAGCGGGTTGCTGCGCGCCAGCCTGGAGCTGATCGGCGCCGAGGGTGTGCGTGCGGTGGCGATGGACGAAATCCATCGTCACGGCAATGGTGCCTTGAGGGATGTATTCCGCCCCGGTTTGAACCTCGACCTGCTGCAAACCGTGCCGTCGCTGATGGCGCGACACTGGTTGATCCGGCGCGAAGTGTGGGTCGAGGCCAATGGCCTTTCCGCGAACTACCCGCAGGCGCTGGAGTTTGACCTGCTGTTGCGTCTGGTCGAAGACCGCGGCCTGGTTGGCCTGGCGCACTTGGCTGAGCCTTTGCTGATCTGTAACGAGCCGGCTGCCGAGGAAAACGCCCAGGAGCGTCAGGTCCTGACGCGCCACCTGGCCAATCGCGGTTATCGTGGCCAGGTCACATCGGCGTTGCCACAGACCTGGCAGATTGACTATCAGCATGCCCAGCGACCGATGGTGTCGATCATCCTTCAAAACAAGGACAACCTGGAGCACTTGCAGCGTGCGCTGGTCGGCGTCCTGCAACGTACCCGTTACCAGCGCAATGAAGTTCTGATCGTCGATAACCACAGCCCGTCACCAGAACTCGCCAAATGGCTGAGCGACCTGGAAGGCAAGGGCGAACGCATTCGTGTGCTGCGCACCGGCCAGCGTCTGAGCGACTCGGCATTGTTCAACGCGGCGAGCGCCGAAGCCAAGGGTGAGTACCTGGTGCTGATGTCCGCCGAATCCCAGGTGTTCAATGCCAACTGGCTCGACGCGATGCTCAACCAGGCTCAGCGCCCGGAAGTCGGCATCGTCGGCGCCAAATTGATGGACATCCGCGGTGTCACCACCCAGGGCGGCCTGGTCTTGAGCGGCAACGGCGATATCGGTTCAGTCTTTGTCGGCGAAGGCAAGGACGCCCGGGGCTACATGAATGGCCATCAGGCCGAGCAGAACTATTCGGCGGTGTCCGGCGTGTGCCTGATGGTTCGCAAGGACCTGTTTGACGCGGTTGGCGGGATGGATGAAGAGCATTTTGCCGAAGCCTTCGCCGATGTCGACCTGTGCCTGAAAGTCGCCGACGCAGGTTACCTCACCGTCTGGACACCTCAGGCGCAACTGCTGCACCCAGGCGTGTTGCCCGAGGCATCCCAAGCGCGCGCGGCCCTGCACGACAAGTGGCAGGGTCGTTTTGCCCAAGACAGCGCCTACAACCAGAACCTGGTCCCGACCGGCAAAGGCTTCACGCTTGGCACAGCCTCCAGTGTGGACTGGGCGCATTTGCTGCAGCAGGCGGTCTGATCAAGATGAGGAATCGTCACATGTTCAACGGCAAACGGATGGTTAAAGACAGGCGTATCGGCTTGCTCGTTGGGCATTGTGTCGAGTCATGCTCATGATGCCTTACCCGATCCCCTATGGCCGACAAGATATCGATCAGGCGGATATCGACGCGGTCATGACCGTGCTCCAGTCGCCTTGGCTGACACAGGGGCCGACCATTGAACGTTTCGAAAAGTCCCTGGCCGATCACTGTCAGGCGCTGCACGCGGTCGCCGTTTGCAATGCGACGGCGGCCCTGCACATTGCCTGTCTGACGGCCGGGCTGGGCCCGGGTGATTATCTCTGGACCAGCCCGAACACCTTCGTCGCCTCGGCCAACTGTGGACGCTACTGCGGAGCCGAGGTCGATTTCGTCGACATCGATCCGCAGACCCTGAACCTGGACGCGCGCCTGCTGGCAGAGAAACTCAAGGTGGCAGAAGCGATCGGAAAACTGCCCAAGGTGGTGATCGCGGTGGCGTTCGCCGGTCAGAGTTGCGACATGCGGACCCTCGCGCAATTGTCCGAGCGCTATGGCTTCGTCCTGATCGAAGATGCCGCCCATGCAGTGGGCGCTTCGTACCTGGGGCGACCGGTCGGCTGTGGGCAATATGCAGCCATGACGATTTTCAGCTTTCATCCGGTCAAGATCATCACCAGCGCCGAAGGCGGCATGGTGCTGACCAACAATCCCGAGTATGCCGAACGCCTGCGTCGGTTGCGCAGCCACGGCATTACCGGGGATCCGGCGCTGATGAAGGTGCCGCCAAGCGGTTTGTGGTACTACCAGCAACTTGAGCTGGGCTTCAATTACCGCATGACCGACTTGCATGCGGCACTCGGTCTGTCCCAACTGAACAGACTCGATGACTTCATCGCCCGTCGCCGTGAACTGGCAGCCCGCTATGAGCGATTGCTGGCGCACTTGCCAGTGACGTTGCCGGGCGCGCAGCCGGGGGCTGAGTCGGCGTGGCATCTGTATGTGGTGCGGTTACAGACCGAGCGGATCCAACTCAGTCAGCGTCAGGTGTTCGACGGTTTGCGGGAGGCCGGAATCGGCGTGAACCTGCACTATATTCCGGTGCATTTGCAGCCGTACTACCGTGACCTGGGATTTGCCGAGGGTGATTTTCCCCAGGCCGAGCGTTATTTCACCGAGGCCATCAGCCTGCCGATGTTTCCCCTGCTGAGCGATCAACAACAGGACTTCGTGGTCGAGCAGCTGCAGCGTCTGTTACTCGACGCGTAGAAACCGTTGAGCACGGTTGCAATCATTTCGGACCGCGGTCCAGGGCCGTGGGTCCTGACCATTTTTTGATGAGCCAGCGCTATGGGGGCATTGTGAAAGGCAAGAACGGAACACGGGGAACAGTGGCGGATAGCGCCCGGCAACCGACCCTGAGCATCGCCGGGCGTCGCATCGGTCCGACCGAGCCTCCCTACATCGTTGCGGAGATGTCCGGCAATCACAATGGTGACATCAACCGCACGTTTCGAATCATTGAAGCCGCCAAGATGGCGGGCGCCGATGCGGTGAAGCTTCAGACGTACCGTGCCGACACCATTACCATCGATCACACGGGCCCAGAGTTCCTGGTGCGTGGAGGCCTTTGGGATGGTCGTCGCCTCTACGAACTCTATGAAGAAGCGCACACCC
>Ga0247819_10000840_pt1 | contig 17213 bp, 17 predicted proteins | sample 13C_Xylose_Day6_FD_193428 | JGI IMG/M metagenome (GOLD analysis project Ga0247819, IMG submission 193428) | Soil microbial communities from agricultural site in Penn Yan, New York, United States - 13C_Xylose_Day6 | ecosystem: Environmental > Terrestrial > Soil > Agricultural land | place: USA...
TAACAGTTCCCACGCAAACAACTAAACCCGTCGTCGTTTCCTGCCGAACCTGCAGCATCACCGCTTCTGGGTTGAAGAAGAGAAACGTTTCGTGCGTCTGCGCGTATCTGCCAAAGGCATGCGTATCATCGACAAGCGTGGCATCACTGCCGTGCTGGCCGAAATCCGCAAAGCTGGCAAGATCTAAGGGAGCTAATCATGCGTGAATTGATTCGTTTGATTTCGAGCGCCGGTACTGGTCACTTCTACACTACCGACAAGAACAAGCGCACTACTCCGGACAAAATCGAGATCAAGAAATTTGATCCGGTTGTTCGCAAGCACGTGATCTACAAAGAAGGCAAAATCAAGTAATTGATTTTTCCCTCTTACGAAAAAGGCCCGTATCGCAAGATACGGGCCTTTTTTGTTGTTTTTGGAAACGGGTCGTGCTGGATGATCAGCCGCAGTACATGTCGCTGATTACATTGTCCCAGTCGGTAAAGATCCGCAGGCGATCGGGTTCAAATTCCGGGGTATGGCGATTGACCACAACCTTGTTCGCATTCGCCTCCGCGCGCGCCTGCTCTTTGATTGCCAGTGTCAGGCGTTGGCCTATGAGGTCCTTTGCATACCGAATATCGCATTGCTTCGATGAGGCGTCGGCATGCGCCGGCAACAGACTGGCTGAAAAGGCGAGACTCGCCAGCAGGCAAATGATGAAAAGTTTGCGCATGTTAATTCGCGTCCTTGTGAGTTATGAGTGTGAAGCTCCCTTTTTCCGGGAGCGAAAACAGCATCCCTCATGGTCGACGACTGAGTGCGGTAACTATGTATAGGGTGGCTCAGCCTTCAACAGCGGATTGACGAAACAAGGCCCGTATCGCGAGATACGGGCCTTGTTTGTTGTGCGCGATCCAGCTTGAGTCGTCAGCGACGATTCAAATCAACCGCAGTTGATGCTGACGATGACTCTATCGGCATTGGTATGCAGGTTGATGCGCCGCGGGCGCAGGTCCCAACTCGAAGGGTACGTCGGTCCCGTGGCGCGCACAGGAGCCCCATTGGCCAGGGCGCGTACTTCTTCGAGCAGCTGCGGGGTGCATTTCTCGCCGATGGTGTATTGGGCGATGGCGAGATCACATTGATCAGGTAAGACGGGCATGTTTTGCCTCCTTGCAAATTTATAGGGTCAGGTCGCTCACCTCGCCCGGTGGCTGCACGTCCTGTGCAAACCATCCCGGCGATGAACTGCGTGGCGCCTGCGCGTAGTCTTGTCCGGTGCCGCCTGAATTGGCCAGCGGCAGAATATGAGCACCTGTTTCGATTGGTGGTGGCTTATGCCTTTTGCTCAAACGCCACATAGATCTTGCGGCACGGCTCCAGCACTTCCCAGGTGCCTTTGAAGCCGGCCGGGATGACGAAGCGATCGCCCGCACGCAGGGTCTTGCTGTTGCCATCGCTGTCACGCAGCACGGAAACGCCCTGCACGATCTCGCAATATTCGTGCTCGGTGAAATTCACCGTCCACTGGCCGACGGCGCCTTCCCACACACCTGCGTTCAACTGGCCGCACGGGCTGTTGTAGTGGTTGTAGACCGCTTGCTCCGGGTCGCCCTTGAGCACTTTGGCCGGGTCCGGGCGGTAGCGCTCGGCGGCGGTGGTGGCTTGGCTGAAGTCGACGACGTTCTGGATGCTCATTGTTTTTATCTCCCGTATTTACGGCGCGAGTGGTTGGTCAGCCCAAAGTCTATGTTTATTAAAATGAACATCGCAAGGCCGTTTGCCGGCGATATGTCAAATATATTGAAACTTCACCTGCCGCTGGTTTAGGGTGACGGTTGCCTTGGGCCGAAAGCAGGCTGGCCGGGCAGAATTCCTGACAGCGCCCGCGAAGATCGCGGGTGTCGTATTCAATAAGAGGAGGACACTCGCATGACCACCCTGACCCGTGCCGACTGGGAACAACGTGCCCGCGACCTGAAAGTCGAAGGCCGCGCCTACATCAATGGCGAATACACCGACGCTGTTTCCGCCGAGACCTTCGAGTGCATCAGCCCGGTCGATGGCCGTCTGCTGGGCAAGATTGCCAGCTGTGACGCCGCCGATGCCCAGCGCGCTGTGGAAAACGCCCGCGCCACTTTCAATTCCGGCGTCTGGTCGCGCCTGGCGCCGACCAAGCGCAAAGCCACCATGATCCGTTTCGCCGGCCTGCTGAAAAAGCATGCCGAAGAGTTGGCCCTGCTTGAAACCCTGGACATGGGCAAGCCAATCAGCGACTCCCTTTACATCGACGTTCCCGGCGCGGCGCAAGCGTTGAGCTGGAGCGGTGAAGCCATCGACAAGATCTACGACGAAGTCGCCGCGACTCCGCACGACCAATTGGGTCTGGTGACCCGTGAGCCGGTCGGCGTGGTGGGCGCCATCGTGCCGTGGAACTTCCCGTTGATGATGGCCTGCTGGAAACTCGGCCCGGCGCTGTCCACCGGTAACTCGGTGATCCTCAAGCCGTCGGAAAAATCGCCGCTGACCGCCATCCGCATCGCCGCGCTGGCCGTAGAAGCCGGTATTCCGAAAGGCGTACTGAACGTGCTGCCGGGTTACGGTCACACGGTCGGCAAGGCTTTGGCCCTGCATAACGATGTCGACACCCTGGTGTTCACCGGTTCGACCAAGATCGCCAAGCAGCTGTTGATCTACTCCGGCGAATCGAACATGAAGCGCGTCTGGCTCGAAGCCGGCGGCAAGAGCCCGAACATCGTGTTCGCCGATGCGCCGAATCTGCAAGACGCTGCCGAAGCCGCTGCTGGCGCTATCGCCTTCAACCAGGGCGAAGTCTGCACCGCCGGTTCGCGCCTGCTGGTAGAGCGTTCGATCAAGGACAAATTCCTGCCGCTGGTGATCGAGGCCCTGAAAACCTGGAAGCCGGGCAACCCGCTGGACCCGGCGACCAACGTCGGCGCGCTGGTGGATACCCAGCAGATGAACACCGTGCTGTCTTACATCGAGTCGGGCCACACCGACGGCGCCAAACTGGTCGCTGGCGGCAAGCGCATCCTCCAGGAAACCGGCGGCACGTATGTTGAGCCGACGATTTTCGACGGTGTGAGCAACGCGATGAAAATCGCCCAGGAAGAAATCTTCGGGCCAGTGTTGTCGGTCATCACCTTCGACAGCGCTGAAGAAGCCGTCGCCATCGCCAACGACACGCCTTACGGCCTGGCCGCGGCGGTGTGGACTGCCGACATCTCCAAGGCTCACCTCACCGCCCGCGCGCTGCGCGCCGGTAGCGTGTGGGTCAACCAATATGACGGCGGCGACATGACGGCACCATTTGGTGGCTTCAAGCAGTCCGGCAACGGTCGCGACAAGTCGCTTCACGCGTTCGACAAGTACACCGAGCTGAAGGCGACCTGGATCAAGTTGTAAGTCAGTGAGGGAGCCCGATAGTCAATCGGGCTCCTGAACGACGCAGATCCCTTGTGGGAGCGAGCCTGCTCGCGATAGCGGTGTAACAGTCGACTTAAATGTTGAATGTGAAACCGTCATCGCGAGCAGGCTCGCTCCCACAATGTTTTGTGTTGCACATAAATAATATCCACAGGAGCGTGGAACATGCGTTGGGCGACGTATTTCGCCGTGTTGGCGTCTGTCTTGAGTGTGGGCCTGGCGCTGGGCGTCAGCATGCCGCTGGTGTCGTTTCGCCTGGAAAGCTGGGGCTACGGCTCGTTTGCCATTGGTGTGATGGCGGCAATGCCGGCCATCGGCGTGCTGTTGGGTGCGAAGATTTCCAGCCATCTGGCGGCGCGTCTGGGCACCGCCAATCTGATGCGTCTGTGCCTGTGGGCCGGTGCGGTGTCCATCGGTTTGCTGGCGTTGTTGCCGAGCTATCCGGTCTGGCTGGTGTTGCGCTTGATGATCGGCGTGATCCTGACCCTGGTGTTCATCCTCGGCGAAAGCTGGATCAACCAACTGGTGGTCGAAGAGTGGCGCGGCCGATTGGTGGCGCTGTATGGCAGCAGTTATGCGCTGAGCCAGTTGGCCGGGCCGATCCTGTTGGGCGTGCTGGGTACCGAACACGATTACGGCTTCTGGGTCGGTGTCGGTTTGCTGGTGGCGGCGCCGTTGCTGTTGCTGGGGCGCAGTGGTGCGCCCAGCAGTGAGGCGTGCAGTGTGACCCTCGGCGATTTGTGGACCTTCTGCCGGGGCTTGCCGGCGATTGCCTGGGCGGTGTCGCTGTTTGCCGCATTCGAAGCGATGATCCTGACGCTATTGCCGGTTTACTGCCTGCGTCAGGGCTTTACGACAGAAATCGCTTTGGCGATGGTCAGCACGGTGGTGGTCGGCGATGCCTTGTTGCAATTGCCGATTGGTGCACTGGCGGATCGCGTCTCGCGGCGCTCATTGTTTACGGGCTGCGCGGTGGTCCTGCTGGTGTCGAGCCTGGCGATTCCGCCGCTGATCGACACGCTGCTGATCTGGCCGTTGTGGGTGTTATTCGGCGCCAGTGCCGGGGGCTTGTTTACCTTGTCGTTGATCCTGATTGGCGAGCGTTATCGCGACGATGCGCTGGTGCGCGCCAATGCCCATATCGCTCAACTGTGGGGGATTGGCTGCTTGCTCGGACCGTTGATCGCCGGGGCCGGCAGCCAGTGGATAAGCGGGCACGCACTGCCGTTGTTGATGGCGGCAGGGGCGTTTGGTCTGGTGATTCTGGTGTCGAGGCAGGGGGCGTTTGGCGCCGCTCAGCCTGCATAAGATCAAGAGATCGCAGCCTTCGGCAGCTCCTACGTGGGAACGAGCATGCATCTGTAGGAGCTGCCGAAGACTGCGATCTTTTAAAGCATTCGCTCCAGCCCGACGGTATTGCTCAGCCACGCATTGAAGCGTCGCCACCAACTGCCTGGTTCCTTGGTCAGCGTGTGCATTTTGCCGTCATCTTCGGTGACCCACACCACCTTGTCCTTTTCCAGTTTCACCTGATAACTCAAAGGCGGCGCCATGCCCTGCAACGCCAGTTCGCGTACGTGGGCGGCGAGTTCCGGGCTGTCCACCAGCACCCCGACTTCGGTGTTCCACAGCACGGAGCGCGGGTCGAAATTGAACGAGCCAATGAAGGACTTTTTCTGATCGAAGACGATGGCCTTGCTGTGCAGGCTGGAGTCGGATTCGCCGTATGACCGGCTGGAAAACAGCCGCGGCCCACTGCCGCTGTCATCGCCGGGCTGGCGGCGCAACTCGAAGAGCTGCACGCCATGCTCCAGCAACGCCTTGCGATACGGCGCGTAACCGCCATGCACCGCCGGGACGTCGGTTGCTTCCAGTGCGTTGGTCAACAGCAGCACCGAGACCCCGGCATCGGCGCGGCCCGTCAGGAACACCAGCCCCGGTTGACCGGGGACGAAGTAGGCCGAAACCATGATCAGTTCTTTGCTGACGCCGTTGAGTTCGGGCGCCAATTGAGTGGTCAGCAGTAATTGCGGATCGGGCTCATCCTTGGCCAGCACCTTGCTGGGCGCATCCCACAGCGCCTGGTTCCAGGCCCAGATCAGTTCTTTGCGCCAGATGTCCAGGCGCGGTTCGGTGGCGAACTTCATCAGCTGTTGATAGAGAGCGTGATTCTGCTTGCGCGACTCTTCAAGAGATTCTTCCAGGCGAGTGCGGGTGTTTTCCAGGTCCTTGGCCGTCGGCTTGCTGGAGACGAACGCATCGATCGGTTTGCTCAGCGCACTGTTCCAGTACTGGTCGAAACTGTGCCCCAGCTGCTCGGCCACCGGCCCGACACCCAGTATGTCGATGTCGGTGAAGTTCAGATTGGGTTCGGCGTCGAAGTATTCGTCCCCCAGATTGCGCCCGCCGACAATGGCCATGCTGTTGTCTGCCAGCCACAGCTTGTTGTGCATGCGCCGGTGTTGCTGCGACAGATTGAACAAGCGGCCCATGGTGCGTGTGACGCCGGTGCTGCGTCCCAGGTGCAGAGGGTTGAACACGCGAATCTGTATCTGCGGATGTGCCGCGAGGGTGGCGATGGTGCGGTCCAGGCCGTCGCTGGTGGTGTCGTCGAGCAATATGCGTACGCGCACGCCACGGTCGGCGGCCTTGAGCAATTCTTCCACCAGCATTCGCGTGCTGATGCCGTCATGCACGATGTAGTACTGCAGATCGAGGCTGCTTTGAGCGTTGCGAATCAGTTCGGCGCGGGCGGTGAACGCCTCAGTGCTGTCGGACAGCAGGCGAAAACCTGATTTGCCTTCGTAAGGTGCGGCCTGAGCCTGTACTGAACGACCGAATGCCGAAGTGCTCGCCGGCAATGCCTGGCTCGGTTCGCGTTGGACGTCGAAGCTGGCGCAGCCGCCAAGGAACATCGTGAGTAACACAAGAGCAAGCAGGGACTGTCTGACTCTCACGTGGGATCGTTCCGATTGGTGGCAGAGGTTGGCATATGGACGCTGGTATTCGCAGAAAGGTCAGTCGGTCAGCCCGTCGGTCTCTGCCAGCAGCTTGATGGCCGCGGCGCCGACTTTGCGCACGGCTTCTTCAATCTGTGGCGTTGGTTTGGCAGCGTAGTTCATGCGCAGGCAATTGCGGTATTTGCCCGAGGCGGAAAAAATACTGCCGACCGCGATCTGTACGCCTTGATCGTACAAGGCACGATTCAGTTTCAGCGTGTCGAAGCCTTCCGGCAGTTCTACCCACAGCATGAAGCTGCCTTGCGGACGGCTGGCACGAGTGCCGGCGGGGAAGTAGCGGGTGACCCAGTCGATCATCATGTCGCGATTACGCTGGTATTGCGTGCGCATCCGCCGCAAATGCGGCTCGAAGTGGCCGCCTTTCAGAAATTCGGCGATGGCAATTTGCGGTTGAGGCGCGGTGGAGCCAGTGCTGATGTATTTCATGTGCAGCACCCGCTCCAGATAGCGTCCCGGTGCGACCCAGCCAATGCGCAAACCAGGGGCCAGGGTTTTGGAGAAGGAACTGCACAGCAGGACGCGGCCGTCCTCGTCGAAGGACTTGATCGTGCGCGGGCGCGGATAGGTGTAGGCCAACTCGCCATACACATCGTCTTCGATGATCGCCACGTCGAAACGCTGCGCGAGCATCAACAACGAGCGTTTGCGCGACTCCGGCATGATGTAGCCCAGCGGGTTGTTGCAGTTGGGGGTCAACTGTATGGCCTTGATTGGCCACTGTTCCAAAGCCAGTTCCAAGGCGTCGAGGCTAATCCCGGTGAGTGGGTCGGTGGGGATTTCCAGCGCCTTCATGCCCAGGCCCTTGAGCGTTTGCATGGCACCGTGAAAGCTCGGCGAGTCCACGGCCACGATGTCGCCCGGCTGACAGATGGCGCGGATGCTGGTGGACAGCGCTTCGTGGCAACCAGTGGTCACCACCAGATCACCCGGCCCCAACTGGCAGCCGGAATCGAGCATCAGGCGGGCAATCTGCTCACGCAGTTCAAGGTTGCCGTGGATGTTGTCGTAGTACAGGCCGGGCATGTCCTGACGCCGACTGATCCGGGCGAGGTCGCGCAGCAGCGGTTTCATGGTGGGCGAAGTGATGTCCGGCATCCCGCGCCCCAGCTGCACCACATCCTTGCGCGGTACGGCGCGAATCAACTCCAGCACCTGATCCCATTGGGAGATGTCCACCGGGCGTTGGGCGGGGCGGCCAACGGCAGGCAACTCCGGCAGCTCGCGACTGGCCGGGACAAAGTATCCCGACTTGGGCCTCGGCATGGCCAGCCCGCTGTCTTCCAGCACCCGATAGGCCTGCTGCACCGTGCTCAGGCTGACGCCGTGTTCAACGCTCAATGCGCGCACCGAGGGCAGTCTGTCACCGGGGCGATAAAAACCCTGTTCGATACGCGTGCCGAGCAATTCGGCGAGATTGACGTAAAGAGTCATGGCGCAGCCTCTATGGAGGTGATTAGGTTAACCAGTACAGATGAAGCAAAAATACGTGATTCAGTGGCGAATTCGACAAATCTGTATGGAGATAATACAGGTGTTTTGAATCTGTAATGCTTTTGCCCGTCCGCGCATCATGAAATCTCTGGCTACCCAAGTAAACAGGAGTATTGAAAATGAACGGCTTGAGCGATGTGCGGCTGGCGTTACACAGTCAGGAACTGGAGGCAGGGCAAAAGGACAATTCGCGTCAGGCGCTCATGCGCAACGCGCCGTCCGGCCTGAGTCGCTGGGACCTGTTCTGGCAACGCCTGCACACGCGCAAGGCGTTGCTGGCCCTGACGCCAGACCAGCTCAAGGATATCGGGCTGACGAGGGAGCAGGCGCGGGAGGAGGGGCTTAAGCCATTCTGGCGTCTATAACGTGAAACGCGTTTTTCTTGTAGGAGCTGCCGCAGGCTGCGATCTTTTGACTTTGATTTTTAAAAAAACAAGATCAACAGATCGCAGCCTGCGGCAGCTCCTACAGGGTGTGTTCAAGCCAACTCTTTGAGTCGATGCCACAACATCCCCAACGCCAACAACGGCGAACGAAGATGTTTTCCGCCCGGGAAAGTAATGTGTGGCACCTTGGCAAACAGATCGAAACCTCCGCTGTGCTGACCACTGATGGCCTCGGCCAGCAGCTTGCCCGCCAGGTGCGTGGCATTCACGCCGTGACCGGAATAGGCTTGGGCGTAATACACGTTTGGCTGGTCTTTGAGCCGGCCGATCTGCGGCAGACGGTTGGCGCCGATGCCGATCATGCCGCCCCATTGATAGTCGATTTTTACGTCGCGCAGTTGTGGAAAGACTTCCAGCATCTTCGGACGCATATAGGCGGCGATGTCTTTCGGGTCGCGTCCCGAATAATGGCAGGCGCCGCCAAACAGCAAGCGGCGGTCCGCCGAAAGTCGGTAGTAATCCAGCGCCACCCTCTGATCGCAGACCGCCATGTTCTGTGGCAGCAGTGCGTGGGCCAATTCTTCGCTCAGGGGTTCGGTGGCGATGATGTAGCTGCCGGCGGGCAGCACTTTGCCGCTGAGCTCGGGGTTGAGGTCGCTCAGGTAGGCATTGCAACCGAGAACCAGCGTCTTCGCACGAACTGAGCCTTGGGCGGTATGCACCTTGACCTCAGGACCGTAGTCGATGCGCGTGACGGCCGATTGTTCGTACAGTTTCACGCCCAGTTGCTGCGCGGCGGCCGCTTCACCCAGCGCCAGGTTCAGCGGGTGCAGGTGCCCGGAGCCCATGTCGATCAAACCGCCGACGTAACGCCTGGAACCGACGACGGTGTGCATCTCGTTGGCTTGCAGCAGGCGGGTTTCATAACGGTATCCGAGGCCGCGCAGCTCTTCAGCGTCTTGCGCAAAACCTTCAAGGTCTCGGGGCTTGTTGGCCAGATCGCAGTAACCCCAGGTCAGGTCGCAGGGAATCTGGAAACGCTCGACGCGCTGGCGGACGATTTCCACAGCTTCCAGGCCCATGAGTTTCATCTGGCGCACACCGTCGGCGCCAATCACGTTGGCGAACTGATCGAGGCCATGGCCGACACCGCGAATCAACTGTCCGCCGTTGCGACCGCTGGCGCCCCAGCCAATTTTGCGGGCTTCGAGCAGCACCACGCTCAGGCCGCGTTCGGCCAGTTCAAGCGCGGTGTTCAGCCCTGAAAAACCGCCACCGACCACGCACACATCGGCCACTACATCCCCTGTGAGCACCGGATAATCCGGCTGCGGCAGGCTGCTGGCGGCGTAATAGGAAGCAGTGTGCTGGGCACGGGCGTTCATGCGCGTCATCCTGATCGTGTGTTTAGAAAATTTGACGGAGCATAAGCCGGACCTTCCCGGACGGGCAACATTGGTCGGTTGCCGCTGTCTGCGTCGAGGCTTTTGCCGCACAATTGCGCCCTATTCCGCATTCGGTCACCGCTTCGATGAGCTGCAACAGCCAGAAAATCCGCACACTGCGCCAGCAGATTCCCTCGTTCGAGTGCGTGCCCGGCTGCCATGACTGCTGCGGTCCGGTGACCACCTCGCCGGAAGAAATGTCGCGCCTGCCGCGCAAGACCCGCGCCGAGCAAGAGGCGGCCATGGACGAACTCAACTGTGTGCATCTCGGCCCGAACGGCTGCACTGTGTATGACGAGCGACCGTTGATATGCCGGCTGTTCGGCACCACCAAGACGCTGCCATGCCCGAATGGGCGCGGGCCGGTGGAGTTGATTCATCCAAGAGTCGAGAAGCAAATATTCGAATACATGGCTTCCAACCGGCAGGTGTTGGTTTAGATCCTCGAACCGAGTTTTCCGCATCGCTAGCAGGCTAGCTCCCACAGGGAATGCAGGTGAACCACAGATTTTTGTTCACCACCTAACCTGTGGGAGCCAGCCTGCTGGCGATAGCAGCACCACAAATGTCAGTCCGGAATCGGCAGGGTCAGGCTCTCTTTCACCTCTTCCATCACGATATAGCTCTTGGACTCGCGCACGTGCGGCAGCTTGAGCAGAATGTCGCCCAACAGCTTGCGGTACGAAGCCATCTCGGAAATCCGCGCCTTCACCAGGTAGTCGAAATCCCCTGACACCAAATGGCACTCCAGCACGTGAGGCAGCTTGAGCACTGCACGTCGGAACTCTTCGAAAGTATCGCCGGATTTGTAGTCGAGGCTGATCTCGACGAACACCAGCAGACTACCCTTCAAATGCTGCGGATTGAGCCGCGCGTTGTAGCCCATGATGATCCCTTCGCGCTCCAGGCGACGGACCCGCTCGGTACACGGCGTGGTCGAGAGCCCGACCTTTTCCCCCAGTTCGGTAAACGATATACGCCCGTCCGCTTGCAGAATCCGCAGGATATTGCGGTCGATCTTGTCCAGTTCCCGTTTGGTCTGAGTGTTGGTACGCATAGGGGATGCGCCTCCGTAAAAAGGGTTTTTGCCGAGAATTGTCGCCAAATATAGGCGCTTATATAGTGAAAAGCACTGGCAAATCTTTTTTACACTGCGCACATCTGAAGCTCTGAACAATAAACGTCAGCGGTTCGCCGCGATGAGGGAAATGAAAATGCGCGTTATGGTCTTGGGTAGCGGCGTCATCGGTACCACCAGTGCTTACTATCTGGCGCGTGCCGGGTTTGAAGTGGTGGTGGTCGACCGGCAGCCCGCTGCTGCCATGGAGACCAGTTTCGCCAACGCCGGGCAAGTCTCGCCGGGCTACGCTTCGCCATGGGCCGCGCCGGGCGTACCGCTCAAAGCGATCAAGTGGCTGCTCGAGCGCCACGCGCCCCTGGCGATCAAGGCCACTGCCGACATCGACCAGTATCTGTGGATGGCGCAGATGCTGCGCAACTGCACCGCCAGCCGTTACGCGGTGAACAAGGAGCGCATGGTTCGTTTGTCCGAATACAGCCGTGACTGCCTCGACGAACTGCGCGCTGAAACCGGCATTGCCTACGAAGGCCGCAGCCTCGGTACCACCCAACTGTTCCGCACCCAGGCTCAATTGGACGGCGCCGCGAAAGACATCGCCGTGCTGAAAGAGTCCGGCGTGCCGTTCGAGCTGCTCGATCGCGAAGGCATTGCCCGCGTTGAGCCGGCGCTGGCCAGCGTGACCGACATTCTCGCCGGTGCCCTGCGCCTGCCGAACGACCAGACTGGCGACTGCCAGATGTTCACCACCAAGCTCGCCGAGATGGCCGCTAACCTCGGTGTGCAATTCCGTTTTGGTCAGGACATTCAGCGCCTCGACTTCGCTGGCGATCGTATCAACGGCGTGTGGATCGACGGCAAGCTGGAAACCGCTGACCGTTACGTATTGGCGCTCGGCAGCTACTCGCCGCAGCTGCTCAAGCCGCTGGGGATCAAGGCACCGGTGTACCCGCTCAAGGGTTACTCGCTGACCGTGCCGATCACCAACCCGGCGATGGCGCCGACGTCGACCATTCTCGACGAGACCTACAAAGTCGCGATCACCCGTTTCGACAACCGCATCCGTGTCGGCGGCATGGCGGAGATCGCCGGTTTTGACCTGTCGCTGAACCCGCGTCGGCGCGAAACCCTGGAGATGATCGTCAACGACCTTTATCCTCAGGGCGGCAATCTGGCCGAAGCCAGCTTCTGGACCGGCCTGCGTCCAACCACACCGGACGGCACCCCGATTGTTGGCGCCACCCCGTTCAAGAACCTGTTCCTGAACACTGGTCACGGCACCCTCGGCTGGACCATGGCGTGCGGCTCGGGCCGCTTGCTGGCTGACCTGATGGCCAAGAAAAAACCACAGATCAGCGCCGAAGGCCTCGATATTTCCCGTTATGGCAGCAAAACCCAGGAGTCTGCAAAACATGTCAGTCCAGCGCCAGCTCACCAATGACCGCATGAGTCAGATCGTCAGCCACAACGGCACCGTGTATCTGGCCGGGCAGGTCGGCGACGACTTCGACGCCGGGATCGAACAGCAGACCCGCGATGTTCTGGCCAATATCGAGCGTCTGCTCGACCTGGCCGGGACTGACAAGCAGCATCTGCTGTCGGCAACGATTTACCTGAACGACATCGATGCGCACTTTGCCGGAATGAACTCGGTTTGGGATCAGTGGCTGCCCAAGGGCGCCGCCCCGGCCCGTGCCACCGTCGAAGCGAAGATGGCCAAGCCAAGCATCCTGGTCGAGATTTCGATCGTCGCCGCATTGCCGTAAACCGTAGTAAAGATCCCTCTCCCGGCGCTGGCTGTTCACCCCGTCAGCCAGCGTCGGTTTTTCTTCCCAACGACCGACCAGAAGTCTGCCGCCATGCGTCCTGCCCGTGCCCTGATCGACCTTCAAGCCCTGCGTCACAACTACCGAATCGCCCGTGAAGTCACGGGGGCTAAAGCTCTCGCGGTAATCAAGGCCGATGCCTACGGCCATGGTGCGGTGCGTTGCGCCCAGGCACTGGAAGCCGAGGCAGACGGTTTTGCCGTGGCTTGCATCGAAGAGGCTCTGGAGCTGCGTGCTGCCGGCATCCGCGGGCCGGTGTTGTTACTGGAAGGTTTTTTCGAAGCCGATGAGTTGTCGCTGATCGTCGAGCACGATTTCTGGTGTGTGGTGCATTCGCTGTGGCAACTCGAAGCGATCGAAAAGGCTGCACTGAGCAAGCCGATTATCGTCTGGCTCAAGCTCGATTCGGGCATGCACCGGGTGGGGCTGCATCCAAAGGATTATCAGGCCGCTTATCAACGGCTGCTGGCCAGCGGCAAGGTGGCGAAAATCGTGCTGATGAGCCACTTCGCCCGGGCCGATGAATTGAACAGCCAGGCCAGCGCCGAGCAGGCCGCGGTGTTCGAAGCGGCGCGGCAGGGTTTGTCTGCCGAAATCAGCCTGCGTAACTCACCGGCCGTGTTGGGCTGGCCGCAGATCCCGAGTGACTGGGTGCGTCCGGGCATCATGCTCTACGGTGCCACGCCTTTTGAGGAAGCCAACGCCGTGGCCGCGCGCCTGCAACCGGTAATGACCCTCGAATCGAAAGTGATCAGCGTGCGTGAGCTGCCGGCTGGCGAGCCAATTGGCTATGGGGCGAAGTTCATTACCCAGAAGCCGATGCGCGTGGGCGTGGTGGCCATGGGTTACGCCGATGGCTATCCGCGTCTGGCGCCGACCGGCACGCCGGTACTGGTGGCCGGGCAACGCAGCCAATTGATCGGCCGGGTGTCGATGGACATGCTGTGCGTCGATTTGACCGATATCCCGCAAGCAGGCTTGGGGTCGACGGTCGAATTGTGGGGTAAAAACATCCTCGCCAGCGACGTGGCCATGGCCGCTGGCACGATTCCTTACCAGATCTTCTGCAATTTGCGCCGGGTGCCACTGCTCTATTCCGGGAGCTGACACCCGACGGTGCGAACCGGAAGTCGCTTCGCCGAACAGGATTCAGGCCAAAGTGTTGTAAATACTGAACGCTGTCGCCATGATAACGCTCAATATTCCAACAAACCTGAATCCTGGAGGCTCCAGCATTGGACGTCGGTGAACGACTGCAATCGATCCGTAAGCTCAAAGGCCTTTCCCAGCGTGAACTCGCCAAGCGCGCGGGCGTCACCAACAGCACCATTTCGATGATCGAGAAAAACAGCGTCAGCCCCTCGATCAGTTCGCTGAGGAAAGTGTTGGGCGGGATTCCCATGTCCATGGTCGAGTTCTTTTCCGAAGAAATCCTGCAGGAAAAACCGACTCAGATCGTCTACAAAGCCAACGAGCTGATCGACATTTCCGATGGTGCAGTGACCATGAAACTGGTCGGCCGGGCGCACCCGAGCCGGGCTATCGCGTTCCTCAATGAAATCTACCCGCCAGGCGCCGACACCGGTGACGAAATGCTCACCCATGAGGGCGAGGAAACCGGAATTCTGGTGGAAGGTCGACTTGAACTGGTGGTCGGGCTGGAAACTTTTGTGCTCGAAGCTGGCGATAGCTACTACTTTGAAAGTACCAAGCCGCATCGTTTCCGTAATCCGTTCGATGCGCCGGCGCGACTAATCAGCGCAGCTACACCTGCTAATTTTTAACAAAAGAGGCGCCCTGCCAGCATGGCCGAGGCACCCGAGCCGTTTTACCGTTGCGCAACAAGACCCCTTCGACTTTGGGGTTGTTTCAGTGTCGCGGGCTTACCGCTATACTTGCGCCCGCCTGCGAACCGTGGCCGTAGGCGTGACTAGCCACCATTGAGGGTGAACGCGTGAACCTAATTATGAAAATGCTGGCCGTACCAGCAACCGTATTGGCCCTCTGGGCTGCCAGCGCTCAAGCTGCGACGAACGACGAAATTGCCAAACGCCTTGAGCCAGTCGGCCAGGTTTGTGTTCAGGGTAAAGAGTGCAAAGGCATGGAAGTCGCTGCTGCTTCCGGCGGCGGCGGTGGTGCGAAGGCACCTAAAGACGTGATCGCCAAGCACTGCAACGCTTGCCACGGTACCGGCCTGTTGGGCGCGCCGAAAATCGGCGACAAGGCAGCCTGGAAAGAACGTGCCGATCACCAGGGCGGCCTCGACGGCATCCTGGCCAAAGCCATTACCGGTATCAACTCGATGCCGCCTAAAGGCACCTGCGCCGACTGCTCCGATGACGAGCTCAAAGGCGCCATCAAAGAGATGTCCGGCCTGTAACACGCCTGTCTCTTTCGCGAAAAAGCCGCTTTCGAGCGGCTTTTTTGTGCCTGCTATTTCCCTGTAGGAGCTGCCGAAGGCTGCGATCTTTTGATCTTGTTTTTAACAATCCACATCAGAAGATCGCATCCTTCGGCAGCTCCTACAGGTGAGGGTGATCTTCAGAGGCTGTTCATTGCAGCAAAGACCCGGCAAGCTCGGTCCAACCCCACGTCATGGAATGTAAGGGAGGATCGAATGGTTCAGCTGTGTTCTATCGAGCAGGCGGTCGATGATGTCTTGGTGCGGTTGCCAACGCATATTCATATGGGGCTGCCCTTGGGCTTGGGCAAACCCAACCATTTCGTCAACGCGCTGTATCGACGTATCAAACAGTCGCCGCAGCGACAGCTGACGGTCTACACCGCGTTGTGCCTGGGTCGCCCGCCGTTGGGCGACGGCTTGCAGAAACGCTTCCTCGAACCCTTCATCGAACAGGTCTTCGGCGATTATCCGGAACTGGATTTTTTGACCGACCTGCGCCGGGATAACCTGCCGGGCAACATCCACATCCAGCAGTTTTTCATGCAGCCCGGCAGCCTGCTCAACAGCGCGTCGGCGCAACAGGATTACGTCAGCAGTAACTACAGCCACGCAGCCCGGGACATCAATGCCGCCGGGCTGAACCTGGTGGCGCAACTGGTTGCCAGCCACGCCGAGCATCCCGATCGCTTGAGCCTGAGCTGCAACCCGGACATCACTCTCGACCTGCTACCGATGATTGCCAAGCGCCGGGCGGCCGGGGAAACGATCCTGATGGTCGGCCAGGCGCACGACGATTTGCCCTACATGCCCGGCGATGCCGAAGTCAGCATCGACACGTTCGACCTGCTGATCGACGAGAAGGACAGCACCACGCTGTTCTCCACGCCGAACATGCCGGTGGGCTTCCAGGACCATTTCATCGGCCTGCACGCCAGTACGCTGGTGCGCGATGGCGGCACCCTGCAGATCGGCATCGGCTCCATGGGCGATGCGCTGACGGCGGCGTTGCTGGCGCGTCAGGCGGATAACAATGGTTACAAGGCTTTGCTGGCGGATGTGAACCTGAGCCAATGGGCACAACTGATCGAACGCGAAGGTGGCCTCGAACCGTTCGCCAAGGGCCTTTATGGTTGTAGCGAAATGTTCGTCAACGGTCTGCTGGTGCTGGCCGACGCCGGCATCGTGCGGCGCAAGGTGTACCCGGACGTGCCGACCCAACAACAGGCGAACGCCGGCACCCTTGACGAAGCGGCGCAAACCGACGGCATCTCGGTGCACGGTGGTTTTTTTCTCGGGCCGCGCAGTTTCTATGAGCGCTTGCGCGAGTTGCCTCAAAGCAAGCGCCTCGAATTCAACATGACGCGCATCAGCTACATCAACGAGCTGTACGGCCAGGAAGAACTCAAACGCTTGCAGCGCCTCGATGCGCGGTTCATCAACACCGCGTTCACCGTGACCCTGCTGGGTGCCGCCGTGGCGGATCAGCTGGAAGACGGGCGGGTGCTCAGTGGCGTCGGCGGGCAGTACAACTTTGTGGTGCAGGGCCACGCGCTGCAAGGTGCGCGCTCGGTGTTGTTGCTGCGCAGCTGGCGCGAATCGGGCGGCGACGTCAGTTCGAACATCGTTTGGGAATACGGTCACTGCACCATCCCGCGACACCTGCGGGACATCGTGGTCACTGAATACGGCATCGCCGATCTTCGCGGCAAGACCGATGCAGCCGTGATCGAAGCCTTGCTCAATATCAGCGACTCACGCTTTCAACAGGGGCTGATCGAGCAGGCGCAGAAGGTCGGCAAATTACCGAAGGATTTTCAGCTTGATCCGCGTTTCCGCGATAACACGCCGCAGCGTTTGCAGGGCATTGAGGCGCGGCATCCGAAGCTGTTTCCGGAGTATCCGCTGGGTTGTGATTTCACTGAGGTGGAGCGGGATGTGTTGCGGGCGCTGAACTGGCTCAAGAGCAAGTTCAAGCTGAGTGAAGTACTGGAGTTGGGCAAGGCTGCGCTGGATGCGCCGGAACCTGCGGCGTTTCCAGAACACCTGGAGCGTATGCAGCTGAGCAGCCCGCAAGGGCTGAAGGAAGACTTGTATCAACGTCTGCTGCTCACAGGCCTCAAGGCCACTGCGCAAT
>Ga0247819_10000842_pt1 | contig 17164 bp, 18 predicted proteins | sample 13C_Xylose_Day6_FD_193428 | JGI IMG/M metagenome (GOLD analysis project Ga0247819, IMG submission 193428) | Soil microbial communities from agricultural site in Penn Yan, New York, United States - 13C_Xylose_Day6 | ecosystem: Environmental > Terrestrial > Soil > Agricultural land | place: USA...
GTCAGCTGCTGGCCCATTCTCAAGACTAGCGATGGTTTCATGGCAGGGGCTTAACACCTTATTCGCCGGCGCACATGCGCCATCCACTACAGGGCGCCGAAGCGCCAAACATAAGCAAATTATATGCCTGAAACTGAAGTGTTTGCCTAGACCGCTGTAACAATAAAAACCTGTTGATTTTTACGGTTTGTCGCGAACCGTGCCACCCGTACGACTTCAGCGCTTACAGGCGGAACTCATGGCCCAGATACACTTCCTTGACCAGATCGTTGGCCAGGATGGTCTCGGAGTCGCCTTCGGCGATCAGCTGGCCATCGTTGACGATGTAAGCGGTTTCACAGATATCCAGCGTTTCACGGACGTTGTGGTCGGTGATCAGCACGCCAATGCCCTTGGCCTTGAGGTGATGGATGATCTGCTTGATGTCGCCCACCGAAATCGGGTCCACACCGGCGAATGGTTCGTCGAGGAGGATGAATTTCGGGTTGGTGGCCAACGCACGGGCGATTTCTACCCGACGGCGCTCACCGCCGGACAGGCTCATGCCGAGGTTGTCGCGGATGTGGCTGATGTGGAATTCCTGCAGCAGGCTTTCCAGCTCTTTGCGGCGACCGGCCTTGTCGAGTTCCTTGCGGGTCTCGAGGATCGCCATGATGTTATCGGCTACCGAAAGTTTGCGGAAGATCGACGCTTCTTGCGGAAGATAGCCGATGCCGGCCTTCGCGCGACCGTGCATTGGCTGGTGGCTGACGTCGAGGTCGTCGATCAATACGCGACCCTGATCAGCCTGTACCAGCCCGACGATCATGTAGAAGCAGGTGGTCTTGCCGGCGCCGTTGGGGCCGAGCAGGCCAACGATCTGACCGCTGTCGATGGACAGGCTGACGTCGCGCACGACCTGGCGGCTCTTGTAGCTCTTGGCCAGATGCTGAGCTTTCAGAGTTGCCATTACTGGGCCTTTTGCTCGTCGGTTTTCTTTTTCGGCTGGATCACCATGTCGATGCGCGGACGCGACTCGGTCACGTTGGTGCCTGTGGCGCGGCCGGCGCTGGCGAGCTTCTTGTTGGTGTCATAGACGATTTTCTCGCCCTGGGTCACGTTGCCGTCCTTGTCGATGACCTTGGCGCGGTCGATCAGCACGACGCGGTCTTGCGTGGCGTGGTACTGGATGGTGACGCCGTAGCCCTGCACCGGCTTTGTATCGCCTGCGGTTTGCAGCTGCTCGAAGTAAGCCAGGTTGCCTACCGAAGTCACCACGTCGATATCGCCATTCGGCGCGCGGGTCATGGTGACTTTGTTGCCGGTCACTTTCATCGACCCTTGGGTGATGATCACGTCGCCCGTGTAGGTGGCAATACCGTTCTTGTCGTCCAGTTGGGCGTCGTCGGCCTGAATGCGGATAGGCTGCTGCTGATCGGTCGGCAGAGCCCAGGCGCTCACGCTTCCCAGTGCTGCGCCCAGACCGAGCAAAATAGGGAGGGTTTTAACGAGCCTCATACTGTCCTCTTACGTTCGATAGCAGGTGTATCCTGCTTTCTTTCAAATACGCTTTCATTCCCTTGCCAGTCGATACACCGCCAGCGCCGTCGATTCTAACGGGTTGCTCGGTCTGCGCATATTGCTGCTGGGGGAACACTGTCATGCGAGTAGTGGTGATCAGGGTTCTGCGGTTTTTCTCGTCGAAACGGGTAATGCGCACCGAATCGATCAGTTCGACCTGGGTGCCGTCAGGATTGACTTCGCCCTTTTCGCTCTGGACGTGCCACGGAAACTCGGTCCCACGGAACATGTTCAGGTCGGGGTTGGTCAGCAGCGTCACTTCGGTGGCTTTCAGGTGCTCGACCTTGTCCGAGGTCATTTCATACTGCAACTTGCCGTCGGGCAGGTACTGCACGCTGTGGGCGTTGATCGCGTAGTAGTCGATCGCGCTGTTGTCGACCTGCACAACCGGCTTGTCGAGGAAGCGTTCCGGGCTGATGTTCCAGTAGCCGACCGCCGCGAAAATCGCTGCGATGCAACCGAACAGCAGTATGTTGCGAATCTTTTTGCTTAGCATGTTTGGCTCACAGGTACGCAGCGTTGGCTGCATCGAGGCGGCCCTGGGCGCGCAGGATCAGTTCGCAGAATTCGCGGGCGGCACCTTCGCCACCACGGGCCTGGGTGATGCCGTGGGCGTGTTCGCGTACAAAACTGGCGGCATTGGCCACCGCCATGCCCAGCCCTACGCGGCGAATCACCGGCAGGTCCGGCAGGTCGTCACCGAGGTAGGCGACCTGGTCATAGCTTAAGCCTAGTTGCTCCAGAAGACCGTCGAGAACCACCAATTTGTCTTCGCGCCCTTGAAACAGGTGAGGGATGCCGAGGTTTTTCGCCCGACGCTCGACCACCGGGGTCTTGCGACCGCTGATAATGGCAGTCTGGACGCCTGCGTTCATCAGCATTTTGATGCCCTGACCGTCGAGGGTGTTGAATGTCTTGAATTCGCTGCCGTCTTCAAGGAAATACAGGCGACCGTCGGTGAGGACGCCGTCGACGTCGAAAACCGCCAGTTTGATTGCTTTGCCGCGTTCCAGCAGGTCGTTGCTCATTACATTACCCCCGCACGCAACAGGTCGTGCATGTTCAAGGCGCCGACCGGGCGGTCTTCGCTGTCGACCACGACCAATGCGTTGATCTTGTGATCTTCCATGATTTTCAGGGCCTCGGCCGCGAGCATCTCGGCGCGGGCTGTCTTGCCGTGGGCGGTCATGACCTGGTCGATCGTGACGCTGTGGATGTCGATGCTGCGGTCCAGGGTGCGACGCAAATCACCGTCGGTAAAGATCCCGGCGAGTTTGCCATCGGTTTCGAGCACCACCGTCATGCCCAGGCCCTTGCGGGTCATTTCCATCAGCGCATCCTTGAGCAGGGTGCCGCGCTGAACCTGCGGCAGTTCCTGCCCGGCGTGCATGACGTTTTCCACTTTCAGCAGCAAACGTCGGCCCAGGGCGCCGCCCGGGTGGGAAAACGCGAAATCTTCAGCGGTAAAACCGCGGGCTTCCAGCAGTGCGACGGCCAGGGCATCACCCATGACCAGTGCGGCGGTCGTCGACGACGTTGGCGCCAGGTTCAATGGGCAGGCTTCGTGTTCAACGTGAACGTTCAGGTTGACCTCGGCGGCCTTGGCCAGCGGCGAGTCAGGGTTGCCGGTCACGCTGATCAACTGGATACCCAGGCGCTTGATCAGGGGCAGCAGGGTGACGATTTCATTGGTGGAGCCGGAGTTCGACAGCGCCAGGATGATGTCGTCGCGGGTGATCATGCCCATGTCGCCGTGGCTGGCTTCAGCGGGGTGGACGAAAAATGCCGTGGTGCCGGTGCTGGCCAGGGTGGCGGCGATCTTGTTGCCGATGTGCCCCGACTTGCCCATGCCGACCACGACTACGCGGCCCTTGCTGGCCAGAATCATCTCGCAGGCGCGTACGAAATCCGCGTCGATTTGTGGCAGCAAGCCTTGTACGGCTTCCACTTCGAGGCGGATGGTGCGTTGGGCGGATTGAATCAGGTCGCTGGATTGGCTCATGTCAGAAATCGTTTAGCCTGATGAAAAGGCGGCGATTATAGCGGTTATGATCGAAACCCTCACGCAAGTTCGTCGCGCATTGTCATTCCTTGTTACTTAATCCCTCCAAATGACGCTTTATGGCCGGCATGTGACCGAATATGGCCCGGCATTGGCCTTGGGCGCGTGGCCAATGCAGTGATATAGTTCGCCGCCAGTTCGGCCCGCCCGGGAGGCATGTGCTTTCGTCAGGAAGTCAGGCGTCCGAGTGAGAGGCTGCATCGCAAGGAGTTTAGATGAGTGCCGATAACGCCTACGCGGTCGAGCTGAAGGGACTGACCTTCAAGCGCGGTGCGCGCAGCATTTTCAATAACGTCGATATCCGTATTCCCCGCGGCAAGGTCACCGGCATCATGGGACCTTCCGGGTGTGGCAAGACTACGCTGTTGCGGTTGATGGGCGCCCAGTTGCGGCCTTCCAGCGGCGAAGTCTGGGTCAACGGACAGAACCTGCCGAAGCTGTCGCGCAGCGATCTGTTCGATGCCCGCAAGCACATGGGCGTGCTGTTCCAGAGTGGCGCACTGTTTACCGATCTCGACGTGTTCGAGAACGTGGCTTTTCCACTGCGCGTTCACACCGAGCTGCCGGAAGAAATGATCCGGGATATCGTCCTGCTCAAATTACAGGCCGTGGGTTTGCGCGGCGCCATCGACCTGATGCCCGACGAACTGTCGGGCGGCATGAAGCGTCGTGTCGCGCTGGCGCGGGCGATTGCGCTCGATCCTCAGATTCTCATGTATGACGAGCCCTTCGTGGGCCAGGACCCGATCGCCATGGGCGTATTGGTGCGCCTGATCCGCCTGCTCAACGATGCCTTGGGGATCACCAGTATCGTGGTGTCCCACGACCTGGCCGAAACCGCGAGCATTGCCGACTACATCTATGTGGTGGGCGACGGGCAGGTGTTGGGGCAGGGCACGCCGGACGAGCTGATGAACTCGGACGAGCCGCGCATCCGTCAATTCATGACCGGCGAACCCGATGGCCCGGTCGCGTACCACTTTCCAGCGACGGATTACCGCGCAGATCTCCTGGGGAAGCGCTGATGCGCAAGATTTCACTATTAGAACGAGTGCGCCGGTTCGGCCACGCCGGCATCGATGTGCTGGCGGTGTTCGGGCGTTCGACGCTGTTCCTGTTTCACGCATTGTTGGGCCGCGGCGGTATCGGCGGTGGCTTCGGTTTGCTGGTCAAGCAGCTGCATTCGGTGGGCGTGATGTCCCTGGTGATCATTGTGGTCTCCGGGGTGTTCATCGGTATGGTGCTGGCGCTGCAAGGCTTCAACATCCTGTCCAGCTACGGCTCGGAGCAGGCGGTCGGGCAGATGGTCGCGCTGACACTGTTGCGTGAACTGGGTCCTGTGGTGACGGCATTGCTGTTTGCCGGACGTGCCGGTTCGGCGCTGACCGCCGAAATCGGCAACATGAAGTCCACCGAACAGCTTTCCAGTCTGGAAATGATTGGTGTCGACCCGCTCAAATACATCATTGCCCCGCGCCTGTGGGCCGGCTTCATTTCCCTGCCAGTGCTGGCGATGATTTTCAGCGTGGTCGGTATCTGGGGTGGTTCGTGGGTGGCTGTCGACTGGCTGGGGGTCTATGAAGGCTCCTACTGGTCGAACATGCAAAACAGCGTGACCTTCGCCGACGATGTGCTCAACGGCATCATCAAAAGCATCGTCTTTGCCTTCGTTGTGACCTGGATCGCCGTATTCCAAGGCTATGACTGCGAGCCCACTTCCGAGGGGATCAGTCGTGCCACTACCAAGACCGTGGTGTATGCCTCTTTGGCAGTGCTCGGCCTGGACTTTATTCTGACCGCCTTGATGTTTGGAGATTTCTGATGCAAAACCGCACCCTGGAAATCGGTGTCGGCCTTTTCTTGCTGGCTGGCATCCTGGCTTTGTTGCTGCTGGCACTGCGGGTCAGTGGCCTGTCCCCGAGCCCGAGCACCGACACCTATAAACTTTATGCGTATTTCGACAATATCGCCGGTTTGACGGTCAGAGCTAAAGTGACCATGGCCGGTGTGACCATCGGCAAGGTCACAGCGATTGATCTGGACCGCGACAGTTTCACCGGTCGAGTGACCATGCAGCTGGAAAAGCGCGTAGATAACCTGCCGGCTGACTCCACTGCATCTATCCTGACTGCTGGCCTGTTGGGCGAGAAGTACATCGGTATCAGCGTGGGCGGGGAAGAAGCCCTGCTCAAGGATGGCGGGACCATCCATGACACCCAGTCGTCGCTGGTGCTCGAGGACCTGATCGGTAAGTTCCTTCTCAACACCGTTAGCAAAGACGCCAAATGAGGAATTTGTAAATGATCTCTACCTTGCGACGTGGCCTGTTGGTATTACTCGCGGCCTTGCCGTTGATGGCTAACGCCGTGGCGGCGCCTACTTCCGCGCACGAACTGGTACAGGACACCACCAACCGGATGCTGGCCGATCTGGCAGCCAATAAAGAAAAGTACAAACAAGACCCGGCTGACTTTTATGCCGCGCTGAATAGCATCGTCGGGCCGGTCGTTGATGCCGAGGGCATCTCCAAGAGCATCATGACGGTCAAGTACTCGCGCAAAGCCACCCCCGCGCAGATGAAAACCTTTGAAGAGAACTTCAAGAGGGGTCTGTTCCAGTTCTATGGCAACGCCTTGCTCGAATACAACAACCAGGGCATTACCGTTGAGCCGGCCAAGGACGAGTCGGGCGACCGCACCAGCGTCGGCATGACCGTCAAGGGCAGCAGTGGCGCGATCTATCCTGTGTCCTACACGCTTGAAAAGATCAATGGTGAGTGGAAACTACGCAACGTCATCATCAACGGTATCAACATCGGCAAGCTGTTCCGTGATCAGTTCGCTGATGCGATGCAGCGCAATGGCAACGACCTGGACAAGACCATCAATGGTTGGGCCGGGGAAGTCGCCAAGGCCAAGGAAACCGCTGAGCAATCTCCTGAGAAGCAAGCTCAATGAGTGAGACGGCAGTCCGGATGGACGAATCCGGCGAGCTGCGGCTCAGCGGCGTGCTGGACTACCGCACTGGCCCTGGCCTGCGCAAGCAGGGTCAGGCGCTGATCAACGCCAGCAAGGCGGCGGCCGTGGTCGTCGATTGTTCGGCGGTAGAGAAGTCCAGCAGCGTCGGTTTGTCGTTGCTGCTGTGCTTCATGCGCGATGCACAAGCCGCCGGCAAGGCGCTGAGCATCCGCGCAATGCCGGAAGACATGCGTGAAATCGCTCAGGTCAGTGAGCTGACCGAGCTGTTGGCGCATCCCTAACCCGCATCTATAAAGAAGCCCCCCGTCAGAGTCCTGCTCCGCGGGGTTCGCAGGCGCGGGGCTTTTTTGTATGATGTCCGACCCGCGCGCACAGGGCGCCGATTGAGGTTGAGCATGCAGGCCGTAGAAGTGAAGAGCTTCCTAGAAGGAAAGCTGCCCGGAACGTTGGTAGAAGTTGAGGGCGAAGGCTGCAATTTCCAGCTGAACGTGATTAGCGATGAACTGGCGGCGTTGAGCCCGGTGAAGCGTCAGCAGCAGATCTATGCCCATTTGAACCCATGGATCACCGATGGCAGCATCCATGCGGTCACTATGAAATTTTTCAGCAGCGCGGCCTGGGCCGAGCGCACCTGAGCCCAAGGGCGTCGAGATTCTTATGGATAAATTGATTATTACTGGCGGTGCTCGTCTTGATGGCGAAATCCGCATCTCCGGGGCAAAGAACTCTGCCTTGCCGATCCTGGCAGCCACGCTGCTGTGTGATGGCCCGGTCACCGTTGCCAACCTGCCGCACCTGCACGACATCACCACCATGATCGAGCTGTTCGGTCGCATGGGCATCGAGCCGGTGATCGACGAGAAGTTGGCCGTTGAAATCGACCCGCGCACCATCAAGACCCTGATCGCTCCGTACGAACTGGTCAAGACCATGCGTGCGTCGATCCTGGTACTGGGCCCGATGGTTGCCCGCTTCGGTGAAGCCGAAGTTGCCCTGCCTGGCGGTTGCGCCATCGGCTCGCGTCCGGTTGACCTGCACATCCGTGGCCTGGAAGCCATGGGCGCGGTCATCGACGTTGAAGGCGGCTACATCAAGGCCAAGGCGCCTGAAGGCGGCCTGCGCGGTGCGCACTTCTTCTTCGATACTGTCAGCGTAACCGGTACCGAGAACATCATGATGGCCGCTGCCCTGGCCAAGGGCCGCAGCGTTCTGGCCAACGCCGCTCGCGAACCTGAAGTGGTCGACCTGGCGAACTTCCTGAACGCCATGGGCGCCAAGGTTTCCGGCGCGGGTACCGACACCATCACCATCGATGGCGTCGAGCGTCTGCACACCACCACTTACAAGGTGATGCCGGACCGTATCGAAACCGGTACCTATCTGGTGGCCGCTGCCGTGACCGGCGGACGTGTGAAGGTCAAGGACACTGATCCGACCATCCTCGAAGCCGTGTTGGAAAAGCTTCGCGAAGCCGGTGCTGAAATCACCTGCGGCGACGACTGGATCGAGCTGAACATGCACGGCAAACGGCCAAAAGCCGTCAACGTGCGTACCGCTCCGTACCCGGCGTTCCCGACTGACATGCAGGCGCAGTTCATCTCCCTCAACGCCATTGCCGAAGGCACGGGCGCCGTGATCGAGACGATCTTCGAAAACCGCTTCATGCACGTTTACGAACTGCACCGCATGGGCGCCAAGATCCAGGTCGAAGGCAACACCGCCATCGTCACCGGCACCGAAAAACTCAAGGGCGCGCCAGTCATGGCGACCGACTTGCGTGCTTCGGCCAGCCTGGTCATTTCGGCATTGATCGCCGAAGGCGACACCCTCATCGACCGCATCTACCACATCGACCGTGGTTACGAGTGCATCGAAGAGAAGTTGCAGATGCTGGGCGCCAAGATCCGTCGCGTTCCGGGCTAGTGTCTGCTGCATGGGCATAAGGACATGCCCGTTGAATTGTTGAAGTCGAGCCGGTTTCCGGCTCGATGTGTGTCCGGCGCCATTTGCGACCGGGCATGAGTACCTTGATAAGGACTGACGTTTCCCATGTTGTCCATTGCACTGTCCAAGGGCCGCATCCTTGACGACACCCTGCCGCTTCTGGCTGAAGCGGGCATCGTGCCGACCGAGAATCCGGACAAGAGCCGCAAGCTGATCATTCCCACGACCCAGGAAGATGTACGCCTGCTGATCGTGCGTGCCACCGACGTGCCGACCTATGTCGAGCATGGTGCCGCCGACCTCGGTGTCGCCGGTAAAGACGTGTTGATGGAATACGGCGGCCAGGGCTTGTACGAGCCGCTGGACCTGCAAATTGCCCAGTGCAAACTGATGACCGCTGGCAAAGTCGGCGCGGTGGAGCCCAAGGGCCGCCTGCGCATCGCCACCAAATTCGTCAACGTTGCCAAGCGTTACTACGCCGAACAAGGTCGTCAGGTCGACATCATCAAGCTGTACGGCTCGATGGAGCTGGCACCGCTGATCGGTCTGGCCGACAAAATCATCGACGTGGTCGACACCGGCAACACGCTGCGGGCCAACGGCCTGGAGCCACAGGATTTCATTGCTGCCATCAGCTCCCGGCTGATCGTCAACAAAGCTTCGATGAAAATGCAGCACGCCCGTATCCAGGCGTTGATCGACACCCTGCGCAAGGCAGTGGAGTCTCGACACCGCGGCTGATTCACCTGCGCGCCCGTAAGGCGCGCCCGTCTATCCGCCTCATAGCCAGAATTCTCAGGTGCCCAAGCGGAAACGACTGCTAAGTTAGGGCGCCTGAGTTTTTTGCCAATCCTATGAGGCTCTCGCTATGACCGCACCGACTGCAATTCGCCGACTCAACGCTGCTGACCCGGATTTCGCGCATCATCTGGATCATCTGCTGAGCTGGGAAAGTGTGTCTGACGACTCGGTCAATCAGCGGGTGCTGGACATCATCAAGGCTGTGCGTGAGCGTGGCGACGCGGCGCTGGTGGATTTCACCCGCCAGTTCGACGGACTGGACGTGAAGTCCATGGCCGACCTGATCCTGCCACGCGAACGTCTGGAACTGGCGCTGACCCGCATTTCCGTTGCGCAACGTGAAGCGCTGGAAGTCGCCGCTGCCCGAGTGCGCAGCTACCACGAAAAACAGAAGCAGGATTCCTGGAGCTACACCGAAGCCGACGGCACGGTGCTGGGCCAGAAAGTTACGCCGCTGGACCGTGCCGGCCTGTACGTACCGGGCGGCAAGGCATCGTATCCGTCGTCAGTGCTGATGAACGCGATTCCGGCCAAGGTGGCCGGCGTGACCGAAGTGGTCATGGTGGTGCCGACCCCGCGCGGTGAAATCAACGAACTGGTGTTGGCCGCTGCCTGCATCGCCGGCGTCGACCGCGTGTTCACCATCGGTGGTGCTCAGGCCGTTGCGGCGCTGGCCTACGGTACCGAAAGCGTACCCAAGGTCGATAAAGTCGTCGGCCCGGGCAACATCTATGTCGCCACCGCCAAGCGCCACGTGTTTGGCCAGGTGGGTATCGACATGATTGCCGGTCCATCGGAAATTCTCGTGGTGTGCGACGGCCAGACCGATCCGGACTGGATCGCCATGGACCTGTTCTCCCAAGCCGAACACGACGAAGATGCCCAGGCGATTCTGGTCAGCCCGGACGCCGAATTCCTCGACAAGGTAGCCGCCAGCATCGCCAAGCTGATGCCGACCATGGAACGCGCCGCGATCATCGAAACCTCGATCAATGGCCGTGGCGCGTTGATCAAGGTGCGCGACATGGACCAAGCCATCGAAGTGGCCAACCGCATCGCGCCGGAGCACCTGGAGTTGTCGGTTGCCGATCCGCAAGCGTGGCTGCCGCAGATCCGCCACGCCGGTGCGATTTTCATGGGCCGTCACACGTCCGAAGCGCTGGGCGACTACTGCGCCGGCCCGAACCACGTGTTGCCGACTTCCGGCACCGCGCGTTTCTCTTCGCCGTTGGGTGTGTACGACTTCCAGAAACGCTCGTCGATCATTTTCTGTTCCGAGCAGGGGGCGTCCGTGCTGGGCAAGACCGCTTCCGTGCTGGCCCGTGGCGAGTCGCTGACCGCTCACGCTCGCAGCGCTGAATACCGTATCGTCGACGAACAAAAGGGAAACTGAACATGAGTAAATTCTGGAGCCCGTTCGTCAAGAATCTGGTGCCTTACGTACCGGGCGAACAGCCGAAACTGGCAAAACTGGTGAAGCTCAACACCAACGAAAACCCGTACGGTCCATCGCCAAAAGCCTTGGCTGCGATGCAGGCCGAACTCAATGACAACCTGCGCCTGTACCCCGATCCGAACAGCGATTTGCTGAAGAACGCGGTCGCCAAGTACTACGGCGTGCAGAGCAACCAGGTGTTCCTCGGCAACGGTTCGGATGAAGTGCTGGCGCACATCTTCCACGGTTTGCTGCAACACGATCAGCCGCTGCTGTTCCCGGACATCAGCTACAGCTTCTACCCGGTCTACTGTGGGTTGTACGGCATCAAGTTCGACGCGGTGCCGCTGGACGAGCAGTTCCAGATCAACCCGGCGGACTACGCCAAGCCGAACGGCGGGATCATCTTCCCTAACCCGAACGCACCGACTGGTTGCCTGCTGGCACTGGAAGCGGTCGAGCAGATTCTCAAGGCGAGTCCGAATTCGGTGGTGGTGGTCGACGAGGCTTACATCGACTTCGGCGGTGAAACCGCAATTGCGCTGGTGGACCGTTATCCAAACCTGCTGGTGACCCAGACCCTGTCCAAGTCGCGTTCCCTGGCGGGCCTGCGGGTTGGCTTTGCGGTGGGCCATCCGGACCTGATCGAGGCGCTGGAGCGGATCAAGAACAGCTTCAACTCCTATCCGCTGGATCGCATGGCGAATGCCGGCGCTGCTGCGGCGTTCGAGGATCGTGAGTATTTCGACAAGACTTGCCGTTTGGTGATCGACAATCGTGAGAAGGTCGTTGCGCAGTTGGAGCAGAAGGGCTTTGAAGTACTGCCATCGGCGGCGAACTTCATTTTTGCCCGTCACCCCCGGCACGATGCGGCGGGCCTGGCGGCGAAGTTGCGTGAACAAGGCGTGATCGTTCGGCACTTCAAGCAGGAGCGAATTGCGCAGTTCTTGCGGATCAGCATCGGCACGCCAGAGCAGAATCAGGCGCTGATCGACGGCCTTGGCGATCTCTAAACCACCGCTGACACTGTAGGCGCCGGCAAGCCGGCTCCTACAGTGTCTTGTGGCGTGGCTTACTCGTGATGCGGCTCGCCGAGGAATGTCAGCGAGCTGAACAACCCGCGACTGTTTACATCAGCGCTGTCCTTCACCGGCACTTCCACCTGCGCCGAAATCACATTCAACCCTTCATTGCGCACCAGCACTTTTGCGCGGCCATTGGCATCGGTTTCGGTGCTCAGGGTATTCGGTGCATTCCGATAGTCACCCACCAGCTTCACGCCCGCCGCCGGTTTGCCATCGAGCAACACCTGGACGGGTAGCGACTCGCCCGGCCCGACGGTCAGCGGATCGACCTCCGGCAGAATCAGCAACTTTATTTGATCCAGCTTGGGCAACTTTGCGCCGGGCTGAAAAATCGCCAGGCTGTACTTGAACGTCTGGGTCGCCTCGATGGCACCCGGCACCTTGCTGCGTCCTTCGTTGATCCACTTCTTGTCGGCAGTCTGCGACCACATACCGTTGTCCAGAGCGACCGCGAGCACCGCAGGCGACTTCAACGGTTTCAGGCGCGCGTGATCAGCCAGGCGCTGCACCGTGACCGGGATCATTTTGCCGTTGGCGTCATAGGCCCAGGCGCCGCTGATTTTTTGTGCCTTGAACGCGTTGTCTTCGGCACCGTGGCCATAGATCACTTCGATGTTGCCGCGTCGTTGCTCGGTCCACAGGCCATGGGCCGAGACCTCGGTGGCAAACAGCAAGCCGAGCAATGCCAGGGGTTTGAGAGGGTGCATGGGGGCGTCCTTTTACAGAGTGAGTGTCAGGCTGACGGTGAAATTTCGCGGCTCGCCGGGGTTGACCCAGTAGTTGCTGTAGGAGCGCTCGAAGTATTTCTCGTCGAAAAGGTTGTTCAGGTTCAGGCCCACGGTGACGTTGTCGCTGGCCTTGTAATGGGCCAGCAAATCGACGGTGTGGTACGCGGGTAACTCAAAGTCACTGCCGGATTCGCCTGAGCGATCACCGACATAGGTGAACGCGGCGCCCACGTCCGAGCCGCGCAGTCGGCCGTCCTGAAATTCATAAACCCCCAGCAGGCTGCCACTGCGTTTGGCCACGCCGAGAATGCGGCTGCCGGTGGGAATGACCTTGTCGCCTTGTGTCACTTCGGCGTCGATATAGGCGAAGGCGCCGATCACGCGAACCGCGTCGGTGACTTGCCCGGTGACTTGCAGATCGAAACCCTGGCTGCGCGCCTTGCCCATGGCGCGGCTGGTGTCGGTACCCGGGTCGAGGGCGAGGACGTTTTCCTTTTCGATATGGAAAGCGGCGAGGGTGCTGCTCAAGCGATCATCAAACAGTTCGCTCTTGATCCCGATTTCATAGCCAACGCCTTCTTCCGGGTCGAAGGATTTACCGGCCGCGTCCAGGCCATTGTTCGGCTTGAACGAGGTCGAGGCATTGGCGAACACGCCGACTTGCGGCGTCAGTTGATACAGCAAACCGGCGCGCTGGGTCAGGGCGTCGTGACGCTGGCGAGCGGTGGCGTCGCGGGTGTGATCATCGATGTGTTGCTCGAAGTGTTCGAAGCGGACACCAAGCATGCCCCGCAGCTTGTCGGTGAAGATGATCTGGTCCTGCAGATTCAGCGCATGGCTTTCAACGTGTTCAAAGAAGTCCGTACCGGAGCGCGCGCCGTTGGGTTTTGGCTGGCCGTAGACCGGTTGGTATATGTCGATGGGGTAGGGGCTGCCGGCAATGGTCGTGACCCGTTCGTTCTTGCGGTAGTTCTCGTATTCGCTGCCAACCAGCAGTTCGTGTTGCCAGGTGCCAGTGTCGAAAAAGCCACGCAGTTCGAGTTGGGTAATGCTGTCGTGCCAATCGTTGTCACGCTCGCGGTAACGACGGTTGACGGTATGGCCATCGGCATTCAGCGGGCGTGACTCGGAAGCGAATCCCCACAATTTGCCTTCCTTGTAATGGCTGGCCAGGCGCACTTTCCAGGTGTCGTTGAGCTGATGTTCAAGCGCGGCTTGCAGCATATTGTTGTGGTTGTCGATGTCGCCATCGTCAGGTTCGCCGAGGAACGTCGAACGGGAGACGCCGCTCCAGGTGTTATTGGGGGCGACGATGCCGCGATCGAACGTCGAGCTGTGGCGAACGAACTCGCTTTCCACCAGCAGGCTGGTGTCCGGGTTCAGTTGCCAGCTGAAGGAGGGCGCAACGAAGACTCGCTGGCTGTCGACGTGATCGCGGAAGCTGTGGTTGTCCTCGACGGCGAGGTTGACCCGCGACAGCACGTTGCCGTCGTCATCCAGCGGTGTGTTGACGTCCAGCGCGGTGCGGTAGCGATCCCAACTGCCGACACTGGTCTGCAAGGTCGCGAAGGCTTCTGGCTGCGGCTTCTTGGTGACGATGTTCACCGTGCCGCCCGGATCACCTCGGCCATAAAGGCTGGCAGCGGGGCCTTTGAGGACTTCGATGCGCTCGATGTTCGACACGTCCGGCGTGCTCGGGTAACCACGGTTGGCGCTGAAACCGTCCTTGTAGAATTCCGAAGTGGTGAAGCCACGCACGCTGTATTCGTAAAGCGTCAGGCCACCGAAGTTGTTCTGTTTCGAAACGCCGCCGGCAAAGTCCAGCGCACGCTCGACGCTGGTGCTCCCCAGATCGTTGAGCACGCTGACGGGGATCACGCTGATCGATTGCGGGATGTCACGAATGGCAGTGTCGGTTTTGGTCGCGCTGGCGGAGCGGGTAGCGCGGTAGCCATCGACCGGGCCGGTGGGGGATTCGTAATCGGAAGTGACGCTGATGGCGTCCAGTTGCAGCGCTTGGGATTCTTCGGCAATGGCCGGTTCGCCCAACAACCCAAGGGCAAGACTTGCCACGGAGGCCTTTATTCGAGACGACATGTTATGTTGTTCCAATTGCTAGAATTGAAACAATATAACATGCCTAATGAGAATGTCTGCTGTTAACGATTTTAGTTTTGAGAAGCTGCCGATGCCGCTAAAAGATCGCAGCCTGCGGCAGCCCCTACAGTCAGTCTTCTTCTTTTTCCTTGACCGGCGCTGGCGGTGGACGCAGCCCGATTTCCGCCGTGAGCTTGATCTCTTTGCCGTTGCGCATGACCTGAATCGTGACCTTGTCGGTCGGTTTGATCCGCGCGACCTGATTCATCGAGCGCCGCCCGTCACCGGCCGGTTCGCCGTCGATGGCGAGTATCACGTCGCCCAGTTGCAGGCCGGCCTTCTGTGCCGGGCCGTCACGGAAAATCCCGGCCACAACGATGCCTGGACGCCCCGACAGCCCGAAGGATTCCGCCAGTTCCTGGGTCAACGGCTGCACTTCGATGCCCAACCAGCCACGAATCACCTGGCCGTGCTCGATGATCGACTTCATCACTTCCATCGCCAGCTTCACCGGGATCGCAAAACCGATGCCCTGGGAGCCGCCGGACTTGGAGAAAATCGCCGTGTTGATGCCGGTCAGATTGCCGGTGGCGTCCACCAGCGCACCGCCGGAGTTGCCGGGGTTGATCGCGGCATCGGTCTGGATGAAGTCTTCGTAGTTGTTCAGGCCCAGTTGATTGCGCCCGGTGGCACTGATGATGCCCATGGTCACGGTCTGGCCGACGCCGAACGGGTTGCCGATGGCCAGCGCGACGTCGCCGATGCGGATGTTGTCGGAACGGCCCACGGTGATCGACGGCAGGTTCTTCAAATCGATTTTCAGCACCGCGAGGTCAGTTTCCGGATCGCTGCCGATCACGCGGGCCAGGGTTTCCCGACCGTCCTTGAGCGCCACCACGATCTGATCGGCGCCGCTGGTCACGTGGTTGTTGGTCAGGATGTAACCTTCCGGGCTCATGATCACGCCGGAACCGAGGCTCGATTCCATGCGTTTCTGCTTGGGCGAATTGTCGCCGAAGAAGCGCCGGAACTGCGGGTCCTCGAACAGCGGATGGCTGGGTTTGTTGATGACTTTGGTGGTGTACAGGTTCACCACCGATGGCGCGGCAGTGGTGACCGCGTCGGAGTAGGAGACCGGACCTTCCTTCATGCTGGTGGTTTGCGGCGCTTGTTGCAGGTTGACGTCGAGGCTTGGAAGCCCGACCCACTGCGGGTAACGCTGGATGATTAACAGTGCGACAAGCACGCCGGCCAACAGCGGCCAGCCGGAAAAACGCAGCGCCTTGAGCATTAAGCACGTCCTGAGAGAGTTGCAGGCGGAATGAGACCGCTCATAATGACGCGCATTATACGAGGCCGCGCGTGCCTCTGAACGGGATATTTAGGAGTCTTTTATGGCCGTCGCCCTGAGCACCCTGGTCGAAGAAGCCGACCGTTACCTTGGCAGTTCGAAAATTGCCGATTATTGCCCCAATGGTTTGCAGGTCGAGGGCCGGCCGCAGGTGATGCGCATCGTCAGTGGGGTCACGGCCAGCCAGGCCTTGCTCGATGCCGCCGTCGAGGCCAATGCCGATCTGGTGCTGGTGCATCACGGTTACTTCTGGAAGGGCGAAAACCCTTGCATCACCGGCATGAAACAGCGGCGCTTGAAGACCTTGCTCAAGCACGACATCAGTCTGTTGTCTTATCACTTGCCGCTGGACCTGCACCCGGACGTCGGCAACAACGTGCAGTTGGCGCGTCAGCTCGACATTACTGTCGAAGGCCCGCTGGACCCCGACAACCTGAAAATCGTCGGCCTGGTTGGCTCGCTGAACGAACCGGTGACCCCTCGCGACTTTGCCCGCCGTGTGCAGGAAGTCATGGGGCGTGAACCACTGCTGATTGAAGGCAGCAACATGATCCGCCGCGTGGGCTGGTGCACCGGCGGTGGCCAGGGCTATATCGATCAAGCGGTGTTGGCGGGTGTCGACCTGTACCTCAGCGGTGAAGCGTCGGAGCAAACCTTCCACAGCGCCCGGGAAAACGACATCAGCTTCATCGCCGCCGGTCACCACGCGACCGAGCGCTATGGCGTTCAGGCACTGGGCGATTACCTGGCGAAGCGGTTTGCCCTTGAGCACATCTTCATCGATTGTCCGAACCCGATCTGACTCCGCCCGCAATGTGATCGCTTCCGTAGGAGCTGCCGAAGGCTGCGATCTTTTGATCTTGAATAATCAACGTCAAAAGATCGCAGCCTTCGGCAGCTCCTACGCAGGGTGGGCAGCCCAAACGAGCGGGCATATTCATATGCTCTTTCGATCTAGTTGGCGTCCTGATTAGAAGAGGTCGCTGTGCTAGGATTCCCCGCTCGAACACGGCCCGCTGGCCGTTCATAAGAAAGATTTCGTGAGTAGCCATGGTCGACAAACTGACGCATCTGAAACAGCTGGAGGCGGAAAGCATCCACATCATCCGCGAGGTGGCCGCCG
>Ga0247819_10000843_pt1 | contig 17137 bp, 17 predicted proteins | sample 13C_Xylose_Day6_FD_193428 | JGI IMG/M metagenome (GOLD analysis project Ga0247819, IMG submission 193428) | Soil microbial communities from agricultural site in Penn Yan, New York, United States - 13C_Xylose_Day6 | ecosystem: Environmental > Terrestrial > Soil > Agricultural land | place: USA...
GGGGTAGGGGCCGCCGGCAGGTCATGCCCCAGTTCCTTGAGCTTTGCAGTAATCGACATCTGCGCAATCCTTTCATGTCGGGAACAGGCATAGGCGAGTCGCTTCGGATGGTTCCAATTCAAACTGCGGCGCTTGCAATCTATCTGGCTAATGGCATTATCCACCGAACCTGTCCAAAGTGATCCAGCATGCGCCGGTCCAAGACCTTGCCTCCTCTCGAATCCCTGCGCGTCTTTCACGAAGTGGCGCGTCAGTCTGGGTTCCGAAAGGCCGGTGACGCATTGCTGATCTCGCAAAGCGCTGTCAGCCATCATATCCGCAAGCTCGAAGACATGCTTGGCCGGCCGCTGTTTCGGCGTCACTCCAAGTCCATCTCGCTGACCGATGCAGGACAAGAGATGCTTGAGGCAACCCAGGCAGGCTTCGATCTGATCGCCGAGGCCGCAGCCCGGCTTCGCCAGAGTGACGAAACGGCGCCATTGCGGATCAGCCTGCTGCCATCTTTTGCGACGAACTGGCTGCTGCCCCGCATCGACGGGTTCCGCACAAGGCACAGCGACATCGAGGTCCAGCTTGATCCCACACTTGCCTTGGCCGACCTTGCCAATGGCGAAGCGGACCTTGCGATCCGCTACGGGTCCCGCCCTTTGGTCCCGCATTGTCGCAAGCTTTTCGCCGAGGAGCTTTGTCCAGCCGTGTCGGCAGACTATCCAGCACGGATGTCCATTCGCGCTCCGAGCGATGTGCTGGCCTATCCCCTTCTCGACAGCCAGGGCAGCCATGACTGGCGCATCTGGCTAGAAGCCAACGGTCTGGACCCGTCCAAGGGCCAGTTCATGCAACTCAGGGATTACAATGTGGTACTTGAGGCCATTGCGTCGGGTCTGGGCATAGGCATGGCGCGCAAACGATTGGTCAGCGGCCAGATCGCCTCGGGTCGCATTCAGCCCTGCTTCGAGCGGGGCGTAACTACCGATCAGGCTTCACATTGGCTGATTGCGCGAGGCGATCAGGTGCAGCATCCCGCGACCAAGATCTTCATCAAATGGCTGATCGCGGAATGTGCCGATACTGATTGACGAGCAGTTGTAAGACCCATTGCGGTCGGTCGAGCAGCACATGACGAGCGTGGCTGTCGTAAGGTCGACCAATGCTGACCTATGCAGCACGGCGGCGCTCCCTCAAACCGCCTGCAGCTAAATCCACGTCTTCGTTGGTAAACGTGTGGGACGGAACCATGTCCGCCTTTGGTCCGAGGACATTGGTCGAGTGGCATCACCTTTATCCGAACGCAGGAGGGGTTCGCCTGTCTCGCAGTGGTCATCGGTCTTTTTCCCTGGCGCGTGATCGGGTGGTCCTTGCAAGGCGGGCAAACGGCAGGCGTCTTCCTGCAGGCTTGCTCATGGCAGTCTGGTGCCGCAAGCCGAAGGGCACCGTGTTGGCTCATCTGGATTTGGCAGCCAGTTCACCGGCATAGACTGGGCCGTCTTCCTACGCCCTATAATCTTGAGGGTTCGATGAGCCGTCGAGGGAGTTGCCACGAATTCAGCCGGTCTGCGCCAGCGGAGCAGAACACGGTCGCCGAGTTTCTTCAACCTGCGCAAGCGCGAGCGGATCAGGTGCAGACCCTACCGAAGCCGCGACAAAGAAACTCGGAGCTATTCGGATCAGCAGACTCGATTAGCCTCTTTGGCCATCCAAGCGCTGGTAGCGTCGTGCGGAATTGCCCTGAACTTGGCGCGGACGCTCACTGCGATGTGGGTGAATGTCTTTGATAGGCTCAAAACCATCAACAGTGACAAACCAAAATGGCCTCTCAAACGGAGAGGCCAAATAGTCGGTGAGGGCCTGCCTGAACGAGCCCTGAAAGAGAAGCCCCCGGACCTGTGAGGGCCGGGGGCGATGTCTTGGCGGATTGCGTCAGTTAGCCACGCAATCGGCGAAGTAATGGGTCTGGCCGTCCTCGTCCTGCTCTTGCACAAGGCCGTGGATGTCGGTTTCGAAGCCCGGGCATTTGCGGGCGAACTCGCGGTTGAACTTCAGGTATTCGACGATCTTGCGGTTGAAGACCTCGCCGGGGATCAACAGGGGGATGCCCGGCGGATAGGGGGTGACCAGGCTGGTGGTGACGCGGCCTTCCAGGTCGTCGATCGGGACGCGCTGGGTGGTGCGATGCGCGATATGAGCGAATGCGTCGCTGGGCTTCATCGCCGGGGTCAGCTCGCTCAGATACATTTCCGTCGACAGCACCGCCACGTCGTATTTGGCGTAAAGCGTATGGACGTGCTGGCACAGGTCGCGCAGGCCCATCTTTTCGTAGCGCGGGAACTTGGCGCAGAATTCCGGCATGGTGCGCCACATCGGCTGGTTGCGGTCGTAATCGTCCTTGAACTGCTGCAAGGCGGCCAGCAGCGTGTTCCAGCGACCCTTGGTGATGCCGATGGTGAACAGGATGAAGAAGCTGTAAAGCCCGGTCTTTTCGACCACGATGCCATGTTCGGCCAGATATTTCGTGACGATCGAGGCCGGGATGCCGGTTTCCTCGAAGCGGCCGTCGATATTCAGGCCGGGGGTGATGATCGTCGTCTTGATCGGGTCGAGCATGTTGAAGCCCGGCGCCATGTCGCCAAAGCCGTGCCACGAATCCTCGCCGTCGCGCTGGACGCCCTCGGCATCGGTGCGGCGCAGGATCCAGTCCTTGGCGCGGCCGATGCCCTCGCCTTCGGGCGCGTCCGGGCCCCAGACCTGGAACCACCAGTCATCATCGCCGAATTCGGCATCGACCTTGCTCATGGCACGGCGGAAATCCATCGCCTCGGCGATGCTTTCCTCGACCAGAGCGGTGCCGCCCGGAGGCTCCATCATCGCCGCCGCGACATCGCAGCTGGCGATGATCGAATATTGCGGGCTGGTCGAGGTGTGCATCAGATAGGCTTCGTTGAACAGGTGCCGGTCCAGCTTGGTGTCCTGCGAATCCTGCACCAGCACATGGCTGGCCTGACTGATCCCGGCCAGCAGTTTGTGAATCGACTGGGTGGCATAGGTCACCGAGTGCTGCGTGCGCGGGCGCTTGCGGCCCATGGCGTGGAAATGGCCATAGAAGGGGTGGAAGGCGGCGTGGGGCAGCCATGCTTCGTCGAAATGCAGGTTCTCGACATAGCCGTCGAGCATGCTCTTGATCGTCTCGGTATTGTAGAGAACGCCGTCATAGGTCGACTGGGTCAGGGTCATGATGCGCGGCTTGACCGCATCGGCATCGACGCCGTCCAGCAGCGGGTTGGCGCGGATCTTGGCCTGAATGGTCTCGATCTCGAATTCGCTATGCGGGATCGGGCCGATGATGCCGAAATGGTTGCGGGTCGGGCGCAGGAAGACCGGGATCGCGCCGGTCATGATGATCGAATGCAGGATCGACTTGTGGCAGTTGCGGTCCACCACGACCACATCGCCCGGCGCGACGGTATGGTGCCAGACCATCTTGTTGCTGGTCGAGGTGCCGTTGGTGACGAAGAAGCAGTGATCGGCATTGAAGATCCGCGCCGCATTGCGTTCGGATGCGCCGATGGCGCCGTTATGGTCCAGAAGCTGGCCCAGTTCCTCGACTGCGTTGCAGACATCGGCGCGCAGCATGTTTTCACCGTAGAACTGGTGATACATCTGGCCGATCGGGCTTTTCAGGAAGGCCACGCCGCCGGAATGGCCGGGGCAATGCCAAGAATAGGACCCGTCCTCGGCGTAATCCAGAAGCGCCTTGAAGAAGGGCGGCTGGATGCCCTCAAGGTAGGTCTTGGCCTCGCGGATGATGTGGCGGGCGACGAATTCCGGCGTATCCTCGAACATGTGGATGAAGCCGTGCAGCTCGCGCAGGATGTCGTTGGGCAGGTGGCGGCTGGTCTTGGTCTCGCCATAGACATAGATCGGCACGTCCGGGTTTTTCCAGCGGACTTCCTCGATGAAGGTGCGCAGGTTCACGATGACCGGATCGTCATCGGGGCCGGCGCTGAACTCCTCGTCGTCGATGGACAGGACGAAGGCGCTGGCGCGCGACTGCTGCTGGGCAAATTGCGACAGGTCGCCATAGCTGGTCACGCCCAGCACTTCGAAGCCCTCTTTCTCGATGGCTTCGGCCATGGCGCGGATGCCAAGCCCCGACGAGTTCTCGGAACGGAAGTCTTCGTCGATGATGACGATGGGGAAGCGGAACTTCATGAAGCTCTCCTGACGGATGAGCAGCCGTCCAGAAAGACACAGCATGTCATGGCGCGTCCTCCTGTTCTGCACTGTCGCGGTTTTGGGATCTGTGGCCGGTTTCTTTCGCTAGTTGGGGGGCGCGTCAAGACCTGATGGGATCAATCCGCCGCGACCCTGCCAAATGGCCGGATATCGCTTGTGCGCAACTCAGCCCAACCGGTGGCGGAACAGCCATGCCGCCAAGGGCAGGGTGATCCCGGCAAGCACCAGAAGCGGCAGGAAATTCGCGGCGATATCGGGGAAAGTCGCGCCCTCAAGATAGACGCGGCGCACGGTGTCGATGCCGAAACGCAGCGGATTGGCATAGGTCAGGATCTGCAGCGCCTGCGGCATGTTTCGGACCGGGGTCAGCAGCCCCGACAGCAGCATCAGCGGCATCACCAGCATGAAGGTGTAAAGCATCGCCTGCTGCATGGTCAGCGACACCGCCGAGATCGACAGGCCGATGCCCACCGATGCCGTGGTAAAGGCCAGCAGCCCGCCGTAAAGCAGCCACAGCGATCCGGCCATCGGGATCTGGAACCAGAACAGGATGATCAGCAAGATGATCGTCGATTGCACCAGCCCCACGAAGATCGCGGGCAGGGCCTTGCCGATCAGGATTTGCGTGGGGGTCAGCGGCGTCACCAGAAGCTGGTCGAAAGTGCCCTGTTCGCGTTCGCGCGCCACCGACAGCGCCGCCAGCATCAGGGTTTGCAGCATGCTGAGCGAGGCGATCATCGCGGGCATCAGGTTCCAGCGGGATTCGAAATTCGGGTTGAACCACGCCCGTCGGATGATGGTCACTGGCGGCGCTGCCCCCAGCGTCCGGTTGAAATCCGCGACGATGGCCGCGACCTGTGCCGCCGCCGCGCCCGCCGTGGCGGAATTGCGCCCGTCAAGGATCACCTGCATCGGGGCCGTGGTCCCGGCGGCAAGCCGGGATTCGAAATCGGGCGGGAAGGTCACGACCAGCAGCGCCTTGCCGCTGTCGATCTGGGCGGCGATGCGGGCCGGGCTGTCCAGCGTGGCAATGCGCTGGAAAACCCCGGTCCCGTCCAGCCGCGCGAGGATCTGGGTCGAGGCCGCGCCCCGGCTTTGGTCCAGAACCGCATAGGGGGCATGGGTCAGGTCATAGGTCGCGCCATAGCCGAACAGCAGCGACTGCATCAGCGCGGGTGCAAACAGCAGCGCACGGCTGGACGGGTCTTTCAGAAGCGCCAGCATTTCCTTGCGGATCAGGGCGAGCGTCTGGGTCAGGTAAAGCAGCAAGCCCTGCATGGTCTAGTCCAGCGTCTTGGTCAGCGTGCGCCGGGCGATGGCGATCAGCACCAGCGCATAGGCGGCCAGCGTCGCATTGGCGCGCAGGATCTGCGGCCAGTCGTCTCCGGCCATGAACAGGGTCTTGATCAGACCCATGAAATGCGTGGCGGGCAGCAGGTTGCTGATCACCTGCACCACCACCGGTACATTGCGCAGGTCAAAGACAAAGCCCGACAGCATCAGGGCCGGCATGAAGCTGGTCAGCAGCGCCATCTGGCTGGCCGCGAACTGGTTGCGCGTCACCCCCGAGATCACCAGCCCCAGCGCCAGCGACACCAGCAGGTAAAGCAGCGAGGACAGGATGATGATCCAGAGCGAGCCCCGGATCGGCACGTCAAAGACGAATCTCGCCGCCAGCAGGCAGAAGACAAGGTCGATGGCTCCGATCACCAGATAGGGGGCCAGCTTGGACAGCACCATCTCGATCGGGCGGGCCGGGGTGACGAACAGCGATTCCAGCGTGCCGCGTTCCCATTCCCGCGCGATCAGGAGCGAGGTCAGGAAAGCCCCGATCAGCGTCATCACCAGCACGATCAGGCCCGGCACCAGAAACCAAGTGCTGTCATTGGCCTCATTGAACCAGATGCGGCTGACCAGCGTGACGCTGGCCGAGGTCGCGGCGGGATCGCCCTGCCGGTCGGAGATATGCTGAAGCGCGGTCGAGATCGCGCCGCTGGCATAGGTTTCGATGGCCTGAGCGGTGTTTGAATCGACGCCGTTCAGGATCAGTTGCAGCTGTCCTTCGCCCTGCAGCAGATCGCGGGTGAATTCGGCGGGCACGCGCAGGATGGCATCGGCGCGACCGGCGCGGATCAGGGCCTCGGCCTCGGGCATCGAATGGGTCCAGATCGGGCTGAAGTAATCGGACCCGGCGATACCCGCGACGGCCGTCATGGTGGCGGCAGAGCTGTCCTCGATCACCACGGCGATGCGGACGTCGGTGACGTCGAAGGACAGGCCAAAGCCGAACAGCAGGATCAGCACCACCGGCAGGACCAGCCCGACGATCAGGTTGCTGCGGTCGCGCAGCATCTGCCGCGTTTCCTTGCGGGTCAGGGCGATCAGGCGCGCGCGGGCGTTCATGCCGCGTTGCGGCCCGCGCGGGCCGTCTCGACAATGGCGATGAAGGCGCTGTTCATGTCATCCGCGCCCGACAGGTCGCGCACCTCGCGGGGCGTGCCGATGGCCAGCATCCGGCCCGCATCCTGAATGGCGATGCGGTCGCAATATTCGGCCTCTTCCATGAAATGGGTGGTGACGATGATGGTGGTGCCGCCCTGTGCCAATGCGGTGATCCGGCGCCAGAAGGCGCGGCGCGCCAGCGGGTCGATGCCGCTGGTCGGTTCGTCCAGAAACAGGATCTCGGGGTGGTGCAGCAGCCCAACGGCCATGGCCAGTCGCTGCTTGTAACCCGCGGGCAGCAGCCCGCTGACTGCTGTGGGATCAAGGTCAAACTCGGAAATGGCATCAGTGATCCGCGTCCGCAGCAGCTTGCCCGACAGCCCATAGGCCCCACCAAAGAATGCCAGATTCTCGCGCACCGTCAGATTGCCATAGAGCGCGAATTTCTGCGCGACATAGCCGATGCGTTGGCGGGCCTGCGCCCGTGCGGTCCGCAGGTTGCGGCCTGCGACTTCAAGATGCCCGCTGGTCGCGGGCAGCAGCCCGCAAAGCATGCGGAACGTGGTGGTCTTGCCCGCGCCATTGGGGCCGAGCAGGCCAAAGATCTCGCCCCGCGCCACCTGAAACGAGGTGCTGGCGACGGCGGTGAAATCCCCGAAGCGGCGGACCAGATCGCGGACCACGATGACCGGCTGGCCATCGCTGGCCATCGCTGTCGTCTGCATCGCGATGGTTGTGGGGGGCGTGTCGTCCTGCAGACGCAGGAGCATCATGAAGGTGTCTTCCAGCTCGGCCGGGCGGGGGGTGGCCGATGCGATAAGATCCGCCAGCCGCGCCGCATCGGCATCCGGCCTGCGGATGAAGCGGACATTGCCGCCCTGCGGCACCGCGTCGATGATGCAATCGGGCGCGTCGATCAGCCTTGCCTGCAAGGCGCGGGCGGGCATGGGCGGCAGCGGCGTGGCCACAAAGGTCAGGCCGCCCGCCCGATCGCGCAGGGTATCGGGCGGGCCCGAGGCCAGAATACGGCCGCGATGCAGGACATGGACCTGCGCGCAGCGCTCGGCCTCGTCCATATAGGCGGTGCTGACGATGACGCTAAGCCCGTCATCCTTGACCAGTTGCAGCACGATCTGCCACAGGTCGCGGCGCGACAGCGGGTCGACGCCGACGCTGGGTTCGTCCAGCAGCAGCAGATCGGGCGAGCGGACCAGCGTGCAGGCCAGTCCCAGCTTCTGCTTCATACCGCCCGACAGCTTGCCCGCTGGCCGGTCGGTGAAGCGCGCCAGATCGGTCATCGCCAGCATGCGGGCGAAGCGGTCCCGGCGCTGCGCCATCGGCACGCCATGCAGATCCGCGTAAAGATCAAGGTTTTCCTGCACGCTGAGGTCCTCGTACAGGCCAAAGCGCTGCGGCATGTAGCTGATGCGGTCCTGCACCTGCTGGGGATCGCGCGCGACATCGACGCCCAGCACATGCAGCGACCCGGCATCGGGCCGCAACAGCCCGGCGAACAGGCGCATCAACGTGGTCTTGCCCGCGCCATCCGGACCGACCAGCGCGGTCAGTTCCCCTTGTCGGACGGTGAGCGTCAGATTGTCGATGGCGGCAAGACCGGCAAAGGACTTGGACAGCCCCTCGGCGCTGACCGTCAGCGCGGTCATGGCGCGTGCCCGTCGGTCAGCTTGACAGTGACCGGCTGACCAAGGCGCAGGCTGTCGGTCGGGTCGTCGACGGTGACATGGACCTCATAGACGAGGCTGGTGCGCAATTCCTCGGTCTGGACGGATTTCGGGGTGAACTCGGCCACCGAGGAGATATAGCCGACCTGACCCGCGACCGGTTCGGGATGGCTGTCGGTCAGCACCTGCGCCGCCATGCCCGGCTTGATCCGGCCCAGATCGGCTTCGCGGACATAGACGCGGACCCATTTCGGATCGGTCAGGGCCAGCGCATAGACCGGCGATTGCGGCGTGGCCATGTCGCCGGGTTCGCGCAGGCGCGAGCGGATGACGGCATCGGCAGGGGCACGCAATTCGCCCAAGGTCACCTGATAGCGCAGCAGTTCCAGCTGGGCTTCGGCCGCCTGCAACCGCGCGGCGGCGGCGGCGATTTCCTCGGGGCGGGCGCCGGCCAGCAGCAGGTCCAGCGCCGCAATATCCTGATCGACCGCGGCATTCGCGGCCTTCGCCTCGGTCGAGGCGCGGTCCAGATCCTGCTGGCTGACCGCGCGCGAGGTCAGCAGCCGCGCAGCGCGGTCGCGTTGCAGGTTGGCAAGCTCGGCCGAAGCCTTGGCCGAAGCGACACGGGCCTGGGCCTGGGCGATTTCCTCGGGGCGCGCACCTGCGCGAAGTTCCAGCAGGGTCTGCCGTTCGGCCTCGACCACGGCTTCCTGCGCCTTGGCCTGCAATTCCAGCGTGTGGGTATCGAGCCGCGCGATAACCGCGCCCGCCTTGACCCGATCGCCCTCCTGCACGCGCAATTCCGCGATCCTGCCGCTGCCGTCAAAGGCCAGCGCGACCTGCCGGATGTCGACATTGCCGTAAAGGGTGATGTCGCCCGAGCTGGTCGCATCGCGCTGCTGCCACCAGAACCAGCCGCCCAAGGCCAGCGCGGCAATCAGCAGGATTGGCAGGATGCGTTTCATGGTCAGCCCTATGAGCGGAGCTTAAACTAAATTGAATTTAATCTAAATCGGATTTAAAGTCGAGCCACTTCGAAAAGGACGCATCGGAATGAGCAAGGCAAGAACCGCAAGAAAGCGCATCGATGGCGTGGCGACCCGCGCCCGCATCCTTGAGATTGCCGGGCAGCGCTTTGCCGATGCCGGATTTGCCCAGACCGCCAGCAAGGAAATCGCGGCGCTGGCCGAGGTCGATCTGGCCTCGATCAACTACCATTTCGGGGACCGTGCCGGGCTGTATCAAGCGGTTCTGGCCGAAGCGCATCGCCGCATCGCCGATCTGCATGACATCGAGCGCCTGATGGCCAGCGCGTTGCCCGCGCCGGAGAAGCTGTGTGAATTGATCCGGTTCCTGCTGGGCGGCGTTGGCGGGCAGGTGTCATGGCCGGTGATCGTGCTGGGGCGCGAGATCCTGTCGCCCTCAAGCCATTTGCAGGTGCTGCAACAGCAAGAGATCCTGCCCAAACTGCAGGCGATCCTGCCGATGCTTAGCGAGATTACCCTGATCCCCGTCGATGACCCGGTGCTGTTGCGCTGCCTGCCCTGCATCGCCGCGCCCTGCGCAATGATCGCCCTGCTGGGCCGCAGCGGAACGGAGCTGGGCGAACGCATCCATCACGCCGCGACAGAGGATCTGATCGGGCAATTGCATGCCTATGCCTTGGGGGGACTGGCGGCGGTTCGGGAACGGTATCGCGGTGCCGGGCGATGACCCCCGCCGCATCTGCGGCAGGGGTCGGTGGGTGCATCAGGACGAATGCAGGGCAAAATCGCCCGACAGGGTGCACTTGATGATCTCGGCCCGATCCCAGCGGACCGAGCCTTCCTTGCTGTAGAAGCAGTTGAACCCGCCCTCCAGCGCTTCGGCATAGGCGCGGCATTCGGCGGAATCGTCGAAATGCTGGTTGCGACCGATTTCGTCCATGACCTTCTTGTGGAAGCCGGCATGGTATTTGAAGTGGAGTAGTTCCGCTGGTGACTCGGCGATCCTCGCGTCCCAGACATCGTACAGCCCGGCCGAGAGTTGCATCCATGGTATTTCAGGATGCAGGTCTTTTGCGAGGTAAAGCTGCTCATGCCCGCGTTCGGCGCCAGCCGGTGCCGCAAGCTGCTGGTCTGGGTGGGTGATGGAATATGGCGAAGATGCGACCGGCGGCCCCGACACCAAGGATGTCTATGCCATCCATGATGGGCAATATTACTTCGACGACTTTGCGCTTGGTCGCCTGACCGTGGACGGGCTGGCCGGGGATGACGTTGCCGATCAGGACGGGCGGCTGAAGCGCGACGCCTTTCTGGGCTGCGAGCCTAGCTTCCGGGTTCTGGCCAGCGACCAGACCACGTGGCGTCTGCAGGCGGGCCTTGGGCTGCGCCACACCAAGTCGTTCAGGTGGATACGACCGGAACCGCTGGGTTCGAGTCGAATGCCGAAGCGGGCTACATCCTGTCCTCGCGCTTCTTTCATCGCGTAGTGACAACGCCTTTGTCACAGCGGCACCGATTACCCGACCTCGGATGCGAATGGCGCGGCCAGCAATGAGCGTGGCCTGAACTTCCGCATGACCGGTGCGCTGTCGTCCCGGATTTCCTATCTCACCGAATATGTGTCCGACCGCGCCATCCGCACCGACAACATGCTGGGTGTGTCGCTGGTCTACGGGCTCTAGACCCATCCCTCTGCGAACGGTCGCGGCCCTACGTGCCGCCTCCCGAAACTGAACCCGAGGAAAGACATGGATTCCGCCACGCGCTTATCCTCGAGAGTGACGATGACTCCGCTGAGGCAGGCTATGACGACCCTTACGGCGGCCGCGACCTGACCGGAGGCTCTGACGACGATGATACCGTGGCCGCAGATGCCGGCGATGACGAAATCTACCTAGGCTATGGCGATGACCTTTACGGTGCCGAAAATACGGGTCCGGACGAAGGCACCGACACCTTCGATGGCGGTGACGATGAGGATGACGTCACCCTGAGCAGCGCTGCCCACGGGCGTGACCCGGATCACCTATGACAGCGATGATCAGGTCAGCATCGTGCTGTCCTCGGGTTGCGAGGGCGAGTGTGAGTTGACCTTGGTGCAGGACGGTGACCACGTGCAGGTCGTGCTGGACGGCAAGGTCGTGGCGCTACTTCTGGACGCGGATGCCGATGACATCTCGAATGCCTCGGTCAGTCAGGGTAACGCGGGCAAGTGCATCGACTTTGTCCGGTCGATATGCAAGTCAGGCCGCGATCAAGTGAAACGAGCCCCACGATGCCTTCCGGACCAGACGAGTTGGTGCTGATCCACCGCTTCCCCGCCCTTGCCGACCACCGGATCGCAGCCGTTTTCCCCACGACCATGGGCAGGCCATGATCCGGGTCGAAGGCCATTTCGGCGAATGGCTTCAGGGACGGCTTGGCCCGCAAGGGCCGGTCGTGCTGGTGACCATGGCCTGTCCGGCACTGGCGGTTGTGGCTGAACGGTTGGGGTCGGGGGAACGTCTGGTCGAACAGCAGCCGCAGATCATCCCTGAAAGCCATGCCGCGCAGGTCTTCGACTGGCTGGGATGTGATGAGGGCGCCTATCGTCTTATTGCGGGGATGCCGCCGGGCGGGGGCGCGGGGGCCTCGACTGCGGCGCTGCTGGCACTGGCCTGTGTCGCAAGAGGAGATGCCCCTCCTGATCCCAAGGCGCTGGCCCGCATGTGTCACGGGATCGAGGGGGCCTGTGATCCGCTGATGCTGCCAAGGCCGGATGCGGTGCTGTGGGCCTCGCGCCACGGGGTCGTGGTCGAGGATCTGCCACCGCCCCCCGAGGCCGAGATTCTGGGCGGTTTCTGGGGTGCCGCGCAGCGCACGGACCCGTTGGACCTGAATTTTCCCGATATTTCCGACCTTGTTGCCGAATGGCGCGGGCAGCCGGATCTTGCGCAAGCGGCGGCTCTCGCCTCGCAATCGGCCATGCGATGCAGTGCCCTGCGCGGCCCCGAGGGTGATCCGACCCCCGATCTGGCCCGCGAACTCGGTGCCTTGGGCCATGTCCGGGCGCATACCGGCTCGGCCCGCGGGCTGATCTTTCCGCCGGGCGAGGTGCCGTCACGGGCGGCGGCTGCACTGCGGGCCGCAGGATTTCAGCAGATATTGAGTTTTCGCAGCGGAGGGCGGGCATGAGTTTTGCCGCGATGATGCTGGTGGCGCTGGCAATCGATGCGTGCCTTGGCTGGCCCGACTGGCTTTACCGCCGGATCGGGCATCCGGTCACGTGGCTGGGTCGCCTGATCGGCATTTGCGACCACCGGCTGAACCGTCAGGGCCCGGCGGTCGCAGATATTGCGATGGGCGCGGTCACGGTTGTGCTGGTGATCGGGGCGGCAATCTTACCGGCGCTGATGCTGCAATTCATCCTGCCGCAGGGCTGGCTGGGCGTGCTGATCGGCGGCGTGCTGGCATGGCCTTTGATTGCTGCGCGCTCTCTGCACAGCCATGTCGCGTTGGTGGCCCAGCCGCTGGGGCAGGGCGATCTGTCAGGCGCGCGCCGGGCCGTCGCGATGATCGTCGGGCGCGATCCGGCACGGCTGGACGCTGCGGGCGTCTCGCGCGCAGCGCTTGAAAGTCTGGCCGAGAACAGTTCCGACGGGGTGATCGCGCCCCTGTTCTGGGGCATGGTCGCGGGACTGCCGGGGATCGCCGCCTATAAGGCGGTGAACACCATGGATTCCATGATCGGGCACCGCACGGCACGGCATGAAAACTTCGGCAAGGTGGCGGCGCGTCTGGACGATCTGGTGAACCTGATCCCGGCGCGCCTGACGGGGCTGCTGTTCGCGCTGGCATCGGCAAGGCCTAAGGCGGCGCTGCAGGTGATGCGGCGCGATGCCCGCCACCATCGATCACCCAATGCTGGCTGGCCCGAGGCGGCGATGGCGGGGGCGCTTGGCATCCGCCTGTCGGGTCCACGCAGCTACGGTGATCACGTCGCGGATGAGCCTTGGCTGAACGCAGACGCGCCCGATCCGGGACCGGCGGACCTGACCCGAGGGCTTGCACTTTACCGCCGCGCGCTATTTCTTGGCGCCGGATTTCTGGGGCTTCTGGCATGTCTGTGACCTTGGCTAAGCGCGATCATGGCGGCGATCTTGACCGGGCCAAGCGGATTTACGGCGCGGGCGACTGGCTGGATCTGTCGACCGGCATCAATCCGGTTCCCTATCCGGTTCCGGCCCTCCCCGCCTCGGCCTGGACCGCCCTGCCGGTGGCCGAGGACATGGCCGCACTGCTGGCCGCAGCCCGTGCGGCTTATGCCACCAACGCTTCGGTGGTGGCGCTGGCCGGGGCGCAGGCGGCGATCCAGATCGTGCCGCGGTTGCGTGCGCCGGGCAAAGCCCGCGTTTTGGCACCCACCTATAACGAACATGGCGCGGCGCTTCATGCGCAGGGCTGGGATGTGACCGAGGTCGCCACGCTTCAGGAACTGGCCGGGGCCGATCTGGCTGTGCTGGTCAACCCGAACAATCCCGACGGGCAGCGCCACGATCCGGCGCAATTGCTGCGACTGGCTGGGCGCGTCGGGCTGCTGGTCGTCGACGAAAGCTTCGCCGATCCCGAGCCGCAGCTTTCGTTGGCCCCGCTGTTGGGAGAGGGGACACCGAACCTGCTGGTGCTGCGCTCATTTGGCAAGTTTTACGGCCTTGCCGGTCTGCGGCTCGGCTTTGCGCTGGCCGAGGCCCGGCTGGCCGCAAAAATAGCGGCGTTGGCCGGTCCTTGGGCGGTCAGCGGTCCCGCCATCGCCATCGGGCAAGCGGCGCTTGGCGATCACGACTGGCAGGCGCGCACAAGGCAGCGGCTGGACCTTGACGCCCTGCGTCTTGATCGGGCGGCGGCCAGCGCCGGCTGGCAGCTTGTGGGTGGCACGCCGCTGTTTCGCACCTATGAGGTCGGCGATGCGCGGGCCGCCCAGAAGCGGCTGGCCCGCAGCCGGATCTGGACGCGGATCTTTCCCTATGCGCCGGGCTGGCTCCGGCTGGGCCTGCCGGGGAATGAGGCCGGGTGGCAGCGTCTGGAAACGGCGCTAGCGGGCAAGGGCGAATAGCCCTTCGACATCCAGATGTTGTTCAAGATGGTTGGCCAGCGCGTCCAGCGTGGCCTCGACCGTCGCATCATAGCCCAACCCGGACGACACGCCGAAGCCCTGCAGATAGGCGGCGCGGAAACCATCGTCGCGGAACAAGCCGTGCAGATAGCTGCCCGCAACCCGCCCATCCGCGCTGACGGCCCCTTCGGGCTTGTCCCCGATCATGGCGAAGGGCCGGGCGCAATCGGGGCCATCGCTGCGCCCGAGATGGATTTCATAGCCCCTGCAGGTCTGTCCGGTGGCCAGATGAGTGGCCTCAACCTCGGTCAGGCGCTTGTCGGGGGTCATGACGGTGGTCACGTCCAGCAGGCCCAGCCCCGGATCGGTCCCCGCAGCCCCCTCGATCCCGTCAGGATCGGCGACGAAGCGCCCCAGCATCTGATAGCCGCCGCAAATTCCCAGCACCCGGCCGCCGCGCCGGTGATGGGCAAGGATGTCGATATCCCAGCCTTGCGCCCGCAAGAAGGCCAGATCACCACGCGTCGATTTCGTGCCGGGAATGATGACCAGTCCCGCATCCCCCGGAATCGCCTGACCGGGCTCCAGCATGGTCAGGCGCACTCCGGGTTCCTGCGACAGCGGGTCGAGATCGTCGAAATTCGCGATGCGCGACAGGCGCAGGCAGACGACATGCAGACCGGCCCCGGTTTTCGCCGCGGGGCTGCGAATGTCCAGCGCATCCTCGGCAGGCAGTTTCCACGCATCCGGGAACCACGGGCAGACGCCGAAACCACGCCAGCCGGTCGCCGCCTCGATCAGGCGGTAGCCGTCGTCGAAAAGCCGCGGGTCGCCGCGAAAGCGGTTGATCAGAAAGCCAGCGATCTGCGCCGCATCGGCGGGGTCGATCACCGCCTGTGTGCCGACGATCTGCGCGATGACGCCGCCGCGGTCGATGTCGCCCGCCAGCACAACCGGCACATCCGCCGCCCGCGCGAAGCCCATATTGGCGATGTCATTGCGGCGCAGGTTGACCTCGGCCGGGCTGCCCGCGCCCTCGACCAGCACCAGATCATGGGCGGCGCGCAGGCGCTGATAGCTTTCCATTACATAGCCCAGCAGCCGGGGTTTCACCGTCGCATAATCCCGCGCCCGGACCGAGGTCAGACGCTGGCCATGAACCACGACCTGCGCCCCGGTTTCAGACTCGGGCTTGAGCAGGATGGGGTTCATGTCTGAATGCGGGGGCAGGCCGCAGGCCAGCGCCTGCACGGCCTGCGCCCGGCCAATCTCGCCGCCGTCGCGGGTCACGGCGGCGTTGTTCGACATGTTCTGCGGCTTGAACGGCGCGACGGACAGACCACGCAGCCGTGCCGCCCGGCACAACCCGGCCACAAGCAGGGACTTGCCGACATTGCTGCCGGTGCCCTGGATCATCAATGCGCGGCCCATGGGTCAGCGCCGCCCGATCGGGTTGGCTTGCATCAAAACTCGACCCCCGGCTGTGCCTTGATGCCCGCGCGGAACGGATGCTTGATCAGCGACATCTCGGTCACCAGATCGGCGGCCTCGACCAGTTCCGGCTTGGCATTGCGCCCGGTCAGGCAGACATGGGTCATCGGCGGCTTTTCGTTCAGCAGGAAATCCACCACCTCGGCCACGTCCAGATAGTCATAGCGCAGGGCGATGTTGATCTCGTCCAGCAGGACAAAGCGGATCTGAGGGTCAAGGATCTGCTCGCGCGCGATGCGCCAGCCGTTTTGGGCGGCGGCAATGTCGCGTTCGCGGTCCTGGGTTTCCCAGGTGAACCCCTCGCCCGAGACAAAGAACCGGCATTCCTGCGCAAAGCGTGTCCGCAGCAATTCGCGTTCGCCGGTATCGCGACCGCCCTTGATGAACTGGACTACGGCGCAGGGCATGCCATGGGCGATGCAGCGCAGGACCATGCCAAAGCCCGATGACGACTTGCCCTTGCCCGGCCCGGTATGGACCATGATCAGGCCCTTTTCCCCGGTCTTGGACGCCATCATCTTGTCGCGCGCGGCCTTGATGCGCTTCATCTTTTCGGTGTGGCGCGTGGCGGTGTCGTCCATGTCGGGTTCCTTGCGCTTGACAGTCCTTGGCGGGCTGGACCATATCAGTCCCGCTGGTGCCTGTGCAAACAGGTGAAAAGGGAATGCGCAAGGCCGTCAGGCCCAGAGCGCAGCCGCCCCCGCGACCGTGAGTGGAAAGGGAACCCAAGGCCACTGGATGCATGCATCCGGGAAGGCAGGGCAACCGCCGGAGCTACCCTCCGAAATCCGCAAGCCGGGAGACCTGCCAGCCATGATGCATGTAACCGGACGGGGGTGTTCTGGTATGGAGATAGGCAGCCTTTCCGGGCCGTTTCGTCACCATTTTCCCCTCGTCCGTCCTTCGGTGGGTGAGGATGATGACGATACGACCAAAACCAGCCGAGTTGCTGGTCTGCACCTGCTGCAAGAACGCGGCTGACCCGGCGGTAACCGGCGAGGCCGTGCTGTCCAGCCTGTCCGACGCGCTTGCCGGGACGATCACCGTCACCGGCGTGCAATGCCTGTCCAACTGCTCGCGTGGTTGCACCATCGCGCTGCGCGGCGCGGGGCGCTGGACCTATGTCTACGGCAATATCGACGCCTCGGCCCATCTGGAGGCGATCCGCGACGGCGCGGCCAGATATGTGCAGGCCCCCGACGGGCTGGTGC